>ERZ838483.566-NODE-566-length-45525-cov-17.162019_pt1 | contig 45525 bp, 43 predicted proteins | sample MGYA00519939_ERZ838483 | MGnify/ENA primary metagenome ERZ838483 (study PRJEB31850, sample SAMEA3708836) | human gut metagenome | biome: human gut; feature: human-associated habitat; material: faeces | place: China | collected 2014 ... | reverse complement strand
CCGCACTCGGCCTCGGCACGCATCATCAGGTTCTTCTTGGTGCTGTCGGTGACAACTTCGCCCAGCAGCTCTGCAAAGCGGGATGCGTGGTCTGCTTCCTCGTAGGCATAGCGCTTGTAAGCCTCGGCGATCTCGGGGTAGCCCTCACGCTCAGCCACGCGAGCCATTGCCAGGTACATACCGACCTCGCTGCACTCGCCCTCGAAGTTGGCGCGCAGACCATCGACGATCTCCTGAGGAACGCCCTCAGCCTTGCCGATGCCCACAACGTGCTCGGTGACGTAGGTGTTGCCGGTCTTCTCGACGAATGCGGAAGCGGGAGCCTTGCAGACGGGGCACTGCTCGGGGATGGTGCCTTCAGCGATGTAGCCACAGACGGTGCAAACGTACTTCTTCATAAGATTTATCCTCCATTTGGTTTGTTCTTTTTAGGGGTCTGCTCTGGTACAGCAGACCTTGTTTCTGGCTCTATTATAGCGAATAATTCCTAGTTAGTCAAGGCTTATTTTGAGAATTATTCTTATTTATTTGAAGTCTCGCACATTGCCCAAAGAACATTTCAAAAAGCTGTCACTTCTGCCGAAGAAGGGGCTTCCCTGTCGAGGTCAGACCTGCAGATTGCCGCTGGAAGGAGCATCGGCACCATCGGCAGCGTCGAACTCGTAATCGTTGCCGGGGAGGATGGCGTTGAGCAGGATGCCCACGATAGCAGCGATGGCCAGACCGGACAGGTTGATGGACACACCGGCGACCACGAAGGTCAGGCCGCCCACCGAGTTGAAGCCCAGAGCAGACACCAGAATGACAGCGGCGATGATGAGGTTGCGGCTGTTGGTGAAGTCCACCCGGTTCTCGACCACGTTGCGGACACCGATGGCGGAGATCATGCCGTAGAGCACGAAGCTGATACCGCCGATAATGCCGGTGGGGATGGTGTTGATGACGGCCTCAAACTTGGGGCTGAAGCTCAGGATGATGGCCAGCACGGCGGCGATGCGGATGACGAGAGGATCGTAGATTTTGCTCAGTGCCAGAACGCCCGTGTTCTCGCCGTAGGTGGTGTTGGCCGGGCCGCCCAGCAGGCCAGCCAGAGCGGTTGCCAGACCGTCGCCCATCAGCGTCCGGTTCAGGCCGGGGTCATTGATATAGTTGTGGCCGACGGTGGCGCTGATGGCGGCGATATCGCCCACATGCTCCATCATGGTAGCCAGTGCGATGGGGATGATGGTAAACAGCGCGCTGATAAACTCGGGGCTGCCGTCGATGGCAAACAGACCCATGGCAGACTGATGCAGCGGGATGCCGAACCAGCTTGCCTCGGCAATGCGGGCAAAATCGACGGCACCCGTCACCAGCGCAACGGCATAGGACACCAGCACACCAATGAGGATGGGCAGAATTTTGATCATGCCCTTGCCCCAGATGTTGCAGACAATGACCGTGCCCAGTGCCACAAAGGCCAGCAGCCAGTTGGCCTGGCAGTTGTTGATGGCCGAGGGAGCCAGGATCAGGCCGATGGCAATGATGATGGGGCCCGTGACCACCGGCGGGAAGAACCGCATAATGCGGCGGATACCAAAGGTGGAGATGAGCAGGCTGACGACCAGATAGAGCAGGCCGGAGAACGCCACACCCGCGCAGGCATAAGGCAGCATCCGGGTGTTGGCCACGGTCAGGTTGCCGTCTGCATCCGCCAGCATGGGTGCCACAATGGAGAAGCCGCCCAGATAGGCGAACGAAGAACCCAGGAACGCGGGCACTTTCTTTTTGGTGATGAAGTGGAACAGCAGAGTGCCCAGACCTGCGCAGAGCAGAGTGGTGGAAACGCTCAGCCCCGTGAGCAGGGGCACCAGAACGGTGGCACCAAACATGGCGAACATGTGCTGGATGCCCAGAATCAGCATCCGGCCCGTGCCCAGCTGACGGGCATCATAAATGCCCTTGGAATAATCGATGTTTTGCTGCATGGTTTTCCTCCTTTAAGAAACCCACCCCTGAAAAAAGGCACCGCCGCGCAAAAGCGGCAATGCCTCTGAAATCAGGATGAAATGTAAGATGGAAAGGAAACAGCAGCACCCTTGCTTCGGAACATCGAATCTCGCATACCGCTCTCCCCTTTCGTGTTTTACCTTGTAAAGTATACCAGAAACCCGCGGTTCCTGCAACCGTTTTCCGTATTTTGTGCTCTGCATCTTGCAATCAGGGCAGCCGCGCACTATAATGTTACCTATTATAGCAGTTTGCGTTTTTAACGCACAAGCAACATCCGCAAACTGCATCTCGCAAATATGCCGTTTTGATCGGCACTATTTATGAAAATTGCGATAAAACAGTTTATTGATAGAGGATTATTATGATATATCTGGACTATTCCGCCAACACCCCGGCAGATGAGCGGGTGCTGGCGCGGTTTTGCGCGGTGGAGCGCCGCTGCCCTGGCAACGCGAACTCGCACCATCAGGCCGGGTTGGACGCCAAGGCCGAGATCGACCACGCCACCCAGACCATTGCCCGGCTGCTGCGGGTGCAGCCTGCCGAGATCATCTACACCTCCGGTGCCAGCGAGTCCAACAACTTTGCCCTCAAGGGGCTGGCCCGGCTCTCCCGCCATGTGGGCAAGCATATCATCTCTACCCCGCTGGAGCACTCGTCTGTCAGCGGCACCCTGACCGCTCTGCAGGAGCAGGGGTATGAGATCGACCTGGTAGACATCAAGCGGGACGGCACCATTGACCTGGACCATCTCAAGGAGCTGCTTCGCCCGGACACCATTGTCGTGGCGGTCACGATGGTGGACAGTGAGCTGGGCGTGGTGCAGCCAGTGCAGGAGATTGCCGAGATCCTGAAAGATCACCCTCACTGCCACCTGCATGTGGACGCCACCCAAGCCGTGGGCAAAATTCCGGTCTCGTTTGAGGGCGTGGACACCATGAGCCTGACAGCCCACAAATTCTATGGTCTCAACGGCATCGGCCTGCTGCTCAAGCGGCGGAATCTGGCGCTGGAGCCTCTCATCCACGGCGGAGAGAGCACCACCATCTACCGCAGCGGCACCCCGACGGTGGCTCTGGCCTCCTCGCTGGCGCTGGCACTGGAGCTGGCCGTGGAGCAGCTGCCGGAGCATGCCGAGGCCGTCCAAAAGGCCAATGCATTCCTCCGCACCGAGCTGGCCAAGTATCCCAAAGTCCGCATCAACAGCCCGGAGAACGCCATCCCCCACATCCTGAACCTGAGCGTGCAGGACGTCAAGGGCACGGTCTTCCAGCGGGAGCTCAATGAAGAGGGCGTCTGCGTCTCGGTCAAATCCGCCTGCTCGTCAGACGGGCTCCCCTCCCGCGCGGTCTTTGCCGTCAGCCGGGACCGCCGCAACGCCCTGTCCTCCTGGCGGGTCAGCCTGAGCCATCAAACCACCGAAGAAGACCTGCGCGGCTTTCTGGCCGCCTTTGACCGCTGCTACCGCGGACTGACAGAAACCAAATAAAACAGCCCCAGAAAAAGAGAGGAATTTGTACCCATGAAACGCGAACTGGAACCTTACCAGCTGATCGAACGAAGCATCATCAAAAAGTACCGCAAAGAGCTCTGGACCCCGTTCATTGTCGCCGTCAAGCGCTATGAGCTCATCCAGGCAAATGATAAGATCGCCGTCTGCATCTCGGGCGGCAAGGACTCCATGCTGATGGCCAAGCTGATGCAGGAGCTGCAGAAGCACAGCGATGTCCCCTTTGAGCTGGTTTTCCTGGTAATGGACCCCGGCTACAACGAGATCAACCGCCAGAAGATCGAGTCCAACGCCGAGCTGCTCCACATTCCGGTGACGATTTTTGAGAGCAATATTTTCTCGGTGGCAAACAACACCGATAAAAACCCCTGCTACCTCTGCGCCCGGATGCGCCGGGGCCACCTGTACAGCAAGGCCAAGGAGCTGGGCTGCAATAAAATCGCGCTGGGCCACCACTTCAATGACGTGATCGAGACGACCGTCATGAGCATGTTCTACGGCTCCCAGCTGCAGGCCATGCCGCCCATGCTCCACAGCACCAGTTTTCCCGGCATGACCCTTATCCGCCCGATGTACTGCATCCGGGAAGAAGATATTCTGGCCTGGAAGCGCTACAATGACCTGGAATTCATCCAGTGCGCCTGCCGCTTTACCGAGAACTGCACCATGTGCGACAACGGTGGCGGCGGCTCCAAGCGGCAGGAGGTCAAGATCCTGCTCCGCCGCCTCAAGCGCGACAACCCCAACATTGAAAACAGCATCTTCCGCAGCATCCACTCCGTGGCGCTGGATACCATGCCCGGCTACAAATCCGAGGGCGTGGAGCACAGCTTCCTGGAACGGTTCCATGCGATGGAACAATAATCATGGCAATGAAAAATCCCCCTCAGCAATGCTGAGAGGGATTTTTTCATGCCACCGGCGGGGCTTGAACCCGCACTCTGTTTCCAGAAAGGGATTTTAAGTCCCTCGTGTCTGCCAATTTCACCACAGTGGCACAGAAAAGAGCTGCCGATTTACGACAGCTCTTATAATACAATAGAAACCGTTCTTTGTCAAGAACTGCTCTTAGACTTTGCCGCCGTGCAGCTCCGCGTACATGCGGGAGCGGCACTCTGCCACAGCCGGGGTCATGTTGACATAGTGCTTGTGAGGGCACTCGATGCGCAGCTCGGTTTCCCAGGTCTCCTCGGTGAGCTGCTGGGCAATGTAAGCTTTCTTCTCCGCGATGGAGGGCAGCTCAATGGCCAGCTCGCCGTTCAGGATATGGGGCACCAGCAGCTGTTTGACCCTGGTGGGGGTGATGGTGATGGTGCGCTCGATGGCATCCGGGTCCAGGTTGACCATCGTCACAGGCTTGCCGGCCTCAATGACCTCGCCATCCATGGCGATCAGGTCGCACTGTGCCTGGCCGTTCTCATCGTAGAGTCGCCAGGGCATCTTCTTGCCGGGGATGATGGCCTTACTGGCGGAATCAGAGCACTTCATCTTGGGCTGATAGCTGCCATCCGCCTGCTTGACGGCCACCAGCTTGTACACGCCGCCGAACACGGGGTCCGAAGCGGAGGTGATCAGGTTTTCGCCCACGCCGTAAGAATCAAAGTGGGCGTGCTCATACAGCTCCATGTTGGCGATCTTTTTCTCATCCAGACCGTTGGAAGCTACCAGCTTGATATAGGGCTTTCCAGCCGCGTCCAGCGCCTTGCGCAGCCGCTTGGAGCCGCGGGCCAGGTCGCCGGAATCGATGCGGGCGCTCTTGACACGGCGGTTGGGGTCATTGGGATACTTCTCAATGAGATAGTCGTCCAGCTTGATGAGGTTGGGCAGACCGCTCTCCATAATGTTGTAGGTGTCCAGCAGCAGGCTGACAGAATCCGGGTAGGTATCCGCAAAAGCCTTGAACGCGTCAAACTCCGTCGGGAAGAACTCGATGAAGCTGTGTGCCACGGTGCCCACGGCCTTGACATCCGAGCCATACTTCATCTCGGCCAGACAGTTGGCCGTGCCAATGCAGCCGCCCAGAACCGCCGCATAAGCGCCATCGTTGCCGGCGCTCTCGCCCTGTGCACGGCGGGTGCCGAATTCCATCACGCTGCGGGGGGTGTGAGTGTTCAGGCCCACCACGCGGGTGGCCTTGGTGGTGATGAGGCTGTGGAAGTTCATAGTCTGCAGCAGGTAGGTCTCAATGAGGATGGCACCCACCAGGTCGCACTCAATGCGGACCATCTGGACATGGGGGTAGCAGACCGTGCCCTCAGGCAGGGCGTACATATCGCCTTTCCAGCGGTAGGTGCGCAGGTAATTGCAGAATTCCTCGCTCATGCCCTTGGTGCGCAGCCACTGGATGTCCTGCTCATTGAAGTGATAGTTGAGCAGGAAGCGGGTCAGCTTGCGCTGGCCAGCGCTGATGGAATAGCCCATATTGTCCGGGTTCTTGCGGAAGAACATATCGAACACGAGGGTGGTATCCTTGAAGCCGTTCAAAAACAGGCAGTTGGCCATCGTGAACTCATAAAAATCCACGACCATTGCGGGGTTATCATAATCTTCGTCCGGAATGTACGGAACAACTTTGATCTCTTCCATGGGGTTTCCTCTCTTTTTTCTCCATCCGGCAGGATACCGCACGGTCCTGCCGCCTGAAAAACTTCCCGGGACGCCGCGCAGAGGGCTGGCCGGGCGTGTAATCTGCCCTGTCATGACAGGGTGTTGGTAACACTATAGCATGGTTTTTGGCCCGGTGCAAGGCCTTTTGTAAAAAAGGGACTGTGGTTCGGTAAAATCTTTTTGCTGTCACAGCCAGAAGATACAAAAAAGCTGCCCGGCGGCAGTGTGCCAGGCAGCTTTGCGTCTTTCAAATTTTATCAGCCGTTGATGATGCTGGGGGTGGCGTTCTTCAGCATAACGTCATGGCTGCCGCCCTCCACGATGGAGGTGGAGGAAACGACGGTCAGCTTGGCTTTCTGCTGCAGCTCGGGGATGGAGAGGGCACCGCAGTTGCACATGGTGCTCTTGACCTTGTACAGGGTGGTCTGGACACCATCAGCCAGCGGGCCGGCATACGGAACATAGCTGTCCACGCCCTCTTCAAAGCTCAGCTTGGTGGAGCCGCCCAGGTCATAGCGCTGCCAGTTGCGGGCACGGTTGGAACCCTCGCCCCAGTACTCTTTCATATACTGGCCATTGATGCGGACCTTGTTCGTGGGGCTCTCGTCGAAGCGGGCAAAGTAGCGGCCCAGCATGACAAAGTCCGCGCCCATGGCCAGAGCCAGAGTGATGTGATAATCGTGGACGATGCCGCCATCGGAGCAGATGGGCACATAAATGCCGGTCTCCTTGAAGTACTCGTCACGGGCCTTGGCGACCTCGATGACAGCAGTGGCCTGGCCGCGGCCAATGCCCTTGGTCTCGCGGGTGATGCAGATGGAGCCGCCGCCAATGCCGATTTTGACAAAGTCCGCGCCGGCCTTGGCCAGGAAGCGGAAGCCCTCGGCGTCCACGACATTGCCTGCACCGACTTTCACGGTGTCGCCGTAGTTCTCACGGATCCAGCTGATGGTGCGACTCTGCCACTCGGAGTAGCCCTCGGAGGAGTCGATGCAGAGGATGTCCACACCGGCCTCGACCAGTGCGGGCACGCGCTCGGCATAATCGCGGGTGTTGATGCCAGCGCCGACCACATAGCTCTTGTTGGCATCCAGCAGCTCGTTGGCGTTCTGCTTGTGGGAATCGTAGTCCTTGCGGAAGACGATATACTTCAGGTTGCCCTCAGCGTCCACCAGCGGCAGGGTGTTGATCTTGTTATCCCAGATGATGTTGTTGCAGTCGTGCAGAGAGGTGTTCTCCGGAGCAGTGACCAGCTTCTCGATGGGGGTCATGAACGTGGTGACGGAGGCGTCATCGGGGGTGTGGTTGACGCGGTAATCACGAGAAGCCACAATGCCCAGCAGCTTGCCGTTGGGGGTGCCGTCGGCGGTGATGGCGATGGTGGAGTGGCCGGTGCGGGCTTTCAGCTCCAGCACGTCGTGCAGGGTGGCAGTGGGAGCCAGGTTGGAGTCGGAGACGACATAACCGGCCTTGTAGCTCTTGACACGGCGGACCATGGCAGCCTCGTTCTCAATGCTCTGAGAGCCGTAAATAAACGAAACACCGCCCTGGCGTGCCAGTGCAATGGCCAGCTTATCGCCGGAGACAGACTGCATGATGGCGCTGATCATGGGGATATTCATTTCCAGCGGGCACTTCTCCTCACCCTTGCGGTACTTGACCAGCGGGGTCTTCAGGCTGACAGCCGTAGGAATATTTTCTGCGGAGGAATAGCCCGGCACCAGCAGGTACTCGCCAAAAGTGCGGGAAGGTTCTTCGTAAAAATAAGCCATATTCTAAATCTCCTTTTTCTCTCATTGCAGCCCGTCAGGACAACAAATCCTTTTCACTTACAAAGCTTGTAACATGCTCAAAATGATTGTCTATATCATATCACAAAAGCCCGGCAAATACAAAACAAACTTTATAAAACCAAGCCAGAGAAAAACAGACATTTTGTATAGAGAATTTGCCGCAAAGTCACACTTTATTTTGGAAATGCTGGCCGATTTCTTAAATTCAGGGTGCAAAAAAGCTCATCCCTGTTTCAGGATGAGCTTTTTTGCACACGAAGCGAGATACCGCCTGTGCGGTGCGGGGGACTGTCAGCTGTGAAGGAGAACAGCTGGAGGAGGAAGTGCCCGACACCCGGTATCTCTTTAAAAACAAGAAGAAAAAGATTTCATGAACCAGAAAGGCGTCGCATTCCTTTCTGTAACTATATTGTAACTCTTTGCGTCGGATTTTGCAAGGGGTTTTTGTAATTTTTTTGTAATCAGTTTTTAATTTTTGTAACCTGTCCGTTTTCTTCCGCTGGGGCACCAAATTCCAGGTAGCACTCAAAGGCAGCGTGCTCCTCCCGACGGCCCAGCACATACCAGCCCTGCTCCACAGGGGCATAAAAGAGTTCCATCTTCTCCCCCATCGGCACTTCCCGGTGATATTTGATGGAGAAAAATTTCAGCTCCCGGGTCTGCCACACTTCCATCGGGATCACATCACAGGCGATATCCAGATAGACCGCATTGTTGATGTGGCCGTTCAGATCACAGAGGGAGTAGCGGGCCGTCCACTCTCCGGCCGGGAGCAGGTCTTTGCCCTTGTGGACCAGCTGCGGCAGCTCTTCGGGGAGGGACTCATTCTGGAAATTTTCTGCCGTCCAGCTGGGCCCCCGCAGGATCCGTCCGGTCTGGGTATCCACCAGCATCCAACGGCAGTCCACCAGCGCCAGTCGGTTGCCCTCTGCGTCAGTCAGGGTCGTCAGCCGCTTCATGGAGCCTTTCCGGAACACCTCACAGGCCGTGGTCAGGGTAAACTCCTCGGACCGCACAGGCCGCCGGGTGATCTGCACCGCCGTCTTGGCCACCAGGAACGCGTTGTGCCGTTCCTGGAAGAACTGGTAATCCATCCCGTGGGCACGGGCATGGTCGGCAGAGATCTGCTCCACATAGCGCAGCAGCGCGCTGGGCTTGAGCTGGCGGCGAAAATCGCTGTCGCCATCCAGCGCGGTCATCTTCTCGGAATATTCAAGTCGTTCGGTCGTTTCCATCCTAGGTTCCTTTCTGTCTGCGGCAGACCAAAAACAGGCCGCGCTTGTTACGGCGCAGCCTGTCAGGATCGGTCCGGGAGAAAAATCAGTACATATTGCGGCTGCGGCGGCGGACCTTGCGCCAGATGTTGAAGCAGGCCAGCGCCACCATGGCAAGCAACAGCAGCAGGAACAGATAGCCGCTGCCGCCCTCGTTGTAGCTCTTCATCTCGCTCCACTTGACGTCCAGCTCATTGTTGACTTCGTCACTGAGGGCGGTGAAGACTTTCTCCTTGGCCTCGATCTCTTCCGGCGGGAATGCGATCTCGCTGTCGGCCAGGTCTTCGTCCAGCACTTCGCGGACGCATTCCATGGGAGTAGTATATCCAATATACTCCGCATTTGCCTTACCAATATCCGTCTCACACATGAAATTGATGAACATCTCGGCGGCTTCCTGGTGCTCGCTCGTGGCGGGGATGCACATGCTGTCCACGGAAAGCACGCTGCCCTCCTCCGGGAAGACCCAGGCCAGATCCGGGTTATCATCGATCATGGTGATGGCATCGCCGGAATAGTAGACGCCGATGGCAGCCTCTCCGCCGATCATCTTATCGAAGATCTCATCCATGACGTAGGCCTGCACCAGCGGTTTCTGAGCTTTGAGCTCTTCCACCACCTCGTCCACCTCTTCAGTGGATTCCGGGTTGATGCTCTTCCCTGCCTTGAATGCCGCAATGGCATAGGCGTCGCGGCTGTTGTTGAACATCAGAATATTGCCTGCATACTGCTCATCCCACAGGTCTGCCCAACTGGTGGGCGCTTTGTCCACCATGGTGGTGTTGTAGATGATGCCCGTGGTGCAGAGCATGTAGGGTACGGTGTAGGCGTTTTCCGGGTCGTAATCCGCGTTGCGGTAAACTTCGTCGATGTTCTGGAAATTGGGGATATTGTCATAGTTCAGGGGCTTGAGCATCCCCTCAGCGATCATCTTTGCCACCATGTAATCCGACGGAATGATGACATCATAATCGGCCGCGCCGGATTTCAGCTTGGCATAGAGCGACTCATTGGAATCAAAGGTGGTATAGTTGACCTTGATGCCTGTCAGCTGCTCAAAGGCCGATACCACGTCCACGCTGTCGTCCGAGCCGTTGGAGATATACTCACCCCAGTTGTAGACGTTCAGGGTCATGTTCTGGCCCTTGAAGCGGGTCCAGTCGTAATCGTCCGAAACAGAGACATCTTCGTTCACTTCCATGGTACCCGCGGCAAATGCCGAAAGCGGCATACAGAGCACCAGCGCTGCAGCCAGAAGCAGTGCGGCAAGCCGTTTCATCTGTTTCATGCAGCATCTCCCCCTCTCAGCGCTTTCTGGTCCTTGCGATACTCACGGCTCTCCATGGCGTTGGAGATGAGGATGATGCTCAGGATGACCACAAACATGATGGTGGACAGCGCATAGATCTCCGGGCTGACCTTTTTACGGGTCATGGAGTAGATGGCAATGGGCAGGGTCTCCACGGTGCCGCAGTTGAAGTAGGAGATCATGAAGTCATCAATGGAATAGGTCAGGCAGATGAGGAACGCCGACAGGATCGCCGGGCTGATCTCCGGCAGGATGACCTTGAAGAATGCCTGCTTTGGGTCGCAGCCCAGATCCAGCGCTGCCTCATACAGCCGGATATCCAGCTGCTTGAGCTTGGGCGTCACGTTGAAGATGACGTACGGCACGTTGAACGCAATGTGCGCGATGAGCAGCGTGGGCAGGCCCATGATGGTATCGGGCAGGAAGTCCACCCTTTCGGTAAAGCGCTGGTATGCCACAAACAGCAGCATGAGCGAGATGCCGGTGATGATCTCCGGGTTGACCACCGGGATATAGGTGATGTTCGTCACCACCAGGCGGCTTTTGCGGCCCATGGAGGCAATGCCAAGGGAGGCCGCCGTGCCCAGCACCGTGGCGATGACAGCGGAAAGGAGCGCCACCTCAATGGACACCCAGAGGGCGTGGAGGATGGACGAATTGTGGAACAGGCTGACATACCATTTGAGGGTAAAGCCTGTGAACAGCGAATAGCCCTTGCTCTGGTTGAAGCTGAACACGATCATATAGGCAATGGGCAGGTACATGAAGCAGAAAAACAGGATGATGTAGGCGCGTTGCATCAGACGCAGATGTTTTGTTTTCATCAGGACACACCCTCCATCTCATCCTCGTCAAAGCTCGAGGTAAAGCTCATGCAGAGCAGGACAATGATCATCAGCACCAGGCTCATGGCAGAGCCCACATTGAGGTTATAGCTGTTGCCCAGGAACTGCATCTCGATCAGGTCGCCAATGAGCAGGTTGGAGCCGCCGCCCAGCATCCGGCTGATGACGAACGTGGACACCGCCGGGACGAACACCATGGTGATGCCCGTGCTGATGCCGGGCACGCTCATGGGGATGAGCACCCGGACGAGGGTCTTGGTGGTGGAAGCGCCCAGGTCCTGGGCGGCCTCCACCAGGCTCTGGTCGATCTTGGTCATGCTGGTGTAGAGAGGCAGGATCATATAGGGCACATAGTTGTACACCATGCCCAGCACGACCGCGCCGGAGGTATTCAGCATGGTATAGGGTCCGAGGCCAAACAGGCCCAGCACCGCGTTGACGGGGCCATTGACACTCAGCAGGCCCATCCAGGCATAGGTACGGAGCAGGAAGTTCATCCACATGGGCAGCATGACCAGCATCAGCATGATGTGCTGTTTGTTGACCCGCAGGCGGGAGAGGAAATACCCCACCGGGAACGCAATGACCAGGCAGATGACCGTGGCAATCAGAGCCAGCAGCAGGCTGCGGGCAAACACTGCGCTATAGCCGCTGACGGAGGCCAGATTGTCCAGCGTGAAGTTGCCGTTGCCATCCGTCAAAGCATAGTAGACCACGATGATCAGCGGCACCACCGTAAACAGCGTCATCCACAAGAAGTAAGGATACGCCAGTTTTTTATCGTAAATCTTCATCATGGCTGCATCACCCCTCTGAACGCGCCATAATGTGGATCTCGTTGGGGCCGATCCGCATACCGATGGTCTCGCCCGGCGTGCAGGCACGGGTGGAGTGGATGAGCCACTCGCGGCCCTCGCAGTCCACATGCATTTCAAAGTGGACGCCCTTGAAGATCACATCGTTGACCACACCGGTCAGCTGGCCCTCCACCGGGGAGACCACCTCGATATCCTCCGGGCGCACAACCACCTGCACGCTCTGTTCCCGGGCAAAGCCGCGGTCCACGCAGGGGAAATCCACACCCGAGAACGAGACGAGGAAGTCCTTGTGCATCACGCCGTCCACAATGTTGGAGTCGCCGATGAAGTCCGCCACAAAGGCGTTCTTGGGCTCGTTGTAAATATCCTCCGGGGTGCCGATCTGCTGCACCTTGCCGCCGTTCATGACCACGACGGTATCCGACATGGTCAGGGCCTCTTCCTGGTCGTGAGTGACATAGATAAAGGTAATGTTCATCTCGCGCTGCAAACGCTTCAGCTCCAGCTGCATCTCTTTTCGCAGCTTGAGGTCCAGCGCGCCCAGAGGCTCGTCCAGCAGCAGGATCTCCGGCTCGTTGACCAGACTGCGGGCGATGGCCACGCGCTGCTGCTGGCCGCCGGACATCTGGCTGATGCTGCGGCGCTCAAAGCCTTTCAGGCCCACGACCTCCAGCATATCGCGCACCTTGCGGCGGATGGTCTCTTCGTCCATCTTTTTCAGCCGCAGGCCAAAGGCCACATTCTCAAACACGTTCAGGTGCGGGAAAAGGGCGTATTTCTGGAACACCGTGTTCACCGGGCGCTTGTAGGGCGGCACGCCCGTGATGTCCTCGCCTTTGAGCAGGACCTGGCCCGCATTGGGCTCCAGAAAACCTGCAATGAGGCGCAGAGTGGTGGTTTTGCCGCAGCCGGAAGAGCCCAGCAGCGTCACAAACTCTTTGTCATGGATGTCCAGGTTCAGCCCATCCAGAATGCGCTGACCATCAAATTCCACCACGATGTCTCGCAGTGAAACGATCACCGAGTTGTCCATAATTCCATTATCCTCCTTAAACTCAGATACGAAAAAAGACAGGGTATTGACCCCATCCCTCGTACCAGGGTGACCCAGCCCCGCACAACATCCATGACAACCGTAATATTGCGCAGTTATTCTGCCCTGTCCCGTCTATCTTAATCAATCCTTGCCAAAATGTCAATCACCCTGCCGATGTTTGCCGAAACTTTACATCCCGCAACAAAAAAACATGCGCCGCACCGGAATTTTGGTGTGGCGCACGCTGCGTGATTTTATTCAGGTTTCAATGCGTTTTCCGGCAGCAGAAGCGCCTGCACCGTGCTCTGGTCCACGGTATAGAGGGAACCATCCCCCTCCACCATCAGGTAATAGCCGTCCATGCCGCTGGCGTAGCGCAGGGTGACAGTTTTTTCCGCCGTGGTCACCCGCACGGTCACCAGCGGGGTGTCAAACCCGGCCGCGGCCAGGTCGGCACCATCCGTAGGGGTGATCTGCCCGCTGACATAACTGCTAAGCGCCGTGAGGATGGCATCCGTTTTGTCCGTGTCGAGGTCTGCCGTGGGGTCATTTTCCAGCCGCCAGACCGTCTGATAGGCGGTGCTGTCCGAGGCCGCCTCGCTTGTGCCGCTGCCTGCACTCTCCACCGGCTCCGACATGGCTTTCAGGGAGACCGTCTCTCCATCGGCCAGCGTATAGGAGACTGCCTCGATGGCCGAGCTAGTGAGCCCCGCCGGGCTGAACGCGCCAAAAAGGGCAGCTTTGTCTTTCAAAAAGCAGTTCAGCTTGGAGGACGCCACCGTATACACAGCGCTCTCCCCTGCCTTTTGCAGGTAGACATCCCCCGTGACGGCATTCCGGGCTCCGAATACCAGTGTTTCCTCGCCGCTGTCCGTGGTGATGGTCACGGTGGCCTGCGGAGCGGAGAAGCCGTAGTCCTCCCCGGCTGCTTCCTGCAACTCACGTTTGGCGTTCAGCGCCGAAACGGCGGTCAGCATGGCGTTGCAGGAGGATTCATCCAGATGGTAGTCCGGGTCTTCCGCCAGAGACCAGCTTCCGTCGGCATACGCCAGCGTCAGGGTTCCGCTCCGCGCTTCCATTTGGATCTTCCGGACTGTATCCGACGGGATGGCCAGCACCGGAATGCTGCCGTCGGCGGCTTCACTGGCAGCCTGCTCGGCTTTCCGGTTGGATGCCGTCAGCACGGCCAGAGCGATGCCCGCCAGCACCACAAGGCCCAGCAACAGCAGCAAAACGGCGGTTTCCGGTTTCTTTTTCAGGTACTGCATCTGCTCTGCCCCCTTACTTGCGGCGGCGTAGCAGGACCACAACGGCACCTGCCGCCAGCGCCGCAGCGGGCAGAATGATCACAAAGGTCAGGCCCAGCGCCACAGAGGTGGAGTTGGACACTTCCAGCGGGGCTGCCTCCAGTGCCTTGGATTCGATGAGGGTCGTGCTCTCCTCAAAGGCCAGCGTGGTGGCGCAGGCCTGCAGGAATGTCACGTTGCCAGGCAGCACCTGATAGATGCCCTCGTTATCCATATTGCCGCAGTCGATCCAGATGACTTCCGCTTCGGTGTTCTCATTGCGGGCGTAGGCCGCCAGCGTGAACGGGCCATCCGGGTCGCCGTCCTCCTGCGTAAGGGTCGTCATCTCATAGCCCGCCGTCTTGCTGTAGGCCTCAGCGGAGGTGGTCAGCAGGGCTTCCGAGATCACGTCTTCTGTCTCGGTCAGGGCGATGCCCTGGGCCATCTGAAGCAGGACACCGCGGTTTTTGTCCACGTTGTCCAGCACGCCGCTCTCCACCGCAGAGGCGTAATCCGGCAGCAGATAGGTGGGGTAGCCATTCATAGAATGACTGCTGTCCCCCTCCACCACCAGACCCTCCGTGCGGGAAAGGCCAAACTCTGCCAGCAGGGCATCCAGATTGGGGGTGCGGTTGTAGCTGTCAGTGGTGATCAGCAGTTTGCCGCCCCGGCTCAGGTAGCCGCGCAGGTCGCTCATCTCGTCCACCAGTGCCCCGGCGGAAGCAAAATCCTGCACGGGGTTGTTGATGATGAGCAGGTCACAGTCTTCCGGGATGCTGTCCGAGAGCAGATCCAGCCCGGTGAGAGTCAGGTTCTGGTTTTCCAGTGCACTGGTCAGGGTATCCGTCAGCGTCTGCTCCCCGTGGTTGGTGGTGTAGTAGGCGTGATGTTCTTCCCCGCTGGTCAGGCGGTAGAGGACCGAGGTGATCTTGTTTTCCCCGTCAAAGGTCACGCTGGAAGTACCCGTGAGGGAATAGTTGCTGTAGTCTTCTTCGTAGAGGTCCGCGGCATCCAGCACCGTGCTGTTTTCGCCGCAGACCAGAATGAGGCTTCCATTGGTCACATCTGTGGCCCCATACTGGGTGGCAAAGGTCGGGTAGAGGGCCGGGTCTTTCAGCTCCCAGCTCAGGTGGCTGCTCTCCGCCGCGTAGTGATCCAGCAGCTTGGAGATGATGACATCCTCGTTGCCCGTCTCCGCCAGATAATAAATTTTAACGTCCTGGGTCAGATTTTTGACCACCTCAATGGAGTTGTCGCTCAGGGTATAGAGCCCCGCCTCCGAGAGGTCCCACTCCGTATACCGGGACGGGATGGCCCGGACGATGAGGTTGAGCAGAATGACCAGCACCAACACCAGCGCCGTGACCGCTGCGGAATAGACTCCGCTGCGGAAGATTTTACTGGCTGCTTCGCTTTTCTTCCGCTTGTTCCAATTCAATTTCATACCGTTTTCCTCCTCTCAGTTCCAGCGGCGCTTCTCGATGCTCTGCGCCGTAAAGAACAGGAACAGCCCCGTCACCGAGAGGTAATACACCAGCGTCGGGAGAGAAAAACTGTTGTTGACGAATTCTTCAAAGGGGGTAAACAGGCAGAGGGCACTCAGCACCGTGCTGAACGCGCTGGTCAGCCAGGCGCTCTTTAAAAGGAAGAGGCCGGACAGCCCCATGCAGAGGGCCGCGAACAGCAGACATCCCAGTGTAAAGCTCCGGGTGCGCAGCCCCACCAGCACGGAGGCTGCTCCCGCCAGGCCGGTAAAAACCGCCAGCGCCACGGCACTGCCCGCGTTGAACATGGTGCGCAGGCTGGGCATCATGTAGGCCAGCAGCAGCACTGCCACGCCCATAACGGCGGCAATGATCTGGTTCTCCGTCAGACCGGAGAGGAACTCCCCGATGGCGATGGCCGCACAGCCCAGCAGAAAATAGCATAAAAGGCCCGCGAAGTTGGCCGCCAGTGCCGTGGTGGTGCTGCCCAGCCCCCAGAGAATCAAAATCATGACGGCATCCACGAGGCAGGGAATCGCAAAAATGACCGCCATGGCAAAAAATTTGCCCAGCACGATGCCCCATACCGACACCGGGCTGGTAAGAAGAAGCTGATCCGTGCGGCTGCGGCGCTCCTCGGCCAGCGAGCGCATGGTGAGCACCGGGATATAGAGCAGCAGGATAAAAATGGTGCGGCAGAGCGTGTAGTAGCTGAAATCCGTCATGCCATAGCCCAGATCCAGCGCCAGAAAGTAAAGCCCGGAGGTTGCCAGCAGAAAGGCCGTGAGCACATAGCCCATCATGCCATGGAAATAGCTTTTCAGCTCCCGTTTAAAAATCGCTGTCATGGGGTTCCTCCTCTTCTTCCAGGTCGGTCTGTGCCCCGGTCAGGGCCAGGAAGACTTCTTCCAGGCTTCTGCCATCCGCGGTCAGCTCCTGCAGGGTGCCGGAGGCCGCCAGTTTGCCTTTGGAAAGGATGAGCACCTGCTGACAGACCGCCTGCACCTCGCTGAGGATATGGCTGGACAAAATGACTGTGTGGGCCTTGCCCAGCTCCCGGATGAGTTTGCGCATTTCGATTACCTGCGCCGGGTCCAGGCCCACGGTCGGCTCGTCCAGAATGATGATCTTTGGGCTGCCCAGCAGAGCCTGCGCAATGCCCACCCGCTGTTTATAGCCCTTGGACAGGCTGCGGATGAGCCGGGGCAGCACTTTTTCCAGCCCCGTCCGCCGGGCGGCACGGAGCACCTGCTCCTTGCGCTGGGCACGAGGGACTTTTTTAAGCTCTGCCACAAAGTTCAGGTACTCCCCCACCGTCATTTCCGGGTAGAGGGGCGGCTGCTCCGGCAGATAGCCCACGCAGGCCTTGGCCTCGTCGGCCTCCTCCGGCAGCGGGTGCCCCGCCACCGTTACCTGCCCGCTGGTAGCCGAGAGATACCCGGTGAGGATATTCATAATGGTAGACTTGCCCGCGCCGTTGGGCCCGAGCAGACCGTAGATCTGGCCGTCCTCCACCGTGAACGAGACATCGTCCACCGCCAGATGACCGCCGTATTTTTTGGTGAGATGGGATACTTCGATCACAGAATAACGCTCCTTATCTCAGCATCTTATGCTTTATTGTTGGTATATTCTAGGATATAAATGTGTTCAAAATAAGGCAAAGAAGTGTAAACTCCGCAAGACGCCCCATTGCGGCAGAAAACGACGCCTGCACAAAACAAAAAGCGCCGCTCCCCGCAGGGAACGACGCTGAGAAAAGACCAGTAATTACTTACGGCCGAAGCGCTTGTTGAAGCGCTCAACACGTCCGCCAGTGTCAACCAGCTTCTGCTTACCAGTGTAGAAGGGATGGCACTTAGAGCAAACTTCGACGTGGATCTCGGGCTTGGTGGAACGAGTCTTGATGACGTTGCCGCAAGCGCAGGTAATGGTGCAGTCAACGTAGTTCGGATGGATACCCTGTTTCATTCTTTTCACCTCAATTCTGGTTCTGACTTATTGGGGCCATATTTAATGTATGTGCCCATCACAACCTTCAATATCGGCTACCCCGTCGAGCGGCCTTGGAAACGATTGCCTTAATATTATAGCACGGATTTTGAGAATTGCAAGAGGGAAATTTTGATTTTTGAAAGATTTTCAGCCGCCATTTTCAGCCGCCAAAGACCAGGAAGTTCACAGAATAAGCTCCCATCTGGTCGGTACAGGTCACAATGCAGCAGCTCTGCCCCACTTTAATAGCACTTCCACCCGGGTACAGAATGTTCGGGCTCGACATTACCGTCATCCCGTGCGACGGGCAGGTCAATGTAATTCTTGCCACCCTGCCCACACTGACCGACTCACCAGAGAGTTCTGCCATGTATCCGGTGCCGGTTTCCAGAACGCTTTTTACACTGCAATAGTGCTGGCGCCGGATACGATATCCGGATTTCCGCAATGTATCAATATTTTCCGAAATCGTCGGCACATGGCCCTTTGGCACACGGATGGAACTGCCCACTCCCGCACAGCTCGTCATGCAGAGCAGCAGCACCGCCGCACAAAGAATCACTGCAAATTTTTTCAGGTATTTCATGTCAGACCTCCTGTTTTTACCGGATACCTGCCAATGCTTTCGCCCGGACGGTATCGCTTGCGTTTTGCATCAGCTCGTAAGCATGGAGCGTATCCAGAATCGACTGTTTACCCTTTTTAAACATCTGAATATCATACACTCGTTCTTTTCCCTTGAACCGAATCGTTGTCTTTTTCGCAGCCGCCATCTTGCGCAGCAGTTCAATTTCTTCCTCCGAGGCATCAAATTCTGACCATTCCCAAACATAACCATACGCATTGTCTCTCAGAACTTCATTGTTGCCAAACGATTTTGTGTAACTCTCGCCATCTGTAGATATTACAACCTGCTTAAAGAAAAGCCAACGTTCTCCATAATATTCAGCCACGATACGCAGCGGGCTAAGCCCTGCACTATCCGAATAAACAAAAAACGGAAGCGCCGTGGTGCTCATTATTTTAACCAAGTCCTTATTGGGTGCAATCACGGTATTTCCCTCTACATCGTCATGTTTGATGTAAAGCGGCTCCAACGCCTGTTCCAGCTCAAACACCTGCTGTGCCTCAATCAGCACCGCCACATTGGGCACCAATGCGCGGCTTTCCTCATCCAACTGTGCATATGCCGTTGCAGCCGCATTGATCTTCTCTCCTGATTTCAGGGTAACGTCACCAATCTGCGCAATCAACGCTGTCACACTTTCGACCGTTGGCGTTTCCACACTATTGCACTCTTCCAGAACACTTGCCGACACCGGTACAGCCGCCTGCGCCAGCGGCACGATACCAGCAGATGCCACTAATGCTGCTGACAGCGCAAGACAGGCCGCCCTTTTCATGTACTTCATTCTATGATTCCTCTTTTCTGTTATTTTCCGCTTTCTTGCCACCATGCCCCGCAAAGCAGAATTTGCAGCTCCATAATATAACATTTTGTTTTATATGTCAATATAACAAAATGTTTTCCCTATACTTTTTATTAAGATTGCAAGAGATGGGGATTTTCTATGTACCAACGCATCCGCGATTTACGGGAAGACTGCGACCTGCTGCAAAAAGATATTGCTTCTTATCTAAAATGCACACAGGTATGCTATTCCAATTACGAAATGGGCAAGCGCGATATTCCGACTGATGTCTTAAAAGCCCTTGCTTCCTTTTATAATACCAGCGTGGATTATATTCTTGACCTCACCGATGAACCCCGCCCTTACCCACATAAAGAGAAATCAAAATTCTGATATTTTAATATCAAGATATAAAAGACCCCCGCCAGCGTGACACATTCGTCAAACTGGCGGGGTTTCTATCAACCTACTCTCTGCCGCTTATCCAGCCGCATCTTGTCCGCAATCATTGCGATGAACTCGCTGTTCGTGGGTTTGCCTCTCAGGTTATGAATCGTATACCCGAAATAGCTGTTCAGGGTATCCACATCACCCCGGTCCCACGCCACCTCGATGGCATGGCGGATGGCGCGCTCCACCCGGCTGGCGGTGGTGCCGTTTTTCTTGGCGATTTCCGGGTACAGGCGCTTGGTCACGGCATTGATGTAATCCGGTTCATCCATCGTCAGGAGGATGGCGTCCCGCAGGAATTGGTAGCCCTTGATGTGGGCAGGGACACCGATCTGGTGCAAAATCTCGGTAACGGTCAGCTCGTCGCTGTCCACGCTGGTCTGCACCAGAACGCGCTTCTCGTGGCCAAGGGCCACCTTGAGAACCCGGCTGGCCAGAACATTTTCGTCAAACGGCTTGACGAAATAGTACGCGAAGCCCTCATCCAGCAGTTCCTGCACCATTTCTTCGCTCTGGAACGCACCTGTCACAAAAAACGCGGTGTGGCGCTCCCCGGCGGCATTGTACTTCTGTTTGACGGCCAACGCGTCCAGCCCCGGCATAAATGCATCCAGCAGGACCACTTGCGGCCGCACTGCGAGCATTTTCTGCAGGACTTTCAGCCCGTCTTTCTCCACGACCGTCACCTCGACGCCTTTGAGCTCCAGCGCCTCGCGGCAGGCTGCCGTGACTTCCGCACTGGTATCCGACATCAAAAATTTCACTTTATCCATCGTACTTTCCTCCAATGTGTGCTTCAATCTGTGCAGTTCCCTTAACGATTTATATTTTACCATATTATTCCATTCTTTTCAATGGTTATTTTTGACATATTTAGGAAAGTAATGTCGTTTTGGATTTATTTATTTTGCTATAAATTCCCAGATTTTACTCGGTCACCCGTTCTGCCTGTTCCAGCATGGTCTGCGCAAAGATGCCGTACCCCCGGGTGGGGTCGTTGACCAGCACATGGGTGACTGCCCCCACCAGGCGGCCGTTCTGCACGATGGGGCTCCCGCTCATCCCCTGCACGATGCCGCCCGTCTGGGCCAGCAGTTCCCGGTCCACCACCCGGAGGACCATGTTGCGGCGGGGGTCCGCATCGCTGATCTTCTCAATTTTGACCCGGTAAGCCCGGGGCGTCTCGCCGGAGGTGGTCGTCCAGATCTCAGCGTCCCCAGCCTCCACCTCCTGCGCAAAGGCCACCTCCATCTTTTGGCCTGCAAACTGGGCGCGGGTGCTGCCGTAGACGCCGTTTTCCCCATTGATCCGGATGGTGCCGATGGCGTGGGCACTCAGGAAGCGGCCTTTCAGCTCTCCGGGACTGCCTGCCGTCCCCTTGCTGCATCCGGTGATCTGGCAGGGCACGATCTCGCCGCTGCGCAGGGCGATGCTCTCCCCGGTATCGCTGTCACTGATGGGATGGCCCAACCCTGCGAACACGCCCTTTTTCTCGTCGGCAAAGGTCAGGGTCCCCACCCCTGCCGAGGAATCCCGCACCCACATCCCGGCCCGCCACTGGTCTGCCGTGGCGTCCCAGGCAGGGGTCAGGGTGGTTTGCAGCTGTTCCCCGCCGCGGATATAGATGACCTCCACTTCCGCTCCCTGTGCCGCGTCCAGCGCTGCTTTCACGGCGTCATTGTTTTCCGTGGCGGTTTCTCCGATGCAGACCACCCGATCTCCCAGGTGCAGGCCCGCCGCCTTGGCGGGGTTGGCGGTGCCGCCATCTGCCCGGTCCACATCGGAAAAGCCCACGATGAGCGCCCCCTCGGAGAACATCTTGACCCCAAAGGGCGTCCCGCAGACGGTTACGCTGGGGCGTGTTGTCACCACCGTGCGGATGGTCTTGACGGGCAGCCAGCCGCCCAGGGCCAGCGTGGTCTGGTAGCTGCCCACCGCGCGGGTGCTGACAACATTCTGGCTCCCGTGCAGGCGCAGCGGCTCCACCCAGCCAAACCGGGGCAGCACAAGGGCCTGCTCAGGTTCCAGGTACACGCGGTCCGGCAGGCAGGCGTTCAGCCAGCCCAGCGCGGCGGCCAGCGCCGCCAGCAGATACACTGCTGCCAGCTTCACCCGCCGTCCTCTTCCGCTCCTGCGGTTCTGCTCTTCCACGCGTTTTGCCCCCTTTTGCGGTTTGGGGGTAGTATGTGCAAAAGAAATGCGAATTATAAACAAAAAAAGCCCCTCAGCCAAAGCTGATGAGCTCATCTGTCTTTATGCGGAAGAAGGGACTTGAACCCTCACTCACGAAGAACTGGTGCCTAAAACCAGCGCGTCTGCCGTTCCGCCACTTCCGCACATACCAACTTGATTAGTTTAGCAAGATTCATGTAAAATGTCAATCATTTGCCGCACGATTCCCCTATTTCCCCCGGTAGACGTTCCTGACTTTCCAGAACCCGCGCACTCGTAAACAGCCCACTGGGCTGTTTACTGCCCCGCCTACGGCGTGGCCGTGCTGTTCAAATCCTCTCCTCCGCACAACAAAAAAACCAGAACACAATGTGTTCTGGTCTTTAGTGCGAAGGAGGGGATTTGAACCCCCAAGGATAAACCACACGCACCTCAAACGTGCGCGTCTGCCAGTTCCGCCACCTTCGCATACATCGGTGGTGCGTCCTGCGGTTTTGAGGTTGAAACCGTTGTGCGGACTGCTTGAGTATATTATCATATTGCTCCTGGAAAGTCAAGCTTTTTCATAGATTTTTTTGGTGCTCATATCCTATAAAAGACCCTTTGAAACAAGAAACAACTTACAAAGGAGGATTTTGGAGATGCGGTTTTCCAAAAAGAATTTTCTGCTCGGTGCAGCACTGTTGTTCTTGGGCACGGCGCTTGGGTTTGGCCTCGGGAATTGCTTTGGTGCGGCGCCGCTCATTGGCTGCCGGGAGAACGATTTGACCCCGGTGCCGGACACGGAATTCCTCACACCTGCCCCCAGCTCTGAGCCCGCTGTCTCACAGCCGCCTGCACCACCTGAAAAATGGGTCTGCCTGACCTTTGACGACGGCCCCAGCAAAACAACGCCCGCGGTGCTGGAGGCTCTGAACAATGCAGGGGTCAAAGCGACATTTTTTGTCGTTGCCACGGGCTACAACGAAAAATATCTGCCATTGTTGACGGAAGCATCCGCCGCCGGGCACCAAATCGCGCTCCACTCCGCCTCCCACGAATACAGCGACATCTACCGCGGCTCTGATGCCTACTGGCAGGACATCGCCCTGCTGAAACAGCGCGTCAGTCCTTACATCAACGCCGAAAGCATTCGCTATCTGCGCTTTCCGGGCGGAAGCACCAATACCGTCAGCCGCCGTTATGGCGGAAAAGGGCTGATGAAACAATTAAAATCCGAAGTGGAACAGAAAGGCTACCAGTGGGTAGACTGGAATGTCTGCGCGGAGGATGCTGTAGGCGGCAAGCCCAGTGCCAGCACTATTTTTCGCAATGTCGTGCGGGAAACGGGCGAGCAGACACAGTGTATTGTTCTGATGCACGACTCCTCTTCTACCCGCACTACGGCGGAAGCGTTGCCGGATATCATCCGGTGGTATCAGGATCAGGGGTTCACATTCTGCCGCGTAGAACAAGTGCTCCCAACACCATAGCGGCCACAGCCACAGGGAGCAGCCGCCGCAGCCAGCGCAGCAGGCGTTCCCGCCTTGGCGGGAGTCCCGTTTGGAGAGATTCCGGGAAGAATGCTTCGCAGCAAACAGAATCGCAATAACGTCCCTGCCCGCGCCATGCCTTATATCGGATGCCGTTCCACTCAAACTCCGGGTACATTCCCCCTTTTGTGATGCGGATGGGGCTTCCCTGAGCTTCCCCATAGCGCAGCAGTACGGCAGCAAAATCCTCCGGGGTGTTGATGGACTGTTCCGATACGATGGAAAAGCGCTTTTTCTGCTCGTTTTCTGCCACGGTACGGTAATCCCTGAGCCAGCCGGAGAAAAATCCACCCGGCTCCTGCGGGTCCTGCATCCGTTTCAGACAATCATCCACATCCAGCTGATCCACCTGAGGAGCCTGTTGGGTCAGCTCTGCGCAAAAGCGGATCGACCCCGCCAGCTGCGCTGCCTGCTGCTCCAGTACCGTCTGCTGCGCCCGAAGCGCTTCGGTCAGCGGCTGTTCCCCGTTGAGGACCCTCTGTATTACGGGCAGCGGCATATCCAGCATCCGAAGCATCCGAATCAGTTTCAGGGTCCGGATATCCTCGGCGGTATAATCCCGGTAGGCGTTGCCCCGGTTACGGGCAGGGGTCATCAGCCCTTCTTTTTCGTAGAAGCGGATGTTGGGGCTGGAAACTCCACTCTGTTCCGCAGCCTGTTTGATGTTCATTTGCTTCACCTCCGCCCTTACACTACACCATAAAGTCGGTGGAAGGTCAAGTATTTTCCTCAAAAAAGCGCAAAAATGCCCCGGCGGGCACAAAACCTGCCGGGGCACTGGTTTATCCATGGCGCTTACTGTGCGTTGTTGAAGAGGCTGAAGGCGCGATATGCCATGTACAGGTCACTCTTGTGGATGACCTCGAAGGGAGAGTGCATGGACAGCACGGGCACACCGATGTCCAGCACAGGGATGCCGCGGTTGGCCACATACTTGGCAATGGTGCCGCCGCCGCCCAGGTCCAGACGGCCCAGCTCACCGATCTGCCATGCCACGTTGCCCTTGTCGAGCATCCGGGTGACATCGCTGACCAGCTCTGCGCAGGCATCGCTTGCGGAGCCCTTGCTGCCGCCGCCGGTGTACTTGAAGATTGCCACGCCACGGCCTGCATAGGTGCCGTTCATCGGCTCGAAAGCGCTGGCCCAGGACGGGTCGTAGGCAGCGGTGACGTCTGCGGACAGGCAGACGCTGTTGCGGAAGGCCAGGATGTCGTCCTGACCGGCCGTGCGGCACAGCTCCTGCATGAAGTGGAAGGCATACATGCTCTGCATACCGGTCACACCGTCGGAACCGATCTCTTCCTTATCGGTGAGAACGCAAACGGTGGTGTAGGCCGGGGCCTTGGTCTCGATCTCAGCCATCAGTGCGGGGTAAGCGTCCACACGGTCATCGTGGCCGTAGCCGCCCACCATGGAGCGATCAAAACCGACGTCACGGCACTTGTAAGCCGGGGTGATCTCGATCTCGGCCCGCATGAACTCCTTCTCGGTGATGCCGTACTTCTCGTGGAGGAGGATCATGGTGTTCAGCTTGACGGCTTCCTTGACGTCCTCATCCTCCACAGCATCGGAACCGATGAGGATGTTCAGCTCCTCAGCCTTGATGCCGTCCTTCAGGGTGCGGGTGTTCTGCTCGGCGCTCAGATGGGGCAGCAGGTCGGTGATGCAGAAGACGGGGTCGCCCTCGTCCTCGCCGACGCGGACGGTGACGGTGGTGCCGTCGTCGCGGGTGAAGACGCCGTGGATGGACAGCGGCATGGTGCCCCACTGATACTTGCGGATGCCGCCGTAGTAATGGGTCTTGAAGTAGCTCAGGTGGTCGGACTCATACAGCGGGGTCGGGCGCAGGTCCAGACGGGGGCTGTCGGTATGCGCGATGACCAGACGGAAGCCGTCCTCAAAGCTGCGGGTGCCGATGGTGGAAGCCACGACGGCCTTCTTGAACTGGACAAAGTAGACCTTATCGCCGGGCTGGTAGGTCTTTTTGGGATCGAACTCCACGTAGCCGGCATCCTTGAGCATCTGCTCGCTCTCGGCGGCGACTTCGCGCTCGGTCTTGCCGTTGTCGAGGAACTTCTTGTAGCCCTCGGCAAAAGCGTGTGCCTTCTGCTTGACGTCTGCATCCTTGTCGGCGACGTAAGCAGGCTTATAGAGCAGCTTTTCGGCCAGCTGCTGGGTCGGAGTTTTTTCTGCCATAGAATTTCTCCTGCCTTTCTGTTTCTATATTCCTAAATATTTCAAACCGGGAGGCCCGGTTCAAGCGGATCAAGTGCCATACAGATTCTGATACACTGCATAGCAGGCGGTGATCTTTTCCACATAGTGGTGCATCTGGTTGTAGGGAAACCCCTGCAGCGTGATGCCGTCGGCGGAGTGTTCTTCCTTTTGCAGCAGCGCATCCACCGTGCCCCAGCCGCTGTGGTAGGCCGCAGCCGCTGTGGCGACATCGCCGCCGTAGCGCTCCATGCAGAGATGGAGGTAGTAGCAGCCGAACCGCAGGCTGACGGCGGGGTCATACAGATCCCCGAAGGTGACGTTTTCCCCTTCCGCGATCTTGCTGCGCAGCCAGAGGAAGGTTTCCTCGGTCATCTGCATCAGGCCGCGGGCCTCGACGCTGGATGTAGCATCTGGGTCAAAGCCGCTCTCCGTACGAACGAAGGAGTAGACCAGCAGCGGGTCGAGGTCGTACTCGGCGGCGTACTGCTCCACAAGGGCGGAATATTTGCAGGGATAGAGCGTTTTTTCCACCCGCGTCCGCACCGGCGGCAGGCTGAGGATGCCCAGTGTCACCAGAAATACCAGAACGAAGCCGTTCAAAAATCTCTTCGCATTCAAATCGAGGGTCGCGCACCACCTTTCGTGCCGCCTTCCGCCAGCAGCTGCTCGCAAAGCGCGTTCGCAGCTGCTTCCAGTGCGGCAAGGTCTGCGTCGTTGCGCAGGACGTAATCGGCGCGGGCCAGCAGGGCTTCTTCGGGCGTCTGGGCGTTCAGGCGGCGCGCTGCCATTTCGGGCGCGATGCCGTCCCGCTTTGCGATGCGGGCCACGCTCGTTTCAAATGGAGCCGTCACCACAGCCAGACGGTCGCACTCGGCTTCGGCCTCTGTCCCGACGATGACCGCACCATCCAGCACAAAGAGCGAAGCCCCCGCCTCTTCGGCAGCGTGTTTTGCCAGCCGGATGCGGCGGACGATCTCCGGGTGGGTGATGGCATCCAGCGCCGCTTTGCCCTCCGGCGATGCGAACGCACGGTCTGCCAGCAGGCGACGGTCCAGCGAGCCGTCCGCCCGGAGGATGTCTGCCCCGAACCGCCGAGCCAGCACCGGCAGCAGCGGCGAAGACGGCAGCAGCATCTCCCGCGAGATCTGGTCTGCGTCGGCCAGCGGGACCCCATGGGCCGAGAACACCGCGGTCACGGTAGATTTTCCGCAGCCGCTGCGGCCCGTGATGCCAAGCGTGATCATAGCGCGATCACCCGGAAAGCCGCTGCCCGGATGAGGCGGTTGTACACCGCCATGGACAGGCCGTCTTTCTGCGGGCAGCGGGCATAGACGACGCCGTCGCCCTGCTCATCCAGTGCGCGGAGGCTGCGGAAGATGTGCTTTGCCTGGTCGGCACCATCGCCCTCGCGGCCATACTCCACACAGGGCACACCGAGTTTTTCGGCCTCGCCCGTGAAGCAGAGGCAGCTGGGATTCTGGTCCATGTGAGCCTCCACGTAAGCCTTGAACTGCTCGAAGGTGCCGTCCAGCAGGGTGACATCCGCCTTGGGGGCGTAGTGCTTATACTTCATGCCGGGGCTGCGGACGACCGCGCCCTCCGGGAGCTTTTCGAGGATGGCCTTGGAGACTTCGACCTCTTCGCCGAGGGCGCGTTCCAGGTCTTCCAATGTAATGTGGCCGGGGCGGAAGAGGGTGGGCTTATCGCCCACGACCGACACGACCGTGGACTCCACGCCCCAGTCGCACTCGCCGCCGTCCAGGATCAGAGGCAGACGGCCGTTCATATCGGTGAAGACGTCCTGTGCGTTGGTGGGGCTGGGTTTGCCGGACAGGTTGGCCGAAGGAGCCGCAAAGGCGCAACCGCTGGCCTCGATGACCGCACGGGCCACCGGGTGGCTGGGCATCCGGATTCCGACGGTGTCCAGACCGGCGCAACACTCCGCCGCCACCTCCGGACCGCGCGGCATGATGATGGTCAGCGGGCCAGGGCAGAACGCCGCCATGAGCAGCTGTGCCCGCTCCGGCACCTCGCTGACGAGGCCGGGCAGCATCTCCGGGCCGGTGATGTGGACGATCAGGGGGTTATCCTGCGGGCGGCCCTTGGCCACAAAGATCTTTGCCACAGCTTCCCCATTGCGGGCATCGGCTGCGATGCCGTAGACCGTCTCCGTGGGCAGGGCCACCAGCTCGCCGCGCCGCAGCAACGCAGCCGCTTTCGCGATGCCCTCGCCCTTGGCGGGTAGTATCTCAGTTTTCATTTCCATGCGAATCATCGTTCTTTCTATCTGTAAAGTATATATTCTTTACACCATTTCAGGTGCATTATTTGTCGCTTTGTGTGTTGAGCTGGCGGAGCTTTTCGGCCTGCTCATGGGTTGCCAGCGCATCAATGATCTCGTCCAGATTGCCGTCTAAAATCTTATCCAGATTGTGCACGGTCAGGCCGATGCGGTGGTCGGTGCAGCGGTCCTGCGGGAAGTTGTAGGTGCGGATCTTCTCGCTGCGGTCTCCGGTGCCCACCTGGCCTTGACGATCGGCATTGATGGCATCCTGCTGTTCCTTCTGCTTCTGGGCCAGCAGGCGGCTGCGGAGGATCTCCAGCGCCTTATCCTTGTTCTGGAACTGGCTGCGCTCGTTCTGGCATTCGACCACCATGCCGGTGGGCAGGTGCGTCACCCGGATGGCGCTGGACGTCTTGTTGATGTGCTGACCGCCCGCGCCGGAGGAGCGGAAGGTGTCGATGCGGAGGTCTTTCGGGTCCAGCGCAAAGTCCACCTCTTCCGCCTGCGGCATCACGGCCACCGTGGCCGTGGAGGTATGGATGCGGCCCTGCGTCTCCGTTTCCGGTACCCGCTGCACCCGGTGGACGCCGCTCTCGTACTTGAGGCGGTTGTATGCCCCTGCGCCGTTCACCGCGAAGATGGCTTCCTTCACGCCGCCAAGCTCCGTCTCGTTGAGGTTGAGCACTTCCAGTTCCCACCCACGGCTCTGCACATACATCGTGTACATCCGCATCAGGCTGTGGGCAAACAGGGCAGCTTCCTCGCCGCCTGCCCCGCCGCGGATCTCCACGATGACGCTTTTGCCATCGTTCACATCCTTGGGCAGGAGCAGAATTTTGAGAGAATTTTCCAGTTCTTCCACATCCTGACTTTTTTCGCTGATCTCCTGTTGTACCATTTCCTTAAAGTCCGGGTCGAGGGTCTCCCCTTCGAGCAGGGCTTTTGCCTGAGCAAGATGATCCTGCGCCGTTGTCAGGGCCTGATAGGCCTGCACCACTGGCTCGGCCTCATGGTATTCCTGCATCAGGCGGCGAAACAGTGCCGGGTCCGCCGCTGTTTCGGGCTGGTTCAGGCGGACCGAAAGCTCCTCGAACCGGTGGCAGACCGCATCCATCTGAGAAAACAGTTTTGACATACTTGTGCAGTTCTCCTTATCGTTCTCATGGGATGTGGCGGTTCGTCACTCGGCGGCACCGGGCTTCTGGACCTTTTTGATGTTTTTTTCGATCTTTGCGCGGGGCAGCATGACCTCGCGGCCGCAGCCCGTGCAGCGGATCTTGAAATCCATGCCCACCCGCAGCACCTCGAAGCTGGACGCTCCGCAGGGGTGCTTTTTGCGGGTGAGGATGGTATCTCCAACTGCGATATCCATGAACAGCTCTCCCTCCTGCCTGTGCCCTCCGGCACAGGCCCGTATCGCGGCCCGCACCGATTTCGCATCGGCCGCCGCATACAAATATAGTATAATCCAAACTCGTATAAAATGCAATTGTCAGCGCATATGGTTTTACTGCCGCCGAGCAAAACGGCGGGTGCGCAAGACAAAAACAGCACAGAAAGAGGAATGAAGAATGATGCAGACTTATCGTACCGAAGGAAATTACCGCAGTGCAGACCGGCTTTCGGCTGCGGAGCTGCGGGCGGCCATGGCCAGCCGTGAAATTTTGCAGAGCACTGCACTGGCGTTCGACACGGCCCGCCAGCTGCGGTTCGAACTGGGCGGAGTGCGGGCCGTGATGCCCTTTGAGCAGTGTGCCGACGGAGCCGAGACGGGCAGTGTGCGGGACATTGCCGTGCTCACGCGGGTGGGGCGGCCCACCTGTTTCGTCATCGAAGAACTGGACACCGATGAGGCCGGCCAGCCCTGCTACCGGCTCTCCCGCGCCGAGGCGCAGCGGATGTGCAAGGCAGACTATCTCGACACCCTCCGCCCCGGCGACATCCTGCCCTGCACCGTGACCCACATCGAACCGTTCGGAGCTTTCTGCGACGTAGGATGCGGCATCAGCGCCCTGCTCCCCATCGACTGCATGTCGGTCAGCCGCATCTCCTCCCCCGCCGACCGGGTCAGCGTGGGGCAACAGATCCTGTGCGTCATCAAGAGCCGGGATGTGCAGGGGCGGTTCGTCCTGACCATCCGGGAGCTGCTGGGCACCTGGGCCGAGAACGCCGCCGGTTTTACCGTGGGCGAAACCGTGGTGGGCATCGTGCGCAGCGTGGAAGAATACGGAACCTTCATCGAGATCGCGCCGAATCTGGCCGGGCTGGCCGAGAGCTGCCAGGATCTTCACCCCGGCCAGGCTGTGAGTGTTTACATCAAAAACATCCTGCCGGAAAAAATGAAGATCAAACTCGTCATCGTAAACCACAGCCTCGGCCAGAGCCACCGGTTCGAACTGCATTATTTCATCACCGAAGGCCACCTGGACCACTGGCTCTACTCCACGCCCGACAGCCCCAAGCGGATCGAGACCGATTTTTCGGTTGCGGCTTGCAATCCGGCGTAAAACCCTTTATACTATAAAGAGAAGATGATTTTTCGCAATCTGAAACTTGAGGGGGATGTGCAGAACGATGGCCGCTAACGATGCTTTTACCGCCGGTGTCCGCCCCGGCGGGCTGACCGACAGCACCGAGATCCGGTTGCTGCTGTGTTATCTCGTGAAGAATGCCGGGCCGATCACCCGCACGGAGATTGAAAACGCCCTGATGGAGGAAGCGCTGGTCAATTATTTTGAGATTGGCTCCTGCCTGGATGACATCACCCAGCAAAAGCTGGTCACTCTGACCGATGGGCGCTACACTATCACCGAAAAAGGGCGCAAAGTCGCACAGGAGCTGGCCTATGACCTGCCCCGCAGTGTGCGGGAGCGCGCCGTAGCCGCCGTGCTGCGCAGCCAGACCTGGGCCCGCAAGGAGGCACAGTATGCGGCCCGCATCACCGAAAAGCCGGATGGGCACTGCTCCATCCGCTGCACCATCAAAGCGCTGGATCAGGAGCTGTTCTGCCTGAACATCGGCACCCCCGACCGGCTCAGCGCTGACCTCGTGAAAAAGCAGTTCATCCTCAAGGGCAACGAGATCTACCAGATGCTCATCACCAAGCTCACCGAAGAGACGAACTGACCTCTGCAAGCAAAAATCGCCGCTATTCCGGGAAGACCGGAAGGCGGCGGTTTTTCTTTTGCTCGTTTTTTCGTTATTTCCAAAGCTCAGCAGCCACTAGCTCCAGCACACTGCCCGCGATGCAGCGGGCCTTGTCGGAGATGAGGAAGCAGTTTTCCAGCTCCTCGCGGCGAGGGTCTACATCGGCCACCTTGAAGCCCTTCGGCACCGGGTAGCCATCCCGCAGAAGGCCCCGCAGGATGCCGGAGATCTGCGTCGTGACGGGGACGGTCTCCCCTTCCGGCGTTTCGAGCAGAGCAATGGTCTCGCCAGCCTCCACAAAGTCCGCAATGGCACGGCGATTCCGGAACACACCCGCGGCGGGCGAATGGATGACCCGCTCGGCCCCATAGCCGCCGATGACGCCCGGCACACCAGAGTTCGGCGCAGCAGAGCCTGCCCGGATGATGCGGCCCAGCTTGTGGCCGCGCTTGGTCTCCACCACCACGTCCACATCCTGCCCGGCCACAAAGCCGGGGCCGAGGGCAATGGTCAGCGGAGCCATATCCCGCGTGGTTCCGAGATTTTTCTTGGCAATGATGGCATCCACCAGCACGGCAGGCTTTGCCGCAGCCAGGCAGCTGCCCTTCGGGTCCACCAAAACCGGGACGGCGTTCTGCGCCCAGACGGCATCTGCCTCCGCCAGCGAAGCCACCCGCACGGCCCGCAGGCCCTCCACAGTGGTCTCGCCCTCATAGACCGCCTCGCACAGGGACACCTGACGGCGGATGGCGGCGGGGTACTCTGCTTCCAGCACCAGCACCCGCAGCCCGGCAGACCAGAGCCGGTGGATGGTGCCGGTGGCAAGGTCTCCGCCGCCCCGCACCACGATCCGTTTTTCCTGTTTCATCGTTCATTCCTCCGATTCGATCCGCTGTAAAAAGACCTGCATGGAGCCGCCGCAGGCCGCAATGGCTGCATCATCGCCTGTGCCGTCGGTGGTGAGATCGGCCAATTGGGCGGGCGCTGCCGCCCCGGCCAGCATCTTCCCGGCCAGCTGCTGGATGCGGTATTCCATGATGCCGCCGCCTACGCTGCCCACGGCCCTGCCCTCCGGCAGGACCAGCATTTTGGAGCCGACTTCCCGCGGCGTGGAGCCGTGGCGGGACACGATGGTCGCCAGCACCGCAGGCATTTGCAGCGCCCGGAATGCTTCCAGAATAGCGGGCGGGAAGCCCTCGGTCAGCGAGCGGGCACTCTTGACCTGCACGATCTGTGCGAGGATGGAAAGCGCGATCTCCTCCGCCGTTTTGGCCCCGATGGCAAGGCCGATGGGCGCATGGAGCTGCTCCACCCGCGCCGGGTCCAGCCCGGCTTCGGTCAGCTGACGGCGCACCAGAGCCGCGCGGCCCCGGCTGCCCATCATACCGACATAGGCGGCGGGCTTTTGCAGAATGGCCGTCAGACACTGGACATCGCAGCTGTGGGCGCGGGTAACGACCACAAAATAGCACTCTGCTCCGCCGGAAACTGCTGCAAGGCCCTCTTCAAAGGGCAGGCAGAGCACCGGGTCAGCCCCGGCCTGCCGCAGCTGCTCGGCAAATTCCGGGCGGTCCTCTAAGGCGCAGACAGGCAGACCCAGCAGCTTTGCCAGCCGCACCACCGATGCCCCCACATGACCACCGCCGCAGACCACCAGACGCGGGGCTGCACCGAACCGCTCGGCAAAAACACGAAGCGCCCCAAACATCTGCACTCCGCTGGCAGTCACCTGCTGCAGCGCAGGCAGCTGTGCTTCCAGACACGCCGCCGGATGTTCCGGCCAGACGGGCACACCGCCGCACAACAGCAGCTGCGCCCCCTGCGCCGCGCCCTCCAGCACCGTAGCCAATAGGTAATCGCCCGCCTCACGGTTCAAAGCATCACAAAAAGTTCGGGGTTCCATGCAAGGGTCTCCTTTTTTCAAATCATTGTTCCACCTGCGCAACGGCATCGTAGGCGGCAGGGTCAAAGCGCTCCCGCCAGCACTGCCAGTCCTCCGGCAGCATCCGCCACGCCAGACCGCACCCGGCGGAAAGCTCCCGCGGCAGCGGAATGAGCCGGCCGGGGATGTGCTCGGCAAGGCAATGCTTTTCCCACGCCATGGCATTCACCGTGGCACAGAACGAAAGCACGATATACGGTCGTTTTGCTCGCATTTTATTCCTCCAATGCCAGCGCACGGACCGCCTTTACGGCGCACTGCACCTCGGCTTCGGTGTTCTGGTGCGAAAAGCTGAACCGCACCACGCCCTGCTCCACGGTGCCCAGCGCCCGGTGCATCTGCGGGGCACAGTGAGCACCGGCCCGCACACAGATGCCGTATTCCTCCCAGAGCGCATCCGCCACACGGGCGGAGTCCTCTCCGGCAAGGTTCAGCGAGACGATCGGCGCACGGGGGGCTGCCAGCGTTCCGTACAGAACGACGCCGGGGATCTCCCGGACGCCCTCCCAGAACGACCGGGTCAGCGCCATTTCTTTGGTATGCAGCGCCTCGACCCCCTGTTCCAGCAGCCAGCGCACCCCGGCCCCCAGCCCGGCAAGGCCGGGGACATTCAGCGTACCGGCTTCCAGCGCCGTGGGCATCTCCGCAGGGTGGGCTTCGGCAAAGCTGTGCACCCCGCTGCCGCCCACAACGAGCGGCGCGATCCGCAGCCCCGGCCGGACATACAGCCCGCCGGTGCCCTGCGGGCCCATCAGCCCCTTGTGCCCGGTGAAGCAGAGCACGTCGATGCCGAGGGCCTGCACGTCGATGGGCAGGCTCCCCGCCGTCTGGGCAGCGTCCACGATCAACAGAAGGCCGTGCTTTTTTGCCACCTGCGCCACAAAGGGCAGATCGGTGGCATGGCCGGTCACATTCGATGCCCCGGTGACAACGATCGCTCTGGTGTTGGGCCGGACCAGCTGCTCGAACTGCTCATACCGCAGAACGGCGCGGTCGTCCACGCCCACAAAACTGAGCTGTACCCCCTGTTCCCGCAGGCGGTAGAGGGGCCGCAGCACCGAGTTGTGCTCGCAGACCGTTGCAATGACATGGTCGCCGGGCAAAATCAGCCCGCCGATGGCGGTGTTGAGCGCCTGGGTAGCGTTGGCCGCAAAGGCGATGCAGGCCGGGTCCTCTGCGTGGAAGAGCTCTGCCAGCGCCGTGCGCGTGTCGTAAACGATGCGGGCCGCGTGAAGGGTCGGTTCGTGCGCCCCGCGTCCGGGGTTGCCCGCCGTTTGCAAAGCCGCGAGCATCGCCTGCCCCACCACCGGCGGCTTTTGCAGTGTGGTGGCGGCATGATCGAGGTAGATCACGGCTTGACCACGTTCCCGGCGTTCAGCATTTTTTCCGCAATGACGTACATATTCGTCACGGTGCCGATGCGCAGTTTCTCGGTCAGGCCGTAGAAATTCAGGCAGGTGCCGCAGGTCAGGATCTCCACGCCCTCGGCTTCCAGCACCTTGAGGTCTTCCAGCATCGGGGAGCCCTCGCAGGTCAGGTGCGCGCCGCCGTTGTAAAACAAAATGGTCCTGGGCAGCTTCTCCTGCTGGGTCAGCGAGAAGACGAACGCCTTGAGCAGGGTCTTGCCCAGCTCCTCGGCCCCCTCGCCCATCGTATCCGCTGCGATAGCCACCACGGTATCGGTGCGGGCATCGGGTGTGCAGACGGCAGGCTCTTCGGCCGCAGCGGAGGCATCTCCCACCGTGAACCGGACGCGGTACTCCCGCTCGGCCAGCTTCTCCGCGCTGGAGCCATAGCCCTTCTGCTGCGCCATCTTGGTCAGGTTCTGGACGGCGATCTCATTGTCCACCAAAACCTCCACCTCGCCTGCACCGTTCAGCGCAGCGATGGCCTTTTTTGCCTTGACAACGGGAAGCGGGCAGGCATCCCCCCGTGCATCTACGTGCAACATCATCGTTCTATCTCCTCTCAATACTTCACTGTGATCTCCGTGGGCTGCGCGTCCCGGATCTCGCCCACGATGGCGGCAGGCAGGCCCGCCGCACACAGTTCCTGCGCCAGCGCCTCCGCCTTCTGCGGGGCCGCCGCCAGCAGCAGCCCGCCGGACGTCTGCGGATCGAACAGGATCTCTTCCATCGGGAAAGGCACGTTCTCAAACCGGACGAATGGGCCGGTATGGTTGCGGTTGCGCTGCCCTGCAGCGGTGTACAGGCAGGCGTCCGCCGCCTCCCATGCGCCGGGCAGCACCGGCACAGCTCTGGCATCCACGACGCAGGAGAGCCGCCCGCCCATCATCTCGTGCAGGTGGCCGAGGAAGCTGAAGCCCGTCACATCCGTTGCAGCGTGGACCTCATACTTCCGCGCGATCTCTGCCGCTGTTTTGTTCAGCGTCGTCATGGAGCGGATGGCGGCTTCCATCTGCTCCGGCGCGGCTTCGCCCACACGGTTGGCCGTGCAGATGAGCCCGACGCCCAGCGCCTTGGTCAGGATGAGTTGATCGCCGGGGCGGCCGGTGTCGTTGGCGGTCAGGCGGTGCGGGTCCACAAGGCCCGTCACCGAGAGGCCGTATTTGACGCCGGTGTCCGCGATGGAGTGCCCGCCCGCGAGGATGCCCCCCGCTTCGGCCACCTTTTCGGCACCGCCGCGCAGGATCTCGCCCAGGACGTTCAGGTCCATGCTCTCCGGGAAGCAGACCAGATTCAGGGCCGTCTTCACCTCGCCGCCCATCGCATAAACATCGCTGAGGGCGTTGGCTGCGGCGATCTGCCCAAAGGTATAGGGGTCATCGACCATGGGCGGAAAAAAATCCACCGTCTGCACCAGCGCAAGGTCATCGGTGATGCGGTAGACCGCCGCGTCGTCCTTGCTGTCATAGCCGACCAGCAGGTTTGGGTCCTGCTCGCCGCGCGGCAGCTTTTCCAGAATGCGGCTCAGCACCCCCGCGCCGAGTTTGGCGGTGCAGCCGCCGCCTGTACAGAACACGATCTTTTCTTCGCTCATTCGGCTCGTTCTCCTTTTGCAAAATGCGTCAAAACGCTTTGCACATGATATCGTTCCCACAGGATGGTCCGGGTCTTCTCGCCCAGCGCCCGCCGGGCGGGGTCGTCCGCCTGGTTGAGCACCGCATAAAACGCCCGCTCTCCCACCAGCTTCCGCCCACCGGCTTCGCTGGCCAGCAGTGCAGCCAGAAGCTCCAGCGTCAGGGGGGCGTCCGGTGCGGTATGCAGCAGTGCGCAGGCTTCGTCCAGCCGGAAGCAGACCTCCCGCAAAGGGCGGCCCAGAGCTGAAAGCCCAGCCACGGCCAGCACGGTGTCGCATTCCGGCAGCAGTACCGGTTCCCGCGACGCCGGAGCCTTGCAGGGCATCCGTTTCGCGCCGTCGGCTTCCAGAAAAACGGCGTCGGCCTGCGGCATCCAGCGGTACAGCAGGTCCGGCGGCGGGGCGGTCAGCTTGCCGCAGCCGTCCGGTGTGCCCAGAACGGCATACTCCCCCGCAGCCCAGAGAGCGCCGCATTCGGCTTCTGTATGGGCCATGTTGTGGTCCGGCTGCCGGATGTGGGTCGTGGTCGCGGCCAGCACCCGCCAGCCCTTGCGGGCGCAGTGGGCCGACAGCTGATAGAGCAGCGTCGTTTTTCCGCCGCCGCCCACCAGCGAGACGACATGGCCCTTTTCAGCCAGAAATGGGAACTGTGCTTCGGACAGCATTCAGCGGGTTTCCTCCACGGCCATGGCGATCTGTTCCGGGGTAATGGGCAGCTCATAGAAGCGGGTGCCGATGGCGTTGTACACTGCATCCGCAATGGCGGGCAGCGGCGTGTTGATGACCACCTCACCGATGGACTTGGCACCAAACGGGCCGTTTGGCTCGTAGCTGCTCTCAAACTCCACCCGGATGCGGCCAATGTCCACACGGGCAGGGATCTTATACTGCATGAACGAGTTTTCCATCGGCCAGCCTCTGCTGTCGTAAGTGATGTTCTCGGTCAGCGCCATGCCGATGCCCTGCAGCAGGCCACCTTCGGCCTGCACACGGGTCAGATTGGGGTTGATGGGGGTGCCGCAGTCCACGCAGGCGGCATAATCCACGACCTTGACTTCGCCGGTCTCTTTGTCCAGCTCGATCTCGGCAGCACCCACCATGTACGGCGGAGGCGACAGGGGCGACGTGTGGGTCTCGGTGACTTCCAGCGGTACCATGTGGCCGAACTGAGAGGCGAATGCCACCTCGCTCAGGGAGACCTTTTTCGTCGGGTCTGCGTCCACAGAGAGGGTCTTGCCGTCAAAGACCACTTCGCTCTCCTCGCAGTGGAGCAGCTCCGCGCCCAGCTTGCAGATCTGTGCCCGCAGCTTCAGCGCACACTTTTCGACGGCCTTGCCGGTGACGTAGGTGGTGCTGGACGCATAGGAGCCAGAGTCGTAGGGCGAGACGTCGGTGTCGGCACCGAACACCATGATGTCGTCCAGCTCGCAGTCCAGCACTTCGGCAGCGATCTGCGCCAGGGTGGTGTCGCAGCCGGTGCCCATATCCGCCGCACCGATGATCAGCGAATAGAAGCCATCATCGTTGACCTTGAGGGTCGCGCTGCCGACGTCCATGCCCGAAATGCCGGACCCCTGCATCGCCATGCCCATGCCGACGGCGCGGACCTTGCCGTTGCCGAGGTCGCGGACGGGATACTTGTTGTCCCAGTCGATCATGTCGTGGACTTTTTTCAGGCAGCGGTCCAGCGCACAGCTGGTGTTCACTGCGCCGTAGTAGGCAGGCATGACATCGCCTTCCCGGACGATGTTCATCTCGCGGATCTTGAACGGGTCCATGTGGAGTTTTGCCGCCAGCTCGTTGACGGCAGACTCCACGGCAAACAGGCCCTGCGTTGCGCCGTAGCCGCGGTAGGCACCGGCGGACATGTGGTTGGTGTACACCACATCGCTGACGAAACGGAAGGCCTCGGCCTTGCCGTACAGCGGAATGGATTTATGGCCCGACAGGCCCACCGTCGTGGGGCCGTGCTCGCCGTAAGCGCCTGTGTTCGAGAGGGTGTACAGGTCGATGCCGCGCACGAGGCCCTCTTTGGTGGCACCGAGGCGGACGTGCATCTCCATCTCGTGGCGGGGCGAGGAAGCGGTCTGGCTCTCCTCGCGGGTGAAGATGAGCTTGCTGGGCTTTTTGGTCTTCCAGGTGACGAAGGCCGGGTAGATGGCCGAGACCGCCGTCTGTTTGGCGCCAAAGCCGCCGCCGATGCGGGGCTTGATGACGCGGATCATGGATTTGGGGATGTGGAGCGCGTTGGCCACGTTGCGGCGGGTGTGGAAGACGATCTGGGTCGAGCTGAGGATGTTCAGACGGCCGTAGAGGTCCATATAGCAGCAGGTGCGGAAGGTCTCCATCATCGCCTGCTGGCAGGCCTTGGTGTGATACACATGGTCGATGACCACGTCGCAGTCGGCCAGCACGGCGTCGATATCGCCGCTGCCGCACTCATCGTGGGCGCAGAGATTGCGCTTGTTGTCCGCACCCACGGGGCACAGGCTTTCCCAGTTGTCCTCCGGATGGACGAGGATGGGGTTATCCTTGGCGGTGTGGAAATCCAGCACCGGCTCCAGCACCTCATACTCCACCTTGATGAGCTTCATCGCCTTCTCGACGCATTTGTCGTCCGCACCGGCCACGATGGCCACGACATCGCCCACAAAGCGGACGTGCCGGTCGATGACCAGACGGTCGTAGGGGCTGGCCTCCGGGTAGGTCTGGCCGGCCTGGGTATAGCGGCGGGCGTTCTGGTCCACATCCTCCCAGGTAAAGATGGCCTCGATGCCGGGCACCTTTTTGGCCACCGTGGTGTTGATGGTCTTGACGATGGCGTTGGGGTGGGGCGAGCGCAGCAGCTTGACGATGAGGCAGTCGGCAGGAGCGAGATCGTCCATGTACACCGGCTTACCGGTCACGAGCTGCATCGCGTCCTTTTTCCGGAACGGTTTGTTGACGTTTTTCATTCAGCGGCCTCCTTCGATCGTTTCCATGCGAGAAATGCCTGAATGCCCCGCAGCTGGCCTTCGTAGCCGGAACAGCGGCAGAGGTTGCCCGCAAGGTATTCTTTGATCTCGTCCTCGGTGGGGTACTCCTTCTCGCGGAAGAGGGCCAGGGCGTTCATGATGAAGCCGGGGTTGCAGAAGCCGCACTGCTCCGCTCCCTGATCGGCGATGAACGCGCCGAACTCTGCGGCTTCGTCCTGCAGGCCCTCCAGTGTGGTGACGCGGTGGCCGTCGGCACGGGCTGCCAGCACCGAGCAGGACAGCACCGGCTTGTCGTCCAGAAAGACGGTGCACAGGCCGCAGTTGGCGGTCTCGCAGCCGCGCTTGACGCTGTAGCAGCCGTGGCTGCGGACAAAGTCGATGAGCAGAGTATCCGGGGCGGCCTCGGCGGAAACTCTGGTTCCGTTCAGAATGATGGTGATTTGCATCGTGGTCTCCTTTCCGTTACCCTTCCAGCTGGCGGACCGCACGCTTGACCAGAACTCCGGCCAGATGGTTGCGGTATTCGGCGCTGCCGCGCAGATTGCTCTCGGTCTTGATCGCTGCCCGCACTTCTGCGGCAAAGCGGTCTGCCAGCAGCTCCGGCGTCTCGGCCGCGTTGGGCGTCAGGTCAAACCGCACTGCCTTGCCCGGCCGGGCACCGATGGCGAAGCGATAGCCCTCGGCCGTTTTGGCGGCGGCGCAGGTCAGCACAGGAAAATCGGTCTGGCTGTTCCGCACCGACTGGTAGCAGAACGCAGCCGGTTCCTTCGGCACGATCACCCGCACGAGGAGATCCCGGTCGTAGGGGCGGGCGGCGTACTCGGCCAGCGGCACGATGCCGCCCTTGTACAGCTCTACCGAGGCGTTCAGTGCCAGGAACAGGGTCAGCACATCCGAGAACCCGAAGCGGCTGTAAATGCTGCCGCCCACGGTGGCAAGGTTGCGCAGCTGCACACCCACGATATGCCGCACGGACTCCCGCACTGCTCCGTTCGTGTATGCGGCCAGCCCGGCGTCCAGCTCCAGCTGCCGCAGGGTGACCATGGCCCCGATGGAGAACTGCTCCTCCGTCTCCTCGATGGCATCCAGCCCCAGACCGGACAGATCAATGGCGGTGCCAACGTTGATCTTTTCCATCTTGAGCCAGATCATGCCGCCGATGATCCGATTGTTCTTTTTCTGGTTGAGCTGCCAGGCTTCTTCAAGACTTTCCGCTCGTTTGTATTCCCGGATCGTCATCATACGCAGTACCTCTCTTTTTTTGCTGTTTACTTTTATTTTAACACATTTTTCGCTATAATACCACTAGAATTATCGGTTCCGTCCACCCTGTGCTGCCGCCGTGCTCCCAGAGGAAGAATAGAACCGTCAACGCGGAGGGATCCACATGTCTGAAACTTCTCGCCCGATCGGGTGTGTCATCATGGCGTCCGGGCTGGCCCGGCGGTTTGGCTCCAACAAGCTGCTGGCCGATTTCGGCGGGCGGCCGCTGCTCTGCCGGGCGCTGGACGCCACCGATACCCCGCAGCTGGCCTGCCGCATCGTCGTGACGCGGTCGGCAGAGGTGGAAACGCTCTGCCAAACGCTGGGGGTAGCCTGCCTGCGCCACGCACTGCCGGGCCGGAACGACACCGTCCGGCTGGGGCTGGAAGCACTGCTCACTCTGCAGCCCGGCCTTGCGGGCTGCATCTTCCTGCCCGGCGACCAGCCCCTGCTGCGGCGGGAGACGGTCGAGGCGCTGGTGTGCGCCTTTGGTTCCGACACCCGGACACAAAAAGAAACAGAGCGGGCAATCTTCCGGCTGGCGTTCCAGGCCGAAAACGACCCGGAACCGCTTGTCGGAAGCCCCGTTCTGTTTGGATGCGGTTATTTTTCCGCCCTGCGCACCTTACCTGAAGGCAAAGGCGGCAGTGTGCTGCTCCGGCGTTACCCGGAGCGGGTCTGCAATGTGTTCACCGCAGACCGTGCAGAGCTTCTGGACGCGGACACACCGGAGGCCCTGCGGGAACTAAAACAGTTTTTGATCTGAAGAGGAAGCTCAGGCGTTCTCTTCGTCCTTGGGCAGCAGAACGTTGAGCACGATGGCCACGAAGGCTGCGGGGACGATGCCGGACTCGCCGCAGATCAGCTGGAACAGCTGGGGCGTGTGGGCCAGGATGCTGGCGTTGGCACCCATGCCGTAACCCACGCCCAGCGCCACCGAAACGATGGTCAGGGTGCGCGGGGTCATTTTTTCCTTGGTGATGAGCTGGATGCCAGACACCACAATGGAAGAGAACATCATGACGGCTGCACCGCCCAGAACGGCCTGGGGCATGATGGAGACCAGCGCGCCCAGCTTGGGGATGAGACCGCAGAGGATCAGGAAGATGGCACCGGTCGCCAGTGCACCGCGGTTGACGACCTTGGTCATAGCCACCAGACCAACGTTCTGGCTGAAGGAAGTGTTGGGCAGGACGCCGAAGCAGGCGGCAAAGGAGGAACCCAGACCGTCGCAGATGACGCCGCCGGACAGCTCCTTATCGGTCGCCTCGCGGCCCATGCCGCCCTCCATCACGCCGGAGATGTCGCCGACGGTCTCAACGGCCGTGACGATGAACATGATGAGCACCGGCAGGATGGCGCGCATATCGAAGATGATCTTGACCGGGACGAGCTTGGGGATGGCGAACCAGCTGGCCTGTGCGACCTTATTCCAGTTCAGGACCCATGCCTTGGTGAACTCCACACCGTCGGCGGTGACACCGGTGGTGGGCAGGATAAAGCCCATGATGAAGGCGGCAATGTAACCGGCCACGATGCCGATGAGGATGGAGGAAGAGCTCAAAAAGCCATTGGTCCAGTGCTTGAAGAACAGGATGACCACCAGCACGAAGACGGCCAGCAGCAGGTTCTCCATGGAGCCGAAGTCCTTGGCTGCGTTGCCGCCGCCGAAGGAGTTGACGCCGACCGAGATCAGCGACAGACCGATGGACAGCACGACCGTGCCCGTGACCACCGAGGGGAAGAACTTGCGCAGAGGCTTGAGGAAGAAGCCCAGCACGGTTTCGAACAGGCCGCCCAGGATAGACGCACCCATGATGGCACCATAGGCCAGCACACCGCCGCCCATGGAAGCCGCGACGCTGTTGAACACGCCCAGGAAGCCGGAGCTGGTGCCCATGATGATGGGGACCTGACCGCCGACCGGGCCGATGGAAAACAGCTGCACCAGCGTGACGATGCCGGCCACGAACATGGCATTCTGCAGCAGGCTGATCTGCAGGTCAGCGAACTCGCCGCCCGCCAGACCGCAGGCGCTCGTGATGATGAGCAGCGGGGTCAGGTTGCCGACGAACATGGCGAACACATGCTGCAGGCCCAGCGGGATCGCCTGGCGAAGGGGCATCTTGGCTTTGAAGTCGTAAGCCGCCTTCTCCAACTCAATATTTCTGATCATAAACTTCTCCTTTGAGCAAACCGGTTTTCAAACAACAGAAATCATTATAACAAAGCCTGTGTCGAATTGGGAGAGGAATTGTGATCTTTTTGTTCACTTTTTGTTCATAAGTCATACTTTACCAGCAAAAATGTCCGCACATGAGATACAAGTGCGGACATTTTTATGGTCATGCACCGGGAATCAGAAGCCGCTGTGCTTTTTCGATGGCCGTTGTGCCCTCAGCGAGGTCGTTTGCGGCAAGCATCTGCCCCGGCGAAACATGGTAGCGTTTTGCAATGGCAAACAGTGCTTCCCCGGCCTGTGCGTAATAGATGCGGAGGGAGATCTCCGGGTCGGCAGGGGCCAGTTTCTCCCCCAGCGCAATGCTGCCCACGCAAGAAGCCTGCCTGCGGCTGAGGATGGCACCCTCCACCCGCACCGTCACCGAGACATCCAGCGCACCGCCTGTGCAGCTGCATTGCAGGTCCTCGACGCTGAGCCAGCATTCCGGATAGAGCGCTGCGGTCTCGGCGGCTTCGGCCGGGATGGGCAGGGCCAGCTCCAGCGGCTTTTCGTAGCTTTCCAGCTCGGCAAGGCTGTTCTCGCCAAACGCCGTCACAAGCACCCGCGCCGCCACCACCCAGCCGGTTTCCTGCCAGACCAGCTGCGCCGGGCCGATGGCCGCAAAGCAGGCCAGGATCTTTGCCCCGGCATCCGGCAGCGGGCCGGACCCGGTCAGGGTGGCCGTCTCGTTCAGGGCACAGAGCAGCGCTTCGGTGCGGAGATTCTGCATCACAGGCTCCGTCTCAAACTGCGTCGAGAAGGCATCGGCCACACATTGCAGCTGGTAGGGCCGCCACGCCCGCAGACGCAGCATCACGGTGGCGCTGAGGGAGCCGGGGGCTTCCCCCTCCCCCTGTGTGGCCGTGAACCCGACCGGCTCGGCCACGCAGAGGCAGCGGCAGTCTTCACTGAGGCCCTCCACATCCAACACCTGATTGAAGGGAAGGTCCAGGCTCTGGCTCTGCAGGGCGCTTTCCCCTTCTGCCCGCCAGGCGCAGAGAACGTGCAGCGTCCCCTTGGCCACAGCCTTGGCATTCAGGACCTTGAGGTCGTGGAGGGAGGCTGTCCCAGCAATGTCCAGGATGGCGGCAGGCGGCGACGGAAAGGCCAGCTCGCCTTCCACCGTGATGAGCTTGTCGAGCACGGCCGCGCGGCGAACGCCCTCCAGTGTGGTCAGCTGCTGCTCGATGCCGCCGTCGGCCAGCGCCGTGAGCACCTCGGTCTTCTGCTGGGTGTAGACCGACGCCACCAGACCAAAGGCTCCCCGCACCTCGATGCGGCGGGGCGTGACCGAGCGGCAGTTCAGGTATTCGGTCTGGCCCTCCACCTGAGCCGTCCATGCAGTAAAGGCAAACTCCGGCAGTTCCAGCATCTTGTTGAAGGGCAGCTTCTGCTCCGTCTGGCAGAGGCCCGCGTCATCCTCGCCCTGATAATACACGATGCAGCGCAGATAGCCTTCCAGCGTCAGTTTGCCGGGCTGCAGCTGCTTTTGCAGCACCACCGGTTTCGCAAAGCATTTGACCAGCTTGAACACCGGCGGAAGATAATCGGAGATCAGGATCTCCGTTTCCAGCGGGAGCTCCGCCTTGACGGTGCAGTTCGCACCCGCAGCGGGCAGCGCATCCCGAAAGATCTTCAGTTCCATCCTGTGCGCTCCTTTCCTGTCCGTTTGGCATGGCACATACCAGACTGTATGCGCTGCGGCGGGCAGATATGCGCAAAAAACACCGCCGCACAGCGTTTCCACTGTGCGGCGGTGTTCCACAAATCAGGATCTCAGAAGATCAAATTATTCAGCGGCCTTGGCTGCCTCGACCTGCTTGATGAGCTCCGGCACAACCTTGAACAGATCGCCGACGATGCCGTAATCTGCCACACCGAAGATGGGTGCAGACTCGTTCTTGTTGACGGCGATGATGCACTCGGAATCCTGCATACCAGCGGTGTGCTGGATGGCACCGGAAATACCCAGAGCAACGTAGATCTTGGGGTGGACGGTCTTGCCGGTCTGACCGACCTGATGGTCAGCGGTCATCCAGCCTGCATCGGTGACGGCACGGGATGCGCCGACCACGCCGCCGCCCAGAGCAGCTGCCAGCTGCTCAGCCAGCTCGATGCCCTTGTTGACATCCTTGCTGATGCCGCGGCCGACCGAGACGATGACGTCGGCACCGATCAGATCGACCAGCTTCTCAGCAGCCTTCTCGACGCTCAGGACCTCGGTCTTGATGTCGGAAGCAGCCAGCTCAAAGGCGGGCTTCACGATCTGGCAGGCATCGGCCTTAGCCTGATCGAAGGGAGCCTTCTTCATGACGCCGGGACGAACGGTGGACATCTGCGGACGGAAACGGGGGCAGATGATGGTAGCCATCAGATGGCCGCCGAATGCGGGACGAGTCATCTTCAGGTTGCGGTCTTCCATATCGAACTTCTGCTTGGACAGGTCGATGGTGGAGCTCTCCTTCAGGAAATCGATGTACTTTGCAGTGTCGATGTCCAGATGGGTCGCATCAGCGGTCAGGCCGGTGTGCAGGCGGGCTGCGCAGCGGGGGCCCAGGTCGCGGCCAATGTTGGTCGCGCCGATCAGCAGGACCTCAGGCTTGTACGCATTGACCATATCGCAGACGACCTTGGCGTATGCGTCGGTGGTGTAGTCCTTCAGCAGCGGGCTGTCGCAGACCATGACCTGATCGGCACCATAGCCGCCCAGCTCTTTGGCGATGCCTTCCACGTTGTCGCCCAGCAGCAGGCCGGTGACCTCGCAGCCCAGCTCGTCAGCCAGCTTGCGAGCCTCGCTGACCAGCTCGAAATCGGTGGACATCAGTTTGCCCTGGCGCTGCTCACAGAAGACCCAAACGCCCTTGTAATCGTTAAAATCAGCCATTGTAATCCTATGCTCCTTTCATCAGATCAGGTGCTTCT
>ERZ838483.565-NODE-565-length-45596-cov-7.298434_pt1 | contig 45596 bp, 44 predicted proteins | sample MGYA00519939_ERZ838483 | MGnify/ENA primary metagenome ERZ838483 (study PRJEB31850, sample SAMEA3708836) | human gut metagenome | biome: human gut; feature: human-associated habitat; material: faeces | place: China | collected 2014 ... | reverse complement strand
GAGGCGTCGCGGCCCCGCTGGGCTGCGTGATCCCATTGCTGTTTCTCTCACCGCATTGATGTGCTTCACGGTTTTGGTTGTCCATGATAGCAGCACGCAGGGAAAAATCCCCGCCGCTTTCACACGCTGGTCTGCTCCATTCGCTTTGCCACGCGCTACCGTTCCTTTGCTCTGTCCACAGCATCCAACTGCCGCTGATAAAACTGGTCGATGGAAAACTGGATGGGCAGGATCGTGTAGAGTATTGAATCTGGTAACGGAGGAGCAGCGACCGCTGCGCGTATGCATGAATAATGGCAAGGAACTCCTGTTGTTCCCTCAGGACCTGCTCGCCCCTATCCGTGACGCCGACTTTCGGTTGATCCTGCTGTCAGCAATGCGGTATGCGATGGGCAGAAACACATATATGCCCGCAGTAGTTTCCGGTTATATTAAGCGCCACATTCGGTTTCTGGACGATAAGTTTCTTGCGTTGGCTGCCGATGATATCCAACGGTATCTTGAAGACTATGCAGAATACGAGCCAAATTCAACTCTTTGGCAGGCTCTTTTAGATGCACTTGAAACAGAGCAGCGAGCGCGTGCTACGCATCAAGCATGGAAGATTATGTCTGGCCCAATCTGCAGGTAGTCCTCGCTTTGAGTGCCAATCGAAAAATATTCACGGCAAAATTGCGACGAAAGTCAACAGCGGTTTCCTCGCAAGGAGCAGATACTTTCCCGTAGTTTGACAGGCTTTCCCTTAAAATGCAGCTCGTATTAAGGGAAAGTCCCTATTCTTTGTCTATAGCGATGCAATTTCTGCGCCGCCTATTCCTGTATAAAGGACTTGCTTAACCTCTCCAGCAGAGGTACAATGCGACAGGCTGGAGAGGCAAATCATCCGTCCGCAGCGCTCCGGTAAACTATAAAAACCGCTTTCTGTCCCCTGCCACGAGGGTGTTCAGAAAGCGGTTTTTGACCACATGTTTGACTACAGACAGACGTGGAGTATGCGAAAGCAGTGGAGTCAAGAGTTGCGAAGAGCATCCATAATAAAGCAAAACAGCTATAAAGCGTCGGAAAAAGTAGAAAAATTTTTATTCAAAAGTTCGGGAGCAAGATGTCGGGAGTTCGAGTCTCCCATCTCGGACCACAGCCCCTGAAATCGAATGATTTCAGGGGCTGTTTTCTTATTTTTCTCTACCATAATTTATTTGCAGAATAAATCTTTCAAATGTGAACTTTTCAAGGAGGGAAAGAGGGGAGGAAAATAGCTGTGATTAAATTTTCAGATTTTGTGCCAGTAAATTTTCCAGATAAGACAAGGTCAAATTTAACATAAACGCGAGGAATGTTGCTTTGCACGCGTGGGACTGCTTGCTGGATGATGCTCCCGGATGGATTGAAATGAATGCACACAAGCGCAAACAGGCTAACAACGATTTAAATCATGCGGATTACTTTTGGGTTTCGCGCAGTATCATCCATATGACCCCCAGTACTATATTTTCGGCGGGATGTACCGTGTTGAAAAAATTTTATATGCCAGAGTTAAAGCGTCCCCTGATTGCAGATGTTATCCTGCAACCAGGGGACGCTTGGATCACTGCACGGCTTTGCCGGCTCGCAGTACCGTGTCATGTTCTTATGTCAGAAGGCCGGGGTGCGTCAGTTGGTTTTCTGCGTAGGATGCAGCTTTTCCGCAAGGATGCACAGCACGACGGTCAGCACCATGTCCGGCAGGGTGTACCCCACCGGGGTGTCCACCCCCATCAGCAGGCGGTAGGCGATGAAGCCCACCAGCCAGATGATGAGATTCCGGCTGTCCGCCGCCACAGCGAAGCGATCCCGCCTGAGAAGGAAGTGATCTGCAATCTGCACGGCGATCATGGGAGCAAACACCGAACCGATGAGATACAGAAACCCGGTGATGTCGTCCATGGGGAACAGCATTGCGGCCGCAGTGCCGATGACGGTCACTGCGATGGCCGTTTTTCTGCCGTCCAGCTTTTCGGAGAGGGATTCTGCGGAAATACCGGCAGACCATGCGTCCAGAAAGGTGGTGGTGACGGTGGAGAACACCAGAATCACCAGCGCGGCAATGCCCAGCCCCGCCTTCACCATGATCACGGCGATATCATACTCCCCGGTGAAGATGGCAGCGCCCATGCCGATGACGTACATCCAGCAGGACACCAGCCCATACACGATCACGCTGACCCAGGTGGCCTGCACCGGCTTTTCCGCATCCCGCGTGTAGTCGCTGATGAGGGGCAGCCAGCTCAGGGGCATGGCCACCGCCAGCTCCACCGCCGCGCCGAAGGACATGGCCTCGCCGGAGGCGCTCATGGCGCTGCCGGAGAAGAAGACCACCTTGCACAGCATCAGCGTCAGGAGGAAGAGGGCCGCCATGGTAAGCTTGTTGATCCAGCCCAGATCCGTGATGCCCACAACGATCCACACAATGATGAGAACGCCGATAACAAGACACCAGATCCAGTGTCCCACGGAGAAAATGCCGCCGATGGCCAGCGCGCCGTCGTAGATCATGATGGCCGTCCAGCCCACCAGCTGGAGAACGTTCAGGAAGGCGAACAGCAGCCCGCCCTTCTGGCCAAAGCTCATTTTCACGGTTTCCATGGCGCTGCGGCCGGTGTGGCCGCCGATCAGCCCCGCAAGGAGCATCATGGCGCAGCCAATGATGTGGCCGATGAGAATAGCCGCCAGACCTTTGGCCATGCCCAGCGAGGCAAAGGAGGTGCCGGTGAGGATCTCTGCCAGAGAGACGCCGGCACCGAACCAGATCAGGCCGTTCTGAAAGATGGATGTCTTTTTCATGCCTGCACACCGCCCTTCAGATCTGTCCGGGGCCGGGCCGCCATTTCCCAGAAATGATGCTCATGCTCTGAGCAGGTACGGAAAATTTCCAGACAGTGGGCCTCCCGCTCCGGAGAAACCCCGGCGCAGACCTTTTCCGTGAAAGCCTCCCATGCCTTGCAGATGCTCTCATAGCGCTCCCCGGCGTAGTCGTTGACGAACCGGGCGTAGGGGGTGTTCTGCACGGCGGGAACATTTTTCAGCATCTCGCCGAAGATCCAGCCGTAGCTGAGCATACAGGGCAGGCAGGCCATCATGCAGTCCACCGCGTCGTCGGCGTTCTTTGCCGCATTCAGCATATAGTCCACATAGGCCCGGTTCTCCGGCCGCAGGGGCAGGGGCTGGATCTCCTCGTCCAGCAGGCCGTAGCGCTTGAGATAATACCGCCGGGTGGAGTCCTCCGCCTCGTTGACAAAGGCCAGCAGCGAGTAATAGTTCCGAATTTCCTCCATGTCGTTGGAGTGGATCATGCCCCACGCGAACACCTTGGAATACTCCCGGAGATACAGGCTGTCGTCCACAATATAACCCTTGAAGCACTCTTCGTCCAGCGTGCCGTCGGCCATCCGGCGGAGGAACGGTGTTTCCAGACAGCTGCGCCAGATGGGCAGGCTGTCCTGAATACAGGTATCCAGAAAGCTCATGTCCGTGCCGCCCCCTTTGCCGCTTTTTTCAGGGCACTCAAAGGCAGTACCATCAGGATCGCCAGAGAAAGCACGCCCTCCGGGATCTTGCTGGAGAGATGATAGGTCAGACTGTAGCCCCAGGCCCCCCAGCCGTCCCACGCGTTCTGGGAGAAAAAGATCACGCCGCTGAACACGTGCGCCCAGAACTTGATAAAAATCGCCAGAACACCGCCGCAGAGGATCTTCCAGCGCTTGTCCGTACCGAACGCGCCGGTATAGCCCAGACAGGAAAAGCAGATCAGATGCTCCACAAAGATCTGCGCCCAGTGAACCGGCTGCCACGCCGGGATCAGCACCATAGCCAGAATACCGCACACCCAGCCGGAGACAAAGGCCAGCCGCTTGTCGCACACCACTGCCAGCAGCATCAGGGGGATCCATGAGCCGCAGGTGATGGATGCGCCGGTGGGCAGGGGGATCATGATGGAGCCGAGGATCAGCGTCAGAGCGCAGGCCAGACCGCCCATGGCCAGATTCCGGGCGTTGAGCTTCAGCCCACGGCACAGCCAGACCGTTACGGCCAGATACACAATGGTAAACACAGCCACAAGGATCGGTGAGGTCATTCCGTGAACTCTCCTTTCAGCGCGAACATATGGTTCATGGGGCCGGAGCCGTGTCCCAGATCCAGCATAGCCGCCAGTGCGCCGGAGATGTAGGCCTTGGCCCGCTCCACAGAGGCGTCCAGATCATAGCCCTTGGCCAGATTGGAGGCGATGGCGCTGGAGAGGGTGCAGCCGGTGCCGTGGGTATTGGGATTGTCGATGCGCTTGCCGTGGAACCACTTGCCCGCGCCCTCCCGCCAGAGGAGATCGTCGGCGTCGTTGACCTTGTGGCCGCCCTTGCACAGCACGGCGCAACCGTACTTCTCACTGATGAGTCTGGCGGCGGCCTCCATGCCGGCGGCATCGGTGATAGCCATGCCGGAGAGGATCTCCGCTTCGGGAATGTTGGGGGTCAGCACCGCTGCCAGCGGCAGCAGTTCCCGGCACAGAGCCTCCACTGCGTCAGAGCGCAGGAGCTTGGCCCCGGAGGTGGCCACCATCACGGGGTCTACCACGATGTTTTCCGCCTTATACTCCTTGAGCTTTGCCGCGATCACGGCGATCAGCTCCGCAGAGGAAACCATGCCGATCTTCACCGCATCGGGAAAGATGTCGGTGAAAATAGCGTCCAGCTGCTCGCTCAGGAAGCGCGGGGTGGACTCTAAAATGTCAGTGACGCCGGTGGTGTTCTGGGCAGTCAGAGCCGTGATGGCGCTCATGGCGTATACGCCATTGGCTGTCATGGTTTTCAGATCTGCCTGAATGCCGGCGCCTCCGCTGGAATCGCTTCCAGCAATGGTCAATGCTGTTTTCATGTGAATACTTCCTTTCTTTTTCTACAGCACAGTTTTATAAGGCGATACAAGGTGGTGCCCCCAATGTGCCGCCTGAACACAGGCCAAAGCCTGTCGGTTCCTTTATTTGTTCAGAAGATCCCAGCAGCCGGGAAAGGCCGTCAGATCCATGAGATAAGCGTCCGCCGCCGCGCTCAGCCCGGCCTGATCGGCCTCCCCGCTGGCGTCGAACACGCCCACGGTGCGGTAGCCTGCCGCCGCGGCGGTTTTCAGGGCGTAGAGGGAATCCTCAAAGACCAGCGTTTCCGCCGGTCGGGTGCCAAGCTGTTCTGCCGCCAGATGGTAGATGTCCGGCTGATGCTTGCTGACACCCACCTCGCCGGTAGTAAAAATCTCCTTCAGATAAGGCAGCAGCCCCAACCGGCGCAGTGCCTGCGTCACGTGGGTTCGGGGGCTGGAGGTAGCCGCCGCCATGGGGATGTTCCGCTCCGCCAGAAACGCAAGCAGCGCAACTGCCCCCGGCTTGGCCGGCACTTCGTAAAAATAGTAGTCCGCCAGCATCCGGGCGATGCCGTCCCCGATCTCCGCCTCGCTTTGCGGCAGGGGATAGTGGGCTTTCAGATACGCCGCCCCCTGCTCCATGCTCATGGCGAACAGGATGGCGTTCAGCCCCGGTTCCGGCGTGATCCCCTGCCCCCGGAGATACCGGGCGCCCAGATCGTTCCAGATGCCCATGGAGTCCAGCAAAACCCCGTCCAGATCAAAAATCGCGCCCCGGATCATCCCTTCAGCATCTCCGATGTGGCACTTTTCAGGTCGGCGGCGGCCGCCTGAATATTTTTAGCGGCGTAAATGGCACTGATGACCGCTACGCCGCAGATACCGCTGCCTGCCAGCTTGGCGACATTCTCCTGCGAAATGCCGCCGATGGCCACTACCGGGATGGAAACCGCCTCGCAGATGGCCTTCAGCGTCTCATAGGGCAGTACGTCCACATCGTCCTTGGAGCTGGTGGGGAACACCGCGCCCACGCCCAGATAGTCCGCCCCGTGCTTCTCTGCCAGCAGGGCTTCCTCCACCGTATGGGCGGAAACGCCGATGATCTTGTCCGGCCCCAGCTTGGCCCGGACGTCCAGCGCTTCCATATCGTCCTGTCCCACATGAACGCCGTCGGCGTCCATGGCCTTGGCGATATCCACATTGTCATTGACAATGAAGGGAACGTGCCGCTCCCGGCACAGTGCCTGAAGCTCTCTGGCTTCTTCCAGAAATTTTTCCTCCGCCAGCGCTTTTTCCCGCAGCTGGAGCATGGTCACGCCGCCGTCCAGGCTTTCCCGCACCACGTCGATGAGCTTGCGGCCGTCCAGCCAGTGACGGTCGGTGACGGCGTACAGCAGCAGATCCTTTTTATCGCACTTCATACTTGGCTCCTCCATTCAGCATTTCGCCATCCATATTGTAAATGGCGTCGATGATCCGATTGCGGTAGGTGGAATTCCCGTCCCCCGCCGCCATGCGGCTCCAGCCGATCTCCCCGGCCAGCCCCATGGCGCACACGGCGGCTGCTGCGGCTTCCAGCCGGTTTTCCGGGTTTGCCGTCACGAAAGCGGTCATCATGCCGGAAAGCTGGCAGCCGGTGCCGGTGACCTTTCCCATTTCCGGGCGGCCGTTGCGGATGATATAGCACTGCCTGCCGTCGCTGACCAGATCGATCGCGCCGGTGATTGCCGCAATGGCACGACTTTTTGCCGCAAAGTCCTTCACAAAAGCAACAGCTGCGTCCAGATTGGCTTCTGTCACGGCGTCGGCTACGTCGGCATCCACGCCCTTTGTCGTACCGCTGCCCAGCGCCAGCGTTTTGATCTCTGAGATGTTGCCCCGGATAACGGTGAAGGGGATCTCATGCATCAGCTCCACGGCGGTGCGGGTACGCAGAGCGGAAGCGCCGGCGCCTACAGGATCCAGCAGGATCGTGTGTCCCAGTTCTGCGGCCTTCCTGCCGGCCCGGTGCATTCCCTCAATGCTCCGTTGATTCAGAGTGCCGATGTTGATGTTCAGGCCGCCGCAAATGGAAGTGATGTCCTCCACATCCTCCGGCTCATCGGACATGATCGGGCTTCCGCCGCAGGCCAGCAGGATGTTGGCCACGTCGTTCACCGTTACATAATTGGTGATGTTGTGGACCAGCGGCGCGGACTTCCGCACCTGATCAAGACAGTTTCCCAGCATAAAATCACTCCTCCAAAAGAAAAATGCGGATATGCCTGCAAAGACATATCCGCATTACGATCTCAACGAGCGTGTCAGCGACGGTATCTCCCTACGTTGGCATTATCCAAATCAGGTTCCGGGTCTGGGCGATGCAGCCCACTCTCAGCCTGCTTGCAGCAAGCTCCCCCTGTTGACGTAGGTCATCATACCACGCGCTTTTGGGAATTGCAAGGAATTTTTCCCTGCCGCCCCGGTTTTCGGGGCAGAAAATGCAGGGGGTTACCGATGGGGGACGTGCCAGATGTTGTCGGCATACTCCGCCACGGCCCGGTCGGCGGCGAAGATGCCGCTGCGGGCGATATTGCGGAGGCTCATGCGGTTCCAGCCCTCCCGGTTCTCATAGGCTTCCGCCATGCGGCGCTCCGCGTCGCAGTAGGCCCGGTAATCCGCCAGCAGGAGGTACTCGTCCTGACTGACGAGCCGCTGGTAGAGATCCTCATAGCTGACGCCGTCCCGGAAGCCCTTCCGCAGCGCGTCCAGACACCGCTCCAGCTGGGGGTCGTGGCTGACGTACCGCTGGGGGACATAGCCCTCCTGCCGCAGCTTGGCGGCCTGATCAGCATGGAGGCCAAAGAGGAACATATTTTCATCCCCCAGCACATCGTGCATCTCCACATTGGCGCCGTCCAGCGTGCCGACCGTCAGAGCGCCGTTCATCATGAACTTCATGTTGCCTGTGCCGCTGGCCTCCTTACCGGCGGTGGAGATCTGCTGGGAAACCTCGCTGGCAGGCATCAGATGCTCGGCAAGAGACACCCGGTAATTTTCCAGAAACACCACCTGCAATTTGCCCCGGCAGCGGGGATCGTGGGAGATGTCGTCCGCCAGAGAGTTGATGAGATGGATGATCCGCTTGGCCACCGCGTATCCCGGCGCGGCCTTGGCGCCGAAAAGGAAGGTGTGGGGCCGGGTGACGGCGTTGGGGTCATCCTGTAGCTGCTGATAGAGGGTGATAATGTGCAGCACGTTCAGCAGCTGCCGCTTGTATTCGTGAAGCCGCTTCACCTGCACATCGAAAATGGCGTTGGGATCCAGCGTGACCCCCTGCGCTTTCCGGGCATAGGCTGCAAAGTCAACCTTATTCTGCCACTTGATCTCGTCCAGACGCTTGAGGACGGACGCATCCTCCCCGTAGGCGTCCAGCTTTTTCAGGGCCTGCGGATGGAGCAGATAGTCGTCTCCGCCGGTGAGATCCCGCACCAGTGCGTCCAGACCGGGATTGATCTCGCTGAGCCAGCGGCGGTGGTCGATGCCGTTGGTGACGTTGGTGAATTTCCACGGCTCCATGGCGCAGGCGTCTTTGAACACATCTTTTTTCAGAATTTCGGAATGCAGGCCGGACACGCCGTTGACGGACAGGCAGCCTGCGATGCAGAGGTTGGCCATCCGCACCTCGCCGCCCCAGAGAATGGCCATTTTTTCCGTTTTGGCCGGGTCGTGGTAGAAATTTTCCACCTTGGCCTGCCAACGGTGGGCAATCTCCTGCACGATCTGCCATACGCGGGGCAGCAGGGATTCCACCAGCTGCTGGGGCCAGCGCTCCAGCGCTTCCGCCAGGACGGTGTGGTTGGTGTAGGCTACGGAGTGGGAGGCGATGTTCCACGCCTCGTCCCAGTTCATCCCCGCCTCATCCATGAAGATCCGCATCAGCTCCGGGATCACCAGCGCTGGATGGGTGTCGTTGATCTGGATCACGTTCTTTTCGTGGAAATTTTTCAGGGTGCCGTAGGTTTCCAGATGCTTTGTGATGATGGACTGCACCGTGGCGGAGACAAAGAAGTACTGCTGCTTCAATCGCAGGGATTTGCCCTCATAGTGATTATCCTCAGGGTAGAGCACCTTGGCGATGGTCTCCGCCATGGCCTCGTCCTCGGAGGCCTTCAGGTATTCGCCGCGGGAGAACAGAGCCATATCCACCGGGCGGGTGGAGCGGGCGTCCCACAGCCGCAGGGTGTTGACATGGCCGGTTCCATAGCCCGCCACCACCATATCGCAGGGAACGGCCAGCACTGTGGTGGCGTTTTCGTTGACAACGTGCAGGTGTCCGTCATGCCAGAACTGCCGGATGGTGCCGCCGAAATGGACGGTCTGGGCCTCGTCGGGCTTGGGCAGCAGCCACGCGGAGCCGACGCCCTTCCAGTCGTCAGGCAGCTCCACCTGCTGACCCTCCACGATCTTCTGCTTGAAAATTCCCAGCTCGTAACAGATGGAATAGCCGGTGGCGGGAATATCCAGCGTGGTCATGGAATCCAGATAGCAGGCGGCCAGACGGCCCAGACCGCCGTTGCCAAGGCCTGCGTCCGGCTCCAATTCAAACAGGTCGCCCGCCCGGAAGCCCAGATTGCCCAGCGCCTCCTTCAGCTGGGGAAGGATTCCCAGATTGTAGGCGTTTTTCATGAGGCTGCGGCCCATGAGAAACTCCAGAGACAGGTAGTGTACCTGCTTTTTCTTCTCGATTTTCGTCTCCTTGGCGGTCTGGACACCCCGGAGGGCCATCACATCCCGCAGCACCAGAGCGCAGGCTTTCAGCATCTCCTGATCGCTGGCCTCCCCCGGCTCCGTGCCGAAGTTCAGAGCCAGCTTGGCGGTCAGCGCGTCTTGCAGCGATTGCGTGGTAAATGGTACAGTCATGGGAATTTACTTTGCCGCCTTTCCGGCGGTTCCTTTCTTCTTGGGTTTGGCAGGCGCGGTCTTTCCGGCGGATTTTTGCCCGGAAACAGGTTTTTTCGCGCCTTTTCCGGCGGACTTTCCGGCTGCCGCTTTTTTCACCGGCAGCACCGGCTTTTCGTCCGCTTCCGAAGCGGACGCAGACCCGGAGGCCGTGGGAGCATCCGTCGTATCGGCAGCCGCAGGCTGTGATTTCTTTTCAAGGGAAAGACCAGTGACGGCGGCATAGATCTTCAGATATTCCCCCGCGCTGCGGTCCCAGCTGAAATCCTGCTCCATGGCCCGCAGCCGCAGGCGGGCAAAGGCGGCGGGATCGTCCCGATAGAGAGAGACCGCCTCCCGGATCACATGGAGCATATCGGCGCTGGAGTAATTGGCAAAGGTGAAGCCTGTGCCTGTGTCCCGCCACGCCTCATAGGGATGGACGCTGTCCTTCAGACCGCCGGTTTCCCGGACAATGGGAACCGTGCCGTAGCGCATGGCGATCATCTGGCTCAGGCCGCAGGGCTCGCTGCGGGAGGGCATCAGGAAAAGGTCCGCACCGGCATAGATTGCCATGGACAGCGTCTCGTCATACCCGATCCGCACCGCCATGCGGCCGGGATACTGCCCCGCCGACCAGCGGAAGAAGTCCTCATACCCGGCGTCGCCGCTGCCCAGCACCACAAACTGCACCGGCAGCTCCATGATGCTGCCCATGACCTCCCGGAGAAGATCCAGCCCCTTGTGGGAAACCAGACGGCTCACCATGGCGATCACAGGCGTGTCCGGCTCCGGGGTCAGTCCCAGCGTCTTTTGCAGCGCCGCCTTGCAGGCGGCCTTGCCGGCAAGGTCGTTTGCGGAATACCGGGCGGAAATGCGGGGGTCTGCCGCCGGGTCGTACAGCTTCATGTCAATGCCGTTGAGCACGCCGGTGAGCTTGCCGCCGCACCGGGTCAGGATGCTCTCCATCCGATGGGCAAAATAGGGATCTTTCAGCTCCTGCGCGTAGGTGGGGGACACGGCGTTCACCGCGTCGGCGCACAGAATCGCGCCTTTGAGAAGATTCACATCCCCGTCCATCATCAGCGTGCCGTCATCTGCCCAGCCCTGATCCAGACCGAACAGATCCCCCAGACACTCCGCGCCGTAGCGCCCCTGATACTCGATGTTATGGATGGTCAGCACCGTCCGAATGGAGCGGCAGCGCGCCTCCCGCACGCCGTCATCCTTCAGGTAAATGGGGATCAGGGCGGTCTGCCAGTCGTTGCAGTGGATCACGTCCGGCCAGAAGTCCAGATGCTCCAGCATCCGCACCACGGCGCGGGAGAAAAAGCCGAAGCGCTCCCCGTCGTCCATATAGCCGTACAGATCAGGGCGGCGGAAGTATTGCTCGTTATCCAGAAAATACCACGTCACGCCGTCCTTTTCCATGGAAAACAGGCCGCAGTATGCGTGCCGCCACGCAAGATCCACATAGTCGAAGCAGCGGAAAGTCAGCTGCCCGCCAAAGGCCTCTTTGACCCGCTGATACAGAGGCAGGATCACCGCCGTGCGTACCCCCTGCTCCGCCAGAGCGGGGGGGAGAGAGCCTGCTACATCGGCAAGCCCCCCGGTTTTGCAGAAGGGAACGGCCTCGCTGGCCGCGTATAAAACATTCATGGGTTTGCTCCTTTCGTGGCCGGAACATCCGGAAAGAACGCTCCCGCATCTCAACGGGATGCGGCGCTTCTCAGATCACACTGCCCTTTGCGATGACAATGGGGTAGCTGGCGTGGCCCATCATGGTGCGGCCCGGCAGCAGCTCCACATTCTTATCCGTGATGATATGGGACGCGTGGGCGCCCCGCCGGATAGCAGTGCCCTTGAAAAGAATGCAACCCTGCACCTCCGCCCCCTTTTCCACGGTGACGCCGGGGAAGAGGATGGAGTTGACCACCGTGCCCTCAATGCGGCAGCCCTCGGCCACCAGAGAGTTCAGGCAGGCCCCGTCCGGCCCGATGTAGGTGGAGGCCTTATCCGCCCCCTTGGCGCGAACCGGCCGCTCCGGGATGAAGAGATCTGCCCGGATGTCCCTGTCCAGCAGCTGCATGGAGCGGTCGTAGTACTCCTGCACGGAGCGGATCTGGGCGGCAAAGCCGCTGAAGGTGTAGCTCTGGAGGTTCAGCAGGTTCTGCTTGGCCTGCAATACGTCCCGCCGGAAGCTGTACTGATCTCTGGCCTGACATTCGTCCACCAGCGAGCGCAGCAGCTCCGTAGACATGATAAAGACGTCCAGACTCCGATAGCCGCGGGGACGGTGCATATTGATAAGCACCTCCCGGATGCGGCCATCCGGCTCTTTTTCAAAGTAGGTTCCGTTTTCCGTGGCGAAGCTGTCATCCCCGCAGACGGCGGTGATGTCCGCGTGGGTGCGGAGATGATGCTCAAAAATATCCGTCAGGGGAAGGTTGGCCACCAGATCCCCCTCCATCAGCACCACATAGTCCTGCCGGATCTCGTCCAGATAGTCCCGGACGCCGGCCAGCGCTTCCATCTTGCCCCGGAAGGGGGTCACGCCCCAGTCGTGGAGGTAGTTGAAGGGAGGCAGGAGATGCAGGCCGCCCCGCTTCCGGGACATATCCCACACCTTGCCGCTGCCCACATGATCCAGCATACTCTGATACCGGCCGTGAAGCACCAGCCCCACATCCGTGACACCGGCGTTCAGCAGGTTGGAAAGGGCAAAATCCACCGCCCGGTAGCGGCCGCCGAAGGGCATGGACGCCCCGGTACGGCGCTCTGTCAGCTCCCGCAGCTCCGTGCGTTGATCGTAAGCAAAAATGATTCCGTGAAGCCGGTTCATTTCAGCACCTCCTTACCGTGGTGATCCAGCATAACGCCGGGGGCGACCTCCCTGCCGTCCTCCAGACGGCAGTCCGGCGCCAGCACTGCCAGATCCCATTTCCCGTCCGCTGCGGAATTTGGCGTGCCGCCGATGCGGCAGTCCTTTCCCACATGGCAGCCTTCGCCGATGATGGCGTATTCGATCACAGCGCCGGATTCCACCGTGACGCCGGGGAGGATCACGGAGTAGCTGACCCGCGCCCCCTTTTCAATGGTCACGCGGGGGGAGAGTACGGAGTTTTCCACCGTCCCCTCAATGACGCTGCCCCGGTTGATGGCGCTGTGACTCACATGGCTGTTACCGCCCATGTAGGTCGGCGGCGCGTCCACGCTGCGGGCGTAGATGGGCCAGCTTTCGTCCGTCAGGTCCAGCCCGGAGGCGGGGGAGAGCATATCCATGTTGGCGTCCCACAGCGAGGTGAGGGTCCCCACGTCCTTCCAGTAGCCCTGAAAACGGAACGCCGCCATCCGCTGGCCGTCTGCGAGCATCCTGGGGATGATGTTCTTGCCGAAGTCGTTTTCGGAGGCAGGATTGGCCTCGTCCTCCGTTAAGTACCACCGCAGCGCCTGCCACGAAAAGACGTAGATGCCCATAGAGGCCAAATTGCTCTTGGGCTGATGGGGCTTTTCCGTGAACTCGGTGATCATGTCGTTTTCATCCACCGCCATGATGCCAAAGCGGCTGGCCTCCTCCCATGGCACCTCCATAACGGAGATGGTGCAGGCGGCCTGCGCCTCCTTGTGGCGGCGGATCATGTCCGAGTAGTCCATTTTGTAGATATGGTCGCCGGAGAGGATTACCACATACTCCGGCTGGTACTGGTCGATGAAGCCGATATTCTGGTAGATGGCGTTGGCAGTCCCCTTATACCATGTGCCGCCCTTGCTGCCCATATAGGGCGGCAGAATGTGGACGCCGCCGTTGCTGCTGTCCAGATCCCACGGCTGGCCGGAGCCGATGTAGCTGTTCAGCTCCATGGGGCGGTACTGGGTCAGCACGCCCACAGTATCAATGCCGGAATTGGTGCAGTTGGACAGGGGAAAATCAATGATACGGAACTTGCCGCCGAAAGGAACGGCGGGTTTTGCCATGGCTCCGGTGAGGACATACAGGCGGCTGCCCTGTCCGCCTGCCAGCAGCATGGCGATGCACTCTTTTTTCATGAGGTACCAGCTCCTTTTCCTGTTTTCAGCGTGTTGAAAGGCTCTTTACCGCAGCGGATCGTCTGCCGGTCTGTCCGCCTTCCGCTTTTTCTGCTTCTGTGGGGGAAAACTGCCCTCGCCCCGGAGAAAGACCGCCCCGAAGGCGGGGATCCGGAGGGCGACGGACTGTTCATTTCCGTGGGAGGGAACCGCTTCCACCGTGACCGGCGCGGTATCGGCAAAGCCGCTGCCGCCGAATTCCGGCGCATCGGTGGTAAAGACCGGGACATACCGCCGCCGGGGCGGCACCCCCACCCGGTAGCCGGCGTAATCATTGGGGGAGAAGTTCACCGCGCACAGCAACTCGCTGCCCGCCCGGTCCCGGCGGAGGAACACGATGACGTTGTTGTGATTGTCGTCCGGCACCAGCCACGCAAAGCCCTGCCAGTCAAAATCCACGTCCCACAGGGCCGGCTCCGTTCGGTAGAAGGCGTTGGCGGCTTTGAAGAAGGCGTGGAGCCGCCGGTTTTCCGGGCGCTCCAGCAGATACCAGTCCAGCTGGCCGCTGGAATTCCACTCATGCCACTGGCCGATCTCCGGCCCCATAAACAGCAGCTTCTTGCCTGGGTGGGAGAGCAGGTAGGCGTAAAAGCCGCGGGTACAGCGGAGCTGATTTTCGTAATCGCCGGGCATTTTCCCCACTACGCTGCCCTTCATATGCACCACCTCGTCGTGGGAGATGGGCAGGACGTAATTTTCCGAAAAGGCATACATCATGGAGAAGGTCAGATCCCGGTGATGATCCTGCCGGAACCACGGATCCAGCTTCAGATAGTGGCAGATATCATTCATCCAGCCCATGTTCCACTTCAGGTTGAAGCCCAGTCCCCCCATGTCGGCGGGTCTGGTCACAAGCGGCCACGCCGTGGATTCCTCCGCGATCATCAGCACGTTGGGGTCTGCGGAAAAGGCCGCAGCATTCAGCTTCCGGAGAAAGTCAACTGCCTCCAGATTTTCCCGGCCGCCGTGGATATTGGGCGTCCATTGTCCGGGTTCCCGGCCATAATCCAGATACAGCATGGAAGCCACGGCGTCCACCCGCAGTCCGTCGATGTGATACATCTCCAGCCAGAACCGGGCGGAGGAGAGGAGGAAGCTCACCACCTCCGGCTTTCCGTAATCAAAAACGCGGGTTCCCCAGCCGGCGTGTTCCCGCTTCCGGGGATCGGTATATTCATAGCAGCAGGTGCCGTCGAATTCATACAGGCCCTGCTCGTCCTTGCAGAAGTGGGCGGGAACCCAGTCCAGAATCACCGGGATGCCGTTTTCGTGCATATGGTTCACGAACCACATGAAGTCCTCCGGCGTGCCGAACCGAGAGGTGGGGGCAAAGTAGCCGGTACATTGGTAGCCCCACGAATCGTCCAGCGGATGCTCCGTCACCGGCAGCAGCTCCACGGCGGTGTAGCCCATATCCTTCACATAGGCCGCCAGCTGCTCCGCCAGATCCCGGTAGTTCAGGAAGTCGCCGTTTTCGTGCTTTTTCCAGGAGCCGAGATGCACCTCGTAGATGTTCAGCGGCCGGTGGTATACCGGCTGCTTCCCCTTTCGGAAGGCTCCGTCCGTCCATGGAAAATGCTCAATGTCATAGAGCTTGCTGGCCGTGCCGGGGCGGGTCTCCGTGTGGAACCCGTAGGGGTCCGCCTTGTAGCGCACCCTGCCGTCCTGCCCGGTAACGGCGTATTTGTAGCTGGTATAGGCCGGCAGATCCGGCAGGAAGCCCTGCCAGAACTCCCCCTTGGGCGCAAGGGGCGCGGCGGAGGGATCCCAGCCGTTGAAATCCCCTACCACGGAGACCGCCGCGGCATGGGGTGCCCAGACGCTGAACCACCAGCCGTGGACGCCGTTCTCCGTGGCGGGATGGGCGCCGAAAAGCCGCCAGCCGTCCGTCAGACAGCCGCTGTGATACAGTTGTGTCCGGTCTGCCATAGGCCCTCCTGTCCGCTGCCGTTTCCGATAAACAGTTCCCGGTTTCCTGATGTTGAGCGTATCATTCTGAATCGTTTACGTCAAGGCAGCCGCTGCACATTTTACTTATATTTGATATTATACCGCCAGGGCAGGGGAGCGTCAAGGCGGAAGCCTGTCGAAAACCGGGAGGGGGATTTGTGTGAATTCTCTTGAATTCCCACAGGAAGGTGCAGTTTCTTGTGCTGTTTGCCGATGCACATCCTGCTCAGCGTCTGTTAAGATAAGAACATCTTGTGGATTGAGGCCGAATCCCCGCCGGGGACAGATGACCGTGGAGGGCAGAAACGTGTTTTCATTTTTGACGGAGATCACCGTGGACGGTGTGGCGCTGTGGATCGTACTGCTGATCTGCGCCGGTGTGTTCCTTGGCTCCTTTATGGACGCCATTGCAGGCGGCGGCGGAATCATCACGGTGCCGACCTACCTCATGGGCCTGAGCAAGCTCCCTATTTACAACGCGCTGGGTACCAATAAACTCTCTGCCGGTATCGGCACGGTGTTTTCCACCGCCCGCTTCATCCGGCAGGGCTATGTGGACTGGGCGCTGTTCGCCCCCTCCGTCGTGCTGGCGCTGGTCGGCTCCATGTGCGGCACCTGGCTTCAGCACCATACTCCGGCCGTGGTTCTGAAGTACCTGCTGCTGGTAGTGCTGCCGGTGGTGGCGTTCATCACCCTGCGGACGCACAAGTGGCCCGACGAGCCGGAGCCGCTGGATTCGAAGCTGCGGAAGCTCATCGTCTGGGCGGCGGCCTTCATCATCGGCGGATACGACGGATATTACGGCCCCGGCACCGGAACGTTCCTGATGATTATTTTCGTCCGCTTTGCCAAGCTGGACACCCGCCATGCCGCCGGCGGCGTGAAGGTCATCAATCTGGCCTCCAACTTCGGCAGCCTGTTTACGGCGCTGCAGGCCAGATATGTACTGGTGGGCGTCGGACTGATCTCCGCCGTCGCATCGATTTTGGGGCACTATCTGGGGGCGGGGCTGGCCATCAAAAACGGCAGCAAGATCGTAAAGCCCACCGTCATTCTGGTGCTGCTTCTGCTGATGGTGAAAGTGGGCAGCGAGCTTCTGTTCCCGGAATTCTGGAATTGAAAGAGGTAACTATCTTATGAGCACACAGGAGAAAAAGACCATCGGTATTTTAGGCGGCATGGGGCCTCTGGCCACCGCCGACCTGTTTCAGAAGATCGTTCTGCTGACGAAGGCGGACACTGACCGGGAGCATATCCGGGTCTATATCGACAGCAATGCCAACATCCCCGACCGCACCGCCGCCATTCTCTCCGGCGGAGAGGCCCCGGTGCCGGAGATGGCCAGCGCCCTGCGGCATCTGGAAGCCTGCGGCGCGGACTGCATCATCATGCCCTGCAACACTGCTCACTACTTCCTGCCTCGGCTTCAGGCCATGACGGAGATCCCGTTCCTCAGCATCCTCACTGCGGCAGCCGAAGCCTGCAAGGCGCAGTTCCCCGGAAAAACCGTGGGAATTCTGGCTACCCGCGGCACGCTGGCGGCCAATCTCTATCAGGAGGCGCTGGCGCAGGCCGGTGTGCCGTATCTGGTTCCCGATGCGCCGGCGCAGGATGCCCTGATGCGGGTGATCTACGACGGCGTGAAGGCTGGAAAAGGCCCCGACAGCTACCGGGCTGACTTCCTGACGGTTCTGGAGCAAATGTCTGCCGGCGGGGCGGAGGTATTCCTCCTCGGCTGCACGGAGCTGCCGCTGGCGGCGGAAGCCCTGAACATCGCCCTGCCCACGGTGGATCCCACGGCGGAGCTGGCCAAGGCGTCCATCCGATTCTGCGGGTACGGCGTCCGGGGCGAATGAAGCTGTCCGACTTCTTTAATTCGTTAAATTGACGAAGAATTAACGGGTTTTGATTTTGTTTTACTGCATCTATCCAATCTTGCCGAGGTTTATCTTTACAAATTTGAGCCGGTTCGGTATAATAATTTCAATTATTGCGCTGAGTTGCGTATATTTGTGTGCAGAAAGAGGAACTGTTTATGGAAAAAAAGAAAAAGCTGTCATTGCCGGCTCAGATCTTTATTGCTCTGGTGCTGGGCATCGTTGTGGGCCTGATTTTCTATTTTGCTGGTGCCGCTGACTTCACCACCAATTATGTCAAGCCCTTCGGCGATATCTTCGTGAACCTGCTGAAATTCATCGTGGTTCCCGTGGTGCTGCTGTCCATGATCGACGGCATCATCTCCATGGGCAACATGAAGAAGGTCGGCTCCGTGGGCTGGAAAACTGTTGTTTACTTCATGATCACCACCGCCATCGCCTGCGTCATCGGTCTGGTGCTGGCCAGCATCTTCAACGGCGCGGGCCTGTTCCCCAACCTGTCTGAAGCCGCCCAGTCCGCCGAGTATGAGGCCAAGGAGTACGCCGGCTTCATGGCAACGCTGGTGGCTATCTTCCCCACCAATATGTGGAAAGCCTTTACCGATGCCAATATGCTTCAGGTCATCGTCATCGCCCTGCTGTTCGGCGGCTCCATTCTGGTAGCTGGCGAAAAGGCCAAGCTGGTGCGGGATGTGGTTGACTCCGCCTATGCCGTGATCGACCGGCTGATGAGCTTCATCATTTCCCTGAGCCCCATCGGCGTGTTCACCTACATGACCTGGGTGGTGGCCACGCAGGGCGCTGAGATCCTCGGCTCTCTGGCTCTGGTTATCCTCTGCGCCTACATCAGCTACATCATCCATGCCGTGGTGGTCTACTCCCTGTCTGCCAAGGCGTTTGCCGGTATCAGCCCCGTTGCTTTCTTCAAGGGCGCTTCTGCCGCCATGATCTTCGCCTTCACCTCCACCTCCTCCGCCGCGACTCTGCCGGTTTCCAAGGAGTGCGCTGATTCCATGGGCGCAGAGGATGATATTTCCTCCTTCGTCCTGCCTTTGGGCGCTACTATCAACATGGACGGCACCGCTATTTACCAGTGCGTGGCCACCGTGTTCCTGGCCACCTGTGCCGGTATGCAGCTGACTCTGGGCCAGATGGTTCTGGTGGTTGTGACTGCAACGCTGGCCTCCATCGGCACTGCCGGTACTCCCGGTGCCGGTATGATCATGCTGGCCATGGTGCTGGAAGCCATCGGCATCCCCGTGGCTTACATCGGCCTGATCGTGGCTGTGGACCGTCTGTTCGACATGGGCCGTACCTGCCTGAACGTCACCGGCGATATTGCCTGCTCCCTGTGCGTGACCAAGTGGGAGAGCAAGAAGGCCGGAAAGTAAATCAAAGCACATAATACGCAGAAGAAAAGACCGCCAACCGGCGGCCTTTTCTTTCTGCTTTTCCTTATTCCGTTCTCTGTCCCCGGCGGCCCAGCCGGACAGCTTCCCGTGTATAGCTTACGATCAGCACGCCCCAGACCACCAGTACCGCAGCGCCGGGCAGAAAGCCATAGTCAAAGATCATGTTTCCCAGAAACAGCGCACCCCAGAAATAGGCGCAGAACTTGCTGGCGGTGCTGTAAGCCTTATAGCTGGCCTGCCCGATCTGGCGGCGCTCCGCCTCGTCGCAGCTTTCCCACCAGAGCTTCTGGAATTTTTCATCGTAGATGCTGCCCTTTTTCTCAGGATTCATTTCCTTGACAAGATCTACCGTTTTCTGCTGAAGCAGGACAGCCAGCGCCAGCACTGCGATAAACAGCACAAGCAGCGGCACCAGACGCCGCAGCTGGCCGTCCGCGATTCCGGCCGTCCCAACAGAGAAGCAGAAAAAGCTGACAATCATCGTCAGATTCTCCAGCATCATCGCCCAGCTCAGCTGTTCGTCCGCCTGCTCCATGACCGTCTCATCCTCGCCGTCCCAGCTGCGGAAGGCGTTCCGGGCGGAACGGTAAAGACGGAGGCCGATCCCCAGAAGCACGGCGGAGCAGAAAAACATTCCCCACAGGGAGCCTGCGTTCAGCATCCGGGCAAAGGCTGCGCCCAGATCATGCTCCTGCCAGAAATATCCGGCTACGCTGGACAGGCTGCCCAGCACGCCGCCGATCAGTCCGGCGACTGCCAGAATCTTAAAAAATTTGGGAAGCGCCTTCTGATTCTCACTCTTCTGTTTCATTGTTTTCATCCTCTTCATAGCTGAATATGTCCTCCACAGATACCTGACAAAGCTTTGCCAGCTTCAGTGCCAGCGTCACGGAAGGCGAGTAGTCTCCCCGCTCGATCTGGCTGATGGTCTGCCGGGATACTCCGGCCAAACGGCCCATTTCCTGCTGGTTGACGCCCTGTCTGGCCCGGTATTCCTTCAGACGATTGTACAGCGGCATAGCATACGCTCCTTTCTGTCAAGATTACTTGTCAATTTGACAACTTTACTTGTCAATCATAGGATAGCACTGACAAGGAAACTTGTCAATGCGTTTTCACAAAAAATATTCGCAGCCACTTCTTTTTGCTTTTTTGAATTTTTTCCTTGACACCGCGTGCGGGATGTGGTATTCTAATCAATGCCAAAGAGCTGCCGGTGTGGTGGAATGGTAGACACAGGAGACTTAAAATCTCCCGGTAGCGATACTGTACCGGTTCGAGTCCGGTCACCGGCACCAAATAAATATCGCGGAGTAGAGCAGTTGGTAGCTCGTCGGGCTCATAACCCGGAGGTCGCAGGTTCGAGTCCTGTCTCCGCAACCAGAAAGTCCTGATTTCTTGCGAAATCAGGACTTTTTCCGCATTTTTGCGTCCAATATCTTACTTGCCATTTTTTCTGACCCAAACGCTGACCCCAACGGGAGCGGATAGCGGAAAGCACTATACCGCACCAGAGAGGATGTTACCCATTGTTTTTGCCGCTTCACGCTTGGCGGAGGTCGTTACATGAGCGTAGGTGTCCAACGTAAACCCTGCCGAAAAATGCCCCAGCATACCAGACACGGTCTTGACGTCCACACCGTTTTGCAGTGCCAGCGTTGCGAAGGTGTGGCGCAGGTCATGGAACCGCACCTTCGGCAACCCTGCCCGCTTCAGGACGCGGTGCAGCATGTGCAGCACGCTGTCCGGGGACATGGGGCCTCCGGTGGGCGATGGGAATACCCATTCGCTGTTGCCCGTTTTTCTTCTTTGTTGCATCAGAACGCTTATCGCGTCTGCCGACAGGGGCAGGGTGCGGTAGGCGTTTTTCGTTTTCAACGGCATCTCAATGATTTTGCCGTCGATGCGCCCGATCTGCCGTTGAACCCGAAGGTCTCCTTTTTCCAAATCAATGTCCGACCATTTTAATCCGAGCAACTCGCCCCGCCGCAGGCCGGTGGTCAGGTCGATGTAGTACAGGGCGAACACGCCGCTGTCTTTTGCCTCGCGGAGGAAGGACGTCAGCTGCTCAACGGGAAGCGTCTGCATTTCCTTGCGCTCCGCCTTCGGCAGTGCACAGCCGTCTGCCGGATTGCGGGCGATCAGCCGCTGCTCGACTGCCAGCTTCAGGGCAGAGGAATAGGTGGATGGGCGCATTTTGATTTTGGCATAGTTCTCATACCACACTTCTAACCAGTTACCCACGGTGTAGGTCTTGGCCCGTCCGTAGTCGATGCCCACATTTTCCTCGATGGCTTTCTTCAGCTTTTCCTTGACTTCCGCTTGCGTCTTTCCAAGGACGTTTTTAATGATGGCCTTTCCTGTTTCTGGATCGTGACCGACTGTGTACCGACCCTCCCAGCGTCCGTCCTTTCGTTTGCGGATATTTCCCTCCCCGTTTGCTCGTCGCTTTGGCATATGTTAAGCAACCAGAGATTACAAGCGGGAATCCTGTCCACAAAAGAGCCAGATCTGGAATATATGTTCCATCGCCATCCACAAAGCAACAAGAGCGGTATATGAGATACAACCTTATCATACCACACTGTCCGCGTCGCTGTTCAGTGCTTGGACAATGCTTGTGCACTCAGATACAAAGCGGTTCACCTGCCGGCGGAAGGCTGTCCGCCAATACAAAAATTCCTGAGGTGGCAGGTCGTTGCGGTGCTTGCCCCTGACCAGCTGCAGACCGGGCAGCAGGCCCACTGCAAATGTGTTGTCAAAGTGATATTCATCACAGGCACTGCACAGCAGTCTCGTCAGCCGGCCTCCTGCCTCCTTCGCCTGTCTGTCACTGGAAAAGCAGATACGCCCGGCACAGGCCTTGTCCAGCTCCTCCAGTGCCCGTTCTACAGGAGCGAAATCAAAGTCATCGCCGCAATGGGTCCGGATGTCTACCACAGTATCTCTCATTTGCGCCAGACACCCTGCCGCGTCAAAGGGAAGATGCGCTTCATCGGCAAACTCTTTTACCAGCTCCACCAGCACCCGTGTATCCCTCATCAGAAGCTGGGGGTCCACCTTATCCATGGTATCCTCCACGGAATGCCACCACCAGCCTCCGCCGCTGCCTGCACAGTGCCAGCGGCCACGGTTGGGCGGCGCCTGATAAAAGTCAAAGGACACCTGGATGGGAATGCGCGGCCCGAAAAATGACAGGTCTGATCCCCGCCCCAGCGGGCGGATCACCACCTCAGCCTGCCCGGTGCACCGACGCAGGATATCCCCAAGGGTATCCCCTGCCACACCGGACGTGGAAAACCCGATCTCCTGCGCTCCCATACAGCCGGGAGAGTCCATGTTGACCAGCGCCACACAACGGGCATCCAGGTCCTCAAACTGCTCATCGCAGTACCAAGTGCTCCCGGCATACCGTCCGTTGGAGTGGGCCGGCCACCACGCGATTTTGACACCCCGCCGCAGCTGCTTCTGGGACAGTACCCGTGCCAGTTCCAACACAGCGGCATTCCCGGTGGCATTATCCGTCACACCATAATCCCAGGAGTCATAGTGGCTGCCCACCAGCACATACTCCGGCGTTTCACCGGCCAGCTCGGCTACAGGGATCTGAAGACGCACACATCCACACTGCAGTACGCTGCGCACCGTCGCGGTACGGCTGCAGGCTCCAGGCGTCAGCAAGGGCAGTATGGATTCTCTGTCACAGCTTCTCAGGCCCACCACCGGAAAATCAGGATAGGTTTTTCCGTTTTCAGGCTCCGCGGTGCCCCACACAGGGCTGACCGTCTCGTAGTGAAGCACAGGCTCCTCGCTGGTCCACAGATGGATCAGGCCCTTTACACCGTATCCCCGCAGCTTTTGAACATAGTCCTCATAAAAATTGTCCCCAATCACGATGCAGCCCCGCGCCCCCGCGTACCAATCCTGCTCCTGTCTGGGCTTCAGCTGGTCGTGGGCATGGACATCATAAAACAAGGGGGCGGTCACTCCGTCCGGACAATGGGCGGAGAAGGAACGGGGAAGGGCTTCAAAGGTCTGATCCATCCCCTCTACAGTAACTGACGCTTCTATAGGAGTGGAGACATATCCGTCACACTCATACACGCGGCATGGAATGCCCCATTCCTGCAGCTTCTTGATCAGATAGCCGCAGGCACGGTGCTCATCTTCCGAACCGCCGATGCGCTTCAGCCCGGAAAACACATCCAGTGTCTCCATCAGGCATTCCCGTGAGAGTTCTTCCATTCCTCAATTCTCCTTTTGGTGCGCAAGGAAACACTGGTACACATCCTGCCAGGCAGCCTCATCCGTCACAAGGCGGAAGGCAGCCAGTGCACAGCACACAGCACCGTCATAGATGCCCTGATGAGCCCGCGCCTCTTTCCCGGTCTTTACCCATGCGTCCGTGTGAGGAGGATCATCTGTCTCGATGGTCTTTACCCGCAGGCAGCAGCTGGGCAGCCGGTGGGTCACCGCGCCGAAATCGGTAGAACCGCAGTCCTTCCGGGGCGGAGCAATTCCGTCACACGCAAATTTTTCTGCACACTCCATCAGCAGCGCACCCATGGCATCATTGATGGTGGTGTTGTAAATATGCGCCACAGGGGTAATTTGTACCTGTGTCTGGGTAGCCATGGCAGCAGCCTGGGCAATCTCCCGGGTCCACTGCTCCACGCTCTCCAGATACGCCATGGAGGAGTGGCGGATCTCTACCTTAACCTTGGCAAAATCGGGCACGGAGTTGACTGCCGTCCCCCCAGCCAGCACAATATTGCTCACCCGGCTGGAATCCTTGAGGTGATTGCGCATGAGCCCAAGCCCTGTCTGCAGCATGGTCACCGCATCCACTGCGCTGCGCCCAGCATAAGGCGCAATACCCGCGTGGGCGGTTTTGCCGTGAAATTCCACATCCATCTCGATCAGAGCCAGAGAGGGCGTCTCCAGCTGGGTCAATGTGCTGCCGTGCACCATGAAGGCCACATCAATATGGTCAAACCCGCCGTGGGCGGCCATCTCGTTTTTGCCTCCGTCCAGCGACTCCTCGCTGGGCGTCCCGATCACATGGATCTCAAAGGGCTGGTCCGAAGACTCCAGCACTCCCCGCAGGGCCATTGCCGCGCCGATCATGGCAGGGGTCTGCATATGGTGGGCGCAGCCATGTCCCTGGCCCCGCAGCGCATCATATTCCCCTAAAAATCCTACTGCGCGCCCTCCGGCAGCCCGCCCTCCCTTGTGGCGGTACACGGCACAAAAAGCCGTATCCAGCCCGGCGTAGGGAATGGTTACTTCAAAATCGTGGGCTCGCAGCCACTTTGTCAGCGCAGCTGAGGAGCGGTACTCCTCATAGCCCGGCTCGGCGTAATCAAAAATTTCGTCGCTCAGCGCGCACAGCTGCGGCATCAGCTCTGAAACGATATTCGCAATTTGCTTCTGAATTTCTTCCATGGCATGTCCCATCCCATATCTTTGAAATCTATAATATCCTGCCGTCGCGCCATGCAGTTGCGGCGGCCAGCTCTAAACGGATCAGTAACCGATCACCACAGCCAAAGCCAGGAAGGCCATAGAAACCAGGCTGAGCAAAATCACCAGCTTAATGACGTACTTCAGCCACACGGAATAGGGAATCTTGGACGCAGCCAAAAATCCCAGCATGGTGGACGAAGTGGGGTAGATGGCATTGGTCAGGCCGTCACCCAGCTGGAAGGCCAGCACAGTGCTCTGGCGGGTCAGGCCCACCAGATCGCCCACAGGCGCCATGATCGGCATGGTGGCTGCCGCCTGGCCCGTACCAGAGTTGATGGGCAGGTTGATGATGGTCTGCACCAGGAACATACCGATGATCTTTACCGAGCTGGGCAGTGCCACAATCGCATTGGCCAAGGCATTGATAATGGTATCAATGATCATGCCGTCCACCATAACGGTATTGATCGTACCGGCCACTCCCACAATCATCGCACCGAAGGTGATATTGGCCATGCCCTGCACATACAGATCGCAGATCTTGTTGCCGCTGAACCCGGCCAGAATACCGCATACCACACCCAGCACCAAAAACAAAGTAGCCATTTCGGTGATAAACCATCCCAAGTAGGCCACGCCGTAAATCAAAACGGCAAACGCGATGACAACGGCCAGAAGGATCAGCTTGTGCCGTCCGGTCACTTCAATCGCAGATACATCCACATCCTCCAGGTTGGAATCCTCGTTCCCCATCAGGTTCTTGGAGGGATTCTTCTTTACCTTCTCCGCGTAATGAATAATATACAGGCTGGTCACAACAATAAACGCCACCAGGATAATCCAGCGATACCAGGCTCCGGAGAACATGGGAGTCACACCCGCGATGGACTGAGCCACACCCACATTAAAGGGATTATAGATGCCCGCCGTAAAGCCCACGATGGAGCCCATGGCGATCATGGCTGTACCTGTGATGGTATCATAGCCCACTGCCTTGGCCACTGCAATCCCAATAGGCACAAACACCAGAACCTCCACAGACATTCCCATGGTGAAGCCGCCTACGGCAAAGACCGTAATGAAGATGGGGATGAGCAGCTTTTCTTTTCCCGCAAACATCTTGCCCAGCTTGGCACAAAAGGCGGTGATCATCCCTGTCTGCATAATCAGCTCAAAGGCGCCGCCGATGATGAAAATAAAGAAGATGATCTCGTTTACGCTGGAGCTGCCCAGAGTTCTCACAAAAGCCATGGGGATTTCCAGCGGTGAAACCGGTGACGATTCCACCTGAGTGTATGTACCCGGTACAATCAGCATACGGCCGCGGGCATCCTCCTGGCGCTCAAACTGGCCGGCAGGAATCACGTAGGTCAGCAGGCAGACAACCAACACGATCAGAAACAGAATAATGTACGTGTGGGGCATCTGGATGCCTTTTTTCTTTTTCGACGTTTCAATGGACATTCTTCTCTGCACTCCTCACAATCAAGTGTCTAATAATCATACATTTATTTTTTTCTTTATGCAAGGGCAAATCGAGATTTATCGAGGAATCTGAATTTATCGTAAAAAACTCCCTTGAGCCGCCAGCGGCTCAAGGGAGTCTATGGATGTTTTGACCACTGTATCCACAAAAACTGATTAAAGTTCCAGCCCATTCCACGCTTCTGTCAGCCGACACAGCCGTTACAGAAGCGTGTGTGCTGCTGAAGTTTCCACTGGGCAGGCTGACACGGGCATAGCGGCCATCCCAAATTCAGTGTAAACTCCTCAGCTTGGAAGCGCGCAAAGTTTATCTGCAGCCACAGCAGATTCATCCCGCTGCCGCCTTCTCCTATACGATGTTCCCCCTCACAGACTGAGGGTACAGATGTAACGGATGGGTCGAATATGTCCTGCAACCGTGCGGTCTATGCGCCGATAATTCATAGTTCGTATGGGCACCATCTTCTTAATAGTGAGCATAACCTCCTGCATTTTTCGCTCCCGATCCAGTTCTGCTTGCTCTTGTTTTCGACGAGCCTCAACGGCAGCATAATCGGTGAACAGATCCATCTGCTCAAATTCGCCCTCTCTGGTCATCGCCTCACTCTCTGAAATCACCCGACCCGCAACGATGTTAAGTCGCCGCACCATGAGGTCGGTATTCACAATACGATCAAAGAGCGCTGTAGCTGCCCCCATGATTTTCTTTGTAGAGGAGGTATAATCGTTCAGGCGCTCGGTTCCATGGGCGTGCTTTGGAACCTCGCGGCCATAGTGATCCTTGACTATTGGGCCATGATAACGATTTCGCCGTGCCGGATCAGTTAGGTTCTCAATGTCATAGCCGACCGTCAGAACAATCTGGTCGGTCATCAGCTTCTTACTCACCAAATCCAGTGCCAGTTGCTCTGCCATTTCTCTCAGCACCAACCGAGCCCTTTCTGCGGAATACGGGCAATGCAGAACCTGACCGGAACCAAGGCTGTTTTCACTGGGATGATATGCCTTAACCGCTTGGATGGTACAGGGTTCCCAGCCCCACGAATGGTCAATCAACAACTCAGCGTTTTTCCCAAAGAGCTGGTAAAGAAGATCCTCATTGCATACCGACATTCGCGCAACATCGCCCATGGTAAACATTCCGTGTGCCTCTAACTTCTTGGCGTATCCACGTCCAACCCGCCAGAAATCGGTGAGTGGCTGGTGCGACCACATGGTTTGACGGTAGGTCATCTCATCCAGCTCTGCGATGCGCACGCCGTTCTCATCCGCAGGGATATGTTTTGCCAAGATATCCATTGCGACTTTACATAAATAAAGATTCGTACCAATACCTGCGGTGGCTGTAATTCCGGTATTCTCGATCACATCCAGGATAATTTTCATTGCAAGTTCTCTGGGGGTAAGTTTGTAGGTGGATATATCAAATGCCCGTACTGCCAGCATAACTCAATCGTCGTATATGAGGACACAAGAGGTCATGTCGAAACAAAGTGCAAAAAGTGCGGAAAAGTCACCGTCTTTGATGTTTTGAGCATGAGAAAAATCGTGTTTCGCCTTCGCCCGAAGGAGGACTAAATAAAAACTGAATCACATAGCTGAGCTGTGGAGCCGCCTGATAGGTGTAGTCATCCTGATGCCGCATGGATAGAGTCGAAAGACTCTGTTTATCGGCACGGACAGAATGACCACCGTCATGCGGCTCTTTTGTTGTCTTGCCTTTCCGCGGCTTCGTGCCAGCGGAAAGGACAAGACAATGAGTATCCCGAAGACCCCAGTTGAATTCGATTACGACCTGTGGACCACAGAGGAAGGAAAATGCATGGTTCGGATCAAAGCTACCGGCGAAATAACGGAGGTGGAACGCTCTGTCATGCAGGTTCTGCGCTCAGAGGAGAAGCGTCTCCGGCGCACCATATCTCCGGAGCAGGGTCCATCCAGAGAAGGGAAAACCGCTCCAACGGTTCTCTCTCTGGATATGCTTCCCGAAGATGTGGCAGACTCCAGCTGGTTAGCCGACACCTACGACTATACGGAAGAGATTTCCACGAAGCTGCTGGAGAGGAGCTTGCGAGAAAGCTTGACTCCTACCCAATATGGCATATATCAAGCCTGCATTTTGAATGGGATCAGCTACAAGGCATATGCAGACCGGATGGATGTTAGCTATCAGAGCGTCCAGAATGCGATCCGCCTCATTCAGAAAAAAGCAAAAAATATTTTTGGCTGATGGTTGTGGTTTGCTGCAAATATGTCCGTTGTAAAGTGAAGGGGCCTTAAGACGCCTTCATTGAACCTTTTCAACTGAATATCCGGCAGCTAAATAACATCAGCGATGAGCGAGCGATGTGGACGGTGCGCGATGACCACCTGTAGAAGACAAAAAGGAAATGCTTTTCTTTTTCTCCTATCAATGACGGCCAATAAGGTGCCCAGCGGGTCCTCCGATCCAAAAGCAGGCATGGCAGCCTGTTTCGCCAAGACCTCATCTGCCTATAATGGTACCCCTGTCCAGCCACAGTCTCAAGCAATGGGGACAGCTCGGAGAGATCCTCGGAGGGGTTAGATTCCCGGAGTGCGGCGCCCGCCGCAGTTTAGCTGTCCGCCCAAGCCTGGGGAAGTAGTGTCGAATACAGGCAACAAAAAGACATTTAATAGTCTTGATATCAGAAGCAATGGGGGTCGCCCATCATGTAGTAGGAAAGCCGAGGCTTCCACAACCAAAGCGGGTGACCCCTATTTTTGTGGTATCAATTCATATTCATCATTGGGAGGGATCGCACCATGATCACTATGTCGCAGACCAAGAGTGCCAATTATCTGTTTATCGTAGCCGTGCTGAAGTCGATGCGAGAAGGTGGCGTGATTACTCTGGCCGAGTACGAGCGAGCAAAGCGCTACTACCAGAAACTCACCGGCTCCGATCTCGTCATCGCAGATTAAGAGGTTAGAGTCAAACCGCCCAAAATGATGCAAACAAGGCATCGTGTCATGTTGACTATGTAGATTTTGACATTCCAACGGTTCTTTCAATAGACTTTGTCTTGTCGTTGAATATAATGTTGCTTGAGCCGGAAAAGTGGATTGTACCAAAATGTAGTACAATCCAAAATTCAGCCAGAAAGGGGATTCTGCTGATGCCGCAGGTCAAACTCATCTCGCCCATCACCAGGCAGGAAATCCGCAAAGTTCGAGTCGCCGCCTATTGCCGGGTATCTTCCAATTCGGCTGATCAGCAGAACTCCTACACCAACCAGATTCGGGTCTATACCAGCCTCATTCAGAGAAAAAAGAGTGGGAGCTGGTGGAGATATTCGCTGACGAAGGGCTGTCTGGCATGAACGCACAGAACCGCACCGAATTCCAGCGAATGATCAAGATGTGCGAACAGCACCAAATCGACCTGATCGTCACCAAATCCGTCTCCCGCTTCGCCCGAAACGCCAAGGAGTCTCTGGAATATGTCCGGAAGCTGAAATTGCTCGGCGTGGGGGTGCAGTTTGAGAAAGAGGGAATCTACACTCTGGCCCTCGGAGATGAGATGCAGCGTCGTCAGATCATTCAACGGGATGCTGCCGAGCTGCGGCTTGATGTGGTTTTCGATGTAGCCATGATAGGTCAGGTAGGTGGATGGGCGCATCTTGATTTTGGCATAGTTCTCGTACCACACTTCTAACCAGTTACCCACGGTGTAGTTCTTGGCCCGCCCGTAGTCGATGCCCACGTTTTCCTCGATGGCCTTTTTCAGTTTTTCCTTGACTTCCGCCTGCGTTTTTCCGAGGACATTTTTGATGATGGCTTTGCCGGTTTCTGGATCGTGACCGACCGTGTACCGGCCCTCCCATCGACCGTCCTTTCGTTTGCGGATGTTTCCTTCCCCGTTTGCTCGTCTTTTCGGCATAGAATCAGCCTCCTTTGCCAACGAACAATACCGTAGCCAAGAGGGAAAAGCTACCAGAAAACGGAACAGTTATCAGAAAGTTATCATTTGCGCTTAGACCACGCTGCCCTATCTTTGTCTATGGCGGCGCAATTTCTGCGCTGCCGGGGGCGTTCTCTTTAGTTACAGCGGTGCGATTTTTGAACGGTCAAGAAGTCCTTTTCATTGGCTACAGTGGCGCAAAATATGCTCGCCTTGCACTGCCGGTCTTGAGAGACGTGATTACCTCAGTTTTCTCTAAAAACAGCCATAAGGCGCCACCAAAATCCTTGGAACATCTGCGTTTGCGGGAACTAAGACGCCAGCCGCTCTGAAATTCCCTTCAAAAGACGCCACAACCGACTGCGTTGAAACCCCCGTCAACTGCCCGCACTGCGGGCAGAAGTGACCGGGTGAAGCGTCGGTTCCGACGCCAACCCTTTATCCTGCTTTCTTTTTCGTCCTCGGAAAAGCTGCGAAAAGCGCAGGAAACGCAGTCATACCAACGTTTCCAGCACATTGTCCACACGGTCTTCAACACCTCCGGCACAAACGGCCTACGTTCGCTTTCACGAGTGAAAGCGGGTACACACTCGCCTTTGCCAACAGGATCGCACACAAGGGCTCACACGGCGAAACAGGGGGCGTTTCGGATGGGGGTGGTATCACTACTCTCGGAGCGTTCCGCACGTTCACCAACATCCCCGGGCCGGGTATCAGAACGGCAAACTTTGCCGCTTTTGGGTCTTGGCCGGGAGGTGCTCTCGAAGAACGCAGAAAGCCTTCGGGACAGCGATGCGCTTATGCGCGTCGCTGTCCCGCAGGCGTCGCGGCCCCGCTGGGCTGCGTGATCTTTTTTCGTTTCTGTCGAAATTACGGCTTGTACGCCCTGCGCTCAGGGCCTTTCCGTGTGTGCGAGGCGAGGGGTGGTATCACTACCCTCGGAGCGTTCCACACGTTTCGGAAATCCTGCGTGGCCAGGGGGTAGAACGGCAAACTTTGCCGTTTTCTGAGGCTGCTGTGCATCATTCCCTGCGCGGTCCCCTTTTCTGCTAATATACAGATATCCCTGTCGGCAATTTCAGCTGCAAGCGCTTTTGCGTTACGGTACGATAAAATTCACAATTGCGCATTATGCGGCGGGCATCTCTGCACTGGTCTCCGCAGAGGCTGTTTCAGCGGATGCATCTGCCGCCGTCCCAAGGGGGTTACCGGAGGCATCGACATAAATCCAATCGATTTTATATTCTTTCCCCACGGCTTCTCCGATGTTGTTGATGTACTCTTTCAGCAGGCTTTTGGCTCTCTGCTGGGCATTGGCAAGCAGTGTCTTGTCCTTGGCCGCTGTTTCCTCCAGCTGGCGCTGTGCTTCAGCAAAATTCAAAACCTCATCCGCCGCCTTAACCTTCGCCGAGTCCGTGTCCACAATATAGGAATCCTGAGAAAGGGAGTCGGAGTCCACCGTGCATTTCAGCACCTTTGCTTCTGGAATTGTAATGGTGACCAGCGTATCCTCCACCTTAATGTTTACCAGAGACGCATCAATGCCCATCCGGACAACGCCGCTGTACTCTACCCAGAAATGCTTATCCTTTTTTCCAATGCCCCAAAAGCCCTTTTGCGCGTCCTTTTCAAAATATTTCGCCACATTATGGTAGTAGCAGTCCATAGTGGACAGCTCGCAGATGGCCCGCATTTCCGTCACATCGGGTTCCACCGTGGGAGCTTCCTCCTTCTGGCCGCAGGCGGTGCAGCTAAGAATCGCGGCAAGCGCCAGAAACAGCGCTATCATTTTCTTCATACGGCACCTCCTCATTCGATCACTAACTGGTAATCCGCACCCAACTGATTCACAATAGGCTGGGCCAGAGCTTTCAGCACATTTTTGGCATTTTGTTTGGCCAGTTCGCAAATAGCGGTCTGCTGTTCGCTTTCCCGCCGGACATCCTCCTCGCAGGCCTTGTAGGCAGCCTCCGTCACCCCGGATTTGTCCGCCTTTTTATTCAGGAAGATAAAATCCAAGGAGGACATATCCACAGCCAGATTGGTAATGTGCGCTTCTGGCACCTTTAAGGTGATGATCTTCTGCTCTTCATCCATGGAAACACCAACCGTTTGAAAGTCGATCCCCGCATTCACCGTTGCCTCATAGGAAACATAGTAGTCGATCTGATCCGGCTTTTTCTCGTTTGCCACCTCGGCGATCCCATTGTATACCGCCGTAAATGTGGACAATTCACTGACATTGATGATCTTTTCCAGCGTGGAGGTGTTAAGCACCTGCGGCTGCGGCTTCTCCCTGCCAGTGGTCCGCAGCACTACAGCCACCGCAATGACAGCAAGGATCACCACGGCGGCCACCAAAACTTGCGGTTTGACCGGCAGCCTTTTCAGGGGGTGCCGCTTTGCCCCAACTTCGTTCCTTTGGATCTGTTGACTCTGAGGCGCTGCGGTCTGCGCCTGCTCCTGCTTTTCTATATCCATGTTCTGTCTCTCCTTTGGATCTGTATTCTCCTTGTCGTAATTCCTTTGAATTCAGTATATCATATTTAAGGCAATGTGCAAGCCACCAGGACTGGCAGGTTGTCTTTTTTATCCATTGTGAGCAGTTGCATGAATCCCGGCTGCTCAAACGTCCCCTTTCAGCAGCGCCAGAATCAGCAGTAGCAGACCGGAGGGCACCAGCAGCATCATACCTCCGGCGCAGAGCAATCCGGCAGCCAGTATGGGCAGGGCGGCGGCCAGCAGAAGAATCGCAACAACCTTGACCACTTCCCATGCAAGCCTGAACAGCAATCCGGATACCTTTCCCATCAGCCACAGGAATAGAAGAACACCTATCACTTCCAGCATTTTCCATCACGCCCCAGTCCAAATTGTTCAAGCAGGGCGGTGCAAACTGCGCCGCCCTGCCGTTTTAACCTCTTTACCATGCCTGTGCCGAGAATTCGACTGCGTCATGCTCCGGCCACGCAGAATAGCGGTCAAACTGGAACGCTATCGGACTTCCTGGCCGAAGGTCATCCAAAAACTTGTTCTCCATAAAAACTATTTTGCCTTCCTTACGCATGACCATGGCAAGGCTTACAGAATCAACAGTATTTTCTGTTAAATTTCGAATTACTCCAGTAATAAAATTGTGGCTCCCCGGCTGCTCCGCAACATGGCTGATTTCAAAGTCTGTTGTCCGCGGCATTTGTTTCAGGTTTGCGGATGTAAAGCCATCCCAGTCCGCCTGTATGTAAAACATAGTCTCTTCCGTGAGCAGGCCAGTCGGAACACTCATCATGCTTACCAGTGTAACTGTGTCTCCCGGCATAACGCCAGAGCCTGTCTGACTGTCCGTTGCGATAATCGTGCCATCCGGATTGGTGATCGTAATTATTATTTTGGGATAGGATGCCGCAAGCGTTTCATTTGGGTTATGAACCATCCCGCAATAATTTACTCGGATCGTGTCAGCACCTGATTGGTGCGGTGCAACATAGTAACCAGCCTCCGCTATCTCCAGCGGCTGCGGGGCTTCGGTTTCGTCAGCGTTATCAGAATCTTCCACATCTGCGGCATAGATGGTGTTTTCATCCGCTGCGGCATCTACCTTTTCATATCCAATAAACCAAGAACCGATAACGCTCTCCACCGCAGTCACTTTCACCGTAACAGTCTGACCGACCTCAATATCCGGATTTTTACTGGATATAAAATTCAGATGTTCCCCGGCCCAAATGTCATATCCGTACAGTGACTGCGGATGCAGCTCCGCTGCTACAAAGGATACGGTCTTTCCAACAAGGTTTTTCCCTGCGTTCAGGTCCGCTTCAAACGCCGTTTCGTCCCCATAGTCCAGTGGGATCTGCGACTGCCCGCAAGCGGACAGAGTACAAATCAGCAGAACCGCAAGCAGCGCAGTGATCCGCCTGTTCCAACAACTCATTTTCTGCATCTCCTCTCATAATTAACCGGCTACGGCAAGCACCATCTGCTGAATACGGCTCATGACGCCAATGTAGTAGGAAAGCTCTGAGGCCGTCAGCTCAGACTCATCTATGTTTTCCAGTGCCTCCATGGTCTCTGTGTATTGGCTCATGTAGTCGGCATACTTTGCCATCAAGGTCAGATTGCTGGGATCATCAGAAAGTAACTGCATAAACTCCACAAATTCACCGAAGAATGCTTCGTAGCTGTCCATCGCTTTCTTGAACTCGGGGCGGATCGCCGCATCATCCGCCGCAGGTGTTTCCTGTACATCCGGCTCTTTTGCCGGGTCTGCCGCCTGCACCGTATTGCTCTGACTATCCTCCTGCGCTTTTTCCGTTGTCTCCGCGTCATACCGTTTCAAAACTGCGGCAAAATCATAGTCATCTTTATAAATAGCCGTACCGATGGCCGAGCACATTCCATAGATCCTGCTGCCATGTTCCGACAGCAAACGGTAAATTTCGGAGTGAGCGCCGGACCATGCCTGATAGAAGTAAGATCTCTGTTCACTGTACTCTTTGTACGGAACAAGGTCATAAGCATCCTCCAAAACGCCGTCATAATATTCGTCATACAGATCATCCATCAGATCGTCATAAACGTCATCATAGAAATCGTCTCGCACATCATCGTATACGGAATCGTAGACCTTATCTGCCGCTCTGTTCATGGCCTTGTATGTATGCTCTGTCTGTGTGGACATCAGGATGAAATACTGTTTGCAATTTTCCTCCGTCCTCTGGAAAAGCTGTGCGGTCTCCGTTTCAACCTGCGTATACCAGTCATCGATCATCTGCCGGTTTTTTACGTAGTTCTTATAGTCTCCGCCAATTACGGCGTTAATTGTGTCCAGGCTGTCTCGGAAGGCTTGTACGGTTGTTTTGTAGTCATCTTCAATTGCCTCAAGGATACCGTCCAGCGTGTCCGCAACCGGTTTTTCAATCTTTTTGGGCTTGTTCCCTGCCGATGCCGCTCCGGTATTTCCAGTCGCACCGCAAGCGCATAATGTCAAGGTTATCACAAGGGCAAGAATTGCTGCAGTCAATCTTTTCATGGTGTAATCCTCCTGTAAATTGGTCATTTCGATCAGGGTGATAGAGGCCGCGGCTGCCAATCCCTGATTTGTAACTACCCTAATTGCTCGATCATTTCAGTAAGCAGGGCAAGCTGCTCATCCAACTCCACGCCTCTCTGCTCCAGTATGATCCGCTGTGCCGCAAGCCGTTCCCGCAGCTCCGGCTTTGATAACATCATCAGCGTTCCGATTTCTTTCACCTGAAATCCAAATTTCTGAAACTGATGAACCTTCTGGATCTCAGTCTGCATTTGCAGATCATACAACAGATATCCGCGTGGGTTTCGTCCTGTGGCTCTCACAAGACCATGCTTCTCATACCCCTGAACTGTCCGCCGCGAAATTCCAAACGCATCGCACAGTTCATGGAGTGTCATGACTTCATCCGTCACACCGACATATCTCCGCTCTTTTTATAATGGTACTCTCCTTTCATCCTGAAACTGCACGCTGCGTGCAGTCAACCGCTTTTTCCAATCAGTGCATGGAAACTGCGGCCTCTATCGTAAGAGAGGATGAAAATTTCGCGAATACCGCAGCAGAGGCTTTGCGGTTTGGACATAACGCGCACATTCAAGATTTCCTTGGATGTGCGCGGCTTCTTTTGCGCTACACAGGCCATCCGTGCCGCGCAGTTCATATTGAAAGCCCGCCTTAAAATAGGTTGATTTTTACCTATAATTCGCATATAATAGGTGCGAGGAGGTGTTCCCATGACCATTGATACGAACACGATCGTTTCCGTGACAGAAGCGAATCAGAATTTTTCCCGCGTGACGCGCATCGCCGAAACGAATGGACAGGCCGTGATTTTCAAAAATAACCGTCCCAAATATATGTTGGTCGATTTGGACAATTCGCCCTTGATTGACATGACAGATGATGAGAAAGTCAACTTTGTGGCGGCAAGAATTTTGAAGAAATACAAGCCCGCGTTCATGGAGTTGGCAAAATGATCAAATTCTCAAAAGAGAAGGTCTTGCTGCTTCACAAGCTCATCGCGGAGGAAACTGGCGGAAGCATTGGCGTTAGGGATGAGGCTCTGCTGGAATCTGCGCTGGAGAATGTCTTTTCCGGTTTTGGCGGGCAGGAATTCTACCCTACCAAGGAGGAAAAGGGCGCTCGACTGGGCTATGCACTCATCTCCAACCATGCCTTCGTGGATGGCAATAAGCGCATCGGTATGTATGTGATGCTGACCTTTCTGGAGGTCAACGGTATTCGGTTGGACTGCACGAATGATGAAGTTGTCGAAGTCGGTCTTGCTGTCGCCTCCGGCGCGATGGACTACGAGGCGCTGTTGGCGTGGGTGCGGGCACACCGTGTCTGACCCAGTTTTGACCCAGAACACGAAAAAAGCAGGCAGGGCTGGACGGAAACAACGGAAAATTCGCTGAGCGAATGGCGGCAAAAAGCACAAATCGGAGCCGAAATGACTCCGATTTGTGCTTGAGACTGCCTCATAACCCGGAGGTCGCAGGTTCGAGTCCTGTCTCCGCAACCAGAAAAACGCCTGATTTCTTAGGAAATCGGGTGTTTTTATAACTTTTTAGGCCTATTAACAATTTATTCAATTTACTCTTCCTGTAATCAAATCGTTATACGCTTCTTCCATTACGGGATACATAGTTTATTGCACCTTCCTCCTCTGCATTCGTTTGTAATCTCATTTTATAGAACGGATGTACGATTTGTCAATGTCGCATTTCTAACTCTTGATTCTGCCACGCTTTTACATACATACATTTTTTGCGTTGCCAGAAAGTCTTTTCATTGACTTGTAGTGCCCAGAGGCTTCAGAATTGAGGAAATAGTACTCTTTTGGGCAGGTCCAACAGATTTGCAATCTCCGACAGGCTCAGACCGCCGGAACGGGTGTCAATCAACTCCAGAATTTTTGTATATACTTGTAAACTTGGAAGAGATTTCATATAATATTATTTATTCTTTACGATTGAATATAACGGTTATAAAACCGTGAGTTGGATTGACTTAGAATAATACGTTTTTAAGTATTGTGTTTCTGCATCCGACTTGCCTCTAATTGCGGTGAAGGCTTCTTGCCCGCAATGATCTGAAACGGTGATACCGGGATATGCGATAGAAGCATGGTAGGAAAGGAGACAGGCTATGGGTCTGCTGTGCATGGATGAATATCTGGATGAGAGGATCAGCCCTGTGAAGCTGATCTACTGGCCTGACGAGGCCACCCAGATCCCGGCTCACTGGCACACCAATATGGAGCTGAATTTCATTGCCTCCGGTGCCATGTCGCTGCTGGAAAACGGACGGGAGCTGCGAATGGAAGCCGGTGCCGTCCACTTTATGAACAGCGGTGTAGTCCACCGGATGGAGGTCGGGGATTCCCTGGGCCTGACGCTTGTCTTTTCCAACAAGTTTATTCGGGAACTGTGTCCCGGCACCACAGCCCCCCACTTCGACTGGAACGCCTGTCCCCAGCAGCAGGAAGCTCTGCGGGAAGCCGTTCTGCCTATGTACCATCTGAGCCAGGAGCTGTATCTCAACGGCCAAAAGATCGAGGATGACCCATATACCTATTTGTTGGTAAACAGCTACCTCTACCGGATCGCTTACCTGATGGTCCGCTACTTCCGCGCCGACACGCCGGAGGAAAGCAGCCAAGTTTCCGGCACCAATTACCATATCCAACAGGCTGTGGACTACATCGAAAAGCACTTCAAGGAAGACCTTTCCGCCGCCGATGTTGCCGCCAAAGCGGGCCTTTCCCGGGAGCATTTCTCCCGCATCTTCCGGGAGTATACTGGCGTCACCTTCAAGCGGTTCCTCACAAGCCTGCGCCTGGCGGTTGCCTACCGGCTGCTGGTGGGCACGGAGCTGTCCACCATGGACATCGCCCTCAGCGCCGGATTTCCGGACTCTCAGAATTTCTCCCGCCACTTCAAGCAGCATTACGGCTGTCCGCCGGCGGAGTACCGCAGGACCTGTGCCCAGCCCTCCGCCCGCAAATAAACATTTTGCCTATCCTTGCCGCACCCTCTCCTTTAGGAGAGGGCGTTTTTTGTGTTTTTCAATTATTACTGCTTCTATGGGGTATCAGCCACAGAAAAACCGGCAAAAAATATCACAAAATGCCTGTAAACGCCGCAAATTTTCCATCGTGTCCCGGTGGGGCCATCAGGTATAATGCAAAGCAGTTGGTAAAGTCCAACCGCAATGGCGCGGCATGATTGATTTATGCTGCGTTGTTTCTTTTTTTAGGAGGATAGAAAACATGAAACTGCACAGAGTCAAAACCCCTACCCTCAAGCCCGCCTATATCGCGGCGCTGCTGCCCACCGGTGTGGCTATCAACTATGCCGGTTCCCTGCTCCGAAACATGCTGGGTGTGCCCCTGTTCCTGGACTCCGGCGGAACCTTGCTGGTGACTTTCATCGCCGGTCCGTGGATGGGCGTTGTCTGCTCCATCCTGCAGGCCTGCATGTTGGCTCTGACCCTTGGCCCCATTCATATCGTTGAGTTCCTGCCCCCCTCCATCATCGCCATCATCGTGGGTTACGCCGCCCGCTACGGCATCACCCAGACCTGGCCCGGCCTCATTGGCACCATGATCGTCATTCAGCCCCCCGCCTGTCTGGCCAGCGCCTTTATCTATACTTATACCTATGGCGGCTTTGCCGGCAGCGGTCTGGACATCATGCACGCCGTGTTCATGCAGGCATCCCAGAGCATCTTTGCCGCCTCCTTTATCAGCGAACTGGTCACCGGCTTCCTGGACAAGACGGTTCTCGTCATCGTACTGATGCTGGTGTTCCGGGCCCTGCCGGAAAAGTTCCGCGTCTGTACCCCTTTCAAGGGCAAGAAAGATGACAATGCCGATGACGAATAACGCGGCACTGGACGGCGGCCGGGAGACCGTCGTCCAGTTTGACCACCTCCAGCATGTCTACCCCGGCGGCGTGGAGGCCCTCAAGGACATCAACCTTTCCTTCCGCAAGGGGGAGATCGTGGCCATCATCGGCCAGAACGGCAGCGGCAAGACGACACTCTCCAAGCATTTCAACGGCCTGCTGCGCCCCACCTCCGGCACGGTGAAGGTCTGCGGACGGGATATTGGCAAGGTCCGCACCAGTGACCTTGCCAAAACCGTGGGCTATGTATTCCAGAACCCCAACTATCAGATCTTCTGCGCCTCCGTGCGGGATGAGATCAAGTACGGTCTCAAGAACCTGAAACTGCCGGAGAATGAGATCAAGACCCGGACCAAGGAGATCCTGGCCCAATTCGGCCTGACCTCCGTTGCCAAGACGCAGCCGGTGAGTCTCAGCGGCGGCACAAAAAAGGTGGTGGCACTGGCCAGCGTCTGTGCTATGGACCCCTCTATTTTGCTGCTGGACGAGCCAACCACCGGTCAGGATCAGCCGGGCAAGCAGCGCCTGGGCCAGTTGATGCTCTCCCTGTCCGCTTCCGGCAAGACCATCATCGTCATCTCCCACGATATGAACTTCGTCGCCCGCTACGCCCAGCGGGTCATCGTCATGGCGGAGGGCCGCGTCATCGGCGACGATACCCCCGCCCGGATCTTTTCCAACGAATCCGTTATGAAACAGGCCCATGTGCAGCCGCCTCAGGTCTACGCGGTGGTCAACGAGCTGCGCCGGGAGGGACAGTCCATCCCGGAGGAAGCCTATACCTGTTCCCAGGCTGCCGGGCTGGTCGCCGCGATGAAAGGAGCCGTGCCATGCAGAGTGTAACGCTTTACTACCCCGGAACCTCCTTTTTTCATCTGTGCGACTGCCGGGTGAAGCTGCTGCTGATGCTGATCTTCACGGTGATTGCCTTCCTGTTCTACAATCCCATCGTACCGGCGGCGTTGTTCATTGCCGCGCTGCTGATGAATCTCAGCGCTATTGGCACCCGCACATTCAAGAATTTTCTTTTCAAGATGATCCTGGTGATGATGGCCTTTCTGCTGGTCCTTCACGGCTTCGCCAACCCCAACGGCTCTGTCCCCGCCCAGTTCTGGGGACACCAGCTGCGTATCCCCTTCTTTGGCTGCTACACCGTAGACGGGTTTTACCTGGGACTGGTGTTCTGGCTGCGTCTCTCATCCATCGTGCTCATCGCCATGCTGTTTGTGACCACCACCTCCTCCGCAGAGATCATGCGGGGACTTCAGAAGCTGGGGGTGCCTTTCCGGTTCTGCTTCATGCTCACTATGTCCTTGCAGCTGATCCCCATCACCGCCCGGGAGGCCGGTATCATCGGCTCCGCCCAGCGGGCCAGAGGCCTGCCGGAGAAGAACTTCATCGACAAGCTCAAGGGTCTGGTGCCTATGTTCGTGCCCATGGTGGTCAGCTCCCTGTCCCGCATGGAGACCATGTCCATGGCGCTGGAGAGCCGGGCTTTCGGCAACACCAAGCATCCCACCGAGATGACGGAGATCCGCGTCCGCCCCGGCGATCTGGCGCTGCTGGCGGCAGGCATCATCCTGATGATCGTTGCTATTGTAATCCGGGTCCGCTTCGGGAGCCTGAACTGGGCATCCCAGGTGGACTGTTGGAGCCGCGTGTTGCTGCCGCAGCTGTGAGGAGGCCCTATGAATCAGCCTGTATTGGAATTTAAAAACGTCACCTGGACCTACGAGGACATGGACCATCCCGCCCTGCGGGATGTCAGCTTCACCGTTGACCGGGGAGAACTGGTGGGTATTATCGGTGTCAATGACGCCGGTAAGAGCACCCTCTGCCGCCTGTGCAACGGTCTGATCCCCCACTCCTTCATCGGCCAGCTTACCGGCGATGTGCTGGTGAACGGCCAGAGCATCCGTGATATGGAGACTGCTGCCCTGGCCCGGTCCGTCGGCTCCGTCTTTTCTGACCCTGAGGCTCAGATGAGCCAGGTAACGGTATTGGACGAGCTGTACTTTGGCCCTGCCAACCTCAACCGGCCCAAGGAGGAAATTCTGGCGGCGGCCCAGTCCGTCATGGAGCTTCTGGACCTCGCCAAATTCCGGGACCGCTCCCCCTTTCAGCTCTCCGGCGGCGAACAGCAGCGGGTGGCCATCGCCTCCGTGCTGACCATGCAGCCGGAGATCCTGGCTCTGGACGAGCCCACGTCCAACCTAGACCCCATCAGCACCGAGCGTATTTTTCAGGTCATCGCCCAGCTGAACCGGGAAATGGGCACCACTGTGCTGCTGGTGGAGCATGAGATCGAGCTGCTGGCCCAGTACGCCACCCGGATTCTGGTGGTGCATGACGGCGCCATTCTCCTGGACGGAACACCCCAGGAGGTCTTCTCCCGCAGAGATATTTTTGACGGCATCGGCCTGGAGGTCCCCCAGGTCACACAGATCGCCGCCTGCGCCGGTGAGGAATACGGCCTTTGGACCGGCGAACCCCTCCCTATCACAATGGAACAGCTCTGCCGCCGCATCCGCGGAGACGAGAGCGGAAATGAGGATTGAATATGGAACACTCTGTCTTTGCACTGAAGGGCATTCTGGTACACACCCCCGCTTTTGACAGCATCGAGTATCACGAAAACAAGTATGTCGTCTGCAAGGACGGCCACTGCGTGGGCATCTTCGACACCCTGCCGGAGGAATACAGCAACATCCGCGTCTATGACTACACGGACAAGTTCATCGTTCCCGGCATGGCGGATATGCACGTTCACGCCTCCCAGTACGGCTTCCGGGGCATTGGTATGCTGCTGGACTGCAATTCCGAGTGGGAAACCTGGTTCGACCGCTACTCTTTCCCTGAGGAAAGCCGCTTTGCCGATTTGGACTACGCCGACAAGGCTTATACCCGCTTTGTGGACGATTTGCTGAAAACAACCACCACGACCCGCGCCTCTATTTTCGCCACCATTCACCGTCCTGCCACCGAGCTGCTGATGCGCAAGCTGGCGGACGCCGGTTTCAGCGCCTACGTCGGCAAGCTGAATATGGACCGCAACTCCCGCTTCGGCCTCCAGGAGACCACCGAGGAGTCCCTGGCGGAGACGGAGCGCTGGATTCAGGAGACCCAGACGGGTTACGGCGCGGTGAAGCCCATGATCACTCCCCGCTACACCCCCACCTGCACCGACAAGTGCATGGAGGGCCTGGGCGCCCTGTCCGAAAAATACCAGGTGCCTGTCCAGTCCCACCTTTCCGAGGGTCTGGACGAGATCGAATGGGTCAAGAAGCTGAAGCCCGGCCTGTCCTGCTACGGCGAGGCCTATGATATGTACGGTATGCTGGGCAGCAAGCAGCCCGCCGTCATGGCCCATGTGGTTCACCCCAACGCCGCCGAATATGAGCTGCTGAAGCACCGCAACGTGCTGGTGGCCCACTGCCCCCAGTCCAATACCAACGCCGCGGGCGGCGTGGCCCCCATTCTGGACATGGTGCGGGATGGCATCCAGGTGGGTCTCGGTACTGATATGGCCGGCGGCTACACCCTGAGCCTGCTGCGCACCATCACCGATGCCATTCAGGCCAGCAAGCTCCGCTGGGTCTACACCGAGCGCAACGGCGAGCCCTTTGCCAAGAAGCGCTTCATGACCATCGCAAACGCCTTCTATCTGGCCACCAAGGGCGGCGGCGCTTTCTTCGGCAAGGTGGGCAGCTTTGAGCCGGGCTACGAATTTGACGCCGTGGTGCTGGACGACGCCCCCCTGGCCGATTTTGTGGAGCGTCCTCTGCCGGACCGCCTCCAGCGTATTCTCTGGTGCCACACGCCGGAGACTGTGACCGCCAAATTCATTCAGGGCAAGCAGGTCTACCAGGCTTGACGTCATAGGTGCAAAAGTATGTCTTTTGTATGTACACAAATGGCATACAGGACGCTGCCGCAGAATAGATTTTCCTGAATTATATCTTTATACTTTAATGGGAGGAACCTCAGATCTATGGGTTCCTCCCAATTTTCCGCGTTCCTGGCAGAAGCGTATTAACGTTTCTCAAAGCGCTGCACTGTAAACAGGCAGACTACCTGCTTTGTCAAGAAAATAGTTTGAGGGTGGAGTGTTTGGGCAACGGCTCGGTTTTGACCCACGTTCTGACCCGCGGGCGGAAAATCCGGGGCGGAGATAACGGAGCCGATGATGATTCCGGATTCCTGGTAAAAGGCGTAAATGGGTTCTAAATGCCGCAAAGATCATGACCATTGGATCTTCACACGCATGAGGCCACTGGTTCGAGTCCAGTAGTCTCCGCCAAAAGCCACCGGAATCAAGCGGTTCATGTTCATAGGTACGCAATGTGACCTATGGGGCAAACCGGACGGTACAGGGCAACAAAGAAGCAAGGTAAGAACTTATAGCTTTTAATCCTTCACAAACTGCGGCGCGTCTTCCGGAAGCGGATCGACCACGCCGCCGGCAAGCGCGTAATTTCCGCTTTTATAATTCTCAGTACGCTGTTTATTTATGGCCGCCTTTTTTTCATAACGGGCATCTGCGGTATCCTCACTGTCAAAGTAGCCGTTGGCGTTGACACGGGTCATATCGTACATGGTCATGGCTGCGGTGGCCTTGATGCGGGTGTCCTGTGCGGCTGATCGCCATACCGCCCCAACCGCAGATGCCGATGATCCCGATGCGTGCCGGGTCTGCATTGTCCTGTACGGACAGAAAATCCACCGCAGCGCAGAAATCTTCGATGTTGATGTCCGGGGAAGCACCATACTGGGACTGTCCGCCGTTCTCGCCGGTAAAAGACGGGTCAAAGGCAAGTGTCAGAAAGCCGTACTCCGCCATTCTCTGTGCATACAAGCCGGAGGACCGTTCCTTTACTGCGCCGAGCGGGCCGCTGACCGCAATGGCCGGCAGCTTTCCCGCCGCATCTTTCGGCGCATACAAATCTGCCGCCAGCGTAATGCCGTAGCGATTGTGGAAAGTCACCTTTCTGTATCTGTCTTTCCGCTCTGGGGGAACACTTTGTCCCATTCCTGCGTCATATTCAGTTTTTCGTCAATCATGTTCATAAGTTTCCTTTCCAATGTTTCCTGCTGTGCTGTGAATCGGCTTCCAACCACCCGTCGGGACGGTTCTATGATCCTGTATGCGCAAGACAGCCGTTGCAGTATAAATACCGCAACGGCTGTTTTATGTCGTGCAAAATCCGTGTTTATGTGGCAGGAAGCAAACGGTCGGCGGTTATCCTGTGCAAACCAACAGTAGAGACACCCACTTCTCATAACAGCCAAGCTGTGTCTTTTATCAAAGCAGATGTCAGGAGAAAGAGGCCGCCATCTTCACTTTGACAGCACAAAAGCCAGCTCCGCAGCAGCGCCCAAAGCGAAAACCGCTTCGTCTACATCAAACGCAGCGTTATGATGCGGTGCGCCGCTGCCCAGCGATTCATTCCGAATTCCCAGCAGGCCCAACGCTCCCGGCCAGCGCTCCAGATACCGGCTGAAGGTTTCCGAGGCATACCATGGGGCACAATCCTTCAGAGCCGCCTGCCCGCAGGCAGCGGAAACAGCAGCCCGCACACGGGCTGATACAGCCGCGTCATTGATGACCGGCCCCAGAATGATGCCTGTTGTCGGCTCATATTCCACCGTGCAGCCATGGAGTACAGCTATGCCGTCTGCGGCACTGTGAATCAGGTTCAACACCTGTTCCCCGTCCTGACGCCGAAAATACCGGGCGCTGCCGGACAGCGCCGCTGTTTCCGGGATGACATTCCAGGTATCGCCTGCCCGGAATTGGCACAACCCCAGCGTTACCGCCGCATCCGCTGCCAGCCGGTTTCGCAGCAGGGAATCCAGTTCCCCCACCATGTGCGCTGCCGGAATGATGGGGTTTACCGCCAGATCCGGCCGGGAGCCATGCCCGGCACGTCCCTTGAAAGTCAGGTCAAACCGCACCGCTCCCGCCATTCTTGGTCCCGATGTCAAACAGATTTTTCCCGCTTCCAGACCGCTGTAAACATGAAGGGCAAAGCACTCGTCGATTTTCATGCCGTCCAGCGCAGTCATCATGGCAGGCAGCCCGCAGTTGGTCTCTTCCCCCTCCTCAAAGCAGGCGAACACTGTGCCGCACAGCTCCTCCCGCATGGCTGAGAGAACCCGCAGCGTTCCCAGCAGCATTGCCATATGGGCGTCATGACCACAGGCGTGACAGACCCCCCTGTTTCTGGACACGCATACTTTCGCCTGCACCGGGTTGTCCGGCAGCTCCTCCAGCGGCAGGGCATCCATATCGCTCCGCAGCAGACGGGATGGGCCGGGCAGCCTCCCCTTCACCTGTGCAATCAGCCCTGTACCCGGCAGAAGCGTATAAGGGATGCCCATATCCGTCAGTTCTTTACAGAGCGTTTCCCTTGTTTTGAATTCCCGGCCGGATAATTCCGGTTCCGTATGAAAAAGGCGGCGCATAGCCGTCATATAAGGCTGCTGTTCTTCCGCCAGCTGCCAAAGTCCAACTGTTTCCATGGTGCGCGCTCCTCTCTGCCCGTAAGCACCCCAAAACCCCGGCAGGATTCTGCCTGCCGGGGCTTCTGATTTAGATTTCCAGATTCTTCTGAGTCTCCCGGTCAAAGAGATGCGCCGTGGAGCCGCTGAAGG
>ERZ838483.555-NODE-555-length-45993-cov-8.226000_pt1 | contig 45993 bp, 36 predicted proteins | sample MGYA00519939_ERZ838483 | MGnify/ENA primary metagenome ERZ838483 (study PRJEB31850, sample SAMEA3708836) | human gut metagenome | biome: human gut; feature: human-associated habitat; material: faeces | place: China | collected 2014 ... | reverse complement strand
GGCCCGAGCCGCCGGCCCCGACCGGCATCGGTCTCCCGCACACATGCGGGAAACACGATGGACGGGCAAGCCCTATCAGAAAAAGGAACGCCCCAAAGGGGCGCGGCCCCAGGTTTCCCTTTTCGGCCTTTTCGGCTGAAGCCGAAACGATCATACCGGCGTCGCGGAACCCGTCAAATCGCCACGCAGACGGGCTGCGCCCGGCGCGATCGATTGGACGGAACCCGCTTTGGCCGGTAACGCTGCGCTTGACCGAAAGGCCAAAAAGAAAAAACAGGGGATAGCCGGACAGACGATCCACGACACAGGAAAGGACACCATCATGAGCCAGTACAGGATAACGGCCACCATCACCAGCCAGACACAGGCCACCGACTCCGGCGCATGGCAGATGGGCATCACCTGGAGGAAAAGCCTCACCCTCGACCCCGCCGAAACCCAGGAGGCCGCCGACCTCAGGAACCAGGCATGGGAACAGGCCGCGAACGGCATCGACGACGAGACCACCCGCCGCATCTGGCAACAAGTCGACACCGTCACCGCACGCGAAGCCGAACGCCTGCGCGCCCAGGTCAGAAAACTCATCGGCCTGCTCAACGCCGGCCGGCCCGCGCTCGACGAAAACGGCTACCCCATGTGGGACCACCTCATCGCCCTGTCCAACAGGCAATGCTGGCAATGGGAGATCGCCGCCGCCCACAGCGGCTGCCTCGCCGCCATCATGCAGGCCGCCGGCATCGACGACTGGCCGCCAGCCGACTCCATGCCCGACATCACCAACCCCGTCATCACCATCAACCTGTCCACCAACCAATGAGCCGGGCAGGCCGACGCTATCGCGCCGGCGACAGGTGACCCACACGGAAGACGGCACGGGCCGCCTCCCGAAAACAGAACAGCCATAACCCGCAAGGAAAGGAACACCATCATGGCGACCATCAACCAGGTCACGCTGACCATCAGCGGAAACACCGGCAGCATCGAATTCCACACCCGACAGGACGGCGGCATATGGGCCACGTTCGACGTCGCCCAGACCAGCCGCACCCAGAACCCGCAGACCGGCCAATGGGAGGACGGCGCCACCACATGGATCCGTTGCACCGCCAGCGGATACCTGGCCGAACACCTGCAGCACAGCATGCTGCCGACCGGACCCGACGGCAAGCAGAAAGGCGTGCCCGTCATCGTCACCGGCAGCTACGTGCAAAGGGAATACACGAACCAGCAGGGAGCGAAACGAAGCATCCTCGAACTGCGCGCCACCGACCTCGCCGTCAGCCTGCGCGCCGGCACCGTCGCCTACAACAAGGCGCCGCGCGACAACGGGTTCGCGGGACGCACTCCACAGCCGAGCCAGCCCATGGCCCAGCCGCAGCCCCAGCAGCCGACGACGCCCGCCAGCGACCCGTGGAACGCCACGGGAGCCCAAACCAGGCAGCCCGCCTTCACCGACGGGTTCGCGCCCGCGGCACCCCAGCAGCCGGCGATCTGACGACGACCACACACGACCAAGGCCGGCCCACACATACGCCGGGCCGGCCCTCACCCGGAGAAGAGGCCAACATGCGGCGACATGCCATGGACGAATGGATCGACACCGGCGACGAGGAAGGAGCGGCGAAGGCGTTCGATGCGATGGACGAGCGGATCCGCCCGCCCATCGGCGCGCAGCCGCGCCAGATCATCCCCAGCAGGACGACCCTGGACGCATGCCAGCGGGCCGGCTGCCCCATCGAGGCCGGCGCCATCCACGCCTGGCTGTGCACATGGAGCGTCCGCAGCATCGACGGCACCGTGATCCGACGGGACATGCTCCTGATCGACGTGAAACGCGAAAACGAGATATGGAAGGCGACAAGCCGATACCGGCTCGACGGCATCCGCACGGGACGGCAGGCGCAGGCCGCGCTCCTGCTCGCCGCCACCGGGGCGCTGCGGCCCATCCAGGAACGATTCAAATAAACGGCATGGGCCGAGACATGGACGAACGGTATCGGTATCATTCCCGAATCAACACCAAGCAGATTATGATATTATATGGAAAACACATAAGGAGAAGGAGGCTTACCATGGCATTGATCCAGATCAACGTCCCCGACGACGTCAAAGCGCGTGCCGACGCCGCCTTCGCACGCAACGGCATCACCACGCCCGCCGCCATGAAGATGATGGTCACCCAGGTCGCCCACGAGAACCGCACCCCGTTCGACGGAGTCTTCTCCTCCCCGGCCGCACGCGAACTCGGCGAGGACGTACGCCGCGACATGCTGCTCGCCGAGGCCCAGGAGTACGGGCTGGTCGCTGACGACGCCACCGACGCACGAACCATCCCCGACGACGTGCTCGGGGAACTCGGCCTCACCGCACAGGAGGTGGGGCAGTGAACTGGAGCGTCAAGGCCTCGCCGCATTTCTGGCGGACCGCGCTGCCCCTCAAGGAGAAATACACCCACGAACAGTTCGCGTCCATCATCCGATCCATAAGGGAGGCGATCTGCGAACTGGCGGCCAAGGGGCGCGTGGAGGAGAGCGGATGGCACGACCACCCGCTCGAGCGCAGCCCGTTCGGGGACGGAAACCACTTCGAGTTCCACACCTTCGATGACGACGTGCTCGTGGTCTACTTCAAGCGCGAGGCGAAACGCACCATCCGCATGGTCGGCATCTACGACCATGACACCATACCCGACGACGAGTGATCGGAAAATCACAGGGAAGCAAAACGGGCGGGGCCATCCATAAGCCGGAGGCCCCGCCTTCGCGTTTCAGACAGGAACGGGTGACGTCCATCAAAGACGTCCGAACACCGAATCCATGTCCGCCAGAACCCCGGCAACGAGGCGACGGATGCCGGCCAAAGCCGTGGACGTGGAAACATACAGCCATCTCGATCCGGACAGTTCGACACGGGCGTCGACGTGCCCGCCATCCTCGAAGGACCGACGAAACCGGTACGAGAAGCGATCGACATCAGCCGTCCCCATCATCCAGCCCTTCCGCATCCATATGCCGTCAACGACAACGCCATCCACGAACCGGGATGGAGACGGCATCCATCCAACCAAGCCGGGACGACGACGTGGCCCGGGTCCCGGCGTCCATCTTCGTTTTCCCTCCCGATCGGTTCCTTGGCGCACCATGCCACGGCGCACGCCGGGACGTCAACGGTCCACGCGACCCCTGCGGGGCCCCGCGCGTCCCATTGACGCCCCGACGCGCACCGCGGCAAAGAGCGGTCGTCACCAACCGGGAAGGAAAACGAAGATGAACACCAAGACCCTCGACAACACCGCAAACGACCCCTGGGCGGACATCGCACACTCCGACCTCGTCAACTACGTACGCAACACCGGACACTTCCCCGCCGACGGATACCAGACACCGAAGCCCCAGACCGGAATCGACCCCTGGGCGCCGACCAAGTGACCGGCATGGGATGGCGGGGCCGGACGGGCCCTGTCCTCCCCTGACCGACCAGCAAAACGTGAATACGATTATCATCACGATAATAGCTATTTTTTGAACCGATCGGAGCAGGGCGAATGGCGGGAAACATCACATTGGACAACCTCGTTTCCGTGTCCGAACTCAGCCACGGAGGGGTCAGCAAGACGCTCAGCAGGGTGGGGAACAACAACCCCATCGTGGTCATGCGAAACAACAAGCCGGCCGCCATCGTCATCAGCCCGGACGAGTACCGCCGACTCACCGAGGCCGAAGAGGACTTCGCCCTGTACCTCGAAGCCGAGGAACGGATGAAAAAGGGCGACGGGACAAGACTCGGCATGGACGACGTGTTCGGCAAGGAATACAAGCCCGTCGATGACGGCTATGTCCCGGAGTTCGAATGATGGTCTGGGACATCGAATTCACCGGGGCGCGACACGAAGAATAAAAAGGTCTTGGCGTAGTCGTCGCGTATCCGCCGTCGGCCGGACGGGCCGATCGGACGCGGAAGACGGCGTCAACCAGGACCATGGGCCATCCAAGACGGCCCGGTCCACGATCAGGCCCCGCCGTGTGGGCCATGGGCGGAGTCCGGGACCTTGGACCAGGGGCCAAATGGACCACGTCGATGCAGGTGGGCCACCAACATGCCCTGCGCGCTTCCGGTCCACATCATGCGAATGGACCAATGGTCCACATGCCGGACCAATCATGCGGCCCACGCGAAGGACCATGTAAGGACGGACCGTCATCGTGGACCACCCTGACAGACCACGGTCCATTCGGCGGACCAAACACATGGCCCACGCGAGAAGGACCATGAGAGGACGGTCCCGCGAACCACCTGCCTGGTCCATGGACCAGGCAGGGACCAAATACGTGGTCCACGCGAAAGCCCATGCGGGGGCGGCGATGCCGGCCGCCCCTGGTCCATGGGCCGGACAGGGGACCGGGGACCATACCCATGCTAGAGGGAGCCCCTCCTCGTTTCGCAAAGCCGTGAACAAGGAATAAGCCGGCCATCCGGCCGGCAGGGTTTCGTCCATGCAGCGTCACGGCCGAACGCCGGCGATCGCGCAATCCCGCACCACGGAAAAGACCCGCGACCGGGAACAAACGGAACAGGAAACGAACGCCATAAGCAGCCTCCCAAGAAAACCATCCCGATCCAACCCACCCAAAAAAGAACGAATGCACCACTCCCAAGACAAGAAAAGCCATATCAAGCCACCATCAAAAAACAACCCAGAAAAAGAGAACCCCGACCCCAGTAATTCCGATATGGACTTCTTGCACCCACCGCCTCACGGCGGCCGCCTATCGGCGGAACTGCAACGTTTTTGATGGTGTTTGCCGTCCGGGCGTCCGATATCGGGGTTCGGCGTTATCGACGGGACGGGAAACACGGGCCGGGTGGGGGCGCCATGAACGATGGGAACATGATCCAGGAGCCGCCCGCATGCCCGGTGTGCGGGCTCGCGGTGGAGGAGCGGGACCCGCGCCGCGGGAAGCCGCTGTCGATCCACCGGGCATGCCGGAACCGGCGCCGGGAGGAGCTGAGGAAGGAACGGGAACGCGGACGCCGCATGTCGCAGGAGTCGCTCCTGATGGCATCCAGGAACGACGTCGCCGAGGCGGCCGCCGAACTGCGCCGGCGGGTGGCATGGCGCAACGAGGCCGTCGGCCCAGCCGACCACGGGACGGTCGAACTGTGCTACTGGTCGGTCAGATGCATGGCGGCGCTCATGCGGCTCGAACCGGAAACGCTCATGGCATACGAGGACCGGTGGACCGTGGACCTGGCCCGGTCCATCGGACGCAAGGGCATGGACCGGATCGCGGGCCTGACCGGCTGGAGGGGTCCACGCCCATGGACCATGGACCCGGCCATGACCGACACGGGCGAAGACCACACGCTCGAGGGCATGTGGCCCGAACCCGGGCCCGGGGTGGACGACGAATGGCGCGCCGACCTGGACCACGACGACGGCGCGGGCCCGCGGGCCGTCGACATGGACCGGATCATCGAGGGCATATGGGCCGAGGACCATCGAGGACGCAACGGCGCGGACCACGGATGGTGGTCCCTCGACGAAGGGGCCAGGCCATGAGCGACCGCCCAGGGACCACAGGGGCCACAAGCGAATGGCCCAGACCCGGCCGATGCAGATGGGCCCGGTGCCCGCACCCCGAGACCCTGGTATGGGCGGACGGGTACTGCTCGGCCCGATGCCGGCGCCAGGCGCGCAAGGCGGAACCGGGACGGGTGCCGGCCGGCCACTGCCGCATGTGCGGCGAACCCGTGTACAAGCCCGCCCAGGGACCCGTGCCCGACTTCTGCTCCGACCGGTGCCGCAACAGGTGGAACCGGCTCGCCCGCACCGGGACAAGTGCCCGCCCACGGCGATCGTGCCACGAATGCGGCGCACGGCTCGATACCGGCACGCGAGGCGAATACTGCGGCGACGCATGCCGCAAGTCACATGACTACAAGACGGCGCGCGATCGGCGCATGCTGCGCTCCGCCGCCAACGCCGGAACCATCGAAAGGCTCAGAATGAACGCCGACGACCTGCTGACGAGGGCGCACGCCATCGAACTGGACACCGAAACCATACGGCGACATGGCATCGAGACGCGCGCCCGCACCCACATCCTGCTCATGCGCATGCTCACGCTCGCCGCCGTCCACGACCCCCGGTCCGTCACGCAGGCGGGACCCGACGGCCAGATCGGCCGCATCATCGACGCATGCGACCGGACCGGCGAGGACGGGGACGCGGAACGACTCCTGCGCCGCCACGGACCGGCCCGCGGCGCCGCAGGGAAGGGAGAGGACCACGCATGGCCATCAGCATGACCAAACTCAGCAGCGCCGACTACTACCTCGACCGCACGCGCGAGGCGCTCCAGGCCGACGGCGCCATACCCGACGAGGCCACGCCCGGACCGCTCACAGGCCCCGACCCAGCCGCCTACTACAACGCCGAAGGCAACCCGCCCGGCCGGTGGATCGGATCGGCCAGCAGGCTGCTCGGCGGCGAGACCGGACGGCAGGCCGGCGCCGAGACCGTGCGCATGCTCATCAACGAACGCCGAAACCCCGAAACCGGCCGCAGCCTCGACCAGGCCGGCATACGGGCCGACAACGACGGGCAGCCGCCCATCGCCGGATACGATCTGACCCAGACCGTGCCCAAAAGCGTGAGCATCCTCTGGGCGTTCGCCGATCAGGACACGCGCCGCGCCATCGACGAATGCCTCCACCAGGCGGCCGACATGACCATCGGCTACTTCGAAGCCGAATACGCGGCCACCCGGGCCGGGGCCGGCGGCGTCGCCAGCACGGCCTGCGACGGGGTCGCCGGCTTCGCCTTCGACCACTGGGACTCCAGGGACGGCGACCCCCACCCGCACACGCACCTGGTCATCTCCAACCGGGTGCGCCGCACCACGGACGGCCAATGGACCGCGCTCGACGGACGCGCCGTCTACGGGGCCACCGTCGAACTGAGCGAATACAACGCCAACCTCGTCAAGGACCTGCTCACCCAACGACTCGGCTGGGCCTGGCACGAACCGGCCCGCGCCCGCGGACGCGGCACCAGGGCCGTGGCCGGCGAGGTCCAGGGAGTGCCCGAGGAGCTCATCGACGCGTTCAGCGGACGCGACAGGGAGATCGAAACCCGGCTCGCCGCCATCATCGACGAGGAGGAACGCCGCACCGGCCATACGATCGGATGGAAACGACGCGCCGAACTCCACAAACAGGTCTGGCTGGAAACCCGCAAGCCCAAGACCGACGCCCGACCCGGACTGGCCGAACTGACCCGACGATGGCACGGCAAACTGCGGGCCGAAGCCCCCGGCACCAGCATCGACGCCATGTGGCAGGCGGTCGACTCGCACCGGGACAGGACCATAGAACTGGGACAGACCGCCTCCCGGGCCGCGGGCATCCGCCTCGCCGGACAGCTCGCCGACCACCAGACACCCGGCCAGACGGAACTCGAACGGCTCGCCGACGCTGCCATGGCACACACCGAACGCACCCGTGCCACATGGACGCTCAGCAACATCCAGGCCGAAGCCGAACGCCTCCTCGCCGACATCCGGCTCGACCCCACGGCCCGCGCCGACACCGCCAACCAGGTCGCCGAACTCGCCATCCGCCGCTGCGTGAAAATAACCCCGACCCGCTACCGTGCAGGACAGGCCGGCGACGACCCCGCGCTCGTCAGCCGTGCCGGACGCAGCACGTTCGACGACCCCACACTCGACCGATACACCAGCCAGACGATCCTCGACATGGAAAAACGCGTCATGGCCACGTTCGGCCGGACCGACCCGCTCGCCTGGGGACCCGGGGAGGGCACCCGGCTCATCCAGTCCATGCGGGCCGGCGGAAACCGGCTGAGCGACGACCAGGCGAAGGCCGCCGCATACCTGCTCGAGAACCCGCACGCGGCCAGCGCGCTCATCGGCCCCGCCGGCACCGGAAAGACGACCACCATGCGCGCCGTCGCCCGAGCATGGGAGACCCGGCACGGGAGGGGATCCGTGCTCGGCCTGACCCTGTCCGTCCGGGCCAGGGACGAGCTCGCCGACAGCATCGGCACCAACGCGATCACCATCGCCAAGCTCCTCGACAACGTATCCGAACGGCACCGGGCGCAGATCGACGACCTGCGACGCGAATTCCGGTGCCGGCTCGCCGCGGCGCGCACCCCCGCCGAACGCGACCGGATACGCCGCGCCATCAGCGAATCCGACGCCCGGGAACAGGCCGGCCTCATCCACCCCGGACAGCTCGTCATCGTAGACGAGGCGGGCATGGTCGGCACCCCGGAACTGGACGCCATCGCCGAACTGTGCGAACGGGCCGGAGCCAGGCTCGTACTGACCGGCGACCCCATGCAGCTCGACGCGCCCGCCGCACCGGGCGGACTGCTCGCCTGGGCCGAACGGGAACACCGGTGCGCGACCCTCACCAGCCTGTGGCGTTTCCGCAGCGACCCCGGGCTCTGGGCGAACGACCCCGACGGCGGACGGGCCAGATGGGCAGACGAAGGCAAAGCCACGCTGCGCCTGCGCGCCGGCGGCGACCGCGCGAAACCGGACAGCGTCGAGGCATGCCGCCGGCTCGTCGCCGAATACGCGGCCCACCACCGTCTCCACTGGGGCGAGGACCGGGAATGCGAGGAGGAGGCGTACCGGATGACCCTGCAATGGCAGAAGACGGGCAAGACCACGCTCCTCGTCGCCGGCACCAACGAACAGGTGCGCGCCATGAACCAGCGCACCATCCTCGAACGGCGCGTGCTCGGCCTGTCCGACGGGGACCCGTCCCGCCTCGCCACGCTGTCCGACGGCCTGAAGATAGGAGCCGGGGACCGGATCGTGTCCCGCGCCAACGACCACCAGGTACGTGGCCCCGACGGACACCGCATCGAGAACGGCATGGCGTTCACCGTCACCCGCATCGACACGGACGTGATCGCATGCCGCGACGCGGACGGAAGGCAATGGACCATACCCCGGGACTGGGCGAAAGCGAACTGCGAGGCCGGGTACGCGACCACCATCCACAAAAGCCAGGGCATGACCGTCGACCGGTGCGCCGCCATGTTCCCCTCCGACGCGCGCGTCCCATGCAACCTGCAATACGTGGCCGCCACACGAGGCCGCGAGGAGAACCACCTCCTCTACGCATGCAAGGACGAGAAGACCCGGCAGACGGAAGCCATGCTGTCCGGATCGGACACCGATCCCGAAGCCATCGCCCGCCAACGCATGCTCTCCACGCTCCTGACGCGCCCCGACACGCGCACCGCCACCGAAACCCGCATCGACGAACACGAGGAGAGATACAGTCTGACACGACTCCTGCGCGAACACGACTACGCAGCCGGCCTCATCGCCGGCCCCCACCTCGAGGCCAAACTCCGCCAATGCCACAACCCGGGCATCGTGAGCATGATCATGAGGTCCCCGAACTGGGAATGGCTGCGCGCGCTATGGTCCCGCGCCTGGATGACCGACCCCAAGCGGGCCATGGCCATCGTCAGCCGCGACATCAGCCCCAAGGACGAGCACGGAAACCGGCAGGACCCCGCCGCCGTCATGGCCGGCCGGCTCAGCAGCGGCCTGCTCGACCGGCTCAACGGCGCGGTGCGCGACGACTGGACCGCCGGCATCATCCCGCCCATCAAGGCATCCAGAAACACCGCCGCCCTCGACCTGGTGCGCCAGAACGAACTCCTCATCACCCAACGGGCCGACGCCCTCGCCCGACAGGCCGCCACGGGCGAACAGCCCTGGTCGAGGACCGTCATGGAAACGGCGCGGAAACACGGCGACCACAACCTGCTGCGCGACGTGGCCGTCTACCGGGACATGTGGCACATCGACGACCCCGACCAGCCCATCGGGCAAAGGCCGCCGGGCCGGTCCGGCCGGCAGGAACAGCACTGGTGCAACCTCGACGCACGCATCACCGGACAAGGAAGCGGCGTCGTCAACCCCGGCAAAACCCGGAAGGCCAACCGTAATCGGCCGGAAAACCCGAAGCCCCGCGTGGAGACGCCGAACCCCGCAGCCATGGAGGAAAGGAACCCGCAATGGAAGACACGGCAGGAACCATCATCGAACAACTCGCCCGATGGGCCGACGCAATGACCCGGACCCTGGCCGCATGGGACACCGGCACCCTGATCGTCCTCGCCGTCACGCTCACGGTGCTCGCCGGCGTCACCGGCCGTGCCACCACCGGCGGCGGACTCATCAGGCAGATCCTGTGGATCACCGTCACCGCCATACTCACCCTCATCGCCGTCGCGACCGTCTGGACCATCGCGAGCCGATACCTGCCCATCCCCGAGCTCGAAACGCTCCTGCGAAACCTCGCCGGCCACCAGCCCCTGTTCCGGAGCCTGGACACGGCGGCACGCATACTACGATGGTGACGACAGGAAAGGAACGGGCCATGGCGAAGCAAACACGGAAACGACTGGTCGACTGGCTGCGCGCGGAACGCGACCAGAAGGTCTCGCACGGCCTCTACCAGAACACACAGCTCGTGTTCGCCTACAACAGCAACCACATGGAAGGATCCACGCTGTCCCCGGAACAGACCGCCCAGCTGTTCGACACCGGCGCGCTGCTGCCCGAAAACGCCGACGACGAGATACGGCTGGACGACGCGACGGAAACCGTGAACCATTTCCGCGCGTTCGACCGGATCCTCGACCTCGCGGACGAACCCGTCGACAAGGCCATGGTGTGCGAGCTCCACGCGATCCTCAAACACGGGACCAGCCAGGAAACCGACCCCTCGCGCAACGTCGGCGGATGGAAGACGCTTCCGAACGTCATCAGCCCCATCGAAGGCATCCACACCGTCCTGCCCCGGGACGTGCCCCGCGCCATGAACGACGTATTCAAGGCGTTCGCGGAACTCAAGGACGACCCATACCAGACGGCGAGGGCGCACTGGCTGTTCGAGACCACGCACCCGTTCTCGGACGGCAACGGGCGCATCGGACGACTGGTCCTCTTCAAGGAGATGCTCCGCCTGGACGCCGTGCCGCCCCTGATCCGCGACGCCAACCGGAACTACTACACGCGAGGGCTGCGCCGGTTCGGCTCGCAACCCGCCTATCTCGTGGACACGCTGCTGAACGAGAGGGACTACTACCGCACCATGATGGAGACCCTCGCCCCCGGTATGCTCCGCTACACCTATATCGACGAATGGGCAGACCGGCATGAGGTCGAGACGCGATGCGAGAGCGAACCGGAACGCAACCCATACGTCAGGGACCGGTGGAACGACGAGGACCTGAAAAGCGTCACGCCATCGGAACGGTTCATACTCGGATACGGCTTCGTGCCGCCCCGCAACGCCACGTCCGAGGAAAAAGGACGATCGGAAGGGGCCAGCCGTTCCACCGGCGCACTGGCCTTCCCGGACCCGATGCCTGCTCCGGCACCGGTTCCACCCCAGACCCCGGATGACGGCGGCGACGGTCCGCGACCCGTATGATTGGGAGAAAAGACGAAACGGAAGGCGACGACGCCTGAGCCGATAACAAAAGGGTCTGTTAGTCCAAGATGCGCTTTTCTGATTAAAGACGGGATGCCCACCGTTCGCGCAACGACGGGCATCCCGTATACTATCTGATTAAGCGGTCATTCGGGAAACCTGTCTGCATAGGGCAGATGTTTGATGTAGTCGCGCATGTATTCCCAGTCCGGCATGTATCCTTCATCGCTGTACACGCGCTTTTCATCCATGCGGGGACTGCCGTCAGCCGTTTTTTGTACGGGCAATCTTACAGTGAAATCCTTCTTATAATGGGCGTTGAGTTCACGGCCGAATGCCTGGTATTTGGTGTCGGATTCAAATCGGACCAGTGTTGCAATGAACAGTTTGGTCTCGGCGGGCATGGAATGCGTGTCTCGTAATACGGCGACGTTCTGCGCGGTATAGAAGGGCTCGTTTTGCATGAAACAGGCACCGAGATAACTGCCGCCTAATGCAAGTGTCAGCGAACCGGCAGGGAACGGCTCCTCGCCTTCTATCTCGTCCACTCGCATAGTCACGCCGTTCCCGTTGCTGTTTCTGGACACGTAGTTGTACTTGGGATTGTCGGTACTGGTGGTCACCGCGTCAATTCCGTTGCCCATGCCCGCATCGAACAGTCGGGATAACAGGAAGGGCTTCCATTCTGCGGGATTCAATGGAGCATCGAACGTCTTATTGCTGGTTGTGATTCGTTGGTAATGCAGTTTGGTGATGTATTTGCGCATGCACTCCCAGTCGGGTTCGCCATTCCGTGAGGGCAGGAGAATGGTTGATTCCCTCATCTTCTCTACCGTCCATTTACGGCCGTAGGCGAATTTGTATTTGTTCGTTTTGATGACCGTGATGATGAATAGGGCTATCAGAGGGTCGAGTCGCCACTCCGGTTTTGCATACAGCACGTTCACGTCATCGGACGCCCAAAACGGTTCGCTCTGATAGAACGCTTCGCCTACGCTTCCGTTGTAGTTGATGGTGATGCAGTTCGGGGCGAACAGCTGGTTTTCGTCGTCCACTGTGATATGGTCACGGATTCCATTGTTCGAGCTGATGGCTCCCAGATAATTGTGGGGGCCGGGATTCATGTCCTCCCGTGTCAGTCGTCTGCCTTTCTTGATGTCGAATAAGTCGCCAAGGCGATAGTCCGCCCATGAGCGAGTGTCAGTCCTCATGGATCTTCCCTTCCTGAACGAGATACGCGAGATAGTCGTTCACGGTCTGTTGAAAGTCAGCTTGAGAAAGTCTGCCGTAGTCGGTTTCCATGTATGCTTCGGCGAGCCATTCGTCCTTATAGGTGACTTTGCGGGTGACGGACAGGCCGGGTTTGGATATGCGTTCACGGTACAGGGTGAGCCATTCGCGTTCGATGCGCTCCCAGTTGCTGTTGCCGTTCGCATCGGTTGTCTCGACGCGGCCGACGCCTTTCCGTTTGATGAAGCCATCGTCCTTGAAATAGCCGAAGAACGTGCTCTGGCCGGTCTTCTCATGCTTTCGGCTCAGATCGAATACCATACAGCAGGCCGACACAGCGGCACCGGGGTAGAACACGTCCGCGGGCAGTGAGAACACGGCGTCAAGCGTGTAATGGTCAAGCATCCGCTGTTTAAAGTCCTTGACCGCCGCGCTGTTTCCGATGGCGCATTGCATGGGAAGAAGTACCGCCATGCGGCAGTGGGTCGGCCTGACGTGTCCGTTCTCGTCCTTGGCCGACGCTATCTGCCGCGCCACCCATTCAACATAGTGGAACCCTTTGGACGGGTCGGTTTTCGTATTGGCTGACCATTGACGCACGTATTTCGGATCGCATTGATTCTTCGTCCCGTTGTAGGGCGGGTTCATCAGCACCACGTCGATGTTTTTCGACTGTATCCAAGCGGCACGGTCGAACATGGAATCCTTGACGACGTTGCTGTTCCCGTCACCGTGGATGAGCATGTTCGTGGAGGAAAGACCGAACGCGCCCTCCTCGTATTCGATGCCGTATATCTGATGTTCCCTGACTCGCCTGCGTTCCTCGCCGGCGTCGCAGTCGTCCATCGCGTCGGTCATGGCCCTTACGAGGAACGCACCGGAACCGCAGCAGGGATCCAGCACACGCGAACTCTTGTTGACGCCCACGACCTTGCTCATGAAATCGCAGATGTGGTCCGGCGTGAACGCCTGGTTCTTGTCGGACTTGCCCACGTACTTGTTGAATGTGGTGAAGAACAGGTTCAGCAGGTCCTGACCGGCGGTGTTCTTGTCATTGATGTAGGGAACGACGTGAAACTCGATGTATTCGAGGATTTCCTTGAGGTCTTCGTAGGGCAGGTTCTGGATGTCTTGGGTCTCAAGGACTTTCCGGTTCAGCAGGCTGAGCTTGTCCGCCTTGTTCATCTTGGATTCCGAATCGTCGGCTTCCGTGAAATCGCGTTCCAGCAGACCGGTCAATATGTCGGTGATGTTTCGCAACACAACACGGGTCTTAGTCAGCGTCTGGCCGTCCTTGCCTAAGGTTTCTTTAGCGTCTTTGTACGACAGCCCGTTTTTGAGCGCGAGAAGGCATGTTCCGACGAACTGGCTTCTCAGATGTTCGTTGACTCCATCCGCGTGGAGCATTTTGTTGAGGGCGTTGATGCTGTCTACGACCGCTATCTTGTCGTTGACCTTGCCAAAGCACATGTCCTCATATTCGTTGAATGGTCTCAGCGAGTGTTCGTCTTCATCGAGATGTTCGTCATCGATAATCACGGATTGCCCATGCCATACGCGGATTCCGTCACCTTCCGTCTCCGCAAGTATGGCGACAATCCTCTTGTCCGAGTATTCCTTCTCGAACCGCACGTATGCTTGCAACTGGGCGTAAATCTCATCCTGATGCCATTTGGAGAAGCGATTCTTGGTTTCGATCAATACCGCAAGACGTTCATTCGCGAATCGCAGGTCAAGGTTCTGGTGTTTTGTTCCCTCAATTGCTTTTTGATAGTCCTTGATGTCTTTCCCGACTGTTTTCAACGCTTTTGCGTAGCTGAACTCGCCATTTTCTATGTTGCCCACATGGTATTTCGCACCGATGGTGGAGATGATGTCGAAACGTTCCATCACTCACCACCTTCCTTGGTGGTAGTAATGACTGTCCCGGTCGGGGTCAGCAGGCCGTTAGCGCCTGCCCCCCCCCCGATGCAAATCAGCATAACGGTGAATCTCCTTCTATCGGTTGCTCTCGTCGGTCTTGTCCGACCTGATGCTCATATCGATGGGCAGTCCCTGTTCGCGTACGACGGCCTTCAAGAAGATGGTGACGGCCCCGGATAGGCTCAGGCCGAGTTCTCCAAGCACCTTGTTGGCCTGGTCCTTGAGTTCGGGGTCGATTCTCATGGTGGTGGTCGGCACGCTCATAGGGTTATCCTTATCAATCGGATTGGTAGTTACATCGTAGTCCATCCGATTGATAAGGAGCATGCTATCACCCGTCACACGGGCATGGGCATGCGTACGTACATGCTGCGCGTGAGCCGGTACACGCCGTTGCGGATCTGACGCCCGACGGTTCCCCGCTGCTCGGCGGGGCCGCTCTTGAACGCCTCGGTCCACTGGAACCATGCGAGGTAGGACTGGAGGTGCTTCGTGGACACGCCCTTGAAGCCGTGCATGAAGTCCTTGAGGCGGGCGTGCAGGCTGTTGATGCGGTTGATGGCGTGCCCGGCCGCGTCCGTGCGCTCCAGCTCCGCGCCGAGCCGGTCGATTACCGTGGGGTAGGCCCCGGCCTTGTCGGTGACGACGAGCGCGCCCTTGCCGATACGCCCGTTCAGCACCTTGTAGGCGCGTTCCTTGCCGAGCATGCCGCGCCCGGACACCACGAGGAAGGATGTTCCCGTGTCGTCGATGCCGGTGACGACGCACACCTGCTGCTTGCTCAGGCCGCGTTTCGCGGCCTTCCTGCCGCTCTTGCGGGCGGGACGTGGCATGGTGCCCTTGCGGTAGCCCTTGTTACTGTCGCGGAAGTACGTCTCGTCTATCTCAACGCGGTCGCCGGCGACATGATGGAGAAGAAGGAAACCGAAGACAGGCGTGTGGAGGAGCAAGAGGGAGAGCCGGAGCCCGTTGAGGTTGTGGCGAATGCGTTGGAAGCCGATAAGACTGAGAATGGATGCTCCGCAGCACAGGATAAAGAGATTTCGGCCGAAAACGGGGAAACCTACAAGTCGATTCAGCCAGATAGTGAAGAAAATCGCGAAACACGTGTAAGACTGAAATCGCAATTGCGTCAGTGGATAGGATTTGTCATTATTGGACTTGCTGGCATCGTATTTGTGATTGTTATCATCAAGCAATTCAAAGGATTAGTCCATAATGATCCGGCCAGCGGAGGCATCATGGCCGTATCGATGGCAATCATGGTCATCGTAGATATGTTTGCGCTATGGCTTGACAGTCCGAATGAGATGTCCTTGCCCTTGCACTGGATTGTTCAGGGTGTATTCGTTTCATTTTGCATATTCGGACTTGCAATTTCTTCTTACAACTGCGCGACCGGTGCCAACGGGGGAGCAAAGGAGAATCTTCCTTCCGCTATCCTGTTCGCTTTACTGGGAATACCAAGCCTTCTCGGAATTATATTGAGCATTGTGCGGCGGAAAAACCAAGACAGTATCCTGCAATTCCGGAAGACAACGTACTATCCAGTCCTGCTCACTGTTGCAGTTGCGGTAGGGGCGGCGGCACCTGATATGGTCGACGTGTTTGTATCTGCGGTATTCGCTCTTATCTTGACGGAACAGGCCAGAGATATATGGGACATGTGGGTGGAGAAGCCGTCCTCCGCATGGGCATAGACGTCTGGGGAGCCGGTAAAGCCCGCCGATCGGTTCCTGTACCAAGTCCAGTGGTCTGACGAATGCAAGATGTACATCGGTAGCTGCAGCGGTTTTCCGAATCTGCGGTATCCGGCAAAACCCCGGATGAAGCGCTTTCCGCCATCCGCGATGCGGTTGCGCGGAAAAACTGATGCCATGAGGGCAGCGTGGAAATTCCGGATGTGCGTAGAATATTGGGACTGAAAAACTGGCCGACTATCTTCTGTTTTGTCCGGCACGCAACATGCGGGCCTCATCGGTGTCGCGGATGCGCAGGTCGGTGACGGTGAACGCGAGGATGGGGCCGCCCTTCTCGGGCCGGTAGAGACGTGGCCTGCCGGCGAACTCGACGATCTGGCCGCCGGCGGCCCCGAGCATGCGGTTGTGGACCGCCCCGGTGGCGGGGATCAGGGCGACGGGGATGTCGGCGCCGTTTTCCCGGGTCACGCAGCGCAGCATGCGCACGCGTGTGCCGTCGGGCAATGTGATGCCTCGGATGCCGGCCGGCAGGATCTTCGCTATGCCGGGGCAGGAGCCGATGCCGAGACGGATGCCGGAACCGCTGTGCTCCCGCCGCGTGGTGTCCGCTGTCATTGTGCTTCCTTTCCGGTGTCGGGTATGGTGACCGATGGTCCGTCCTGAGGGAACAGGCGGTCGATCTGGTCGACGGTCATGTTGGCGGTGCATGCGCTGATCGATTTGGTGAGGGTCTGCTGTGCGGAGGTGAGCTTGTCGTAGTCGTCGGATCCGGCGTCGACCAACGTTCGCGCCTGTTTCGCGGCCTTGGCCAGGCCCGTGCAGTCGTCCGGCGTGGGGTCGGGAAGCCTGTCCACGGCATGTTCCGCTTTGGGCAGACTGGATTTGAGATCGTCGAGCCGGTATCCGGCGGCCTTCGGCAACGCCTCGGCATACCATTCGTCGGCCAATGCGCGGACAGTGGATTCCTTCTCCTGCCGGCCGATCGCGTCGAACAGGTCGGTCGCGTTGCCTAGGTCCTTGTCGCCGTGACGGATGAGCGTCTGGCCGAACGTGTCGATGTTGCCGCCGTCCGGGGAGTTGAGGATCGACCGGGCCTTGTTGGCGATGTCCTCCGTGGAACCGGTGAATCCCGATGGTTCCGAAGACGGGTCCGTCCGGGACTGGTTTTTCGTATCCTTGCCGCTGTCTGTCGCCTGTTGGGCGGATTGAGGTTCTGGTTGATCGGATGTCGTGGACTGGAACGGGTTGAGCGCGATCGTGGCCGCCAATGCGATTACGGCCGCGACGGCGAGCAGCAGCGCCTGCCGTTTCGGCTCCATCCGCTCGAATCGGTCTCTCGCTCGGCCGAGAAGGCCCTGACGTTCCCTGTGCTCGTCTTTGCGTGGTGTCTCGTCCGTCATGATGGTGCTCCTTTCGAATGGATGATGGGCTATAGTCCCGGATCGTTGCCGGGCAGGCCGTTGCCGTCGCTGGGGGACGGCACGCTCCAGCCGTTGCCGGGCTGGGAGCCGGTTCCGCCCGATTGCCCCGACTGTCCCGACTGGTATTGGGGTATCCATTGCTGTTGCTGCTGTGGCGGCGTCGGGTCGGGGACGGTCTGCTGTTCGGCCTGTCGTTCCCTCTCCTGGCGTTCCCGTGCCGCTTTCTCCTCGGCCGCGCGCTTGGCCTTCGCATGCTCCGCCTGCGTGGCGATGGCCTGTTCGAGGGTCTTCCTCGCCTGCTCGACCCGGGAGGCCAGATCCTCGAGCTCCTTGACGGTGACGTCCTTGCCGGGCTCGGCGGCCCGTTCGAGGATCGTCGTCAGATCGTCGATGGCCGTGCCGGTGTCGTCGTCGCGTTTCGCGCCGTCCCGGAGCTTGGTGGCCTCGCCGACCGCCTTCGCGAGCGATTCGCGCGCGTCGGCCTCCTGTTTGATGGCGAGGGCCCTCCTCGCCGCCGACACCAGCGTGTTCGTGTCCTTATTGGCCTTGCCCGCGCGGTTCTTCAACGATCCAGCATCCCTGATGGACAGCCGGGCGGCGGGCTCGTCGAGTATCCTCGCGTTGTCCGAAATCCGCGCGTCCAGACGGCTCCATGCCTTCGCGTCGGCGAGGTCGGACGCCTTGTGGGCTTTGGCGAACCGAGTCGCAATCGTATTGGTCTCCCGCAGCACGGCCTGCGCCTGTTCCGCGCCGTGGCGGGCGGACGCGGTGACGGCGCCGGCGGCGATCACACCGACGAGCGCCACGGCGGCGACCACGGCGAGCACCGTCAGTACGATCCGGACGGCATGGCCCGCACGGGCGGGCTCATCGGCATCCATATCGGTGCCGAATCCCGGGATCGCGTCCTGGTGCATGTCATCCAGGTCATCGGATGGCGACGTGTCGTCGGATGCCGGCAGGGGGATCGCATGCGCGCCGGGAGGCGGGGGAGCCGTCACATCGCCACCGGCCCCCGGTCCTGAGGCCTGCGGCGGGACAATCCTTTCCTCCTCTTGGGGAAGATCGGGCTCATGGCCGGTATCGGTGCCGTCGTCGCCGGCGGCCGGCGTGGGGGAGGGAGTCTCGTCCGGTTCCGAGAGCAGGCGGCGGATCCAATCGTCGCCGGTCTCGGCAGGGGAGTCGAGTTGTTCGAACAGGTCCGGCATGGTCATGGGCGCATGCCTCCCCTCGGGCCGATCGTCGCGCGTATCGTGGCCGTGAGCCGGTCGAGCTGTTCCAGGGAATCGAGATCCCGTTCACGGGCGATGCCTTCGAGCCGTTTCGCGAGCTTCAGCTCCTCGTCCGGGTCCCGGGGCCGGTACGAGTCGGGGTTCCAACGCGGGTCCCCGGCCTCGTCGAGCAGGGCGCGTCCCCGTGACGCCAGTGCGCGCGCCTCCTCGGCCTCCTCATGGGACAGGGGTGCCTTCCGGTCGTCGAGCCTGCGTTCGATGGAGGCGATGGCCTGGTCGAGCCGGTCGCGGGCCGCGAGCTCCATGGACCTCCAGTCACGCCACCGGTCGGACAGTTCCCGCAGATCGCCGTCGGTGTCCGCGGCGAGCTGGCGTGACAGGCGGTCGCGTTCCGGCCCGTCGGGCATGCGGCGGATGCCGTCGCGGGAACGCCGGTAGCCGTCCAGCCGCTCCTCGCAGCCCGCCAGCGTGGCCATGAGCACGTCGGCGGAGGGATCGTCATGCGAGGCGGGCGAGGGAGGCGTCCCGTAGGCAAGGAGCGTGGAGGAGACGAAATCCTCGCCGCCCCGCCAACGGCCGGTGAACGCCGGTTCCGTCTTCCATCCGCCGCGCCGGCGATACCACGACTCGTATTCGACCTCCCGGGCGCGTCGGCGCGAGGCATGCTGTTCGCCGTCCATGTGATGCGCGTGGGAGGATTCTCCCGTGCCGGCCGCCGTCAGGTATTCCTTGACCCGGGCGAGGGCCTGGTGGATGTCCTGCATGAGGGCCGGCATGTACATGCCGCCGTTGGGGGAGGCCGCGGCCAGGTCCGCATGGCATTTCAGGGCGAACACCTCGGCCACCACGTCGTCGTGCTCGATCCAGCAGGCGGGCAGCGTCTGCTCCCATGTGGGGAACGTGCGGCACAGCCATTCGCCGTAGCGGATCGCGTGCATCGTCATCAGGTCGATCTCCGTGCGCGAGGGCGCGCCGGTCCAGTCGATCGGCCGGGCCATGCCCATCGTCTCCCAGGAGCGTTGCGGCATCGCCGTCCACAGGCCCGGCCCGTATTCCGGCTCTTGCGGAGGCTCGCCGGTCAGGTTGCGCACGGTCTGCTCGATCTGCGCGGCCAGGCTGGCCGACGGTTCCTTGCCCTGATGCGCCTTGTACACGTCCGACAGGAGCATGGTCAGCCGCGCGGCCGACGCCGACGCGGCGTCGAGTCCCCGGGGCCAGTCGGCGGCCGGCGGCACGGGGGATGAGACGCCGCCGGCGGTACCGGTCCGGCCTCCCGTCATGCCGGCCAGGATCTCGCCGACCTCGTCACGGGTGTCGTCCATCACCTGTCTCCTTTCGCGTCATGCCACCATCCGCGTTCCATGAAATGCGGGGCGTGGACCAGGGCCGGCGCCTCGCGTACGGGCTGGACGACCATCCATCCGCGCGGCAGACGGCTCAGCTCCCACGGCAGTACGGTCTCCTCTGCGCCGCGGCGTTCCGTGACCCCTCCGAGCGGGCCCTGTCCCGGATTCCATGTGGACTCGAAACGGGTGACCTCATGCCGGCCGATCTGCATGCCCCACCATTCGAGGCTGTCCCGGTCGGTCACGCCGCCCAGCATGATCCGGTTGCAGTTGTTCCAAACGGTCTGCTCGGTCTCCCGGTCGTAGTCGCGCACCATCATGTCGCGCGACTGCTCGACCACGAGCAACTGATAGCCGTTGCCGCCGCCCTGCGTGATCGCGTTGCGCAGGCCGCCCCACGTCTCGATGTTGCTCAGCTCGTCGAGCACGAACCGGGCCGGCGGCTCGATCTTGCGCAGGTTGGGTCCCGACGCCTCGCGCGACAGGGCGAGATCCTGGCACGCCTCCTGGAACGTGTCCAGCAGGAGCACGGCGAACAGGCCCGCGTTCACGCCTCCGCCCGCCTGCGATTTCGGCCGGCTGAGCACGTACACGGTGTCATGATCCTCGACCATGCGCCTCGGATCGATCAGACGCGGGTCGCGCGGCGAGAAATCCATCGTCGAACGCACCTTCGGGTCCGCGAGGATCGCGAACGCGTTCCTCACGCCGAACCATTCGCTCGACCGTTGGCGCGTGTCCATGGTCTCCAGGCCACGGATCGTGTCCGCCCAGCGCAGCATCTCCCGTTCGCCCGTATGCTCGCGGATCAGGTCCGCGGCCTCGAGCGCCTTGCGGGGGCTGACCGACCACTCGTAGCATTTCGAGATCGGCAGGTTGCTGATCGCCGCCGCATACAGAAGCGCCTGGATATAGCCTCCCGCGCTCACGCCCCACTCCCTGTTGTTCGACCCCTGGCCCAATCCGCCCACGCCCACCAGGGTCTGCGCGCGGCGCATCGCCGTGGTCGGGTCCTCGCACCCCTGCAACGGGGTCCAACGCATGTTGTGCCGGGTCAGCGGATCCGCCGCGCCCAATCCCTCCGGGTCGAAGATATGGACACGGCCACGGCCGCCGTACCGGGCCCCGGTCGACGGATCCGTCACACCCCTCTCCCGCAGGCGGCGGGTCGCGGAGATGATGTCGCTGCGCGTCGACGTGGCCAGCACGAAGCCGGGCGCCTCCACCACCGCGGGGATCACGACCGTCACTGTCTTGCCGGACCTGGTCGGTCCCAGCACGTACGCGTGCATCTCCAACGACAGCCAGACACCGACGTGATGGCATTCGCCCACGTACATGGCCGCCTGCCAGGGCCTCGGCCACACCGGGTCGCCGCCCATGCGACGCTCCCGCATGGCCGCGGCCAGCATGGCCGGCAGCACGCTCGGCACCATCGTGCGCATCACCTCGCGCACCCCGCACGCGGCCGCGACCTGACGACGCGTGGCCATGCCCGGAGCCGAGGACAGGCGATCTACGAGCCGTTCCCCGGAATCACGGTACGCGTCCCAGAACGCCCAGAGCACGGCGCACACGGCCAACGCGGCCATCCAGAAGGGCATGGCCAGCAGCCCGCCGGCCACCGGGTCGCCGCCCGCCGCCGCGAACAGCAGCAGCGTGAACGCCATCGCCACGAGCAGGACGCCCACGGCCAGACGACGCACCAGCACCGACCCCTCACTCGACAAACCGGCCAGAAGCCGCGTATGCTCCGCCAGCCACACGCCCGCACGCGAGTCCTCGAACCCACGCCACACGGCCATGACCCGACGGCGCGAATCGACACGCGACCCCTCCACGCCCCGGCCGGCATCGCCCTCCAGATCGGGCGCCAGCTCCTCATACCAGGGACGATCCCCGGACACATCCGCCATCAGCGGCCTCCTCACCAACGAATACGGAGAAACGAATACGGAGAAACGGATACAACAAAAACGATGCGGTTCAGGCCGCGGACCTCAGGTCGCTCGTGTCGAACAGGGCCGACAGGGTCGGACCGGCCAGGGCGCGCACCATGCGCGGATGCTCCGCGCCGACCCTCCACACCCCAAGCCCCTGCGGCAGCGTGGGAATCACCCGCCGCTCGTCCTCGCTCAGATCCGGGACCAGCCGGCTGAGCATGTCGATGTTCGACCCGCCCTGACGGAAGATGATCTTCGTCTGCATCTGGTTGAGGATCTCCTCGACACGGCCACGCAGCTCGCTGCCCTCGCCGAACACATGCGTCATGTCGTTCACGCCATGCACGATCAGCCAGGTCGCGCATCCCCAATGGCCGGCGGACCGCTGTCTGGTCTGCAACGAGTCCACCAGACGTGCGTTCGACAGCAGGTCCCACGCCTCCTCGTCGACTACGATCCGCCGTCTCCCGTCTCGCCCCTGCAGCAGACGGTCGATCCACGAGCTCACCGCCGCCGTGAACACGCGCTTGAGCTGCTCGTTGTTCAACGCCGGACTCGACGTGTCGAACACGATCATCGGGCTCGACGGGTCCAACCGGATCGTGGACTCCCTGTCGAACATGCCCGACAGGGTGCCGCCACGCACCATCGGCGCATACACGCGAGCCGCCGCGGCCGCCGCCGCACGGGCCAACGCCGGCTCATGCTCGAAACCCGTCATCGAGGGCGACTCCCCATCCACCCACGAACGGTCCGCGAGACGGTCCACCGCCGCCTCCAACGTCATCGGCCCAGTGCCGAACGACACCGCCACACGGTCCACGACCACCTGCATGTCGCGATCCAGCGGGAACGGGCCTCCATCCTCGCGCAATGCCTCCGCCAGGCTCATGAACGCCGCCTTGCGCCCGGAAAGCACCTCCTGACGCCACAAATCGTCCTCGCCGGCGGACGGACGGTCCGGCAACGCGAACGGGTTCAGATAATGGCCGCCGCCCGGCGAGACGACCTGGCCTCCCACATGATTGGCGACCCGGCCCCACTCGCCCTCGCGATCCGACTGGACGATCACATGACGGCCCGCCTCGATCTCACGCAACGCCATCACCTTCGCCGCGAACGACTTGCCGTTGCCGCGCAGGCCGCAGATGAACACGTCCGGACTGGTCGTCATATGCGGGCCGTGAACGCCCGGCGCGTCATACGTCGCCCACGAATCGAACCGCCACAACTCACGCGACAGCACATCCACGCCGATGACCGGCCCGTCGATGCGAGGCGCCCCCGACCCCGCCACCAGCGTGGACAGGACCCCCGCACGCCCCGTGCTGGTCTGATGCCACGCCGTGACCGGCCGCACGCGGAAATCACGGGTCATCATGTCCACGGGGGAGGGCGAGCCGAGGGGCAGATGCCCCTCCTCGTCCGCGTCCACCATGCGCCGACGCCGTTTCGCATCCGCGGCCATCGCGCGCATCAGACCCGGGGCCACGCCCATCGCGTCCTCCACCGCATGCCGGTCGGCGCGACGGAACGCATGCGCGGGCATCGGCCCGGGCTCCACACCCGCCGTCAGACAACACTGCATCCACATCGCCTCGCGCAGCGTCAACCCCGTCGCCACCGGCACCAGCCCCAGACAGAACACGCCGCGACGCATGCCCTCGCCCAACCGGTGTTCTCCCTCCAACACCGGAGCATCCCCAGCCGAACCAGACATCACACCAACCTCCGACGATCAGGCCCCACACACAAGACGAAAGCCCGCCGGACACGCCGACGGGCCGGAAGCGAAACGACGACGGACGGTCACACCGAGCCGCCCATGCCGCCCACCAGCACGCCGACCAACACCATCGCGGCCACGCACAACACGCACAGCAGCACATTGCCCCAGAACGCGCGACGACGCTGGCGACGGCTCATCGCCACCACCTCGTCACGGAAACGGCTCCCCACATACCGGGACGACGGACGGGCCCGCAGCATCCAGAACGCGCGATACGCGAACGACGCCGCGGCCACCACCAGCAGCAACACCAGAACCGACAGCATGACACACTCTCCCAATCAGCCCGCCGACACCGGAACCGGAAAACGGAAGACGCGACGGACGGGCAAGCGGCCACGCCTCCACGGACACCACCAGCGGGACCGCCGATAACGGCCGGCGGCCACGGTGGCAGCCACGAGGACTCGGGCCACTCGTGATGGTACCGTGTATATGCTTGAACATCGCCGGAAAAGGGAGACGGGACAATGGAGCTGACGATCGACGGTATCGGGAAAGTGTGCGACACCCGCATTCTCCTAGAAGGCATTACGCTCGTCGCGGGCCCGAACAACATCGGCAAAAGCACCATCGGCAAAACCCTGTTCGCCCTCGTCAACTCGCAATATGATTTCACCGCGCGCATGCTGCGTGAAAAGATCTCCAAGACCGAACAAGCGATTTACAGATACCTGTCCGCAAAGGAGAAGCTCAGTTACCAGCTCGTAGATTACCTGTCGGGCACCATCGCCTCCCGTTTGGTCAAGGACTTGGCCGCCCCCGCCGGTACCACCTCCATGAAGGTCGGCGAATGGTTCACGTCCCAGGGACGACGATTTGAAGACGACCAGCTTGAACGCGAGGAGATAGAAGAAACCCGTCGCATGCTGCTAGCCATGGGTACGGGCAGGGAAGAGCAGGGGCGCGCGCTATGCGCGCAATGCACCTCCATCGTCAACGACGAGGCGCCCTCATATCGCAGACTGTTCATGGAAAACAGTTTCGACATGCTGTTCGACGGTCAAATCAACAACCGCCTAGAGTCCGGACGGGACGCGACGGCGGGCCTTTCCAGCCATACGGCACAACAGAGCGTCAACGCCGCATTCCGCAACGACGAGTGCGTTGAAGCAGTCGACACGCTCGACCCGCGATACAATGTGTTGCTTATCGAAGACCCGCGAATGATCACGCGCGTGTTCTCGCAGCATCGCAGGATACCGCGGTTCGTGTCGCAATACTATTATCCCGGCCGAGTGGCCGACCTGTACGATCAGGAATGGGGCATCATCCGGGCGAGGATGAGCGATGCCGCGCAAGGCCTGTCACAACAGGAGTCCAACGAACGCCGTGCCGCCGGCAACCGCATCATATCCATTCTCGACAAGGCACATCAAGGACTGATTGACGTCGACGACAATGACGTGTTGGTCCTGCGGGAGACGAACGACGCTTCGGAGCCGATACGGGCGGCGAACGCATCCATGGGCGTCAAGGCGGTGGAGTTCATCAAGACCATACTGCGCCGGTCGGTGCTGGACGACACATCATTCCTGGTGTTGGACGAACCAGAGATTCATTTGCATCCGCAGTGGCAGCTGGTCTATGCCAAGGCGCTTGTCCTGATAGCCCGCGAACTGCATACGCGCATATTGGTCACCACGCATAGCCCGTATTTCCTCCAGGCGCTGCAGACCTACATGACCGACGCAGGACAGGCGGACAGATTCCACGTGTACGTGCCGTCCGCTGCGGGTGCGAGCGGGTCCTATACATTCCATCAGGCCAGCGAAGACGATTTGGATGGCATCATCGCGGACATGAGCCGTCCGTTCGACGAGCTGATGTCCGTCCAGGCGATTGGCGACCCCGACCTGAAGGCATGGTGATCCCATGAGCAGGAAAGCGGCAGCGGTGGTCGAGGCGGTCAAGTCCTATCGGAGCGCGGATGGGAGTCCTCGATTCGTACGCGACGTGACCACCTTGAGCGGTTATCGCAACCAGTATGGAGCCCAGACGTTCATCGTGGATGCGACGCTCGGATGCGATCTGGATGCGTTCAAGGAGTATTTCGCCCAGGAGCACGACATCAGCATGCCTTCCAGCTGCGATGGGCTGTTCCTGTGGAAAGACCCGCAGGGCAACAACGATAAGGCGACCAGACTGGACAGGGACTATTCGGGTGAGACCCTGTTGTTCGTGGAGTTCAAGCATGCACCCATTTTCAAAATGGCCAACGGCAGAGTGGATTTCCTGCATGCGGGGCAAAATGGCGGCGTGGATGGGGGATGTTATGAGGCGAGCATCCAGAAGAAACTTGAGGACTCGTGCATCATACTCATGCACACGACCCGGTCCGACAGCAGTGGCCCTGTCTTGGATTTCAAGGATTGCAAACGTATGAATGCGGCGTTCATCGTGTTCTCCTCCGGAAAGAACAGGCGGATATCCGACGGCATGAATGCGGTGCGAATGAACCAAAAACGCGTGTTCGCCGGGTTGGAAGGTTACTTGTATCGCAAGATTCGGCTGATTCCCGACACTCTGTTCCGGTGCATGCTGGAACAGGGGCAGTTGTATATCTAGGGTCTGATCGTTCCCGTCATTTACGGGGAACGGAGATTAGGAACAGCAGGAACAGAAACATGAGTGCGATGTAGAGGAAGATTCTCTTCGCTGATTCATAATCTCCCCAGGAAGAAGTGAACAGGGCGAGCACAGTCGCGGCGGAAACGACGAACATGAGCAGTCTTTCCGCGCCTTTTGCCTCATCGTCAATACCTGAGAAATATGCGTCGAGTCTCTCGTCCGCCTCTTGAAGGAAGGTTTTGCCCCACCATTCCTCCGCGCCTATCAGCGGAGAAAGACGGAATCCTCTCAGTCGGTGCCGTTGTCTGCACAGCCTGGAGCTGGTACGGAAATCGAATCTTCCCTTGCGTACGATCTCCGTCATTGATTCGCATTCCGCCTTGATCATGGCCCTGCATGCCGCACGGATATCTGATTCGCGTGAAGGCACGGGCGACAACGCAATACGGCGGATTATCCGTCGGTACCCGTACGTGCAGTCCCAATTCATGATTCTTCCGATACGGCGTATTCGCCGTTGTGCGTATTCCATGGTCTCATCGCGCAGAGGATATTCGGATTGCAGAAAACCAAGCCCGGATGGGTCGATACACACTGTCATGATGCCGGATGAAAACCACAGGCATGATGCGAAGGACCCGAGTTCCGGTATGGACTTGCATGGATGCCATCCAGCACGCATCATCTTCTTCTTTTTTGAGGTGGAAGCAAGGACACCAGGACCAAGACCTAAATCGAACACGTATATGTATCCTGAATTCATGAAAGTAGAGTAACTGCGTCGACAAGCCGGAACAGTTGTGCATCTCGTCTGATGGGCTGGAAGGCTGTGGTGAGCTCTGACAAAATGCAATCGTACGGCGTGCCCGGCGTGGGCAGACGTGTTTTGCGGGCTGCTGCGCTGGCGCATGTCCCCGCCTTAATAGAACATTTGTTCGAATATTGGTTCGGTTTTTGTTCCGGAAAGGCGGTAGGTCATGGCTTGGAGATTCGTCACGCACGCATGCGGGCATCAGGAGCGGATCAACGTGGACGGCCCGTACGTGGTCGTCGAACAGCGGGTGAGGAACGCGGAACGGGTGTCATGCCCCGCCTGCATCGGCATCGCGTCCCGGCAGCGCAACAGGCTCGACGGGTTCTGCGAACTGTGGGGCTCGAAATCCCAGTGCGACCGGGCGGAGCCGATACGACGCCGCACCCTAAGCCAGGTCGACGTGCTCGCCCGCCACGCGCGCATCGAGGACCGTGACGCGTTCGCCGAACTACGCAAACAGGTGCTGAGAATGAACGACGCGGCATGGTGGATTGAACACAAAAACGACGCGGCCACCATGCTCGCCCAGGACATCGAGCTCTAGGATTGCGGAAGAGGAGACGGTCATGTACGAGGAGCATGAGGACGGGTCGTTCACGCTGCACATGTGCGAATGGTACGAGCAAGGCAGGAGGCTCGTGGGCGAATACGAGACGCTGGGCGACGGATCCGGGTTCGCCGTCACCGACGAGTGGTCTACCTGCAGCAAGGTCGTCGTCAACCATCCGTTGACACGTCCGGACGGCACCGTCATGCCCGGCATCAGCCGGCTGCGACGCTTCGACTGGAAGGTCGGGCCCGACGAGGGGCTGCACGCCGACGACTACGAGATCTGGGAGCGGGAACTGCGCGAGCAGGCGGAACATGACCGGTTCGACGGCGAGCTCCGCTCCCTGGGCGTATTGGGTGATGGGGAATCCATCTTCGGACGACAGCCGGGCAACGGGCCGTCGTCTCCGGATGGCGATGATGGCGTGTCTGATTCATGAACGGACGAAAGGAAGTAGCATGATGACGGGATATGCCGGGCATCCGGCATGATTGGGGGATCAATGGATGGGCAGGGGCTGCGCATGTGCAGATTCACACGCGACGGGATCCCCGAACTGGGCGAATACCTGGAATCGGTGGACGGCACCGGCATCTGCAAGCTGACCGAGCTCGATGGCGGGGGAGAGGAGTTCGTCGTATGTCTGCCGGACGGGACCATGCCCGAGGGGATATCCGATCTGGAACTCGTCCGCGTCCCCACGCGCATCGAGGAAGGCGATGCGAAAACGGAAACCATGTCGGACGAGACGGCGGAACGGATGGCGAGGACCCGGTTCATCGTCGACGAATACACGATGGGCGTGCTCGACGAGCAGGAGGCCGGCGAGAGGCTCTTCCGCCACCTGTTCCCGCATTGGGGATGAGAAGGCCGGATCAGGTCATTCCTCGGACGGATCGTCATCCTCGCCCGTGCTGATCTGGCTGCTTCCTCCCAAAGCCGCCAGAACCGCGCCGGTCAGGAAACAGCCGAGGACCGCCACGGCACCGATGACGGCGAACTTGAACCTCTTGGTCTAGGTGTCCTTGTCCGATTTCATCTTCAGCACGGCCATCATCCTGTCGATGAGCTCGTTCTTCTGCTCGAATGAAAGATCGTCGTTCTGCGACAGGGTCTCCAACAATCCGAGAACCATGTCGCAGGAGGCATTGAACGACTGCACGTTCTCCTGGTCCTCGGCCAGCGTCTGGGAGACCGTCTCCTTGTAGATTTGCATGATCTCCAGTGACGTGTCCGCGAAATGCGGCACCTGCTGCAATGCGGCAATGGCGACCTGAGGTTCCATCTGGGGCAACGCGGAGGTGAAGGACATGATCCTGTCCTTCGACAGATGCCTGAAATCAGGGATGCCAAGCATCTCCAAAACCTGTTTCTCGGACAATTGACGGCTCATCACGCACGCTCCTAATCGATGTCAGGGTCCTCGTCGGCCCGTTTCCGCCAGACTACACCTTTCAGTCTGTTTATGTGGCCCACGAGCGAGGCGGTGTCCGCCTATCAGTGTGGCGTTCTCGCCGGCCGATCCGATATGCGCCAGAACAGGTAGATGGCCGCCCATGCGACCATGACAAATACGGATAGCCCGGACATCGCATACACGATGGTTACCATGATTCGTTCGAATGATCCCACGCCTGAATCTATCGACAGGGTCTTGGCGGTTGCGTCCGTATCGATCAATGTGACGGTCAACAGCACGCAGTGCAGGATGGACGCCAGTATCATGGTGGTCCTCGGCGTCTTCAACGCGTTCGTCAGGAACGGGGATTCATTGATGTCGCCCGCGAGGAACGCGGCACCCAGCTGGGTGATACCCACCGTCAGGAACAGGGACGCCGGCACGTGCGCGGACACGCCGGACCATGGGATGAAACCCCAGATGAGCGCAACGAGCGTCAGGAACATGATTTCCAGCAGCTCCGGAACGAGGAACCGGACCGTGGCCCGGAACTTCGGTATCACATAGCAGCGCAGATACGCGTCGCTACCGTCCGGCGAGCCATGCTCGCGGTGGACGGAAGAGAACAGCACGCCGTCGCTGAACTCCGCGTCGCTGCTTTCCAGCATGCCGCCAACGGTGCAGGCGTGCGCCGACCGGCAGTCCTTCGGGAACACGATCTTCAGGAACGTGGAATCCCTCAGCCACTGATACGAGTATTCGACGAGCGTGGCCCCGCAGAACGCGAGGAGCGCACGCTTGTACCATGATGAGCTGGGAGTATTGACCTCCCTGCCATACTCGGACCGCGCGACGCGCGTCTGGTAACGGCATATGCGGAACCGGAGGATCGTGCACCCCTCGGTCTTCGCCCGGACGTATGTGAGTACCGGGTAGTTCTCCTTCAAACGGTACAGGTCGTCCAGATATCGTTTACGCAGACGCATCTGTTCATCGTCCTCGACATACTGCAGGAATTTGCTCGTCTCGCCGGATACGGCCTCGTATATTTCCTGTTGTTCGCCTATCAGATGTGTTGTCTCATCCTCCCGGTAATTCCCGCCGAAACGAAAAACAGGCATCCATCTTGCCTCGTACCAGGTCTTCAGTTCCTCTTGGTTTAGGGACTTGTTCCAGGCGGTCAATCCATATGTGGCCAGCATCGCCGCGAGACGCTGGTTGAAGGTGCGATGGCTGAAAAAAACTGTGGGATCGCTGGAACATTCGAATTCGGTCTGAACGAACCGACGGAACCTGAACAACGGCAAGGGAACGATATCTCCCTCTTTGATGGTGATGCCGCAATCCAGTGCGATGCGCCCCAAGGCGTGCCAGTCGACCTCGATATCATAGGTCTCGACTTGCTGGGACAGCTGAGTGATGTCGATCTGGCGCTTGTACTCGCGCTGCCAACGCATATCGGATGACAGGGAGTCGCCGGACGTGTGGATATGCATGCCGGAGAACAGTCGGTATATGAATTCGAGCTGGGGGTCGCATCGCCGGATCATCGATATGTTCCTGTCCGTGTCGGCGAGGGCGTCCTCGTCAACGAATTCGGCGAACGGGGTCCTTCCGCACGGTTGGTCCTTATCACATGGCAATGCGCGGCGAAGTTTCTTCAATATTCTCTTCTGCTCTGAATTAGGTGCATCTTCCCGATATAAATCGCAGTGGATATCAGTGGGGGATGTGGACGGAACGGTAGGGGGAGAAGCCGAACTTCAGTTCCTTGGTGCGTCTGCGGGTCTCCTCCTGATAGGCCTCGAGGTACTCCCGCCATTCCTTGGCGCTGGTGATGGGCCGGTTGGCCCATTCCCTCACCAGGGGCGGTTCAGATGCGGTGCATCCGTTTCCGGTCATTTCGCAATTCCTCTTTCGATTGGTTCTTGATGCAACTATACGACAAGAAGTGGTCGACTCGTCGGGCATGTCGACGATATTCACTTGGGCGCCGGCGGGAATGGTCCATGTGCCGGTCTTCGTCGGGTCGAACCCCTGGACCGGTTTGCCGTCGGCCGTGGCGGTCACGTTCTTCAGCTCGGCCGCGTACGCGCCGGCGTCCGGCAGGCCGGATCCGTCGTCGTACGCGAACGCCCATTCGAGTAACCGGTACATGAAGTCCGTGAATATGCTCGGGCGTGAACACCTGGCCCGCTTCGGATTTCGTCTTGTAATGGTTGAACTCGTTGAAGAAGATGCCCATGACCGCAAACCAATGGAAACAAGCCCTATTCAGCCACTCCGAGGGAGAGAACACAAGGACAAGCGCCAGCACAGAATATCCTCAGCAGTACAATGCGCGGCAGCGGAAAACGAATTGGAGGAATCGAGGCCGTCAAAGTGGACATGGACGAAACTGGCGTTAGCGGATTCTTCTGCTCGTCATCGTTCTGATCGGACAGTGTCGCCGACCGTATTATCAATGAGGGCCGTCAGTCCGCTTTCATCGAATTTGTCGTAGTTTTCAATATCGTAGTGCATTTGCAATTCCAGCCAGTATTCCGGCGGCGTGCCCAACACGTAGGCGAGATGGTATGCGAGGCTTGTGGTGATGCGTCTTTTCCCGCGTATTATTCCACTGACGGTGGTTTGTGGCAGGTTCATGGCTTTCGCCAGACGGTACATGGTGATGTTGTTCGGTTGCAGGTATTGGTGTAGCAGCACGTCGCCCGGGAGTGGCGCATGGCCCACATCGTTCATAGCTAAACCCTTTCACGCAATTCACTGACTTTTTTCTGATAGTAACAAAAGAAGCTACCGTTTTGCCTCGGAATGCGGGAATACGGTTTTGCCCGCCTCTCCCCTATATGGGGTCAGAGACGGGCAAAACTCACTGCTTGCAAGGGATATCAGCCCTCGACTGCATGCCATCCGTCAGCGTGCTTGGCGGAGCGCACCTTCACGAGCACGCAGCCGGCGCCAGCGATGGTCATGATCGCCGCCAGCGTGGCGATTGCGGTGGTGTCCGATCCGGTGGAGGCCAGACCATTGTTCGTCACGCCTGCGGCCTGCTTCTTGGCCTGTTCGGCCTTCTGCTTCTTGGCTTCGGCATCCTGCTTGGCTTGGTCGGCCTTCTTCTGGGCTTCCTGCTGCTTCCTGGCTTCCTCCTCGGCCTTCTTCCGGGCTTCGGCTTCGGCCTGCTTCGCATTGGCGAGCTCCTTGTCGGACGCCTGCTTGTCGGCGAGCTTGGCATCATAGTCCGTCTTGGCTTTCTCGTATTCCTTGTCGGCCTCGGCCTTCGCCTTGTTCGCCGCTTCGAGCTTCGCCTGGGCGTCGGCCAGCTTCGCGTTTGCCTTCTTGAGGTTCTCCTCGGCGTTCTGCAGACGCTTGATGGTGTTCTGGGCGTCGTTGAGCTTGCCGGTGGCCGTGTTGAGGTCGTCCTTCGCCTTCGCGTATGCGGCCTTGGCGTCGGCGATGGCCTCGTCGGCGGCCTTGACCTGCTTGTCGGCGGCTTCAACCTTCGCGTCGGAAACGGTCTTGGCGTCGAGCGCGGCCTGCTTGGCCTTCTCGGCCTCGGCCTTCGCGGTCTTGGCGTCGGCCAGGTCGGCTGCGGCCTTCGTCTTGTCCGTGTTGGCCTGCTTGATCGCGGCTTCCGCATCCGTCTTGGTCTTGGCGGCGGTTTGGGCCAGCTTGTCGGCGGTATCGATCTTCGCCTGTGCGGCGGTGACCGCCGTGTTCGCCTTGTCCACTGCCGTCTGGGCTGCGGTCTGGGCGGCGGTGGCGGTGGCGACTTCGGACCGGGCTTCCTTGGTGGTCTGCTGGGCGGCGGAGTACGCTTCGTTCTTCGCCGTCTGATCCTTCCTGGCTTCCTCCAACGCCTTGGCCTTGTCCTCGTTCGACTTCACGGCCTCGTCGTACGCCTTCTGCGCCTCGTCGGCGGCAGCCTGCAAATCCTTGGCCTTCTGAGCGGCCTGCCGGGCTTCCTCGGCGGCCTTCCGCGCGGACTGCTGGGCGGCGGCCAGCGCCTTGGCCGCATCGGAAGCGTCCTGTGCGGCCTGCTTGCTCTTGGACAATGCGGCCTGGTATGCGGCGTCCGCGCCGTTCAGCGAATCACGGTAGGCAGTCAAATCAGCCAGGTATGCGTCAACGTCCATGATGCGGCCCGCGTCGGAGCCGATTGCGTTAGCGTTGTCGGTGAACAGCTGACTATGGGTGTTCCCGTTGGTACCCGTGATGTTGCCGTTCTGGCTGACGCCGAAACCGGTGAGGGTAAAATCGGGGTTGACCAGCGTGCTGTAATGGCCAAAATCGCAGGGGTTGAGGGGCTTGCCGTCCGAGGCCTTGCAATCCAGGACACCGTCGGACATGTCCTTCTCATACATGGACTTCTCCGTGTCGTACCAGCCGTTAAAGGGATCGGTGTAACCCCAGGCGAGGTTTTCACCGGCGGGGAATTGAAGTGGATGGTTCACGTTGTTGTTGGCATAATCCGCATCCGCCATGGCCTGCGCCATCAGGGTGTCACTGACCCTGAGGGGCTGCAGGCCTTCCTTCGCGCGAAGCTGATTGGCTTCCTGGATGAACTTCAGGGCCTCGATCATGTTGTCCAACGTGGTCGCATCACCCTTGGCGCCATTATGAATGGCATCAAGATACTTGGTGACGGTCGGATCGGTGAGAACCTTGACTGCCTGAGAGGCACCCTTGTCGCCGAAGTAGGCCACTGCGCCCTGAGACAGCTTGTCCTGAGCCTCGTCTGCCGCTTCCTTCTTGGCATCGGCCTCGCTCTTGGCATCGGCGGCGGCCTGCTGCTTCGCCTCGGCGTTGGAAGAGGAGTCGGACGCCGCCTTGTCGGCATCCTTCTGCGCCTGTTCCGCCTTCTGCTGGGCGGCCGCGGCATCGGCTGCGGCCTTCTTCGCCGCTTCGAGCTTCGCGGCCAGGTCGGAAAGACCTCCATCATCCTTGGACAATTGCTCGACCCTGGCGTCGGCCTTCCGCTTGGCTTCAAGCGCCTTGGCCTCGGCCTGCCCGGCCGCATCCAGCCTGGCTTGCGCGGCGTTCACTGCCTCGTCGGCCTTCGTCTTGTCGCCGGTCGCCGAGGCCTGCTGCTTCTTGGCCGCGGCCAGCTCCTTCTCGGCGGCGGCCTTGTCCGTCACGGCCTGCTTCGCGTCCGCGTCGGCCCGGTCGGCCTTCTTCTGCGCATCACTGATGGCGGTATCCGCCTCGTCGGCCTTCTTCTGCGCGTCCGTGGCCTGCCTGTCGGCCGCATCGATGTCGGTCTGGGCCTTGTCGGCGTCCTTCTGATGGGAGACGGATTCGGCGGAGGCTTCATCCTTCGCGGTCTGTGCGGTCTGCTTGTCGGTTTCTGCCTTCGACTGGTCATCGGAGGCCTGCTGCATGGCCTTGTTGGCGTCATTGATGGCGTTGGAAGCGTCGTTCGCGGCCTGCTGGGCGGCGGCGATCTTGTCGGCCGTGCCGGTCGCATCCTGTGCGGCCTGCTGCTGGGCCTTGTTGGCATCGTCGTAGTTCGCCTGCGCCTGCTGCTGGTTGTTTGCGGCTGTCTGCTGCTGGGCGGCGGCGTTGTCGAGGTTCTGCTTGGCGGTGTCCAGTGCGGCTGCGGCGGCGTCGGCCTTGGCCTGTGCTTCGGTCACGCCGGTCGGGGATGCCTGCGCGATGGCCTGATTGGCTTCCACTGTGCTCTGCTGGGCCTGTGCGACGCTGTCCTGCGCCTGTGCGATGGCCTGCTTGGTCTGGTTGTCTGTGGTTGTGGCTTCGTCGGCCATGGCGATTGCAGGCGAGGCGAGGGTGGCCATTACGGCTGTGCTTGCCACTGCGATCTTGGTGAGGTTGCTGCGTTTCATGAAAGATCTCTTCTTTCCCTGGTCGTGTCTCTTTCGGGGTTTGTGTTCCTTGGGAGGCGTTGTATGTTTTCCACCTACAGATAGTAGCACAAATTCTTACTAATGCAAATTGTTACCACCTTTTGCGTCAGCAAGCCATGTGCCTGCCCGCAACACGCCGACTGCGACAAAGCGAAAAACCAACAGCCAACACCCCCGTCACAGTGACACCGGAAACAAGAGCAGCCTGTTTCGTGTCGCCCGGCGATGCGCCGGGCAATGGGGCCTGGTCGGGCATGCTGTTGCGTTCCCCGGTGACGAGGAGGCGGAGCGTGTTGCCCTGCCCGGTGCAGGTCAATAATGTGACCTCGTCCCGTCCTTTCCGGATCTTCAGCGCCTTCGTGTCCGTGGGGCTGACGATGCGGATGTCGTTGACCCGGTAGGCGAGCGTGTTGCCCATGACCTTGATGTAGAACGGGTCGCCCTTCTCGAGTTCGCCCAAACGGGTGAACAGGGTGGCTCCCTTCAGGTTCGAATGGCCGGTGATCACCGCCCTCGTGTTTTTCCCCCCGACCGGCAGGCTGGTGCCGGCGAGATGGCCGGCGGCATGTTCGAGCACGTCCTGGCCGGCGCCGTGCATGATGGGCAGGTCGACGCTGATCTTCGGGACCAGGAGCTCGCCCATCGCATCCAGTCCGTTGGCGGACAGTTGGCGCCGGTATTCGTCGTCGCCCTCGAAGTCGCCCTTGGTCTTGCCGTCGAACACGGGTTCGCCGATCTGCGGCTGGCCCGACTCGTAAAGTCGCTGGTTGTATTCGACCGCTGATCTGATCGCGCTCTGACGGCTACCCTCGGGAAACAGTGATGCGGCCTGGCTGACGGAACGTGCCTGAGCGTCGGTCGCCCTATCTCCGATGAGCTGCTGGATTCGGGGCATGCCTATGAGTATCAGCCCCAATGCCAGGCAGACGAGAGCGGCGGTGGCGTATATGCGGGAACGGCGGATGAGCAGGCGGGCCCGGTTGTCACGGGCCCGCCTGTCATCGACGGCGAGACGCATGGACTCCCACACGTCTCGCGATGTCGCTACGGCCATGCTCACCGGGAATGCCTTCCAATGGTCGGCGTTCCGGCGTGACGGCCTTTGCTACCGGCTCCCATGCGCAGCCGGATCACGGGCATGAGCGCTCCCATGGCGAGGATCATGAACACGAGGCCCGCGTACAGGCCGATGGTCGGCACCTGGGCGTTGCCGCCGGTGAACGGGAGCGTGGTCATGGCCGGCGCCCATTGCGCGTACACGGTGATGCTGCCCTGGTCGGGCATGGTGACCGTGCCCTTGCCGGGGCCGAGGATCGTGTCGCCGGCGCCGGGAGCGGGCTTCATGGCCCAGCCGGTGAACCGGAAGCCGGGCCGTTGCACCTTCGGCTCCTTCGCGTCGGCGGGGATGGTGACCGTGGTGAACGCGTCGACGGTGATGTCCGGGTATCCGCCGGTTCCCCCGTTCGGGTCGAACTTCAGGGCGACCCTGTTGATCCTCCACTGCGCATACAGGACGCTCGTGTTGACCGGGTTGCTCTTCGCGTCGGCGACCAGTCTGAACCCGTTGCCCGCCGCATACGCCTTGCCCCTGCCATCGGCCTGCGTGTTCCACCCGGTGAACGTGTAGCCGGAGCGGGTGAACGGGTTGGCGATGACGGTGAGCGTCTGGTCGACCACGCCGTCCGTCCTGCGGGTCTGGCTGGTGGAGCCGCTGTTGCTGTTGTAGATCAGGTGCGCCGGATCGGCCTTCCATTGGGCCCACAGGGTCGTGGTGCCGGGGGTGAGCGTGTACCGGCCGCCGGGCTGGAGGCTCGGGTCCGTGCGCCTGTCCCTGGCCCACCCGGTGAACGTGTAGCCGGGGCGGGTGAACCCGTTTCGGGCGATGGTCACGTCCTGGCCGGTGACGCCCGTCGTGTCGGGCGTCGAACCGGTGGCCCCCCAGTCGTCCCGGTATCGGATGTTGGCGGGGTTGGCCTGCCAGATCGCGTACAGGTCGTTGCCTGCGGGGAGCATGGTCCATTTGGCGACGCCGTTCGTGCCCTTGCCATAATGGCCGCCGGTGCCGTCAGCCTTCGTGTTCCATTCGACGAACGTGTATCCGTCGCGGGTGAAACCATTGGCGTTTGTGGTCAGTTCGTCACCGGTCTTGCCGGATTGTGCCGCCGTGTTGCCTCCGGTTGCGCCGTTGCCGTGATAGGTGAGGGGTTGCATGTTACCGGCCCAGCAGGCGTACAGGGTGCTGGAACCTTGCAGCGTCCACTTGTCGCCCGGGTTGACGGCCTTGCCCCTGCAATCGGCTTGGGTGTCCCAACGCACGAACGTGTATCCGTCGCGCGTGAACCCGTTCTGGCGTACGTTGACCTTCTGGTCGGTGACCCCGTTCTGCGGGTCGGTCTTACCACCGGTCGCGCCGTTGCCGTCGTAGGTCAGGCCGGCCTCGCCGGGCGTCCACTGCGCGTACAGGGTCAGCGTCCCGTTGGCCGTCCAACTGGCGCCCGGCGCGTACTTCGTGCCGCCGCCGTCCGCGTTGGTGGTCCAGCCGGCGAACGTGTACCCGTCGATCGTCCAGCCGTTCCCCCTGATGGCGGGAGTGTCGCCGGTGTGGCCGTCCCAGTTGGGGGTGCCCTGGCCTCCCGCGGTCTTGCCCGCGGGCGGGTTCGGATTGTAGCGGATGTGGGCCTCGTTGGCCGACCATTGGGCGACCATGGTGACGATCCCGTTCGGCTGCGTGGTCAGGTTCGTGACCCACTGGCCGTCGCCGTACGCCTGCTGGTTGTCGGCGCGCTTCCACCCGGTGAACGTGTACCCGTCACGCGTGAACCCGTTCCGGTGCAGGTTCTGGCCGATGTTGTATTGGAACGCCTGATCCGGGGTGCCGCCGCCGGTCGCCCCGTTGCCGGCGAATCTGACGGTGTACCCGTTGCCGATCCAGTGCGCGTAGACGGTCACGTTGTCGGTGAGCGGCGTGTTGAAATCGTATCTGCCGCCGCCGTTCGGGGCCGTGTACCAGCCGTCGAACCGGTAGCCGGGAATCTTGCCCGTATCGCCCGTCTGCCAGCCGCTCGTATCCGGTGCGGCCGTGTTGTAGGGCACGGTCCTGCTTGCGGGCGTGACGGGCGCATTGGATCCGGCGGGCGTGTTCACGTTGTACGACAGGGTGGGGTTGATGGCCCACAATGCGTATACGGTCTTCGCCCTGGCGGGCATGACGATCTCCGTCCTGACGTTCGCGTTCAGCGTGTTCCGGTCCATGGTGTCTCCGACGGGCACGTCCCTGTCGTTGGCGTCCGTGTTCGCGCTCCACCCGTAGAACGTGCGGTTGGTCTTGCCGATCTGGCTGGAATCCCAGCAGTCGGAGTCGGCCTTCGCGGTCGCCAATGTGATCCTGGTGCCGGCCGGATAGTAGACCTGGCAGCCGGATACGGCGCCCGTCGTGGCGATGGTCTCCACGCGCACGGAACCGTCGGATCGGGTGATCGTCCGCTGGCTGGTCCCGTCATCCTGTCTGGCGGTCGTGTCGGTCAGCACCCTGCGGTCGTCCGCGATGGTTCCGGATTCCGGTTCGGCGCTCTTGTCGGCCGCAAGCCTGACCGTGCCATCCGTCCCGGATGCGGCGGTTTCGGTCCTGCCCGTCTCGGTGCGCGAGGGCACTTGGCCGGCTCCGCCGTTCGAGTCGTAGCCGAGCTTGTAGGCCTTGGTGAAGCTCAGATCGTCGAGGATGTTGCCGTTGACGTTGTTGCTGGAGCTTACCGACTTGAAGGTGAAGCGGGTGACCGTCCCGGTGGCGATGTACGTGCCGGTGTAGGTCTCCCACTGCCCGTCATGGTTACGGCTGGAATGGTTCGACTCGGCGTCGTTGCTCACCTTCGTGGAGATGACCTTGCCGACGTCGCCCGGCTGGTCGCCGTTGCCGTTGACGGTGGTTCGCCTCGCGTCCTGGGCGGATTCCTTGCCGGGTTCGCCGATCATGACGCTCATCCCGTCGAGGTGGTTCCTGTCGAGGCTGGCGTGCTTCAACGTCCAGCGGTAGGACACGCCCGGGATGGTGGCGATGTCCTGGTAGATGGCGGTGCCCGCCTGTCCCGCGACGAGTTCCGCGTACTGGTTGCCGGTCTTGGAGTCCTTCTGCAGTTCGACTCCCTGTGCGATCTGCTGCCAGTCGGTTCCCTTGGTCTGGGTCGACTTCCATGCGAATTTGGAGGCGTCCCATCCCGGGATTGGCGCCCAGGGGTCCTTATCGATGCCGATGTGCCGCGCGTATCTGCCGTTGATCGGGTCGACGACGGTCCAGTCGTCCCACGGGTATTTGGTGGAGACACCGGCGATCAGGCCGGCCGGATAGTCGAACGAGCCGTTGACCAGTTCGGTCGGCAGACTGTCGGTCTTGCCGGCGATGGTCTTCACCTTGCCATCGGTGGAGGCCTTGATCTGCGACGTGCTCTTCTTGGCCCCGCCGTTCGCGTCGTAGCTGAGCTTGTAGGCGGGGCGGAAGCTCAGGTCGTCGATGATGCTGTCATTGGCGAAGGCAGTAAGAGTACCGTCCTTGGCGACGCCCCTGTAGGCGATCATCGTGCGGGATTGTCCGGCTGGGATAATGACCGTGCCCTCGTAGGATTCCCAGTCGTCGGAATGGTCCCACGGTTCGTGGCTGCCTTCCGTGGCGTCCATGGAATCGGAGTGCGTGTAGGCGACGGTTCCCACATCGCCGGTCTTGTCCCCGTACTTCTGGCCGGTCTTGGAGACCGTGGTGCGGGTCAGTTTGACTGGGGTGAGATGATCCTTGTCGGGGCCGGTGAGCAATGTCACGCCGCCCGCGTTGCCTTTGGAGCGGCCGGAGTGGCGGATACTGAACGTGTAGCTGGCGCCGGGCGTCGTGTTCACGGTCTGGGCGACGGTACGCCCCGCATGCACGTCTGCGGCCGTGTTCCCGTCCTTCTCGCGATGCAGTTCGAAGTTCTGGTTGCTGCCGATGGCATCGAGATCCTGCCAGACGAACGTGGCGGCGGTCAGGCCGCCGGCCTTCACGCCCGTCTGTCCGGCCATGGCCTGCGCGTAGGAGCGGATCGTGCCCGCATTGGGCTTCACATACACCCAGGGCAGGCCCTGCCCCTCCTTGGCGATCGTCCACTTCGGGGTGTCGAACCCGCCGTTCACGGCCAGCTCGTCGCCCGCGGCCCTGGAGGCGATGGTCTCCGCCTTGGCGTCCGGAGCCTTGAACGCGGCCGGCTGCGTGGAATCCGCCTTCGAATTGGAGGGCACCTTGCCCTTGTCGTTCTTCTTCAGATCATGCACCGTCAGGCCGGAAGCGGTTTTGTCGGCCGCGAGTCCGACACTGCCCGTGGTCTTGGACTTGGCGGGCTGTACGGTGTTCTCCTTGCCATATTGGCTGGATGGCACGCTGCCGTTGGCGTCGGTCGCGTTCTTGTCGTAAGAGAGCCTGTACGCCTTGTCGAACACGATGTCGTCGAGCACGTTGCCGCGGTCGAGCTGCTTGGCATCGATGCTCTTGAATGTGAAACGGGTCGTGGCCTGGCCGTCGGGGATCAGGTAGGTGCCCTCGTACGTCTCCCACTGGCTCTCGTGGTGGCGGTTGTTGCCGTTCGTGACCTTGGTGGCGATGACGGTGGACTTCTCGTTGAGCTTGTCGCCGTGCCCGTTGACGCTGGTGCGGGTCATCTCCACGGGCGTCTCGTGGCCGGGCGCGCCGATCAGGACCTGCATCTTGTCGAGATAGCCGCTGTACAGGCTGGCGTGCTTCAACCGGATCTTGTACAGCACGCCGGGGACGGTTTTGATGTCCTGGTAGATCGCAGTGCCCTTCTCGTAGGCGCAGAGTTCCGCGTACACGTTGTCGGCCTGGTCATCGTATTGGATTTCGGTCGCGCCGGCCTTGTGCTGGATGTTGTCGGTACCGTCCTTCTGGGTGCTGGACCAGCCAAATTTAGTCTTGTCCCAACCATTGACGGTCTTCCAGATTGTGGCGCTGTCGTTCCAGTTGCGGACGGAATTCAGGTACTTGCCATCAGGGGTGATGGATGTCCAGTTCCAACCGCCGGTCAGCCATTGGTCTTTGTAGTTCACGCTGAAATCGCCATTCACCAGATGGTCCGGCAGGCTTGCGTTCGTGTCCGCGACGGTCTTGACGGTTCCGCTGGTCTTGGTCTTCGTGTCCGTCACGGTCTTCACGGTTCCCGTGGCATCCGCCTTGGCCTGATTGACGGTGTTCGCGGTCGTATCGGATGGAACGGAGCCGGTCGCGTCGGATGCGTTCTTATCGTATGTGAGCTTGTACGCCTTGCTGAAACTGATGTCATCCAACAGATTGCCGTTCCACGCGTTGTATCCCTCGACGCTATGGAAGGCGAAACGCGTGACGGTGCCGGTGGCGATGTACGTGCCGGTGTACGTCTCCCACTGGCCCGTATGCGCTCCCTCCTGGAACTTATTCTCCGGGTTGCTGACCTTGGTGCTGATGACCGTGCCGACCTTGCCGAGCTTGTCTCCATGCCCGTTCGCGGTGGTGCGGGTGGCTTCCTGCGCGGTCTCCTTGCCCGGTTCGCCGATGATGACGCTCATCTTGTCCAGGTGGCTGGAGTCGAGACTGGCGTGTTTGAGGCTCCACTTGTACATGGCTCCCGGAACGGTGGCGACATCCTGGTAGATGGTAGCGCCGGATTGGGCGGCGCTGATCTCGCTGTAATGGTTGGTTCCGTCGGCCTTATAGTCGACCTGCACGTCGTCGGCGCGTTCGAGGTCCGGATAGGAGGTATCGCCGGTCTGCGTGCTGTGCCAGGCGAATTTCGCCTTGTCGAAGCCCTCGGGCAGCTTGTATCTCTTTACCGTCCCGTTTGCGAAGTATGAGCCGTCGTTCTGGCTGATATACCAGAACTTCCCGTCGTTGGCGGGCATATCGCTTTTGACCGGATATTCGAAGTCGCCGTTGACGAGGTGGTCCGGCAGGCCGTTGGCGGCGTATTCCGCCACATCGTCATCCGCCGCGAGACGCACGCTGCCATTGGTCTTCGACTTGGTCTGCCTGACGGTGCCGGCGGTTTCGTTGGACGGAACGGAACCGGTCGCGTCCCGCCCGTTCTTGTCGTAAGTCAGCGGATATGCGGTCAGGTACGGCATGTACACGCCGATCGCGATCGCGCTCCACGAATCATCGGCAGGATGGTTCACCTGTTTAAAGGAGACCTTGAACCGGGTTGGCTGCGTTGCGCCGATTACGGCCGCGCCTTTCGAATCCGCCTCATCAGTAAGTGCGTGCGCGCCAGCGGGACCTCCGGCCAATGTCACGTGGGTTGTGCCATAGCCGGTGTTCGCTTCCGAATACGATTGGTTTGGATTGTTGTCACCAATCATGCCGAGCTTATCCAGCGTCTTGTCGGATTCGATGTCGGTCTGTTCGTAGATCTTCTTGTCGTTGACGACGTAACCGCTCATCGTCTCAGCGTCACCGAAAGCGAGCTGAAAATCCTTCAGTACGTTCACGCTCGTGGCGGTTTGATTGACGACGGGCGTAATGTTGGAAAACATGACAGATGCCAACGGATCCGCACTATTGCCTTGAATGTGGGAGAAAGCGAGAGCGGTGTTACCCGTGAGCCTGTACGCAGGGATCAGCCGGCTCCACTTGTTGCCGGTGTAGTCCTTCGCGGTCAACGCCGCGTTGTCGGTGTGCGCGACGGTCGCGTCCGCGTCGATATGCCCATCGGGCACGTTGATGCGCACCGGTATCGGTTCTCCGGTCCGGTTCAATGGAAGGTTTGACCAGTCAATCCAGCAGAATTTGTCCGCGTATGGTCCGGTGGCACCTTCACCGGAACGCTTGCATTCGAGGACGGTGCGGCCGGCCGCGTCGTCCGCCACCGTCTTCACCTTGCCGTCGGTCTCGGACGCCTTGCCCTCGGTCTCGGACGCCTTGCCCTCGGTCATGGAACTGATCTGGCTGGCCTTCGCCTTCGTGCCGCCGTTCGAGTCGTAGCTCAGCCTGTACGCGATCTTGAACGTCAGGTTGTCGATCAGGTTGCCCATGTCGGGTTTCGCTTCATTCAGCGATTTGAACGTGAACGTGCTGACAGGCGTGTTCGCCGGGATCGTGACCTTGCCCTCGTAGGTCGCCCACTGACCGTCATGACGGTAATGATCCGTGTTGGTCGCGTGGGTGACGATGTCCGTGCCCGTCCAACCGGTCTTGTCCCCGGCCTTGTTGCCGCCGATTCGGGTCATGGTCACGGGCTTGCCGTTGACCAGCGCCTGCATCCCGTCGGCATGCTCGGAACTCAGTGCCGCATGGTCGAAGCGCACCGTGTATACGGCGTCAGTGCTGTTCTGCGTGTCGATCTTCTGATAGATGCTTTTGCCGATTTCGCTGCCGACGATCTCCGCATACGTATTGTCCGTGTCATTGTCCCGCTGCAATTCGACGCTGTTTGCGTGGTCGGTGACGAAGCCTTGGGGTTTCCCGCCTTTCTGGTCGGAGATCCACCCGAATTTGGAGGCATCAAAACCGTCCCATTTCACCCATGCGACGTTTCCATCTGTGACATACGCATTGCGGATGTACTGCCCGTTGACCGGGTCGACGCTTGTGAACTTGCCTCTTGAGGTGTTCAGCTTGGGACTGATGACGTTCCAGCCGCCCGCGGGCAGGTAGTCGAATCCGCCGTTGACGAGCTCCCTTGGATACGTCGTGGCGGCCGATGCCGTCAGGCTCGTGATGGTCTTGCCGATGTCGGGCATGCGGATCTCGTCCGCGTTCGCGGTGCCCGCCATCAGGAGCCCGCCGCCCATCAGAGTGCCCGCCGACACGATGCCGGCGACCATCCGTTTCAGCCATGTGCGCATTATCGGTTTTCCTTCCCCCATCCCTCGCAATGTCTTCCGACGGATGGGCCAAGACCCGTACGAACCCCTCGTGGCGGGCCGGATAAAAAAGAATCATTCGGTGATGAGAGGCCGATAGGGGACGCGACCCCGCCCCCTATCGGCGGAACCCCGGCCTGGAGGGCCGGGACATGTGTCAGGCGGCCGGATTGCCGCCGTCATGCGTGAGCGTCAGCGCGTCGCGGCGGTTGCGCGCGCCGCGCACGGCCATCATGCCGCCGATCGCGAGCAGGGGCATGGCGCAGGCCAGCCAGAACGCGAACGCGAGCACGCCGCCGGTCTGCGGCAGTTGGGTCAGATTCGCGACGTTCTTGACCTGGACGGTGTTGTTGTCCAGTCTGCTGGTCAGGTTCGGCACGGTGCCGGTGCCCCTGTACTGGATGCTGGTGCCCGCGTCGTCGATGGTGACGGTGAATGTCGGTTTCGCGTAGCTGGCGTAGCCGGCCGGCTCCCGGGTCTCGGTGACCGTGTACGTGCCGTAGCCGAGGCCCTTGAACCGGATGAGGCCCCTCTGGCTCGCGTCGTCCCTGTTGTCGACCGTCCCGTCATGGTTTGAGTCGCCGGTGATGAACACGCTGGCGGAATCCTGGTCGGCCGCGTCCGACCATTTGCCGGTGTTCTGGTCGAGCTTCATCCATTTGCCGTTGCGCTGGATCTGGAACCGGGCGCCGTCGAGCAGCGTGTTCACGTTGCCCGCGTCCACCTTCCGCAGCGTGAAGTCGTAGGCCTTGATGTCGACCTTGTCCTGGTCGGTGATCGTGGTGAACCGGATGCCGTCGGTGAACGTGCCGTACGTGTGGACGGTGTTGTTCGACGGGTCGGCGACGCTGGCCTTGTCGACGGTCATGCGGTAGGTGATGACGATCGTCCTGTTGGAGTATTTGTCGAGGATGTTCTTGCCGTCGATGCCCCAGCCGCCTGCGGGGATGGCGAGATCCGGGTCTGCGGGCCGGTTGTCGGCGGTCTTCAGGGTCGGGTCGCCGGGGATGCTTTTCGCGTTGTTCTGCGTGGTCCCGTCGTAGACGATCGCGTCGGCCGTGATGTCGGTCTGCGGCGCGTTCTTCAGCCGGACGCTCAGCGAGCCCTGCACGTACGTCTGGCCCTTCGGCTGGTCGATGAGCTTGAACTTGACCGCGGAGGCGGCCTGCTTGTTCGGCACGGTCACCTCGACCGTGTTGGTGACGGTGTCGCCGACGGTCACGCCGACCGGATCGTTGGTGGTGCCGTCCTTGCCGACCGTCGCGCCGTTGCGCTGCACCTGGACCTTCTTGTCGACCCTCATGCTCTTCGACTTGACGACCGCGACGCCGAGCGTACGCCACTGCGGGTCCTTCGCGTCGTTCTTCATGATGTTCGCGTTGCCGGATTTCGTGCCGATCATGATCGGGTTGCCCGCGGAATCGGTGATGTAGTAGAGGCCTTCGGCGGGCACGTTGATCGTCAGCGTGGACTGGGTGGTCGTCAGGTTCGCGCCGCCCTGGATGGCGGCCGGCCGCCTCGAGGACTGGGCCAGGGCCTTGCTGATGTTGCGCAATTGCCTGGTCTGGGAGTCCATCTTGATGTTGGCGATGTTGCCCGCGTCATCGTAGCCGTACACCTTGGCGATGTCGTCGGCCGTGCTTGGATCGTACGCGTTGGCGATGCCGATCGCGTCGGCCGCCCACGCGTTGGATGCCGTGTCGCCGCGCACGCCGAGGCTGCTGATCCGCGTGCCGTTCAGGATCTGGTCCGTGTACGTGCCGATCCGGTACACGTCGAACGTGTGGCCGGCCAGGCTTGCTCCGTCTGTGCCTTGCAGTGTGATGGTCGTGCCGGCCGTCGTGCTCGCG
>ERZ838483.553-NODE-553-length-46008-cov-35.516898_pt1 | contig 46008 bp, 40 predicted proteins | sample MGYA00519939_ERZ838483 | MGnify/ENA primary metagenome ERZ838483 (study PRJEB31850, sample SAMEA3708836) | human gut metagenome | biome: human gut; feature: human-associated habitat; material: faeces | place: China | collected 2014 ... | reverse complement strand
TATATGGTACTGATGAATCACCAATGGATACTATGGCTGAATACTTACAGGGTTCATTCTCTAAGTTAAAAGGCTTAAAGGTAAACATGGTTGCAACTGTTAAGAAAGACAGAATCTACAACAGAGAAGCAAATGGTAACTTCCAGGTAGTATGTACTCGTTGGGGACCAGACTACGCAGATCCAACAACTTACTTAAACTTAGCTACAACTGATAACTCAAACAACTATGGTAAATATACTAGTGCTAAGTATGATGCATTAATGGAACAGATCCAAAAAGAATCAGATTTAACTAAGCGTTGGGATTTAATGATCCAGGCTGAAAAAGTCATCATGGAAGATATGGCTTATATCCCAGTATTCGAAAAAGGTTCTGCAGCATTAAAGGCTAAGAACGTAAAAGGATTAGTAGTGGTACCAGTAGGAACTCCATATACTTTCAAATATGTTAAATTAAAATAACCTCTACTTTGTGTCAAAACAGAGTGGCCTAGGAGATAGCAGAAATGCTGTCTCCTTTTTTTGCGTTTTGATTAAACATTTACAATATTTCTGATATCACTAAAATGTAATGAAATTTTAATATATTTACAAAGAAAAAGTATAAAATGATTGACTACATCTGATGTAAAGCGTAAACTACACAACTGTTAACATTAATAATAAATTTTGGAGGGAAAATTAATGAAAACAGGTAAAACAGTAAAGGTATTGCTTGCATTAACTACTGCTGCAGGTATGCTTGCTGGCTGTGGTTCCAAGACAGATACTGATACATTCAGATTTGCGAATGATACAGATATCGTTGGTATGGATAGCACAGTCGTTGATGATGCAATGTCTTTCAATGCAATCACTGCCATCACAGACGGTTTAACAACTGTTGATGTGAAGGGCAACACAATCCCTGGTATCGCTAAGAGCTGGGACGTAAGCAACAATGGATTAACTTATACTTTCCATTTAAGAGATGCTAAATGGGCTAATGGTGATGATGTCACTGCACAGGACTTCGTTTACTCTTGGCACAGAATCATCAAGAATGCAGGTAACTACGCTTATATGTTAGGTAGCGAAGGTGCTTCAATTAAGAATGCTGATTCTTTAATTGATTTAGGTACTACTGCAACTGATGAACAGTTAAACACACTTGGTATTAAAGCAACTGATGACAAGACTGTTGTCGTTGATCTTGAAAAGAATGTTCCATATTTTGTAGGTTTAATGTCATTCCCATGTTATTTCCCACAGAACCAGAAGTTCGTTGAAAAATGTGGTAAGAACTATGCAACTAAGCCTGAATATATTTTAGGTAATGGTGCTTATAAGATGACTAAGTGGATTAAGGGTAACAAGGCTACATTCACTAAGAATGATAAGTACTATGATGCAAAGTCTGTTAAGACTAAGAACTTAGAAATGTACTTAGTACAGGATCCTAAGACTGCTGCTCAGAACTTCGATAATGGTAAAGTTGATTATGCTACAATCAATTCTACATTAGTAGATAAGTATAAAGGTAAAGATACTTTCAAGGCTATCAGAGAAGGATATCTTGCTTACTTAATCTGTAACTTCAAGGCAGATACTACTGCAAACAAAAACTTAAGACATGCATTATCTTATGCAATCAATAGAAAAGATTTATGTGATAACATCTTAAAAGATGGTTCACAGCCAGCTACTGGTTTTGTACCAGCTCAGTTATGTAAGAGTCCTTCAGGTAAGGATTTCCGTGAAGAATCTGGTAAATACGTAGACTATGATGTAAAGAAAGCACAGGAATACTTAGATGCTGCTAAGAAAGAATTAGGTACTGATACAATCACAGTTGATTTATTATATGGTACTGATGAATCTCCAATGGATACTTTCGCAGAATACTTACAGGGTTCATTTACTAAGTTAAAGGGCTTAAAAGTTAACATGGTAGCTACTGTTAAGAAAGACAGAATCTATAACAGAGAAGCAAGTGGTAACTTCCAGATTGCCTGCACTCGTTGGGCTCCAGACTATGCTGATCCAACTACTTTCTTAAACGTTCTTGCAAGCAGTAACTCAAACAACTATGGTAAATGGGAAAATGCGCAGTACAACTCATTATTAAAACAGGCTCAGAATGAAACTGACGTAAATAAACGTTGGAATGAATTGCTTGAAGCTGAAAAAGTAATGATGGACGATATGCCAAATATACCAGTTGTTCAAACTGGTACAGCTGCATTACAGGCTAAGAACGTTAAGGGATTAGTTCATAATACAGTAAGTACTCCATACGTATTCAAATATGTAACACTTAAATAACATACAAAGAGGCAGGCAACTGCCTCTTTTACATTATTATGATTGATAATTAACACAATACGCTTTACTATTAATAATAAGGAAGTGATTGTATGAGAAATAAGAATATCTTCACAATACCTAATATATTATCTATGTTCAGATTGTTGCTGTTGCCGGTAATTGTATATACGTATATAAACCAAAAGGATTATGTCTTAACAGGAATATTATTGGTTATATCAGGTCTGACTGATTTGTTAGATGGATATATAGCTCGCACATTTAATATGATGAGTGATCTAGGTAAAATACTTGATCCTGTAGCGGATAAAGCAACCCAAGCAGTAGTACTTCTATGTCTTATGACACGCTTTAGATGGTTTGTTATTCCTTTCATGTGCATTCTTATTAAAGAACTGTTTATGAGTTGTATTGGTATGGTTGTTATTAAAAAAACAGGAGAAGTAAATGGGGCAGTGTGGCATGGTAAAGTTGCTACATGCATGTTAGATTTTATGATTATTGTGCATATTGTCTTCTATAATATTTCCTATACTTTTTCTATTGTTCTTACAATTATCTCTACACTTCTTATTCTTCTATCATTCTATCTATATGCAAAAGAGAATATCAACATACTAAAAAAGGTGGGTTAAATCCCACCTTTTAGCTTCTTACTTTGAAATATGTTGCTGAAGTATCCTTTAAAGCGTCTTCTAAATCTTTAAGTTCTACTTTATCAGTAATATAAATATGATCTTCACCAAATGAATAGTATTCATCATAATTTAAATTGAGTGGCTGTTCACTTCTTACATAATACTTAGAAGATGTAATAGGATAGACGTTTTCAGTATAATCATAATCATGTGTCCATACATCTTTCTTAGCTGTCTTAATAATATCAGCCACTACAGCACTTGCAGTGACATAACGTCCTGCACCCTTACCATAGAATAATACGTTTTCTAGATAATCACATGTAATTTCTACTACATTATAAGCATCCATGACATTACCTACAATTTCACTCATTGGAACAAGAGTAGGAGATACATCAATACCTAAACCATTTTCTAGTTTTTTACTCATCGCAATCAACTTAATTCTATAACCAAGCTTCTTTGCATAATCCATATCTTTCTTAGTGACATTACGAATACCAGTACATTTGATCTTATCAAAATCAAAGAATGTACCAAAAGCATTCATAGTAAGAATATAGATTTTATGTGCTGCATCATAACCATCTAAATCTAGTGCAGCATTGGCTTCTACATAACCAAGATTCTGAGCAATCTTCAATGCTTCCTCAAAATCAAGATTATCTCTTTCCATTAAAGTGAGAATGAAGTTGGTTGTACCATTTAAGATACCTTCAATCTTATTAATATTGTTTGCTACTAGATCTTCCTTAGCAGGCACAACAACTGGAATACCTCCACCAACACTTGCTTCATAATAAAGGTTGACACCATTTTCTCTTGCAGCAGTAAAGAGTTCTTTCGCATCATGGGCAATAAGAGCTTTATTTGCAGTTACTACATGTTTCTTCTTATTTAATGCGTCTAAGATGATTTTCTTTGCGATAGTAGTACCACCAATAAGTTCTACTACAACATCCACATCTTCATCATTAATCACTTCATGATAATCCTGTGTATAAATAATACCATCAGGAAGGTTTACATCCTCAAGTGCACAACCGTACTTAACGACTACTTCTTCCCCAATTGTTTTTTCTAGTCTTTCTTTTTCTTTTGTAAGAATATCTACAGTTCCGAAACCAACAGTTCCTAGACCAATAACACCAATAATCATTTAAAATTCCTCCCCAATAGTATTAGAATTGTATCAAATTTACCATATTCATATAATACTGTCAATTATCTATAAACTAAAATTTGTATAATATGCGATAAATATTGGATTATTTAGAAATTAAACAAAAAAAGAGGAATTAATCCTCTTTTAAAATATCCTGAATGGCTTCACTTAAGCTTCCTACAACCTTTTCAGCTTTATCTTTAAGTTCATTTGGGGCATAAGTAAATGTATAACCATGTTTAACACTATCTAATAAAGGAAGATCATTCCATGAATCTCCTATGCCATATACATCACTCTCATTAATGTTAAAGTAATCGACAACATGATTAATTCCTGTTCCCTTAGAACATCCTACACCACATACATCTACATGATTCTTGTTCTGGAATGCCGCACATGTATCACTATAATGTTCATTAATATAATCCATAGCGTTTTTCGCATCCTCAAGATTCCCTTCAGGAAAATGAAATGAGAATGCATCAACATCTTTAAAAGATAATTCATCTAAAGAATCAATAGTAGTTCCCCATATCTCATCTTCTGGACGATACATATAAATATCATCCTTATATACAATAGACATATGAACAGGAATGACTTTTGAGATTTCTCTTACTATATTCATAGGAATATCTTTTTCAAAAATAACTTCTTCTTTCTTATTAAAAATCACACCACCACTTAAAGTAATATAGAAATCAAAGTCTATATCAGTTAATGGATGCTCTCTATTCCCACCAAAAGGATATTTAATTCCTTCTAACTGCCTTCCTGTACATAATCCAAATAGATTTCCCTGTTTCTGGAATGTACGAATTGCCTCTACATCCTGCTTATGTACTCCATCACTAAAAAATAATGTATTATCAAAATCACTCGCCAAAATTTTCATCTTTTTCTCTCCTATATATATAAGAATAAGGAAAATAAACAAAAAAAGCCATACCAAAATGAAGTGAAACGCTTACATTAAACAAAGATGGATATTTGTTTATTGTTGCATTCATACGATAGGTGTATAACTAATGCAGAAAATAGGTATGAAATAAATGACTTGTGGTCATATTGCCTATTTCCTAAAAAAGATATTCATTATGTTCGTTATTTCACAAAATTTATGTATACGCTTCACATGAATTAAGAGTATAATGGACGTATCAACCAAGATACATATATAAATGATATGTCTGAATATGTCTGTTTGATATAGATAACGCTTTTTTATCATGATGAATTGTTTTTGGTTGAATTTTAAAATTTTTAGGAGTATTATCCTAGAGAATCAAAGAGAAGGAGGTATGTGGATTGGATAAAATGATTCTTGATATCATAGCTGTAGACCACAGATGTGCTCAGGCTGTAAAAGATGCCAAAAAGAAGAGACAGGATACAACTGCAGATATGAACAGTAAGAAGAAGGAAATCTACGATTCTTTCGTTAAAGAGTATCAGGTTACACTTGATGCAAAGAAGAAAGAGTTACAGGAAAGAATTGACGCAACAAAGAAGAAGAATGAAGAGGATTATAATTCTTCTGTTGAGAAGATCACCAGCCTTTATGAAGCCCACAAGGAGGAGTGGGTTGCATCTATCGTAGACAGATGTAAAGAAGTTTAGAGGTGAGATTATGAGTTTTTCATCTAATGCAGTTCTTGCTAAAGCAAGATCTATGTATGGTAAACATCTCACTCCTGAAAGCTATGATGAACTTCTAAAGAAAAGAACTGTCAACGATGTTGTCAGTTACTTAAAGAGTGAAACAGCTTATGGTCCTATTCTTGAAGGCTTGAAAGAAACAAGTATTCATAGAGGACAGTTAGAATCACTTCTTGATGAAGAAGAATTCTTACGTGCTATTAGATTGATTCATTATGCACCTAAGGGTGACCAGAAGTTTTATCAGCTAGGTATTATTAGACGTGAAATAGCTGTGCTATTGAGTAAAGTACGTTTATTCAATAGTGATGAGACATTGAATTCTGAATTAGATATACCTTCATACCTACCTCGTTATTCAACGTTTGATCTTTATGGCTTATTAAGTATTGAAGATTACCCATCATTATTAAGATATATGGAAAAAACACGTTATTACCATATATTACAGAAATATATGCCTGTAGATGATGAGAAAATCGATACAAACATGATGGAACTTGATTTCAAGCGTGCTTACTATAAGTTATTCGTTGAAACAGTGAAATCTACATTTAAAGGTAAAAAACAGAAGGATCTACTTACTATGATCTATACTCAGATTGAGTTAGAAAATATTACGAAGATCTATAGATTTAAACGATTCTTTAATTCTAAGCCTGAACAAATCAAGAAACAGTTGATCTTGGATTACTCACGTATTCCACAATCAGTAATGAATGAATTGATTGAAACAAAAGATGCAGAGGAGTTCTTAAAGAAGCTTGCTTCATCACCTTACAAGTTATATGTGGATGATCAGGAATTTGTTTATATCGAATACTACACAGATAAGATCAAATATAATCTTGCAAAGAGATATATGAGATTTACTACAGATGCTGCCATGGTTTACATGACATATCTGATTGTATTCGAAAACGAAGTTGAAAATCTAAAGCATATCATTGAAGGCTTAAGATATGGTGAAGAGGCTGAAAAAATAGCCCAGCTGCTTATCTACTAGGGGGAATAACATGGCAATAGAAGAAATGGAATTGCTGGACATGACCTTTGATAAGAAATACTTAAAAGAGGTTTTATGTCAGTTAAAAGAAACAAAGTATTTTTATCCTCAGCCAGCTACAAAGATTGTAAATAACGTTAAAGATGTATTTACAATGACACCTGATGAGGATTATAAGAACATGCTTGATGAATTAAAAGAGCTTGCTGAACATGTAAAGCTTGATACATCAAGTGTAAAAGAAGGATCTATTCATTTCGCAAAAGAAGATTATCGTAAGGCACTCGATGATGTGACAAAAGAAGCAAAGAAATATCTTGATATTAAAGAAGAATTTGTGACTGAACGTGGACAGAACCAGGCTGCTTATGAAATACTAGAAGGTCTTTCTAATACAGAATTAAATATGGATGAGGTTAAAGAATGCGAATATATGGAAGCAAGATTTGGCCGTATTCCTAGAAGAAACAAAGACAAACTTGACTATTATAGAGGACAGTCAATTATGTTCTTAGATCTTGGTGAAGATGCTAAAAGTGTTTATTGTCTCTATATGACAACTAAGGCAGCTATCTTAAAGGTAGATAACATCTTCCAGTCAGTTGGCTTTGAAGAAATTGAAATTCCTGATTTCGTTCATGGTAGAATGGAAGACGCAAAGAAGGAATTACTAGAAGAAATTGAAAGTATGAATGCTTCTATTCGTAAAGCAGACAGCCGTTTAGAAGGTATTAGAGATGCACATGAAGAAGAATTATTAAAGATGTTTGCTGATCTTACTTTTGCTGCTAGAATTGAAGAATTCAAAGTATTTGTTGTTGATTATCAATCTAAATATGCTATCTATGGATTTGTACCTGTTAGAGTCGCTAAAGATATTAAGAAGGCTTTTGAAAAGTACAACGTAGAATATCAGGACTTACCTGCAGATATTTATGGTGATCAGCAGATTATTGCACCAACACTTACTAATAACTATCCATGGGCTAAACCATTTGAAGCGATCTCTAAAGTTAAACAGAGTGATCATGTGGATACTACTTTAGCCACTGCAGTACTATTTATCTTAGTATTTGCATTAATGCTAGGTGATATTGGTTTAGGTGTTGTGCTTGTATTATTTGGATTACTTATGAGAAAGAAAACTTCAGGAAAGATGATTACTGTTCTTGGTATTGCATCTTTTGTTGGTGGTTTAATTTATGGTGATGCTTTCTATAGTATTCATCTTTATCCATCAGTAATCCCTGTTGCAGATGCATTTAGTTATCAGCGCTTCATTAATGCGATTCTCTTACTTATTGTAGGACAGTTCTGCATTAGTAAAGTAAAAGCTATCTATAACGAACAATCAATGATTAATAAGGTATTCTCTATCAAGGGTGTCGTTGGCATCGTCATGGGACTTGCAGTAGCTGCTTATGTTGCAATTGCTGTAGATACAACTTGGCATGTCTCTTATTTACCATTAGTTGTTGTACTTGTATTAGGCATTGTATTGAACTTCATTAAGAAAGCGCTCGATAAGAAACAATAGAAGGGAGGATACTATGGCTATCTCAAAACTGCAGCTCGTTGAGATAGAATTCCCTGAAACAATGAGTGATGAAGTATTATCTAAGCTTGTTGATTCAGAAAAATTTCATCCAGAGCCAGCATCAAAGTTTGTGGATTCAGTAAGAGGTCTTAAGGTCATGAATAAGGATAATCCTTATGCTGATTTATTAGGACGTATGGATGAAGCAGCTGAAAAGTATGGTATTCATATCAATACATCAGAAAAGCCTCAGATCATCAATATTGTAGAAGCAGATGATTACTTCTGCGAATGTCTTGATGAAGCAAACAGAATCTCACGTGTTAAAAATGAATTACAGGTTATGATTGATGAAAACAATCAGGCCAAGAAGTACTTGAAATATATGAAGGATCTCGATATAGACTTCGATGACCTTTTCTCAAGCGAATATATTCAGGTTAGATTTGGTAAGTTACCTACAATGAATCTTGATAAGTTATCTTATTATGATTCACAGGAATTCTTATTTAAATCAATCTATCAGGATGCAAAGACATGTTATTGTTTCTATATAACATCTCCTTCTAATGCTCCTGAAATAGATAACATATTCTCTTCATTATTCTTTGAACGTATTCATATTCCTGAATTCCTTCATGGAACTCCAGGTGAATCATTAGAAATTATTGAAGAAGAGAATGCAACTGCAGAAGCCTCTATCAAGAAATGTGACGGTAAATTAAAAGATTTATTCAGTAATAAAGAAAAAGATTTATCAGTCATTTATGCTTCATGTCAGGAACTTAATAAGACAAGTGAAGCACAGAGATATGTCGTAGTATTTGGAAACAATGCTGCTATCTATGGTTTCTGTGATAAACATTATGCACACTCTTTAAAAGAAGAACTTGAACAGATGGACAAGGTGCATGTTGAAATCAAACCAGCAATGGGAGATTCAAGACTTTATCCACCTACAAAACTCAAGAACAACTGGTTCTCAAGACCATTCAAGATGTTCGTTGAGATGTATGGTGTTCCATCTTATACAGACTTTGACCCAACAAATTTCGTTGCGGTAACATATACATTCTTATTCGGTATGATGTTCGCCGATGTTGGTCAAGGTATCCTGCTTTCAATCATTGGTTTCCTTGCTTATAAATTAAAAGGCATGAAACTTGGTGAAGTAGGTATGCGTATTGGTATTTCATCTGCAATATTTGGTGTAATTTTTGGTTCAGTATTTGGATCAGAAGAGATTCTTGTTCCATTCTTTGCACCAATGGCATCTGAAAATACTATGACGCTATTAGGTGTTGCAATTGGTGTAGGTGTATGTTTAATCATCATCTCAATCCTATTCAATATCTATTTAAATTTGAAGAAGAAACATTGGGGAGAATTATTATTCTCTCAAAATGGTGTCGCTGGTTTAATATTCTATGTTGCAGTATTAGTACTCGCAATGAATATGTTATTAAACCTTGGCTTAAATATCCCTATGGGTATCTATGTCGCAATCTTTATCATTGCCCCACTTGTAATGATCTTCTTAAAAGAACCTCTTACTTACAAACTTGAAGGTAAGAAGATGTTCCCACATGGATTTGGTAACTTCTTTACTGAATCATTCTTCGAAATGATCGAAGTATTGTTGACATTTGTTGCCAACACTATGTCATTCCTACGTGTCGGCGGTTTCGTCTTATCACACGCTGGTATGATGCTAGTTGTTTACACATTAGCTGAAATGGTCGGTGGATTCGGTTATATTATCGTTCTTATTATTGGTAACGCATTTGTAATGTGTCTAGAAGGATTAATTGTCGGTATCCAGGTATTACGTCTTGAATTCTATGAATTATTCAGTCGTTACTATGAAGGTAATGGTAAACCATTTGTATCTATGAAAGAAAGTCTAGAATAACGGAGGAAGAAAAAATGACTACTATCTTAACATTCATTATCCCTGCATTAATTGTTGTATTATTATCTTTACCACTAGTAAATGTATTCAAAGGTAAAGTTACTGCTAAGAGCGCTAAAATGCGTCTTGGTACTCATATCTGTGGTTTCTTTGGTGCTGTAGCACTTGTATTATTCCTTACATATGCAAATAGTCCAGTATTAGCTGCTGGTGCTGACAAGATGACTGGTTCTATCGCTCAGGGTCTTGGTTTCATTGGTGCTGCTCTTGCAACTGGTTTATCTGCTCTTGGTGCTGGTATTGCCGTAGCTGCTGCTGCTCCTGCTGCAATTGGTGCATTCTCTGAAAATGCTGAAAACTTCGGTAAATCATTGATCTTCGTTGCCTTAGGTGAAGGTGTTGCCATCTATGGTCTATTAATCTCAATCTTAATTATCAACACACTATAGGAGATTACTATGAAGTTCTTTCTGATCAGTGATAATATCGATACCCTCACTGGTCTAAGACTCGTGGGTATTGAAGGCAAAGTTGTTCATACCCGTCATGATTTCTTAAGCTTACTTGAAAATAAGATGAGAGATCCTGAAATCGCAATTATCTTAGTCACTACTAAGTTAATTGAACTTTGTCCTGATATTATCTCAGAAATTAAATTAAAACAGCCAAAGCCTCTTATTACAGAGATTCCTGACCGTCATGGACACTCTAAGATTGGTGAAGCCATCGATGGTTATGTCTCTGAGGCAATAGGCGTTAAGCTATAGGAGAGTATACAATGGAAGAAAATCAAGAAGTATTTCTCTCAATGAAGAATGAGATTGAAAAACAGTCTCAAAGAGAAGTCGATGCAATCATGGCTGAAGTAAAGAAGATGGAAGAAGAAGCTTATTCTTCTATGCGTGCTGAAGCTAAGAAAGATGCAGATTTAAGACTTAAACAGGAATTAGATGAAATGCAGTCAGAATCAGCTGCAGAAATTTCTGAATCCCATGTTGAGAGACAGAAAAAGCTTATTAATAAACGTGATGAGTATGTAACTACAATCTTCAAGAATGCGAGAGAAGAATTAGTCGCATTTACAAAAACACCTGAATACAAAGAATTCATGGTCAATAAGGCTAAGAAGCTTGCAGGTGATTATATGCCTCATTCAGTTATTTATGTAAAAGAAGAAGACTTAGGTCTTGCTGATGATTTAAAAGCTGCTTATGGTGATGCTGAAGTGAAAGCTGGAGATATCACTATTGGTGGTTTAATTGTTGAAAACACAGAAAGCTCTATTGTTCATAACGAAACATTAGAATTCGCATTAAAGAATCAGAAAGAATGGTTTAACCAGCATTCTGGTTTAATCATTAATAAATAAAAGAAGGGGGATAAACAAGTTGAAAGAAAATTTAATTTATTCAATCAACGGCCCGGTTGTTAAAGTAAAAGATACAGATGCCTTTTCAATGCTTGAAATGGTGTATGTAGGTAACAGTAAATTAATGGGTGAAGTTATCTCTATTACTAAAGAATTTACTACTATCCAGGTTTATGAAACAACTACAGGTCTTAAACCAGGTGAACCAGTATTCCCAACAGGTCAGCCTATTTCTGTAACACTTGGTCCTGGTATCTTAAGAAATATTTATGATGGTATCGAAAGACCACTAGAAGAAATCGCAAAAGAAAGTGGTGCTTTCATTCCTACAGGTAGTGCTGTAGAACCACTAGATACAAAGAAATTATGGGATGTTACTCTTACTGTTAAAGTAGGTGACCATGTTGAAGGTGGTACTGTATATGCCAAGATTCCTGAAACAGACATGATCGAACATAGATGTATGGTTATGCCAGGTATGTCAGGTACAGTTACTGAAGTAAAAGAAAATGGTCAGTATACAATCAATGATGTAGTTATGGTCTTCACTGATGATGAAGGTGTAGCTCATGAATGTACATTAACTCAGAAATGGCCAATCAAGACACCTCGTCCAGTCAACAAACGTTTACCTATCAGTATGCCACTAGTTACTGGTCAGCGTGTTATCGATACATTGTTCCCTATCGCAAAAGGTGGAACAGCTGCAATCCCAGGAGGATTCGGTACTGGTAAGACAATGACTCAGCATCAGCTTGCTAAATGGTGTGATGCCGACATTATCGTCTATGTAGGTTGTGGTGAACGTGGTAACGAAATGACTCAGGTTCTTGAAGAATTCCGTGAACTCGTTGACCCTAAGAGTGGTAAGCCATTAGTAGACAGAACTGTCCTAATCGCGAATACATCTAACATGCCAGTTGCTGCCCGTGAAGCATCTATTTATACAGGTGTAACACTTGCTGAATATTATCGTGACATGGGTTACCATGTTGCTATCATGGCTGACTCAACATCTCGTTGGGCTGAAGCCTTAAGAGAAATCTCTGGTCGTCTTGAAGAAATGCCAGCAGAAGAAGGTTTCCCAGCTTACTTACCTTCTAGATTATCTCAGTTCTATGAAAGAGCTGGTTATATGGAGAACTTAAATAACACAAATGGTTCAGTTACAATCATCGGTGCCGTATCTCCACAGGGTTCTGACTTCTCAGAACCAGTTACTCAGAATACTAAACGTTTCGTACGTACATTCTGGGCTCTTGATAAAGCATTAGCTTATGCAAGACACTATTTCGCTATCAACTGGAACTTATCTTATTCAGAATATATTCCAGATCTTGAAAGATGGTATTCAAAGAATGTTGATCCTAAATTCATGAGAGATAGACAGGAATTAGCTTCTATTCTTGCAGAAGAAACCAAATTAATGGAAATCGTACAGTTAATGGGTTCTGACGTTTTACCAGATGATCAGAAGCTTGTTATTGAAGTAGCCAGAGTAGTTCGTGTAGGTTACTTACAGCAGAACGCTTTCCATAAAGATGATACTTATGTACCACTTGAAAAACAGCTTAAGATGATGGAAGTAATCCTTTACTTAAATAACCGTTGTCAGCAGGTTGTTGCTCAGGGTAAACCTATTCGTACAATCATTGAAACAGGTATCTTCGATGAAGTTGTTAAGATGAAATATGATGTACCTAATAATGATTTAAGTAAATTTGATTACTATTATAAGAAGATTGATGCAATTTGTGCATCTATTGACTAAGGAGGGGGAACATGGCACTTCAATATGTAGGTTTAAGTGAAATTAATGGACCACTCGTCGTATTAGATCACGTTAAAGATGCATCTTATGATGAAATGGTTGAACTACAGTTAAAAGATGGTTCAACACGTTCTGGTCGTATTGTAGAAATTGAAGGTGAAAGAGTTGTTGTTCAGGTATTTGAAGGAACAAACGCTTTATCACTTGCGAATACTAAGACAAGACTATTAGGTCATCCAATGGAATTACCATTATCAATGGAAATGCTTGGTCGTGTCTTCTCTGGTGCAGGTAGACCAATTGATGGTCTAGGAGATATTTATGCTGAAAAGAGTGCTGATATCAACGGTCAGCCTCTTAACCCAGTTTCTCGTGTATATCCAAGAAACTATATCAACACAGGTATTTCTTCTATTGACTGTCTAATGACTCTAATCAGAGGTCAGAAACTACCAATCTTCTCAGGTTCTGGTTTACCTCATAACCAGTTAGCTGTACAGATTGTAAAACAGGCTAAAATTGCCGATGAAGCAGGACAAGGCTTCGCTGTTGTCTTTGCTGCAATGGGTGTTACTAATGACGTAGCCAACTACTTCAGAAGATCATTCGAAGAAGCTGGTGTTATGCAGAGAGTAGTTATGTTCATGAACTTATCTAATGACCCAATTATCGAACGTATCTTAACACCTCGTTGTGCATTAACTGCTGCTGAATATCTAGCATTTGAACATGATATGCATGTTCTTGTAATCTATACCGATGTTACTTCTTATTGTGAAGCATTACGTGAATTCTCTTCAAGTAAAGGTGAAATCCCAGGTCGTAAAGGCTATCCAGGTTATCTTTATTCTGACCTTGCTTCATTATATGAAAGAGCTGGTATTGCAAAGGGTGCTAAAGGTTCTGTTACACAGATTCCAATCCTTACAATGCCTAACAACGATATTACACACCCAGTTCCTGACTTAACTGGTTACATCACAGAAGGACAGATTACTCTTGATCCTGAATTAAATGCGACTGGTATTTATCCACCAGTTGGTGTTCTTCCATCACTTTCAAGACTTATGAAGGATGGTATCGGTGAAGGCTTTACAAGAGCTGACCACCAGGATGTTGCCAACCAGTTATTTGCATGTTATGCCCATGTACAGGATGTTAAATCATTAACATCAGTTATCGGTGAAGATGAATTATCAGAAGCTGATAAGAAATATATGGAATTTGGTCGTCTTTTCGAGCAGCACTTCCTTAATCAGGGATTCGATACAAACAGATCTATCGAAGAAACCCTAGACCTTGGATGGTTACTATTATCAGTTCTTCCAAAGAATACATTGGACCGTATTGATAATGCTGTTGTAGATAAATTCTATGATCATGAAAAAGCAGTCAAAGAATTTAATTTACACGAAGATGTAGTCATCAAAGAATTGAAAGACGCTGTAACTAATGGCTAATCAGGTTGTCCCTACTAAAGGGAATTTGATGGCAACCAAGAAGTCTCTTGAACTTGCTAGACTTGGTTACGACCTGCTCGATAAGAAAAGAAATGTCTTAATTAAAGAAATGATGTCATTACTTGATGATGTAAAAGAAATCCGTGATGACATCACAGATTCTTATGATCGTGCTTATGCAGCATTACGTGAAGCAAATGAATCTTTAGGTATTATTTCTGATGTTGTAGAAGGTGTACCTATTGATGAAGGTATTAGTGTCAAGTATCGTTCAGTTATGGGTGTAGAATTACCTAAGATTGAATATGAGAAAACACCATTAAGAGTTGGTTATGGTTTTGAACGTGCGAACTCTAAGGTAGACTATGCTTATATCTGTTTCTATCATGTAAAAGAAATGACAGTAAAGCTTGCAGAAGTAGAAAACTCTGTATATCGTCTAGCGAATAATATTCGTAAGACACAAAAGCGTGCTAACGCATTACAGAATATCTCTATCCCTCGTTTTGAAGCCACTGTAAAGATGATTACAGAAGCCTTGGATGAAAAGGACAGAGAAGAATTCTCAAGACAGAAAGTTATTAAAGCACAAAAGAATAGACAAGAAGCTGCAAAAAGAAAGGCATAACTGGTACCTCGTGTACCAGTTTTTTTATATATTGAATTAGAAAATAACCGCTTTATGCAGTATAAATAAGTAGAGTATAAAGTGAGGTGTATGAAATCATGAGATTTGTGAAGAAATAGAAAAACAGGATATCAAGCTGGTTGAATTATAAAACTCGCACCAATGGTGCGAGAAATGGAGAAGTGCATGGGAAAGAATGAAATTGTGGGATATGAACCACTTGTGAGAGAATATATAAAAATACTATGTCGATGAACTTAGACTGTCTTCTATGCTTATCAAGACCATATCTGATGGGGAAGTCAGAATTATCCTAAGGAATAGGAACAAAATAATCTGATAAATGATTGAGAAATCTATATAATGAATAAGAAAATAACCACTTTGTGCAGTATAAAAAAGTAGAACATAAAGTGAGGTGTATGAAATTATGAGATTTGTGAAGAAAGTGAAAAACATGAAAAACATGATATCAAGTTGGTTGAATCGTTTGTTGTACAAAGCTATAATGAGTTTGAAAATTATGGATCATTTAGATTTTCAAATGGAGGGATGCAGCATGACAGCAAAGATAGCAATTGTGGATAAACCAATAAAAGCTGATATCACTGATGTGGCAGATTGGTTCTTATTAAAAGGGAATATGTCAAACAAAAAGATTCAGAAGCTTTGTTATTATGCACAGGCATGGAGTTTAACACTTTTAGATCAGGATATAGCTAGTCATTCTGAATTTGAAGCATGGGTACATGGTCCAGTAAATCGTACTTTATACCAAGTATATGATGGCTATGGCTGGCACGAATTAAAGATTACTAATCGTGAAGAAACTATGGCTAGAATGGAAAAACTGTTCACTCCAGAGCAGGTTGAAGTATTAGAAGCAGTCTGGGATACTTATGGAGAGTATGGGGCTGATCAATTAGAGGCTTTAACCCATACAGAACTCCCATGGTTAGAACAAAGAACAGGTTTAGGTAAATTTGAAAGTAGTCATAATGTGATTTCTTCTACTACTATGAAGGAATACTATAATTCTATTAAAGTTAACTAAATGAGCAAGAGAAAACTGATTGAAATTAAGAAAATTAAAAAGGAAAATTTTGTTCTTGCTAACCAATCGATTAACGCAAAGAATCATCCAGAAATTAATTTTAAATATTTATGGAAATGCAATGTGGGGTGTTTTAAAAGCTTAAGCAAATATAACTATAAGTATAAGGAAGAGAAAGTGTTTGATCAATTGCAACAGTTTCTATATGAAGTGGATCAGTGCTCCAACTTAGATGAAGTTATTACTCAATACACATCTTCCAAAGGAAGCAAAGTGGATCCATCTAATACTTATTTACGAAGATTGAAAGCAACTTTTGAAGATGCATATCCAGAAGAAAAAGAATTATTAAAGTCTGGTATAATTCATATACATTTAAAAAGAAATGGTAAAAATAAGTTTGTTATGTTTGGTATTCATTATGAGAGTGTATTTTTTGTGCTAGCTTTTGATCCAAATCATAGTTTCAATAAACGAGTCTAACTCATTGAGTTAGGCTTTTTCACAATTCCCTTACATTATATGAAAAATTGAAGATTTTTTATGATATATAGTTATAATAAAATTCATTGGAGGGGACAACATGAAAAAGAACAGCTATTTGTATCATGCTGGTACATCATTTTTCTTTTATTTTGCATTTGCATGTTACAATGCAATGCTTGCTTTATATTTAAGTGATATTCACTTTAATGCACAGCAGATATCACTTATTACTTCATCAGCACCACTATTCTCAATCTTTGCTCAGCCTTATCTAGGAACATTGGCAGACCGCTTCCGTTCACCCAGAAAGGTATCTTTAGTAGCATTATTTATTACAGTAGTAATGAATGTTATCTTTATGTTATCACATCAGCTAATTATTCTATTAATTACTAGTGCGACTATTCTTGCCTTATTTAATGCAGTGACACCATTAACGGACAGAATTGGTGTTTCTTCACCTTATGACTTTGGTAAGATCAGATTATGGGGTTCTGTTGGTTATGCCATTAGTGCTCAGTTATGTGGTTTAGTTTATGATGTGATTGCACCTATTTCTATCTTCGTTATTTTCCTCTTTGGTACAATAACAGTTCTTATCTGTATCCTAAGAGTCAATGATCCAGAAGAAGTGCAGACTGAAATAAAAGTAGAATATAGCTCAAAAGAAGCCTATAAGAGCCTCTTTAAGAATAAACAGTACATTATATTCCTATTAATCTCTTTCTTCTTCTGGGGCGCTTGTACAGCTAATTTCACTTATATCTCAGTATTTATTAAATCAGTAGGTGGAACAGCATCCATGGTAGGTACATACCAGTTATTTGCGACATTATTTGAAGTACCTGCAATACTTGCAACTGACTTTATTATTAAGAAGTTCTCATATAAACATATCATGCTCTTTGCATGTGCCATGTCTATAGTCAACTTTGTCTGGTATGCAACATTACCTAATCCAAATTTAATTGTGGCAGTATTTGTATTCAAAGGCCTATCTACTATTCTCTTTACTATGATTACAGTAAGATTAATCATGGAAATTGTAGAAGATAAGTATGTCTCTACAGCTTTTGGCTTACAGGCAACAGTAGGTAGAGGAATTGGTGCTGCAGTCGTACAGTTAATTGGTGGAAAACTGATTGATAGCTTCTCTACAATGACACCATTCTATTTGTTTTTATCCGTATTAATTGTAACCGCTTTAGCATTATCCTTAACATTTAAAGAAAAACGTGCTTAATACCATAATTCTTACAACATTATTAAATAATTCTTAATCAAAAAAGAGGTGATATATTCAACTCTTTTTTATATTTCTTAAAAAATTCTTAAGAAAGTTCTTTATTTTTTTGTACAGAGTGATATAATAGTCATTGTCGTAAAGAAAGGGAGTGGATTACATGGATAAGAAAACTAAAGAAGTTGTAGATTTCATGCTAGATCGTATTAAAACTCAGAAGACAATGTTTATTCCAGTAGTCGCTATTTCAGCATTTGCATTAGTAGGTTATGCAGCAGCTGATAGAACAGCGCCTATTGTTCATTCAAATAAGCTTGAAGTACCATTCGGTACAGAATTAAAAGCAAGTGATTTCACTGTATCAGATAATAGAGATACAGTAAGTGTTATTAAAACTGAAATTAATGATACTTCTTATCAGAAGGATCAGATTGGAACTTATAAAGTTAATGTTACTGTAAAGGATGCATTCAACAATGAAACAACTAAAGAAGTTGAAGTTAAAGTTGTTGATACAGAAGCACCTGCATTAGAATCAGTAAATAATGATGGTTATGTTATTGATGTTGAAGCAAATGGCAACAATGATTTAAAACAGTACATCAAAGCAACTGATAATGTAGATGGTGATGTTTCTGATTTCATTACTTTCGATCGTGGCTTAGATACATCTGTTTTAGGTGAACAGGTAATCCATGCAACTGTTGAAGATAACGCAGGTAATAAAGCAGAAAAAGACTTTACATTCAATGTTGGTGATACAATTGCGCCAGAAATGAATTTAAAGAATGGTAATATCACTGTTAACTATGGTGATGGTTTCGATATTAACAACTATGTTGATATTAAGGATAACTATGATGTAAACCCTACAGTTACTGTAGAAGGTAATGTAGATACTAGAAATATGACTGATGCACAGCCAATCAAGGTAACTGCAACAGATGGTTCTGGAAACCAGACTTCAAATGATTATGAAGTAAGAGTAGCAGATATGGCTGCACCAGCAATTACATTAAAGAGCGATAATGTAGATGTGAAGTATGGTACTTCATTTGATCCTAAATCAAACTTAGCATCAGCTATCGATAACTTAGATGGTGATGTAACAGGTAAAGTAGAAATTACTGGAACTGTTAATACAAACAAAGCTGGCGCTTATCGTGTTTATTACAGAGTTACTGATAATGCTGGTAATAGATCTGAAACAAGTGCAAAGATCAATGTATCTGCTGCACCAGTAGTACAAGTAAAAACTAACAACAAGAACAACAAGAGCAACAAAGGCGGAAGCTATAACCTTGGTGGTCTTGGCGGAGGCGCTGCACAGGGTGGTATCATTGGAACAGCACGTTCAAGACTTGGCTGTGCATATCGTATGGGTGCTTCTGGACCAACAGTATTTGACTGTTCAGGATTCACTTCTTGGGTATATAGTCAGAATGGTAAATCATTACCTAGAACTGCAGCAGCTCAGTATAGTGGAACTTCAAGAGTATCTAAGGATGGCTTAACAGCTGGTGACTTAGTATTCTTCGCTGGAACTTATAAATCAGGTATCTCTCATGTAGGTATCTATATTGGTGGCGGACAGTTCATCCATGCTGCAAACTCTAAGACAGGTGTAGTTGTTTCTTCATTAAATAGTGGATATTATTCTGCACATTATGCAGGAGCAGGTAGAAGATAAGAAGGTTCAAAAAGAACCTTCTTTTTTTGCGTATTGATGATAAGTATAGAGAACTTCTGTTGTGATGTAGTGTGATAGTATTTCTTGATATGCGATTGATGTATCTAATTCATTGATAAGATCATCTATAGATGCAAGATACAGGAATATGTCTAGTTTCGGAATAATCAGCTTCAGGATAGAAACAATTTCTATTGCAGTTAAAGAGCTTATAAAGGCTGTGCATTCTTCATTGTTTAGAATATCCTGTTCTAAGAAATCAATAAGATCATAGATACTTAATTGTCTTAATAATATGATATCTCTTGAATATTCAAATTGATTGAGAATCTCATAGAAATCGGAACCCTCATGACTGAAAACTATTTGATAATTATCTTGTTGGTAAATGATAGAAATATTGTAAAAAGATGCAATAATATTTTCTTTAAATAAATCAATCATAGGATAATTAAGTGAATCAAGGATAGCACCTATATTTTATATTGAGGTGGGAGTTTCTTCTGTTTTTTTAGATAAAAGGTTTAGTGATAAAAACAGCTTTATCGGACTCAGTTTCTACCCAATGCAGATCTCTACATACTTTGATTAAATGATTGGAAAGAATCATTTTCTCTTTTTTATTAAGTCTACGATGTTCAATAATTTGATTCATAGACACCTCCTTTTATATATTTAAAAAAAGAACAAGAATTAAAAAGGTGGAAATATGGTAATATAAGGGCAGAAAAAAAGTCATACACAACGTGTATGACTCATTTTTTTATCCGTTCAATGTATAGCCCTGTGAGTAGTAAACAACCACTGGCATACCAGTTGTAATAGTATTGTACATAGTACCTGCAAAACTTACTGGAAGGTTAACACATCCATGAGAACCACCAGACACATAAAGATTACCACCAAAACTAGATCTCCAGTTTGCATCATGGAAACCAATACCTCTATTAAATGGCATCCAATAACTTACAGGAGATTCATAAGGATACTTTCCTGTAACAGGATCCTTAGTACCTCTTAATACTCTATTACGTTCTTTAGAATAAATATAATATGTACCAGCTGGAGTATAACGATCATTTGTCATCTTACCTGATACACAATCTGACTGAAGAACACACTGCCCATTCTTATAAATCCATAAATGCTGACGAGATAAGTCAACTTCAACATAGTTTCCACCAAGACCATAATTCTCAGTAGACTGTTCCTTAGAACTATAAGCAGGAGCTCTCTTAACAGCCTTACCAGCATTTAATTCTTCTTTAATCTTTGCGATTTCTTCTGTCTGATTCATCTTATAACCATAAGTACCACCACTTACAGTTCTTACGCCTAAACCTGTTGCATTAAATGTATGTGTCTTACCAACAGTATTGGCTTTAGTTGCAAGTGTATAAACAAAGCTCTTCATACGTTTATTCCAGATTTCTTCGTTATAGCTATAAGTACCATCTTCATTCTTAACAAGCCATGTTAACATCTTTTCACTATTTAAGACTTCACTCTGATTGTTAGGTAGTTCATAAGTAATAGAAGTCTTTAAATATTTCTTTAATGTTTCAGCTTCAGATTTAACAGTTTCAGTTGTTTTTCCAGGGATCTTATATGCATCCTTTACTTTAGCAACATTTAAATTTGTTTTCTGAAGACCAACAGCTTTATTTACAGCTTCATAAACAGTTTCTTTATTCAAGCTATTTCCAGCTTTTTCTTTTTCTACAGTAAAAGTACCATTTTCATACTTCATACGTGCATCAGTAGGAGCTGTCTGATTTTCATCTTTTAATTGATTCTTTTCATAAAGAACAGTCTTTAACTTATTTTCATCATAAGAAGTTTTAGTCTGAATAGTTTTCTTATTTCCCTTATGATTAAACAAGTAGTTCTTGAACCATGTAAATGAATCCTGTTTCTTCAACAATGCTTCAACTTGTCCATCAGGAACATAACTCATATTGATTTCTTTTGCTGAAATAGTTTCGGTAGTCTTATTTCTAAACTTCATTTCTAAAGTGTAGTTTAACTGATTCTCAGCAATCTTCTTTTCTGCATCTGCAACGCTTAACTTACCTACATTTACATCATTAATATAAGTAGAAGGCAAGAAGCGATCACTATAAGCTGTACCCATATGATGAATATAGAGGAATACTGATAATCCAAGAATCACGAGTACAGATACAATAATCACAATAATCTTATTTCTTTTCTGTAAATTTGTCATGTTATCTTTCTCTCCCTTACACTACCCCTTCTAATGCATTGATTATAGCAAACATTTGTAAAAAGGTAAATCAAGATTTGTGAAATGACTTAAAAATACATATTTATGTACAAAATGGTTATTTTTGAGTTACTTTTGTGATGATTAGATATAGAGTGAATGGTTAAATATGATTATTAGTACGTTATGTGTAGTGACAAAGAATGCACAGGAATGTGAATAGGTGATTCGAAAATAGTCTCTCTTAAATAAGCAATTCCTCAAATATTGGAGTATTAAATAGTATGGAGGATGTGACTATATGGCAATACCAACAAGTATTAAAACATTATTGTCTGGGGATGTTGTTGAATGGGCAAGAATTGAATTGAAACAAACTTGGGATCCAGCAGCATCTTTAAAAACTATATGTGCATTTGCGAATGATCTTGATAATTGGGGTGGTGGATATATTATTATTGGAGTGCAAGAGGTTAATGGAAGACCCATTTATCCTTTAAAGGGTGTGCAACCAGAAAAGTTGGATTCTTTTCAAAAAAGTATTTTTGCGAAATGTAAGCTTCTTAGACCATCGTATACACCTATAATTAGCGTAGAAAAATGCCAAGATAAGTATTTTATCGTTATATGGTGTCCAGGTGGAGATAATAGACCATATTCATCACCGAAAACTATGGAAAAAAATAATAAAGAAAGAATACATTATATTCGTAAAGCATCGAGCACTGTAGCACCGTCTGATGATGAAGAAAAGGATTTGTTCAATCTAGCGAATAGAGTACCATTTGATGACAGAGTAAATCATCAGGCGGAAATAACTGATTTAAATATAACTTTGATTCAGAATTATCTGAGAGAAATAGGAAGTTCGCTATATGAGAAATCATTAAATGGAGACTTTACAGAATTGTGCAGTGATATGAACATCATAAGTATACTTCCAGAATATGTGAAACCAAAAAATGTTGGATTAATGTTTTTCTGTGCACAACCTGATAAATTCTTTCCATTCACTCAGATTGATGTTGTTCAATTTCCAGATGGATTAGGTGGAGATAATATAATAGAAAATACATTTAAAGGACCGATTCATCATCAACTTAGAGAAGCGTTACAATTCATAAAAAATTCAATCGTGAGTAAAAAAATAGTTAAAAGTGCAGATAAAGCAGAATCTGATTGGGTTTTTAATTATCCGTATGCGGCATTAGAAGAAGCACTTGCGAACGCAGTTTATCACCGTGCGTATGATATTAGGGAACCTATTGAGGTAAGAGTTGAAAAAAATATGATTGAAATAGTAAGCTTTCCTGGACCAGATCGCTCGGTGACACAAGAAGGATTGAAACGATATAAGGTTTCTAATCGTAGATATAGAAATCGTCGTATTGGAGATATTCTTAAGGAACTGCATTTAACTGAAGGGAGAAATACAGGTTTTGGAAAAATTTTAAGTGCACTTGAAGAAAATGGGTCTCCAAAACCTGAATTTGAGACAGATGAAGGACATAATTATTTTATTACAAGGTTATTTATACATAATGCATTTATGAAACAGGGGCAAAAAGGAGCCGAAGTTGATCCAAAAGGAGCCAAAAAAGGAACTGAAAGAAGTTTGGAGATACTTAATAGAATGAGAGAAAATCCTTTTGTAACACAGGTTAAGCTAATGGAAGAGTTTAATCTATCTAGAAAACAGATTCAAAACATCATTCAATATTTGCGTTTAAATGGGTTAGTAGAAAGAGAAGGCTCTAATAGAAGTGGTAAATGGATAGTGAAGAAATAATATATTACTACATTTTCTGCACTGTATGATATTAGAAAAACATTGTATATATCGATGTTATTTTGATTACTGATGAGAGTGACTGTTAAACACATTAACAAGTCACTTTTTTTAATAGTTATTTAATATGTGTTATAATCCCGTTTTTGACAGTTGGGTATATAAAAAAGGGAGAAAAGTGCCTGTTTAAGGGCGTTTTTCTCCCTTTTAAAATTGTTGTATGGGGAGCTTCTTATGAAATTTTTTTGATTTTTTTATTTAGTTCCTTGGGTTGATAGTATTCTTTGTCGAGGTCCAACCTGAATGTCTCATTTAATGCATCACATATCGCGCTGCTTGTATATGTTGCCTGATAGTACAGATCATGGTTGTTCACCACGTTCATATTCTTCAGGTTCTCTATTATCTCATCGGTGGTGAAGTGTCTGCCGTTTCTATTGAGCTTGACCTCAATTATCCTCTGGATAAGAAGTGCAGTGTAGCATGTCATGAAGTGAGCGATTATTCTGTCGTCTCTTCTGTGATTTACTGGTCTTGCCTTGAAATTTGTCTTGAGGACTCTGAAGCAGTCTTCTATTTTATATCTCTGGGAATTAATCCTGATGATTTCTTTAGCGTTATCTTCTGCATCAAGATTGGTAGCTACTGCATAGAATCCGTCAAACATCTCTTCTTTTTTTATCTTCTCCTCATCGATATAGTATCTGTCTTTATCATTTTTATCTCTTTTTATAAATCTCTTCGGATCGTTGGGATTCTTTTTCAGATCATCAACCTTGTTGCTGCTTATCAGTCTTCTTGCACGCTCTATCTGTCTGTTTCTTACATATCTCTGATACTCCATGGCTTTTCTTGAGAATGTTACGATTACATACTGCTTCAGCTTTCCTTTGGACTTCTTCTCTTTTGTATTTCCGCAGGATGTTTCATATTCCTCGGTAAATCCAAGATCTATGGCCTTATCGGCAGGAATGACTTTATATACTACATCATCATAAAGCAATCTGTTTGATTCATCCATTCTGTCAAATTCACGCATCTCTTTCAGAGTCTTCGGCATATTATTTGATAATAATCTATAGCCGTCATCATTGAACACGGCTTTCTGAAGTGGGTTTGACAACTTCTTTATGGACTGGGTGACGATGAAGGCTCTGCTTCCAAAGGAGTTGAATCTTCTAATGTCCATCGATCCAAGACCGGCATCGGCACAGTATATAAGCCTTTTGTCTCTAAAGGATCTTATCATCTTTTTCTCAGTGGATGTGGCGCATAGCTGCTCGTTCTGATTTCCGGGATTGATGCACATGGAAAGAGGGATTCCCTGAGCATCGATGAACAATCCCATCTGCACGATAGGACTGGGCTGATGCTGCTTGGATATTCCATATTTTCTTAAAGCGGAAGATACCTCTCCAGTGACCTCATCCACATAATCATCATCGGCTGTTTCTATCTCGAAATAGTAGTTGGTACAGTCAAAGTAGCACACAGAGGTATCTCTTCTGATGATACTGTTGCTTGCCTCATAGAGGTGGGTAATATAGTCATCAAAGTGTCCTGCGAGAAGGCTCATGAATCTGAGCGATGATTCATAAAGATAATGTGGCTGTTCATAATATGTATGAAGGTGATCATAAATGCCCAGCTTTGAGCGTGGATCGAGAATTCTTGATATCGTGAGAAATCTGTTTATAAGATTCGCGTCATATTCTGCTTTTGTATTCTCTATGATTTCATCAAGAAACTTCTTTATTTTCAGTTCATTATAGATGGACTGGATAAAGAAGTAGCCGATATTGAGATTTCTTGAATGTGCAACATGATCATCTGAAGAGGCAAGCTTCTTGGAAAAGTCAATATTTACATCTAGTGATACTTTTCCAGCTTTATATTCCTCATTATATTTTTCAACCTCCTGTTTTGCATATTCGAGAGGATCATCGGTGATTCTGAGCAGATCATTATGCCTGCCGATTTTCTTTATATTTCTGGTCGTGGTCTTTTTGCCGTTCCTAATTCCCTGCTGAATGAAATATGTAGGATTTTTAGAACGTCTGTCATAGTAAAGTTTCATAGAAATCAGCTCCTATGACAATTATATCATATTATACAACACCATACAACATATAAAAATCAAAAATTTGACAAAAAAATAACGTTGTAATCAACGTTTTTTCAAATCAGAGGTTCTGCAACTGTCAAAGACCCGGCTAATGGAAGAGTTTAATCTATCTAGAAAACAGATTCAAAACATCATTCAATATTTGCGTTTAAATGGGTTAGTAGAAAGAGAAGGCTCTAATAGAAGTGGTAAATGGATAGTGAAGAAATAATATATTACTACATTTTATACATTGTATGATATTAGAAAAACATTGTATATATTGATGTTATTTTGATTGCTGATGAGAGTGACTGTTAAACACATTAACAAGTCGCTTTTTTTCACAGTTATTTAATATGTGTTATAATGAGATCAAAGTGAGGTAATGCTATGAAGATATATTATGAAGTACATGGAAATGGTTATCCGATTATCCTATTACATGGTAATCAGGAAAATAGAAAAATATATGATCAATTAATCAAGGATTTAGAAAACGATTATCAATTAATCGCAATGGATTCACGTTATCATGGTAAATCTATTAAGGGTGGTCCTTTAACACTAGACCGTATGGCTCAGGATGTGATGGATGTCGCAAATGAATTGGATTTAGAAGCATATGATGTCATTGGATTTAGTGATGGTGCGAATATCGCACTAACACTTGCAGGTAAAGATGACCGTTTAAAACATATGGCACTTCTTTCACCTAATGCCACTCCAAGAGGTATTAAGTGGTATTATCGTCTCCATATGTATATGACATTACTTTTATTGCCAATATTCTGTATATATGATAAGAGATCAAGAATACGTTTTAAGCTCATCTCATTTATGACAAAGGAACCACATTTTACTGTAGATTATTTATCAGAACTTAAGATTCCAGCTTTATTACTATCTGGTGAACATGATGTCATTAAGGATTCTGATTTCGCATTTATTCAGTCATCATTGCCTTATTGTGTACATAAGGTGATTAAAGGTTCACCACATTTCTTATTAGGTGATCAATATGATAAAACATTAAGAGAAATAAGGGGGTTTTTATATGCCTGTCATCACGAAGCATAATGTATTAGATATAAAGAATATTGTATTTGGGGAAGGAACACCTAAGATTTGTCTTCCTATTGTAGATACAACTAAAAAAGGTATTATTGATACTTTAGATTCTTATAAGGATTTAGATTATGATGTAGTAGAAATTAGACTTGATTTTTATGAAGGATTAAAAGAAGGGCATTTGACAGATGTATTAGAAGAAATTAAGAAACATACAGATAAACTTGTATTAGGCACAATCCGTACTGTGAGTGAAGGAGGAGAAGGAGAACTTACTTCTCTAGAGTATATACATTGTATTAAAGAAATCTGTGATGCTCATGTGGATCTAGTAGATATTGAGTTATCGCAGGGATATGAATCTGTGATGGAACTTGTTCAGTATGCTCATAAGAAGGGTGTTCATGTTATTATGAGTGAACATCATTTTGATGAAACACCATCAAGAGAAGATATGCAGGAAACACTAGAAAAGATGGAAATATTAGGGGCTGATTTACCTAAACTTGCTGTTATGCCTGAAAGCAAAGAAGACCTATTAACACTTTTAGAAGCCACTCTTTATTCAAGTCAGCGTTTAGGAAAACCTATTATTACTATGTCCATGGGTAAATTAGGGCGCTTGTCACGTATGATGGGCGAATACTTTGGTTCATGCATGACCTTTGCGACAGCTAAGGATGCGAGTGCACCAGGGCAGGTTCCTCTTGATGACTTAAAGAAGGTATTAGAGGTTCTACATGATTAATTTAGAACATGCGAAAAAGGCATTTGATAAATATGTCAGTCGTTATGATCTCTCTATCCCACATATTCATCTTAAATATGTGCATTCTTATAAAGTGATGGATGTTATGGGTGAACTATGTGATATGAAAGGTAAAACTGAAGAAAAGAACTTATGTCTATTAATTGGCCTATTACATGATATAGGCCGTTTTGAACAGTTTCGCTTATATCATTCTTTCCTAGATAGAGAAACAGTAGATCATGCAATGTATTCTTCTCATGTATTATTTGAAGAGGGGCTCATTAGAAAATTTATAGAAGAAGATACATATGACACAATTATTAAGCATGCTATAGAACAGCATAATAAATACAAAGTAGAAGAAGGCTTTAGTGAAGAAGAACTCTTTTACATACATATGATTAGAGATGCAGATAAATTAGATCATTTTCGTGTTAAAGATGTAGAAAAGGATACAGTCTTACTAGGTGTGACTTATGAGGAAGCAGGAAAAGAATCTATAACGGATGAAGTCTATCAACAGTTCTGTAAACATCAACTTATTTATGCTCCTACAAGAAAAACACATTTAGACATGTGGATTTCTTATATTGCTTTTATATTTGATCTTTATTTTGATGAAAGTAAATCATATATTGAAAAAAATCACTATATTGAAAGAAGCTTTGATAAAATAAAAATAGAAGATCTAGAGATATTAAAGAAATATCGAGCGTTAGAAAAATGCGCACTAGAGTATATTAAAGGAGGAAAAATATGAGTTTACCAAAGGATTTCCTATGGGGTGGTGCTTTAGCAGCTCATCAGTTTGAAGGCGGTGTATTGGACACTACTAAAGGTTTAAGTGTTGCCGATGTAATGACAGGTGGAAACGTATCAACACCACGTGTGATTACTGATGGAGTAAAGGAAGGATTATATTATCCAAACCACATCGGCATTGATTTCTATCATCATTACAAGGAAGATATCAAGCTATTCGCAGAAATGGGCTTTAAATGCTTTAGAACATCTATTGCCTGGACAAGAATCTTCCCATTAGGTGATGAAGAAGAGCCTGATGAAGAAGGTTTACAGTTCTATGATGATGTATTTGATGAATTATTAAAATATGGTATTGAACCAGTCATCACATTATCTCACTTTGAAATGCCTTATCATCTTGCCAAGGAATATGGCGGATTCATGAACAGAAAGACTATTGATTTCTTTGTAAAGTTCGCAGAAGTATGTTTCAAGAGATATAAAAATAAAGTTAAATACTGGATGACTTTCAATGAAATCAATAACCAGATGAACTATAAGAATGATATTTTCGGATGGACTAACAGTGGTGCTCATTTTGGAAACTATGATAATCCAGAAGAAGCGATGTATCAGTGTGGTCATTATGAATTGGTAGCCAGTGCAAAGGCTGTGAAGATTGGTCATGAAATCAATCCTAACTTCTTAATCGGTAATATGATTGCGATGGTTCCTATTTATCCATTCTCTTGCCGTCCAGCAGATATGGTATTATCTACTGAAATGATGCATCAGAGATGGTTCTTCTGTGATGTACAGTGCCGTGGCCATTATCCACGTTATGCTTTAAAGATGTTTGAAAACAAAGGCTTTAACTTAGATATCACTGAAGAAGATAAAAAAGCTTTAGCTGCAGGTACAGTAGATTATATTGGTTTCTCTTATTACATGACTAATACTGTAGACTCTACAGCACATATTGATGTTTCTAAGTCATTAGATGGTTCTAGTGAACATTCAGTCGCAAACCCTTATATCAAAGTATCTGACTGGGGTTGGGCTATTGATCCAGAAGGTTTACGTTATGCATTAAATCAGATGTATGAAAGATATGAAAAACCATTATTTATTGTAGAAAATGGTTTTGGTGCGATTGATAAGAAGGAAGAAGATGGTAGCTGTCATGACCCATATCGTGTAGATTACTTAAGAGCACATATTGAACAGATGAAAAAAGCTGTAGAAATCGATGGTGTTGATTTAATGGGTTATACACCATGGGGCTGCATTGACTGTGTCTCTTTCACTACAGGTGAAATGAAGAAACGTTATGGCTTTATTTATGTAGATCGTAACAATGATGGAAGCGGTACACTAGAAAGAAGCAAGAAAGATTCATTTGACTGGTATAAGAAAGTTGTTGCAAGCAATGGTGAAGATTTAGGTTAATTCGCTTTCAACATTGCGAAAAAAAGAAACCCATGAGAAATGCTTGACATTAGGCTCATGGGTTTTTATACTGTTTAAGGGTAAACATTCCTGATGTTTATCAATAATTAAAAAAACGTTGATAAATTCAACATTTTTTCATGTTAATAAATTATTTGTGAGATATTTTTTTATCTCAAGCATATTAGTTGCATGTGCAACTAATTTAGACTAATATAGAATTAGAAAAAAATCTATTAGGTATTTCATCCTAATAGATTTTCTTATGAGGAGGGTAAATAACATGGAGGTAATCAAGAGAGATGGCTCAAAGGTAGCTTTTGATGGAAGTAAGATTGAAAATGCGATTTTAAAGGCTATGCGCTATGGCAGCGGTATTGTGAAACCTGAAATTGCATCTAAAATCTCACATGAAATTGAAGACTGGCATAAATCAAGTGGAGCAGCATCTATCAGCATTTATCGTATTGAAGGACAGGTTTTTGAAAAGTTAATTGAAAAGGGAGAAGTACTTACTGCCAAGGCTTATGAAGGTTATCGTAAGGTAAGAGAGTTCCAAAGAGAAACTAATACAATTGATAATGCGATTTATGGTATTGTCAATCAGACTAATAAAGAAGCAATGGATGAAAACTCTAATAAAGATGCGACTGTATTAGCTACTCAGAGAGACTTAATTGCTGGTGAATTCTCTAGAGACTATTGCCGCCGTTTATTATTACCACCAAAGATTGTACAAGCACATGATGATGGTATTATTCATTTCCATGATATGGATTACTATATCCAGAAGATGCATAACTGTGATTTAGTAAACTTAAAGGATATGTTTGCGAATGGTACAGTTATTAATGATAAATTGATTGAAACACCTAAGTCTTTACAAACAGCTTGTACTGTTGCAACTCAGATTGTTCAGCAGGTGGCGAATGGTCAGTATGGAGGGCAGACAATCTCTATCTCTCATTTAGCACCTTATGTACGTGTATCATATAAGAAACACTTAAAGGCTGTAAGAAAAGAAGGTAAAGAAGTAGGTATTGATTATACTGAAGAACAGATTGAAAAAATCGCAAAATCTCGTCTTCATGAAGAAATCAAAGCAGGTGTACAGACTATCCAGTATCAGATCAATACATTCTCTACTACAAATGGTCAGGCTCCATTCTTATCTATTTTCATGTATTTAAGAGAAGAACCAGACTATATTGAAGAAACAGCTTTATTAATTGAAGAAATCTTAAAACAGAGATATATCGGTATGAAGAATCCTGTGGGTGCTTATGTCACTCCAGCATTCCCTAAATTACTTTATGTATTAGATGATAATAATGTGCCTGATGATTCACAGTATCGTTATTTAACAGATTTAGCTGTTAAGTGTGTATCTAAGCGTATGATGCCTGATTTCATCAGCGCAAAGATCATGAGAGAAAACTATGAAGGACAGGTATTCCCATGTATGGGATGTCGTTCTTTCTTATCTCCATGGAAAAATGAAAAAGGTGAATACCAGTGGTATGGTCGTTTTAACCAGGGTGTAGTCACACTTAACTTAACTGATGTTGGTTTATCAGCTAACAAGAATATGGATTCATTCTGGAAGATTCTAGATGAACGTTTAGATTTATGTTATGAAGCATTAATGTTAAGACATGAAAGCTTAAAGGGTACTCCTTCAGATATTTCTCCAATTCATTGGCAGTATGGTGCCATCGCAAGATTAAAACCAGGAGAAAAGATTGATTCATTATTAGATACTTGTTATTCTACATTATCATTAGGATATATTGGTTTATATGAATGTGTAGTGGCATTAATTGGTCAGTCTCATACTACTGAAGAAGGCGATGCATTAGCTCTTGAAATTATGCAGAAATTAAGAAATACATGTGATAAGTGGAAGAAGGATACAGGTTTAGGATTTGCCTTATATGGTACGCCTGCAGAATCTACTACTTATACATTAGCACGTGCATTAAAGAAGAGATTTGGTATCGTCCCTGGTGTAACAGATAAAGACTATATTACTAACTCTTATCATGTCAATGTAAGAGAACATATTGATGCATTCTCTAAATTAGGCTTTGAAGCGAAGTTCCAGAAGATTTCTTCTGGAGGGGCTATTAGTTATGTAGAAGTGACTAATATGACAAATAACTTTGATGCCATGAAAGAATTAATTAACTATATGTATGAAACAATCCAGTATGCTGAAATCAATACTAAGTCTGACTATTGTCAGGAATGTGGTTTCTCTGGAGAAATCTTATTAGATGAAAACAATGAATGGTATTGTCCTAACTGTGGTAATAGAAACCATAAGACTCTAAATGTATGTCGTAGAACATGTGGTTATCTTGGTGATAACTTCTGGAATAAGGGACGTACACAGGAAATCAAAGAACGTTTTGTACATTTAGACAATAGAGTATATCAGGAAAATAACTAAGAAAGCCTTGTGTCATTAAGGGCTTAAGAGATAACCATAACTGGTTATCTCTTTTTATTAAAATAAGACTGTGAAATCACAGTCTTATTTGAGAAGAATCTTTCTTTTGGTAGAAGAAGGAATATTTAATTGTTGTCTATACTTGACAATAACTCGGCGTGAACAATGTAGTTCTAATTCTTCTAGTTTCTTTAGAATTTGATTATCCGAAAGTGGGTGTTCTTTATCTTCACTATCAACTAATTCAACAATAGCCTTTTTAATAGAATCACTACTATCTCCTGAAGCAGTTTGAGAAACAAGAAGTTGTTTAAGAGGATAAACCTCACCATTAAAGCTGTAGTACTTATTATTTAATGTACGTGAAATAGTAGATTCATGGAATCCTGTTTCATTTGCAAGTTGTGATAAAGTACATGGATATAACTCATCATCATATAAGAAATAACCACTCTGGATATCAACTAAAGCATTTGCGACAAATAATACTGTTTGATTTCTCTTTGTGAGATTTTCAATTAAGAAATGTGCATCATTAAAATAAGATTTCATATTCTCATCATTCTTTACCTTTTCATAAAGAAGATCATTTACGATGAGTTCAGGCTGATTAATAGGAGTAATCATAATATTAGAATCTTCTACCTCTATTAAAATATCTGGTGAGATAAAATCATCCTGGGATGAACTATACATATTACATGGGAATGGATTACAAGAACGTATTTCATAAAATAAATGGTCTATCTCTTCTTTTTTTAATCCTGTTTTCTGTTTAATAAGTGAATAGTTATGAGTTAAGATAACATCCTGATAATCTCTAAATAGTGTATAGCTTTTTGTTTTATTATTATTTTTTAATTGAATGATAATTGAATCAATAGCATCAGCAGCTCCAACACCATTTGGTTCAAAAGAACGTAATATATCTAAATGAACATCAAGCATTTCTTTGTCTATATCTAAATCAGTGAGATATTGATCAATAGGGTAGGATAAGAATCCGCTATCGTCTAATGATTCAATCAAATAATCCATCAAATCTTCATTATATGGGCGAGTACATGCACTTAATTGTAAATAGAGATCATCTTTTAAAGAACGTTTATTAGAAATACTTTCAATAAATTGCTGAGTATCATAGTTTTTAGGTGATTTTAGTTCTAAAAAAGGATTTGTTTCTAATACTTGTTGAACAACTTTATTGATATCATCAATGTTGTCAGTCAAGAAATCTAATGATTTTAATAGTTTTTGATTTAATTTTAATGTTTGTTTCAATGTTTGAATATATTGCATTTTTTGTTTCATATTCATCACCCCTCACCAATATATAGCAAAATTCGTGCCAATTAATGCTTAGGTGTTTACTTGAATAGTATAACGAATAACTGTTGTTGCTTACAAGTTTTATTTGCTTTATCATGAATGATGAGGTGATTTCATTGGAAGAAAAAATAATGTTATTGATCAATGGAAGAATGGATCAAAATTCATACGAAGAATGTCAATCCATCCAATTATCAAAAGAATTAAAACTAAGTAGAAATCAAGTGACTAGACTATTAAATGAACTATTTAATGACAAGAAGCTTATTAAAATCAAAACAAGCCCTGTTTTATATCTTTCAAGAGGTTCTCTTGAAAGTAAGTATAAGAAGAAGCTCTCATCAGATGAATACAAATCATTAGATGAATTGGAAGCTGAATTAAACAATCAGACAGAATTAAAGAATTTTGAAAAGCTTATTGGGTCTAATGAAAGCATGTATCAGATTGTAGAGAAGATTAAGGCAACAGTATCTTACCCTCCAGTAGGATTACCTATGTTGTTTTATGGACCAACTGGTACGGGTAAATCATTTATGGCTAAACTTACGTTTGAATATTGTGTAGACACAGGCTTAATTGATGCATCTAAGAATTTTGTACAGGTGAACTGTTCAGAGTATGCCAATAACCCAGAACTACTCACAGCGAATCTGTTTGGCTATAAAAAAGGTGCTTTTACAGGTGCAGATAGTGATAACTTAGGTTTATTACATTTTGCGGATGGTGGAGTATTATTCTTAGACGAAGTGCATTGTTTAAATGCTGAATGTCAGGAAAAATTATTCCTTTATATGGACCAGGGAATCTATCACTTAGTAGGTGATAATAATAAGTGGTATAAATCTAAATGTAGAATTATATTTGCGACAACAGAAGTGCCACAAAAAGCATTATTAAAAACATTCCTCAGACGTATTCCAGTTATTCTTACAATTCCATCTCTTGCACAAAGAGGAGAAAATGAAAAACTAGAACTCATGTATAGTTTTTTGAAGAATGAAGAGAAGCGTGTCAACAAAACAATTCTTATTTCATCTAACGTTTATGAGTTGTTACTGAATCATACATTTGTAGGTAATATTGGTGAACTGACTAATACTATTCAGGCAAGCTGTGTGAGTGCATTATATAAAAGTAATTCAGATACGTTAGAAATTCATGCTTATGATTTACCTGACAGTATTAGAAATAGTATAGATGTTTCCTCTATGATTATGAAGAAGCATAAACTTGTGTCTCTTAATACACTTCTTCCTGTATCAGATCAGGGTATCATTAAAGATTTTTATCAATCATTAATTAGTCTTAAAAGAGATCAGTCATTTGCAGTAAATGCACAGAATACTGTAGATAGATATTTTGAGAAGCTTATATTTAATGATAATCGTGCAGATTCAATTGATTATCTTACAAACTATCTAGAAAAGATATTTAATAATATCACTGAACATTATGGCTTTAGGACTTCACATAATGAGTTGATTGCACTTGCGACATATGTCTCAGAATTCTCTAAGAATACATATCTCACAAATAACTGGATCAATGAGAATTATGATGAAGTAAAAAACTTGAAGAAATATCTAAAACTTGAATTTCATCGTGAATATGAAATAGGACAGGAAGTTTCTCATTACTTAAAGAATAATATGAACCAGGATATTGATGAGTTTGTAGAATGTATTATCTGTATTTGTATGATTAAGTATTTTGCACATTCTGGTGAAGATCTCACAATTGCGGTTATTATTGCGCATGGTTATTCAACTGCAAGTTCTATTGCGGAAGCAGCCAATAGAATGTTGAATAGTTATATATTTGATGCGATTGATATGCCATTAGATGTGGATGTACAAACTATTACAAGAAAGATTAATGATTACATTGCACATGTTGGTAATATCTCAAAACTTTATTTATTAGTTGATATGGGTTCTCTTGAAGAAATATATCAGGGATTAGATACAAGTAATGCAGATATTGCCTTAGTAAACAATATTAATACTAAATGTGCGTTAGAAATAGGACAGGGAATTAAACTCAATAAAACCGTGACTGAAGTAATTGATTCTATTCTTAAGGAAAACATCTATAAAACGCATGTAGAACTTAAGAAAAAGAAAGAACCTATTGTAATCTGTTCTTGTGCATCAGGAATTGGTACAGCGAATAAGATCAAAGAAATCTTATTCAATTCTTTACCTGAAGATTCAAATCTAAAGATTATTACTTATGATTATCCTGCTTTAATACGTAAACAGGTCTATGATCAGTTAATGAATGATTATGAAGTCGTCTGTGTCATTGGAACACTTGATCCAAATATTGAATCTATGAAATATATAGGTATACAGGAATTGATTATTAATGAGGGTCAGAATGCGATAGAAGTATATTTTGGGAAGTATATGACTCAAGATCAGATGGAGATATTCGAAAAGAATATCTTACGTAATTTCACATTATCTAATGTCATGAATAACTTAACTATATTAAATCCAGATAAACTACTAGAACATGTAGCGAAAGGAATTGATCATCTACAGAATATCTTACATAAGAGATTTAAGAATAGAACATGCTTTGGATTATATGTTCATATCTGTTGTCTTGTAGAAAGATTAGTTACAAGACAAGCTATTTCAAACTTTACTGATCAAGACTTTAAAGAAAAGCATCAAGAGTTTATAGATCAAGTAAATATCTCAATGAAAGAAGTTAAGACATACTACAACGTTGAGATTCCAGATGAAGAAATAGAATATATATACAACTATATTATAAATGATTAGTGTGCCATTAATTGGCACACTTTTTGCTTGCTTATAAGTGGAAGTTGGTTGTGTAGATTAAGCGTAATTAATCTATAAACTGGCACAAAGCTTGCTTGAGTATAAGTGGAAGTTAGTTATGCAGATTAAGCGTAGTTAATCTATAAACTGGCACAGAGCTTGCTTGAGTATAAGTGGAAGTTAGTTATGCAGATTAAGCGTAATTAATCTATAAACTGGCACAGAGCTTGCTTGAGTATAAGTGGAAGTTAGTTGTACAGATTAAGCGTAAAGATCTGTAAACTGGCACGAAGCTTGCTTGAGTATAAGTGGAAGTTAGTTGTACAGATTAAGCGTAATTAATCTATAAACTGGCACAAAGCTTGCTTGAACTAAGATGAGTGGAAAGGAGTGAAAATCATGGCAAAAATCATACTTGCATCGCATGGAGGATTATCTGCAGGAATGCTTGATTCAGTAAAAATGATTGTTGGAGAATTAGCTGCTGACGTAGAAACATATAGTTTATTACCAGGACGCAATCCTAACGAATATGTAACTGAATTAAAAGAAAGAATCAGTACTTCTTCAGAAGAATTCATAATTTTATGTGATATCAAAGGAGGTAGCGTTTATAACGCTATGATTCAGTTGCTGGATATGAATAATGTAGAAATTATTTCAGGAATGAACATGAATATAGTTTTAGAATTAGTTATTAAAAACAGTAGCGGATTTATTGATATTGATAATGCCTTAAAAGAAGGAAAAGAAGGAATTCAATTAAAAAATAAAGATAATGTCGTCGTTAATACAGAAGACGAAGATTTCTAAAAAAAAGGAAGGTGGATTTATGTTAGTTGGGTTAAGAGTTGATCATCGTTTATTGCATGGTCAGGTAGCATTTTCTTGGACAAGTGCACTCGGAGCTGATTGTATCTTGATTGCAAATACAGCAGTTACTAATGATAATCTTAGAAAAACAGCTATTAAAATGGCAAAGCCAGCAGGGACAAAATTAGTTATTAAGAATATTGAAGATTCAATCAAAGCATTAAATTCAGGAGTAACAGATAAATACAAGTTATTTGTTATTGTTGAGAGCGTAAAAGATGCTTACGAATTGATGACAAAAGCAGATATTCATTCTGTAACACTTGGTGGAACAAAGGCTACAAATGAAACAAAGAATATTTCTAAAGCAGTGAATCTGACTGATGAAGAAATTTCATTAGTAAAGGAACTTATCGAAAGAGGGGACGAAGTTGAAATTCGAATGGTTCCAGCAGATAAAAAGATGTTAGCTAAAAACGTTCTATAAAGGAGGAAAAATATTATGATGTTGAAGGCGTTTTTACTAGGCTGTATCGCATTCTTGGGGAAATGTGATTTAGCTACAGGTACAAACCAATTACAGAGACCTATTATTTTAGGTCCGCTAGTAGGGCTAGTGTTAGGTGATCTTGACGCAGGAATTAAGATCGGTGCAACGCTTGAACTTGCATTCTTAGGCTCTTATTCAGTTGGTGCATTTATTCCACCAAACGTTATTGTTGGTGGTGTATTAGGAACAGCATTTGCGATTGTTACAGGTAAGGGACCTGCAGTTGCATTTACAATGGCGTTCCCAATTGCTTTACTCGCAGTAGCAATTGATAATATCTTCTTCTCATTAGTTAGACCACTGCTTGGTAAAGTAGCTGATAACTATGCTGAAAAAGGTAATGTACATATGGTAAGTGTCATTCATATGGCTACAGGGTTCTTAACTTGTACAGTACTATTCTTAATGGTATTCCTTGGATTCTCTGTTGGATCAGATGCAATGAAGAAATTTGTAGAAGCTATTCCAGCTGTTATTACTAACGGATTAACTATCGCAACAGGTTTATTACCAGGTATTGGGTTTGCTATGTTAGCTCAGATGATCATGAATAAGAAGGTCGTACCATTCTTCTTCTTAGGATTTGTATTATCAGCATATTTCAAATTACCAGTAGTCGGTATCGCACTCTTAGGTCTTATTATTATTTTCACAACAATTGATTTCACAGCTAAAAAAACACAGTTAGCAACAGCTGTAGTAGAGGAGGATGATGACGATGACTTCTAAAGTAGATACACCAATCAATGCTGAAAACGGTGGCGTTATTACAAAAAAAGATTTAGTTAGAATGTTCTGGAGATCATTACCAATGGAATTCTCATGGCACTATGAAAGACAGATGCATATGGGATTTGAATTCATGGTAGGTCCAGCTCTTAAAAAGATTTATAAAGATGATCCTGAAGGATTAAAAGAAGCATTACATAGAAACTTGGAATTCTTTAACTGTACAGCTCATGTCACACCTTTCATTGGTGGTATCACACTAGCTATGGAAGAAATGAATAGAGCAAATGATGATTTTGATGCATCATCTATCAATGCAGTAAAAGCTGCGTTAATGGGTCCTCTAAGTGGTATTGGTGATTCACTTATCTTAGGAACACTTCGTGTATTAGCAGTTGGTATTGGTACATCTCTTGCTATTAAGGGTAATATTCTTGGACCAATCCTATTCTTCTTAATTTTCAATGTTCCTACTTTCATCTTACGTTATGTATGTGCAATTAAAGGATATGAATTAGGAGCTAACTATTTAGAAAAAGTTCAGGCTTCTGGTTTGATGGAAAAATTCATGTTAGCAGCTGCAATTCTAGGGGTTATGGTCATCGGTGGTATGACAAACGAACTTGTTGTAGCTAAAACAGCATTAAAAATCGGTAGTGGTAAGTCAGCTACACAGATTCAAAGTGTACTAGATGGTATTATGCCAGGATTGTTACCATTAGCAGCAACTGGAATCTATTATAAGTTGTTGCAAAAAAAGACAAATGTCATTCTTATGATTATTGGTACAGCTATCTTTGGTATTATCTGTGCACAATTTGGAATCTTAGCAGCTTAAAAAAATATTTATAAATAAAAAAGGAGAAAATTTTATGTTTAATTTTGATGAAAAGAAAGTTTATACAGATCATTTAAATGGGGTTAATATGATCCCTCAGGTAGAAAAGGTAGTAGATAAGATTTGTGAAGATGGATACAAGAATATCTTCTTAGTTGGTATTGGTGGAACATTATTATATGCAGGACAGATTTTCCATACAGCTAGACAGTTAGGATGCTCTTTACCTTTATATTTAACTAATGCTACAGACTTCTTATATGAAGGTGATGCAAACTTTACAAAGGATTCAGTAGTAGTTGTTGCTTCATTATCTGGCCATACAGTAGAAGTAGAACAGGCTATTGATAAAGCACACGAAGTAGGTGCTAGAGTTATTGGTTATGTAGAAGTAGTTGATACTCCAATCGCAAACAAAGTTGACGAATTAGTCACAACAGTAGGTGGAGAATATTACTGGTGGTATACAGTTGTCTTAAGATTCATGAAGAATGCTGGACAGTTCGATAAGTATGATGAATTAGTATCTGATATGCAGAACTTACCAAAAGATATTGTTCAGGTATATAAAGATGCAGATGCTCAGATGAAAGAATATGCAGATAAATACTGTGACTCACCACTTACATACTTAGTAGCTTCAGGTAACCTTGAAGACTGGGCTCATTGTTATGGTATGTGTATTATGGAAGAAATGCAGTGGATGCGTACTCGTCCTATCTCAGCAGCTAACTTCTTCCATGGCTTATTAGAAGTTATCGAAAGAGATACTACAGTATTATTAATCAAAGGTGAAGATAAGACTAGACCAGAAATGGATCGTGTTGAAAACTTTGTTGGTAAAATCTGTGCAAACGTTACAACTATTGATACTAAGAACTTTGAATTACCTGGTATCAGAGATGAATTCAGAGGAATCTTATCTCCAATCGTAATGAGATCAGCATTCATGAGACTTAATGTTCATCTAGAACACAACAGACGTCATCCATTAGACATCAGAAGATACTATAAGTGCTTAGAATACTAAAAAGAGAAAACGGGCAAGGCATTATATAATGCCTGCTCGTATTTATAATTATGATTAAAACTGTTATTTTTGATATGGATGGTGTCATCTTTGATAGTGAAACCATGTATATAAATGATTTGATAAGATTTTTTAAACAGCATGATATAGAAATACAAGTAAGTGATTGTATTTCTCTCATTGGTATTGATAGTAAATTATATTATGAACATGCATACACAATGTGGAATGGAAAAACTGATTTCATGACATTTAAAAATATGCTTCAAGAATATTTTCGTTCATTAGATCGTGATTATAAAGCGGTAGTTAGACCTCAGATCTATTCCGTTTTAGAACACTTAAGTAAACATTATAAAATAGCGTTAGCATCCTCTTCTAGTTTATATAGTATTAATACTGCATTGGATCAGGCTGGTTTAAAAAAGTATTTCTCACTTATAGTAAGTGGTGAACAATTCAAAGAAAGTAAACCAAATCCAGAAATATATTTACATACAATCAAAGAATTGAACGTGAATAAGGATGAAGCTATTATTATTGAGGATTCATCTAAAGGAATATTAGCTGCAAATAGAGCTGGTATTAAGGTATTGGCTTTAAAAGATGATAAGTTTGGCTTAGATCAGAGTCAGGCAGATATAATTATTAATGAATTAAATGATATTATAAAGTTGATTGAGAAAGGGGCATAAAAGTATGAATGCTATGTTAATTGTCGCTATAGTGATTGCTATTATTGGTACTATTCCAGTAATCATCAGAAAGAAACTCCTAAAAAATTATCTAACATTACTCCAAAACAATGATATCAAGGCAATAAAAGACTTAATGGCAACTAAACTAGCTAAGATATGTATTCCTCCATTTAATAGGGAATATTTACTTTTAAATGCTTATCTAAAATTAAAAGATGACAAACAAATAGATACTCAAGTAAACAATATAATGGATCATGTTCCTATGAATTCTAAGCAGAAGTCTGCTCTTGCAAAATCAGTATTCTATATATATGTAGATAAGAAGAATGCATCTATGATTGATCGTTTGTTGGAAATGGTTAGCACGACAAATGATCATGCCCTATATAGACAGATGGATATGGTTAATGATACTTTGATTAGTGGTGGAATTAAGTATTATGATGAATTAAAATCTGATCTAGAAGATGTAGAATATACTAAAAACAATGAAGATACTCCCTATCTTGAATTCTTATTATCAATTATCTACAAGAATATGGGTAATGAATCAAAAAGCAAGGAATATAAGAATAAAGCCTTAGAAGACAGTAAAGGAACTGTATATGAATCTTTAATTAAATCCCAAAATTAATAGGATGATTGAGAAAATTTCGCACTGAAAGACAACTTAATGGTTGTCTTTTTTTGTGTTTATCACTATAAATTATCTATGTCAAATATATTTGATAGACATAAAAGTAGTTATATGACAAGATAATCACGAAAGGGAGTGTAAAGATATGGAAATAGGCAAACAATTAAAAGAAGCACGTATCAAATCTCATCTTACCCAAGAAATGGTGTCAGAAAAAATAAATGTTTCAAGACAGACAATCTCTAATTGGGAAAATGAGAAGTCTTATCCTGATATTATAAACATTATAGAACTAAGTAATCTCTATTCTATTACTCTTGATGAACTTATAAAGGGAGATGAAAGAATGATCGAACATCTAGAAGAAAGCACAAATATAGTAAGAAGCAGTAAACAATTGATAGGCGCAATATTATTGAATATATTTGTTGTGATTCTATTAATTACATTAGGCATGTTCTTGCCAGATAGTAAGTATTATCTAGTTGTTGTATTCTGCTTAGCTGTAGTAAGTTCATCATTATTGTTGTATCAAATTATTAAGTGTATATAAGGAGGATTCTATGAATAATATATTATTTGTGATATGTATGGCAATTACTCTTGTAGGAACTATGGAAACAACATATCAAATATGTAAGTTGATTGTATTAGATGCTTCAGCGCGAGGACTTAAACATCCTAGATTATGGGGGTTACTTGCAATAAATGGAAATAACTCAAGTGGATTATTATTCTATTTACTTAGAAGAAGAAAATATCCATTAAAGAATATAGATGAACATCAAAGAACACTGATAAACAAAAGAAAGAAATCAGCAGGTATAGGTCTTCTATTTGTTGTAATAGGTATAATTGGACTCATATTATGTTGTAGTTTATAGAATATTTAACTTCCGCAACCGCCAGTTGACATATTTACAGCCTGAATTGGTAGAAGGGAATTACCATAATTGGTATATTTGGTATGTAAGGAGGAGAAGAATATGATTCTTGCTGATAAGATTATAGAAGAAAGAAAAAAGAATGGCTGGTCACAGGAAGAACTCGCTAATAAGTTAGGTGTATCTAGGCAGGCTGTTTCTAAATGGGAGAGTTCAGGATCTATACCAGACCTACAAAGAATACTTCAGATGTCTGAACTATTTGGTGTGACTACTGATTATTTACTAAAGGACGAAATAGAAGAAGAACCACTCAATGAATATACAGAAACTAATACAATCAAGGTAAGTATGGAAGAAGCCAATCAATATCTTGATATGAAAAGTAAAGGTTCAAGAATAGTCGCGAATGCGACGAGTCTATGCATATTAAGTCCTGTACCTCTTATAGTATTAGGTACAATGACACAAGATCATATACTTATAGGTTTTAGTTTAGTACTACTTCTTGTATTAGTCGCAATAGCTGTCTATCTATTTGTGAATTATGGAATACGTGATGCTTCTATGCAACATCTAGAAAAAGAAAGCTTTGAAACAGAATATGGTGTATCAGGAATGGTACGTGAAAGAAGAAAACAATATGAACCAACATTCACAAGGAATATTGCGATAGGAGTAGTACTTTGTATTCTTTCTGTCATTCCTACTATAATGGCAGGTGTAATGGAAGTAGAAGATTATATGAGCGGTATATCTGTAGGTCTATTACTTATTATTGTTTCTATTGGTGTCAATATTCTTATTCGTGCAGGTATGATCAAGTCTAGCTATGATACTCTATTACAGGAAGGGGAATATACAATAGAAGAGAAACATTTGAAAAAGAAGACAGATGATTTTTCAGGTGCTTATTGGTGCTTGATAGTCGTAATATATCTTGGGTGGAGTTTTTGGACAAATAACTGGAAAATGACATGGATTATATGGCCAGTGGCTGGAGTACTATATGCGGCAGTACTTGGTATTGTGAAAATGATTATAGATAATAGAGAGTAGAAAAGTGATAGTTCGCAAGTTTTCTTGTGAACTATTTTTTTCTCAGTGTATAATGAATATACAAAACATTTGACACTAAACCAGGGTTTAATGTTACCCTAATAAAGGTGGTGATTGTATGGAGACAAAGGAAATACTAGAAAAAGTAAAAACAGGAGAACTATCTGTAGAAGAAGCCGAACAATTCTTTAAGAAATCAGCTTTTGAAGAATTAGGTTATGCGAAATTAGATACAAACAGAGAAATACGTTCAGGTTTTCAGGAAGTGATTTATTGCCAAGGAAAAGCAGATGATCACTTAGCCGGTATTGTGAGAAGACTTTATGAGGTGCAGGGAGAAGTTTTTGGGACTAGAGCCTCAATACATCAATATGAACTTTTAAGGGATGAATTTCCTGAACTAGAATATGATCCATTATCACATATTATTAAGATAGAAAAAGAAAAGGAACATAAAGGGAAGATTGTTGTATGCAGTGCTGGTACAGCAGATCTTAATGTGGCTGAAGAAGCAGCACAGACAGCTGAATTCTTTGGGTGTCATGTAGAACGTTTGTATGATGTAGGTGTGAGTGGTATTCATCGCTTATTATCTAAGTTAGATATCCTGCAATCAGCACGATGTATTATTGCGGTGGCAGGAATGGAAGGCGCCCTTGCAAGTGTTATTGGTGGCCTAGTAGATTGTCCTGTTATTGCAGTACCTACATCAGTGGGTTATGGAGCCAGCTTTCATGGTGTCAGTGCTTTACTTACAATGATTAATTCCTGTGCCAATGGTATTGCGGTAGTGAATATTGATAATGGTTATGGTGCAGGTTATATCGCAACTCAGATTAATAGAACGGGGGAATCAAAATGAATCAATTATATTTAGAATGTTATTCTGGAATAAGTGGAGATATGTTTGTCGCAAGCTTACTTGATCTAGGGGCTTCACAAAAAGTATTAGAAGAAGTTCTTTCATCATTATCTCTTACAGGGTTTAAAACTGAAATCACAAGAGTCAATAAATCAGGACTTGATGTCTGTGATTTTAATGTTGTATTAGAACATGATAATCATGATCATGATATGAATTACTTATATGGTGAACATACACATCATGAACATCACCATCATCATGAACATCGTCACTTGCATGATATTTTACATATCATTGATCATGCACAAATGACAGATCATGCTAAAGAATTAGCTAAAAAGATCTTCACTATTTTAGGCGAAGCAGAGGCAAAAGCCCATGGTACAACTATTGAAGAAGTGCATTTTCATGAAGTAGGTGCTGTGGATTCTATTGTAGATATTATTTCTGCAGCGGTATGCTTTGATGATTTAGGGATTGATGAAGTCTATATTCCGGTTATTTATGAAGGAACAGGTACTGTGAATTGTGCGCATGGAACACTTCCTATCCCAGTTCCTGCAGTGAATAATATTGTGTCTAGTCATCATTTACCTATTCATATTGATACTATCAAAGGTGAATTAGTGACTCCTACAGGCGCTGCCATTGCTGCGTCTATTGTGACATCTCATACACTTCCTTCTACCTTCACAATAAAAAAGACAGGTATAGGGGCAGGTAAGCGTGCTTATGAAAGACCAAGCTTACTTCGTGCAATGTTGATTGAAACAGATCCCAGGCACCAATAAGGTATGTAAACTAGAAACAAATATTGATGATAGTACAGGAGAAGTATTAGGTCATGTGATGGAGTTATTAATGTCTCATGGTGCTAAAGATGTTCATTATATTCCTGTGATGATGAAAAAGAACAGACCTGCTTACTTACTCAATGTATTATGTGATGAAGAAAAAAGAAAAGAATTAGAAACAATCATTTTTAAAGAAACAAGTACTATCGGTATTAGACGTACTTACATGGAACGTACAGTTCTTCAAAGAACTTTTGAAACAATTTCTACACCTTTAGGTGATGCTGTATTTAAGGTGGTCAATATAGATGGAGAGAAAAGAGCGTATCCTGAATATGAAAGTGCGAAGTTATTAAGTGAAAAACATAATTTATCTATTATAGATGTTTATCAATTGCTGGAAAGGAGTTAATCTGAATAAAAATTGAAAGAGAAAACAAATTATACCCTAAAAAAGTGCATAA
>ERZ838483.549-NODE-549-length-46207-cov-21.094102_pt1 | contig 46207 bp, 38 predicted proteins | sample MGYA00519939_ERZ838483 | MGnify/ENA primary metagenome ERZ838483 (study PRJEB31850, sample SAMEA3708836) | human gut metagenome | biome: human gut; feature: human-associated habitat; material: faeces | place: China | collected 2014 ... | reverse complement strand
TGCTCACGCCCCGCGTGACGCGGGAGGTCGTGACCCGCGCCGTCCCGGGCGCCGCCGAGGACCCCGAGCGGGCCCGCCTCCTGGAGGCGCTCTCCTCGCTATCGCCCCGCGAGCTCGAGACGGCGTCCCTCGTGGCCGAGGGGCTCTCGAACGAGGAGGTCGCCGCGCGCATGGTGATGGAGCCCGCGAGCGTCCGGAGGAACGTGAGCCGCGTGCTCGCCAAGCTTGGGCTGCGCGACCGCACCCAGCTCGCCGTGGCGTGGTGGAGGAGCGGGATGGGGTCGCGGGGGACGCACGAGGGATAGGCCGACGACGGCTCGCTCACAAAAGAACGCATCAGGCGCCCGAGGACCAGCTCCAGGGCGGCGGGGAGGTGACGTTCTCGAGCTGGGGTTTTGTTGTAAGCGCATAGTCTCCCAAAGTTGTTCTCTCCTTAACTTAACAAAAAGCAGAGCAAACCATAAAAGATAATTTCTCCTTGACGTTATCGGCCCTGCGGCTGTACGTCTGGCACTTTGATAACGGTTATATGGGATTGTTTAATGACGATTAGACAATCACTTTTTGCATTTGGGACAAAGGAGAGGATATTAACAAAACATGGTATCTTCCCGATTTTTGTCGCTCGTTTTTTTCCGAAAGAGACACAGCAGCCCTTAGAAGGCAACCAGCTCTTTGCACAAGCAGATGGAAGAAACGAATCTCGCTAACGAGAATGAGCAGAAAATTGCGAGAGCCCAACAATACCAACAATATGAAGTTGAGAGACTCGAAATAGATTGCCCAAGCATAGCAGCCACAGCAGCAACCGTATTAAAGGCAATCACCAGAATGGAAGGCAAATCGGGATTTGTTTTCCATGCGCAAACGGAAAGCCCAATCATCACCGCTAAATAGCATATAGCTCCAATTACCCCCGTCAAATTAGCCAACAAAAGAGAGGCATACTCAAGCGCAAGATAAATTGTCGGATGTGAGAAATCACCGACTGCCTCATGTAAGTAAAAGAAAGAAAAGGCCGTTGCGACCATGATTGTCAAAGACGCATAGCCTGTTATTTCTATTCCAAAGATACTTAGCAGAGACGGAAATAGGTCGATTACGATAGTGATTATCAGTTTTCTTCTGATGTCGGAGTATGCAAATACCCAGTTATTATTAAGGAGACTTAACACTCGGAAAGATGACTCATCTAAGCAAATGGACCCGATAAGCAATACCAAAGAAAAAAACAATGAAGTAAGCAACTACAATCTCCAAGTCTCCCTTATTGAAGCACAATAACGCCACATAGGAAAACTAGTACTTAGGCATGATTCGCCCCAAGGAACTCCCTGTTGTTGAGGAAATAGCCCTGCACGATACCAAGCTCCATGTCATCCATGCTCGTCTCGAGAACGTTGCCTTCGCTGTCGAGAACAGCTGCCGTGGTGGGCGAGTTGAGATTGAGAACTCGAATTCGGCCATCATCCTCCTGGGAGAAGGCGTAGCCGTTCACTATCATGTCCGCAGTACTCGCAACCGCCTCGATATCAGGCATGAGCCACCTCCACGTTCTTAATGGGAGAAAGAAACGCATCCGAATCTATGTATAGGTCCTTAAGAATCGGCACGAGGTCGATGTACTCTTCCTCGTCGCCCGCATTGTGGGAATACCTGGCGTCGGCAACGAGATAGCCCGCATCCCATCGCTTCACGCGGGTGTAGCACTCAAGTGAATACAGAGCGCGGAACCGAATGAGGACGTCCCTAAATCGAAACTTCGTGAACCCATCTGAATTGCCAAGGGTTGCCGTGTTCTGGGTATTCGCCCTCACTACCATGGTTCCGCCTCCAACTCATTCTTTTTCGATTCTACCCTTGGCATAGAGAAGGCAACCGATGCGGAACAACATCGACATGAGCAGCATCCGCTCGTGGGATGACAATCCCCGGAAAATGTCAGGCGCGGTCGCGCTCGTCCTCTTGCTTGGCGGAGATGATGTCAATGAGGCTCGCATCCAGCGTCCAACCGTTACCGGGCCCCGTCATAATGCGTCCACATGAGAACGACCTTGACCGTTCCTTCATAGAGAGTGCCACCCCTCTCAATCTCTCCTTTGATGACTTCGTAAACGAAGCGGTGCTGCAGGCTGATGCGGCGAGAGTAGAGGCCGGACAGATTGCCGACGAGAGCCTCATAGCGCGGGGGAACCTTGAAGGGGTCCTCCCGCACCGCCGCGACAAGCGCCTTCGCCTTGCCGGCAAGCCCCGCCGCCTTGAGTTGCTTTGCATCCTTCTGGGCCTGCTTGGTGAACAGGACAAGCCACATGGCTACCAGTCCAGCGCGTCTTCGGTGGCGCAATTCTCGACCGGCTCCGTCTTCCCCGCGACAATCGATTCGGCAACACCGGGAACACCCATGAGATAGAGCGTCTCCTCGATAGAGGCCCACTCATCCTCTCCGACGAGCACGGCACCCTTTCCACGACTGTTCGTGATGGCCACCGGAGCGCAGTCCTCGTTGACGCGCGTGATAACGTTGTACAGGTCTTTGCGTGCCGCCGTTGCCGTGATAGAAGTCATGCGGCCTCCCTTACCATAAGCGTACGCTTTTACGTACGTTTATGGTAAGGCGGGGAGACAAGGGTGTAAAGTCCCCTCACTGCGCACGCCCACATCCAATATGGATGAAGAGTCGGCTGGGGCAGTCAGGCATCCCCGTCAATCGGTTCTATTTCACTGTTGCGCACTTCGGAGCTTAGCCTCGCGAATCCGCATCGGGTTCCGACCGCCCCTCGCCGTCCCGCTCGTCCTCCCGCCAGGCGGCGATGATGTCGATGAGGGCCGCGTCCAGGCGGTGGGTGGCATCGAGGATGGCGCGGGCCTCGTCGGCCTGCTCGCCCTGGAGCCGCCCCTCCTCGAGGTCGGCGGCGAGGAGCTCGGCGTTGCCCTGGATGAGGGTGAGCGGGGTCTTGAGCTCGTGGGCGAGCGTCTCCATGCGCTTGCGCCGGGTCTCCTCGGAGGCCATTTGCTCCTCGAGCGAGCGTTTAAGCGAGACCCGCATGCGCTCCATCGCGGCGAGCACGTCGTCGACCTCGGCAACGTCGCTCGTTCCGACGGGCCTGTCGAGGTCGTCGGCGGCAACGGCGTTCGCCGCCGCCACGAGCGGCTCCATCTTGCGCGTGAGCACGCGCGCGGCGCGCAGGGCAACGAGGACGACCATGAGAACCGTGCCGATGATGGTCGAGACGAGCCAGAGGTCCTGGGGGTTCGGCCAGGACGCGTCCCGTGCGTGGTCGGCCCAGTGGGGCATCATGTCCCAGGAGATTGCCGCCCACGTGCCATCGGCGAGCTTCACGGTCGCCACCTGCTCGTACGAGCCGGACGAGACGTCGGGGCCGGGGCGGACGGACGTCTCACCGGCGGCAACTGCGGAAGAGACGGACGTCTGGGCGCTGGCGAGCGCCTCCTCCCCCATGTCCGAGAAGAGGATGCTGCCCGAGGCCGAAAGCTGCGCCCCGCGGTATGCGGTGGAGAGCGAGTCGGGATCAAGATGACCCGCCGAAGCGATGTCACCGACAGTCTCGTCCGCATGGGTCGAGCCCCAGTCCGCCGGGAGCACCTCGCCGCGCGCCATCGCGCCGAGGAGCAGCGCCCAGGGCCCGCCCACGGTCAGGGTTGCCCCAAGTAGGACGAGGGCGAAGTAGCGCCCGACCACGAGGGCGAGCGGGATGCGCAGGCGGCCGTCCGAGTTGCGGAATCGCATCACTTGGCCGCCTCCCACTTGTACCCGACGCCCCACACCGTTGTGATGGGGTCGACACCCGCGACTCGGAGCTTGGCGCGCGCCTTGCCCACATGCACCGAGACCGCCGCGTCATCCGTCTCGCTCTCCCAGCCCCGTACTGCCTCGCGGATCTGCGCCCGGCTATAGGCACGGCCGGGGTGCTTGGCGAGGAACTCGCAGATGCCGTACTCGGTGGGCGTGAGGGGAACGGGCACGCCGGTCGAGCCGTCGGGAGCTGTCACACTGAGTTCGCGCGCGCCGAGGTCGAAGCGCACGCGCCCGAGATCGAGCACGCTCCGGCGCACCCGGCGCTCGCGGCGGAGCGACGCCGCCACCTTCGCGCGCAGCTCCGCCACGCCGAAGGGCTTGCGCACGTAGTCGTCGGCACCGAGGCCGAGACCCAGCACCGCGTCATCCTCATCAACCTTGGCCGTGAGGAACATGATGGGTCCGTCGAAACGCTCCCGGATGCGCCGGACGAGCTCGAAGCCATCGAGCCCGGGCATCATCACGTCCGTGAGAATGAGGTCGTAGCGCGAGAGGTCCATCGCGGGGACCGTCGTTGGGTCGTCGGCGCACTCGACCTTGTGACCGTCGCGGGAGAGTGCCCGCTCGAGCAGCTGAAGTATGGCGCGGTCGTCATCGACCGCGAGGATGCGAGCCATCGTGCCCTCCCTCATCGAATGCCTGCCAAACGGCCTGCAGCTCAACCAATCCTATTCCAAGTCAGCAAGACTGAGCGCGAACGACCTGATGGGACCAATGGAGGCACCGGGCCGCACGAGATCCTCCGCCTTAGGGAAAACGTCGTTGTCAGGAAGGCCGTTCAAGGCGTAGACCGCGCCATCCCCCGTCGTGAGGCGCAGAACCGGATCGCCCGACGCATCGGGTTCTGCGCTGACCTCGCATCTGTCGAACTCGAACGGCCAGAGGTCCCCGAACTCCTCGCAAGTGATGGTCTGAGGGTTGGATGTGGCCTCGACAGGCGACGCCGAGGAACCAGACGTGGGAAACTCCTCCGGATGGGACAGGCCTCGGCAGCCGGAGAGGGCGGGCACGGCAACGAGGGCAGCCACGAGCGCCAAAACGATTTCAGACCAGATACGGGGCCGGAATTCCAACCGCGTACTCATTCTCCCCTTCTCCTCTCTTCGAAGAAGCCTACCCAAGCGAGCAGGGCGGCGAGGCCGACCGCCGTGACCGCCAGGGTGAGCACAGAGGTCACCTCGAGCTGCCAAATCACCGCGCGCAAACCAGCACCCGTGGCCATGCCGAGCTCCACGAGGAGCGACCCCAGCCGCTCCGCCCAGGCGAACGGCACGTAGCCGAGCACGCCCGACGAAGCCGCAGTGAGCTCACCAGTGACGAGCCCGTGCGCAAGACCGCCCACGGCGAAGAGGGCGCAGGCGAGGCCTGCCGCGCCGACGCCGATGGCTGCGTTCCTGCCGAGGGCGAGCGCGAGCCAGACCGACGCGACGTAGAGGACGAGCGACCCCGCCGCCATGCCCACGGCCGCCCGGGCGTAGACGCCCGCCGAGAACCCGTCGCGCCCGAAGGCCCCGAGCATCACCGAGAACGAACCGAGCGCCACCGCCACGGCGATGACGCCGAGCAGCCACAGCACGAGCACGCGCGCCGCAAGGGCGATGCGCCTCGACGGTACCGCGAGCAGGCTGGCAAGGCCCGATGCCTCGCGCTCGCCGTCGACGTCAAGACCGCACACAATCGCGACCATGAGGGGCATGAGCGCACCGACGAGCTGGACGAACGCGTCCGTGCCAAGGCGCGGGTCCCACGGCGCCACACCGAAGTAGGCCCCGCAAGCGATACCGGCGATAAGTCCGCATGCCAGGTGCAGGGCAATCAGCGGCGAGCGCCTGAGCCGCACGCACTCTGAGATCGCGGCGCGCCAGAGCGACATCCGGGACACCCGACCGGCGCCCGCAGCAACATACCTTCCGTTTCCCATCACAGTTCCTCCGATCCCCTGAACCAGACCGCGCCGGCAGCCGTGAGCATGACTAACACCGCCGCGCAAACCGCGAGCGCCGCCGCCTGAACAGGCCCGAAGGACCCAATCGCAGCCGCGAGCTCGGGCGATGCCGAGAGCGGCTCGGCCGTGGGCAGCACGGGCAAGAAGGCGCTCGGCAGGATGACCGAGGCCGCCGGCGGAAACGCCCACCAGACCCCGCCGACCGCGGACCACGCGAAGCCCCCGCCGATCTGCACAGCGAGCGGCACCAGCACGCCAGCGAGCATCCCGGCCCGGCAGACGAGGAAGAGCGTCACCGGAATCATCCACGACGTCGCGATGACGCTCGTCGCCGCAGCGGCCGCCATCGCGAGAACCGATGGCCCGCCCGGGTTCACGACGGCACCCACGAGGTACACGGCGAGCACGCACGCGTTCGAGAGCGCCGAGAGCGCGAGGCACCAGAGAGCCTTCGCCCACCAGGCCCGTCCGAGCGGAGCTGGGCTGGAGAGCGGCACGTGGTCGCGCAGCCGCGCATCGTAGTTGGCCACGCACGCGGAGATGAGCGTGAGCGCCACGGGCAGGAGCAGCACGTAGTAGTAGTTCCACGCCGAGAACGAAAGCTCTGGACTCATGCCGAAGCGCCCCGAGAGCGGCCCGAAGAGCAACGGGAACGGCAGCGCAAGCGCGATGGCGACCTTGACCGGTGCCCCGTGGGAGCTCTTCAGCGCCTCGGAGCGCAGGGCGCGGAAGAGGCCGGGGCGGCGCGCTGATCCCGTCTGCGGCACCGGCTTCGCGACGCGCTCGGACACAGCAGCAGACCGGCTCATGCGGCCACCCCCGTCCGTCGGCACACGTCCATGAACAGGGCCTCGAGGTCCTGGCCGGCCTGCAACGGTGCCTCATAGGCAAGCCGTCCGCCGACGATGATGCCGATATCATCGGCCGTCTGCTCCACCTCACCCAGGATATGGCTCGACACGATGACCGTGATGCCGCGCTTGGGGAAGCTCCGGATGAGCCCGCGCAGCTCCTCGATGCCGATGGGGTCGAGCCCATTCGTCGGCTCGTCCAGGATGAGAAGCCGCGGGCTCGCGAGCAGCGCAATCGCGATGCCGAGCCGCTGCTTCATCCCCAGGCTGAAGCGCCCGGCGCGCTTGGACCCGGTGTCTGTAAGGTCAACCGTCTCGAGCACCTCGTCGATGCGACCCTCCGGGATGCCGAGCAGCGTGGTGCGCACGAGCAGGTTCTCTCGCGCCGTGAGGTTGGGGTAGAGTGGTGGCTGCTCGATGAGCGAGCCGATGGCGTATAGGTCGTCACGGCTCCACGGGTGCCCGTCGACCAGGATCTGCCCCGAGGTGGGGCGCAGCATCCCCGTCACCATCTTGAGCGTGGTGGACTTGCCCGCGCCGTTGGGGCCGAGCAGGCCGTACACGCGCCCCTCCCCCACGTGCAGGCTCACGCCGTCGACCGCCATCTGCGCGCGGCTGCCGCGGCCGAACCGCTTCGTGAGCCCGCGCGTCTCCAATACGTATGCCATGAGAGCCTCCATCCCAAGGATTACTTACTTGCAATTCCTAGGGTGAAGGCCGTTTCTAAAGAAGCGTTAAAGGCCGGAAGATAAACTCACGATAGCTGCCCGGGACAAGGGTCAACTGCAATTGGGGCAGGCCGCACAGCGCCTGCGGGGGCCTGCCGCCGATGTCGCGCATCGTCGGCGTCAACAACGTCATGGCACACAACAACTAGCGCGGACGGCGATCGAAAGACGGTCGCCGTCCGTCTTTCGTCTTCTACCTTCTGCGTCGTAAACGACAATGCTCAGCGGTATACGTGGGCAGTGCGGCTATCATGGTACTTTACCGATATCCGCACTGCTCGCGTATACGTGCGGCAACCCATGCCAGACAAAGGAACGCCATGGATACTACCGATAGCGCCTATGGCGACAAACTCATCCGTCTTGACACGTTCGACACCGCCGTGGCGGTCGACCCCAGCGCCGAGGACGACGCCAAGCGTCGGTTTATGACGCTTATTCTCCAGACGGCCCACCGCAACAACGGTAACATCGGGCACGTGCTGCGCGCGACCAACACGAGCGGCGAGGTCTTTGCCGTCAAGCTACTCAAGGACAACGCCCTCCTTTCCGGCCAAGCCCCCGACCGCTCCGCCGAGCAATCGGCCGCGCACCTGGCCAACACCGCCGCGCTGTTCGAGGAGTACCGTCATCTGTGTACCGTCTCGCACCTACGCGGATTTCCGCGCGTCTACGGCTACGGATCGTGCGAGGATGACCCGCTCATCCTCATGGAGTGGGTCGAGGGCACCTCGCTCAAACAGGCGCTGCCCCTGCTTCCGCGCGACGCCTCGGGCGGGCTGACCACCCAGATGGTCGCCGCTGTCGGAAACGCCGTGCTTCGCGCGCTCTTGATGACCCAGGGGCTCGTGAATCCGGTCGTCCATCGCGACCTGTCGCCTGCCAATATCATGTTCCGCACCACCAGCCGAACGCTTGAGCAGCAGATTGCCGATTGCTCCTTTGACCCCTGCCTCATCGACATGGGCTCCGCGACCATGGCACTCGGCGACGACACGATCACCCGGCGCGCCGACATCTGGCGCTTTGCCACGCCCGCATACGCTGCGCCCGAGATGCTCACGCAGGATATCGAAGGCATCGCGGCCCTTCGCCGCTCGCCCGCGATCGACGTCTATGCGCTTTCGAGTATTCTGTACCAGCTCTACAGCGGTCGCAAACCGTTCGATGTTAAGTCGACGGGTGCCGCGGCAACCGGCTCGTTCTACCTCATAAAGACCAAGACCAAGCCGGCACCGCTCGAGCCGCGATGCAATGACGACGAGGCACTCGTCCAGATCATCATGAAAGGTATCTCGGTTGAACAGGGCGATCGCCCCACCGAGCAGCAGATGCTCGAGGCGCTCTCGGCATACCTCCCCGCTGCAGAATCTGAGGGCTGCGAGGGCGCGGGCAATGACGCCGTAATCGACATCGACTCCGGTACGCACCTTAAGGTCGACGTCGCCGGCGAGCGCGCACGAGAGATCCTGGAGCAGGCCTGTCACGATGCCATGACCCGCCGTCGCTTTATTATCGGCGGCGTCGTTGCAGTCGTTGCGGGGCTCGGCGTCATTGGCGCGGCGACCCGTGGCTTTGGCATCCCCGACTACCTCGATGGCATCCGCAGCTCTCTTGACGACTACACCTGGGCTCAGCTGCAGGAGATTTCGCTCATGATTAAGGCCGCCGGGACCCGTAGCGAGGCACGCGAGATTGCCAAGCGCTATCATCTGCTCGATGCCGATGGGCATATCCCCTATCCGTGCACCAAGCGCGTCACGCTCACCAACGGGCTGGAGGTCGGCGCACAACTCGTGGGCATCCGCCACGACGAGCTTCTGGACGGGACGGGCAAGGCCGGACTGACGTTTATGCTCGATGCCGGCATTGCCGAACGCGACGCCGCGGCCCAACCATTGAGCGCCGGCTGGGCAGATTGCGAGCTGCGGGAATGGCTCGACAACGACGGCCTTGAGCTGCTGCCCAACGAGTTGCGCGTGCTCATCAAGTCTGTCAAAAAGATCTCGAATAACGTTGGCGCCGCCAGAAGCGCATCGTGTCTGAGCGAGTTGTCCGCAACCCTTTGGCTGCCCGCCATGGTCGAGCTGTGCGGTACGCAACCGCCCTATTCGTTTGCCGAGGGCTATCACTTTTTGGCCGACATCTACAACGGCGAGGGCAAGGAGTACCAACTGTTCCGTGAGCTTAAAGTGAGTCCGTATTCCACGAACGAGACGATGGTTCGCCAGTGGAAGGGCAAAGACACCTGTTGGTGGGAGCGCACGGTGAGTCCCGACACATCGGAGAGCGAAGGCACGCTCTACATGAACCGTGTGGGCCACGACGGCGACGTCTTTACGTGCGCAACGCCCGCAAGCAAACCCGACAAACGGACCTGCGTGATTCCCGGATTCTGTATCTAGGGGCTGCGGGCTGCGGCGGGTGGGACCGGCTCCCGACGTTTGTCTCAATCTGTAACATCTACTCGGTAAAAACAGGTCTAGATGTTACAGAACGAGACAAACCCCAACCCCGCGAGACAACATCTCAATCTGTAACAGTAAGGGGTTAAAAACCGGCCCAGATGTTACAGATCAAGACATTTGAGTTGACCGCGGACGGTTTGTCTCGATTTGTAACAGTTAGAGGTCATATTTGCTGCTACATGTTACAGATTGAGACATTGAGTTTCCCGCCAACTGTTTGTCTTGATCTGTAACAAATACTCGGTAAAACGGGGTCTAGTTGTAACAGATCGAGACGTTAGTTTTCGGCTGAAATGTTTGTCTATATCTTTAACAGCTATGGTTCAAAAACCGGCCCAGATGTTACAGATTGAGATGTTTGGCAGAGGCGACCATTAATCGAGCCGCCACCCTCATCTGTAATGAAAAGTCATACATTCCAACTATTACTGGACACCCCCAGGGGGTATGGGTGTATAGTATCGGTAGGTTAACATTTCCAACACTACGCCACAGAAAGGAGAAGCCATGGCTCAAGATACGTTTGACGTGGGCGGCATGACGTGCGCCGCCTGCCAGGCGCATGTGGACCGCGCCGTGAGCAAGCTCGACGGCGTCCAAAGCGTCGCGGTCAACCTGCTCGCCGGCTCCATGTTGGTGGACTATGACCCCGCACAGGTCTCCCCCGACGACATCTGCACCGCTGTCGATCGCGCGGGTTACTCGGCCTCGCCCGTCAGTACGGGCACCGAAACCGCCCCCAACGGCAGCGCGCAAGCCAGGTCCGGCGCCGCCCATATGGAGTCGCCCACCAAAAAGCTGGAGGCTGTCGCCTCCGCCATGCGCACCCGCCTCATCATCTCGATCATCTTCCTCATCCCGCTGTTCTACATCGGCATGGGGCACATGCTCGGCTGGCCGCTGCCCAGCGTCTTCACCGACCACACCCACAGCATGACGTTGGCGCTCACCGAGCTCGTCTTGCTCATCCCCATCGTCTACGTCAACGACGCGTACTTTATCAACGGCTTCAAGTCGCTCGTGCACGGCGCACCCACCATGGACGCGCTCATCGCCGTCGGTGCCACCGCTTCCATTGCCTGGTCGCTCTACGCCATGTTTATCATGGCCGACCAGCTGGCCGCCGGGCAGGTGCACGAGGCCATGATGACGGGCATGAGCAACCTGTACTTTGAGAGCGCCGGCACGATCCTGTCGCTCGTCACCGTGGGCAAATACCTCGAGACGCGCAGCAAATCCAAGACCGGCGGCGCCATCGAGGCGCTCATTGACCTGGCGCCCAAGACCGCGACCGTCGTGGCCGAGGACGGTACCGAGGCCACCGTCGACGTCGACAGTATCCTTCCCGGCCAGGTGCTGCGTGTGCGCCCCGGCGAGTCCATCCCTGTCGACGGAGTGGTACTCGAGGGCGCATCGGCCGTGGACGAGAGTGCGCTCACCGGCGAGTCCATCCCCGTGGAAAAGACCGCCGGCGACACCGTCAACGCCGCCACGGTCAACCGCACCGGATCGTTTACCTTCCGTGCCACACGCGTGGGCGCCGACACGTCGCTCGCCAAAATCATCCAGCTCGTCGAGGACGCCAACGCCACCAAGGCGCCCATCGCCCGCATGGCCGATAAGGTCGCCGGCGTGTTTGTGCCCGTGGTGTTTGCGATCTCGGCCGTGACCTTTGTGGCGTGGATGGCGCTGACCGGCAGCGTAAACGAGGCGCTCACCTCCGCCGTGGCCGTGCTGGTGATCAGCTGCCCGTGCGCGCTGGGCCTGGCCACGCCCGTCGCCATTATGGTTGGTACCGGCAAGGGCGCCGAGATGGGCATTCTGTTTAAGAGCGCCGAAGCGCTGGAGAATCTGCGCAACGTGGGCACCGTGGTGCTCGATAAGACCGGCACCGTCACCCGCGGCAAACCGGCTGTGACCGATATCGTAGTGGCCACGCGCACTGACGGCTTGCCCGCCATGAGCGAAAAGGCGCTGCTCAAGCTGGCCGCCGCGCTGGAACGCCAGAGCGAACACCCACTGGCCGAGGCGATTATGGCCGAGTGCGAGACGCGCGGAATCGTCGCACGCATGGTCGAGGACTTTGCCGCCGTGCCCGGGCGAGGCGTTACGGCACGCGAGGGGCAGAATGTCATCGCAGCCGGCAACGTGCGCCTGATGAGCGAGCTGGGTATCACCGTGCCCGCAGGACTTGCGGGGCGATTTGCCGCCGATGGCAAGACGCCGCTGTTCTTTGCCAAAAACGGTGAGCTTGCCGGTATCGTCGCCGTGGCCGACGAGGTTAAGGAGACAAGTGCCGAGGCCGTTACCGCGCTGCGCTCGCTCGGCGTCGATGTGCGCATGCTCACCGGCGACAACCGCGTGACGGCCGAGGCCATCGCCCGCCGCGTGGGACTCACCAGTGAGCAGGTTATCGCCGACGTCCTGCCCGCCGACAAGGAACGCCACGTGCGCGAACTGCAGGATGCGGGCAGCAAGGTCGCCATGGTGGGCGACGGCATCAACGACTCCCCCGCCCTGGCGCGCGCCGACGTTGGCCTCGCTATCGGCACCGGCGCCGACATCGCCAAGGAGGGCGCCGACGTGGTGCTCATGCGCAGCGACCTCATGGACGTCGCCCACGCCATCGAGCTGTCGCGCGCCACGATTCGCAACATCAAGCAGGATCTGTTCTGGGCGCTGTTCTACAACGGCATCGGCATTCCACTCGCCGCGGGTGTGTTCTTCCCCCTCACCGGCTGGCAGCTCTCGCCGATGTTTGGCGCCGCGGCCATGAGCCTGTCGAGTGTCTGCGTCGTAAGCAATGCTCTGCGCCTGAAATCCTTTAAGCCTAAGACGGCGCACTGATGCCCCCGACCTTGCCCCTCAAACCGTCGCTCGCGTACCCAAGTACGCTTCGCTCCTCTTTCGGGGCAATCTCGGGCACCTCAGCGCACCTTTAAGATGACGCTGTTCACGACTAAACTGTCAGATAATCTCAATCGATAAGGAGTACACCCATGCGATACACAATCAAGACTTCCGGCCTCATGTGCGGCCACTGCGACGCTACTGTCGAGACCGCGCTGCTCAGCGTAGCAGGCGTGACCGATGCCGACGCCGATCACGAGACCCAGACCGTCCAGGTAGAGTGCGCCGACACCGTGACCGCCGAGCAGCTCGCCGACGCCGTCGAGGGCGCGGGCGAGAAGTTCCACGCCCTGTCTGTGACCGCTGCGTAGCAGCTACCAGAGGCATTCGACCCCATCGACCAGAAACGAGGACCCGCCATGATGGCAGACCACAAATCGGTGACCCGCATGCTCAAGACGGCACGCGGGCAAATCGACGGCATCCTGCGAATGGTGGAGGAGGACCGTTACTGCGTCGACATCTCCACGCAGCTCATGGCCACGCAGGCACTCATCGCCCGCATCAACGCCGATGTGCTGAAGGCACACATCGAGGGATGCGTCGCGTCGGCCATCGAATCGGGCGACGAGGAGCTCAAGGCCGCCAAGCTCGCCGAGATCGAACGCGTCGTCGACAAGCTCTCCAAGTAATTGGGGCATTGGGGACGGACTGCTTTGCACCTTCTTGGTGCATCGGGGACAGGTATGTTTGCACCACCTTGGTGCAGATTGACCTGTCCCCCTTGCTCTAAATCGGGTATAAAGGCGTGCAGCATATCGAACGAAAGGCAATTTGCATGAATGACTTTATGAAGGGCCGCAATGGCGCCGATGAGCTCACCATCGTTATGGGCTTTGTCGGCATCGTCATCGCGATGATCGGATCGATAGCCCATATCCAGTGGCTCAGCTGGATTGCCATCGCCGTAATCGTGATTGGCGTGCTGCGCGGCCTGTCCAAAAATATCGATGCACGTCGCAAGGAAAACGCGGCCTTTGTCGCCGCGACCGCTAACGTCCCCGGCCTGGGCAAGTTCGTAGCGAGCTTGGGTAGCGGCACCGCGGCTGCCAACGCCTCGCGCACGGCCGGTACCAGCAAGGAAGACTTTGAGCGTGCCAAGCGCACGGCCAAGAAGATGTGGAAGGGTCGCAAGACCACAGCATACCTCAAGTGCCCCAACTGCGGCCAGATGCTCTCCGTCCCCAAGGGCAAAGGCAAGATCCGCGTCACCTGCCCCAAGTGCCACGCCAAGATGGAAACCCGCTCCTAGCGCCCGCACGCGGGACAAATTAATCAGGTTTGTTTGTCCCAAATCTTAAGTATTTGTTCGATAAAAAAGCCGAGGCCTCGTGTTGAGACCTCGGCTTTTTGCATGCGGCAACGGAGCTGCCCCTTTGTCACATCTACGCCACACCGTCGCGGGCGAGCTCCTCAGCCAGCGCTTCGGCAGGCATGGCCATAATCGCGTCGAGCTCGGCGTCCACCTCGGGAATACGCTTCACCTTGAGTTTGCGCACCAGATCACCACGGCACATCACGTACGTCGGCTCACGCAGTGCGCACAGATCATCGAGCGGGTTCTTGCGCGTTACCAAGATATCGGCAGCCTTGCCGCACTCGATCGTACCGGTCTCGCCGCCCAGCCCCAGCAGCTCGGCATTGATCTGCGTAGCCGTATGCAGCGCAAAGGCGTTGCTCACGCCCACGTACTTGGCAAAAAAGGCAACCTCACGCCACATGTCGTACTGCGTCACAAACGGGCAGCTCGAGTCCGTGCCCAGGCCCACCTTAACGCCAGCTTCCAGTGCGGCACGGGCGCTCTCGATGATGCCCGAACACACAATGTCGCCGTTCTTCTTTTGCGTGTCGGTCGAATGGGTCTTCTCCGGATCGAGCAGCACAAACGGCAGCGCGGGGCTGATAGTGCAGGTAACGCTGGGCGCACGCCCCTCAAGCTGCGTGCCCGCGGCGCCGCGGTACAGTTCCAAGATCTCGGGAGTCATCGGGGCACCGTGCTCGATCGTATCGACGCCGGCCTCAAGCGCGGCCTTCACGCCCTCGGTGCTCTCGACATGAGCCATAACCGGCAGGCCCACCTCGTGCGCAGCCTTGCACGCCGCCGCGGCAACCTCGACCGGCATGCGCAGCACGCCCGGCTCACCTACTTCGGTCGCGTCAAACACGCCGCCCGTCACGAACAGCTTGATGACGTCGGCACCGCGCGCATACAAGTCACGCACTTGTTCGGCCGCCTCATCGGGGGTATCGGCGACCTGCGCGAACAGCCCCGCACCGTGACCGCCCGGCACCGTGACACCCGTTCCCGGCGCCACCAGACGCGGACCCTGATACTTGCCGGCGTCGATAGCGTTGCGCACGGCAATATCGGCAAACAGCGGGTCACCCGCACCGCGCACCGTGGTCACGCCGCTTGCCAACTGCTGCTGGGCGCTGCCCTTAAGAATATGGCGCACGATGGCGCGCCCCACGGGATTATCGAGCTTCTTCATCAGCGCGCCCGCATCGCCGGCCGAGACAGGCTTGCCCGAGCCGCACAGGTGCACATGCATATTGATGAGGCCGGGCATGAGGTACGCGCCGGCCAGGTCGATGACCTCGGCACCTGCAGGCGCCTGCGCCACAGCACTCGGCCCCACCCACGTGATGACACCGCGCTCAACGGCCACGGCCATATCGGGTTGCGGCTCCATATGCTCCGAGCCATCCAGGACGGTCGCATTGATAAACAACGTGGAACGATCGGCAGACGCCATATCGAGCTCCTCCCTCACGAGCAACTTGAACATTTGTCCATTATCACCCAGTGCGGCAGGGTTGCTGCGGACATATCGGTTAACGGAGAAAGGATGAGACACGGAGAACGGAATGCATTGCAGTCCCATCCCAGCGACATCCGGGAAATGTCTAGATCTGTAACAGGTAGACCGGGTTTTAGCAGCCAGATGTTACAGATCGAGATCTTTCGGCACCGCGTCCAACCTTTGTCTCAATCTGTAACAAGTAGACAGGTTTTCGGCCTCTAGATGTTACAGATCGAGATATTTTAGCGGCAGCCAACCTTCTGTCTCGATCTGTAACAGTTGCGAGGCCAAACGGCCCCTTGTTGTTACAGATCGAGACAAACTCGGCAGGAACAACCACATCCGCGTCAGTTACACCCCTCAGCGCCCATACCACTGCCGCCTCCACTGCTCAGCCAAATCGGCCCACTGCGGAATGCCCGCCAGTCTCATCTTTTCAGCCAGCTTCCCCGGATTCTTGAGCTCATCAAACGTAAACCTCAGCACCTTATGCCCGAGCATTGTCAGATGAGATTCCCGCTGACGCTCTGTCACGAATGGGTCGACCGACTCCCGACCCTCGTCGTTCTGTAAGGCATACTTTCCCTTTCCATCGAGCTCGCCAATCACGCACGTCCCGTCCTCGAGCCTCCAGAAATAATCAACGCGAAACACTTGGCTCGAATCAAGCGGGTCACGAAACTCCACCTGCAACTCTGGCACCGGAAAACCGTATGCAATAAAGAATGCCCGGAACCGAGACTCGCCACCGTTTTCGGACAGCCCGTCCGCATGCGACGCAATCACCTGAGCTCTGCGATATCCGCGTCTGCCCTCGCAATCGGCCTGGAGCCGTTCGCAGAGGTCGTCGCGCGATATGCCCTTCGCCCGCAGCGCAGAATCGGCGATCGCCAGACCATACGAAAACGGCGCACGCAGCAGACAGTCCTTCACCGTGCGCCAAAACGGCGTCACTCGCACGCCGTCGACGCGCTCAAGCGCACCCGCCGCCTGCGGACGCAACAGCCGGCATCCTGCACTCAGCGGCACCGAGCAACCTGTCTTAACAAGAAATCGCGGCCCAAGCAGATCATTTGGCACCTCCAGACCCCACAAAAGTGCCGCGTCGTAACCCCAAAACGCCCAATCGGGATGAAACTCCGCAAGCCCTTTGATGGTCCGCAGCGCTCGCTCCGTCGGCGTCAACGCATCCCAATCATGCTGAAAACAGAACAGGTGCGACTCAGGCTCCGCGATATCGTCGGTTCCCACATGGCGCCGCAGCCACATGAGCTCGGCATTGTCGTGCGTCACAAGCAGCACGCCTAGTTCAGCCGTCTCCGTGAGCCTGGCAAGCATCCTATTCCGCGCCAACGTGTTGCGAGCCGTATGCTTGTGTTTGAGAACGGTATTAGACACTTCCATCACCACCACATCGGACAAATGGACCATTGTCACCGTTGCCTCCGCTGATAAACGTCTTGATCTGTAACAGTTAGACGTTCTCCAGGCCCCTAAACGTTACAGATTTAGACAAACCAGCGGCGCCCAGGTATTCGTCTCGATCTGTAACAGGTAGACCGGTTTTTTGTCCCTAAACGTTACAGATCGAGACATAAAGGCAGAAGGCAAGGCAGGCGACAACCGTCCATCCCCTACTCCCATTCCTGTTCGTAGATGTTGAGCGACTTCACATACCGCCCCTGGGCACCCATGATGTCGCGGACCAGGCGCAAAAAGAAGCTGATGCACGAGGTGTCGAAACCGTCCTCCAGGTCCTCGGGATGCACCGAGCCCGGCCCGTCGACCGTCGTGTCGCTCAGGCGCGCGATGTCATACAGGTAGAGCTGCCCCGCCGTCAGCCAGACATCGTCGACGCACGCGAGTCGCACCGCAATCGCACCATCGTTCCAGCGCTCCTTTTGCACGATATGTGGGTCGTAGACGTCAAAGCGACGGTCGGTGCGCGTGTCCTTCAGCACGACCATGCCAGTCGCGGGATCCTTGTCCAAAATGCCAAAGCGCGAGAAATACTGCGTGTCACGCACCTGCTTAAGTCGCCCGAGCGAAGCAGGAGAAATTGACGCTGGCGGCTCGTCCACATACAGTTCCAACAGCGTCTTGCCATGGCGATAGGGGCGCTCGAAGAGCAGCCAATCGGTAAATGCCATGTTGTAGGCCATGATTTCGTTTTGCGAAGGCTCGGTGCAATAGCTGAGCCACGGGTCGACAATGATCTCGAACTGTTCGCGCGCCGGCTCCAAAAACTGGAACTTCCGTAGCATCCAAAAATGGGCCATGTCGGCAATATCGTTGCCGACGGCTTCGGCTAGCTGCGCTCGGTCTAAAGCGTGGTCAGTCATGGCATCCTCCTCAAACTGATAGACCTCAATTTGAGCTTACGAGGAGGGTGGTCGGCCACGACCAGCGCGGGCAAAATAGGCCTCCGGCTGCAAACCAGATGCTGACCAAGCACTTGACGAAAAGCTTGACCGAAAATGCGCACCGCAACAAAACCGCAGGTAAACATAGACGGCAAACCCGTCCTTTTGAGCCAAGCGCCCCCGGCCATCACAGAAACAGCAGAGCGCCACAGCTCAAGAAAACGCCGAATGAACACCCGTACGTCGACAAACGAGCAAATCGCTCGCAAAGAGTGTCCCCAACGACTAGACAAAAAATGACTAGTCATTGGGGACGTTCTTAAATGACTACTTTACAGCTCCAGCGCGTCGGCGACTTCGGCTGCGCAGGCCAGGGCGTCGGCCATAGCGTTCACCACGAGCGAGCTGCCGTTGCGAGCGTCGCCGGCAACATACACCGGCGCGGCATCCGCGGCGACGCCGTCGACACGCGCCGCAAGATGCGAGCCCTCGGCGACCATCACGGGCAGCGGACGGCCAGCAGTGGCAACGGGCACGCCAACGGCGTTGAACACACCGTGCTCGGGACCCGTAAAGCCGCAGGCGATGAGCACCAGCTGCGCCGGCACCTCGCGCTCGGAACCCGCGATGCGCTCGGGCTTTCCCGCCGACCAGTCCAGATCGACCACGCGCAGACCCGCAGCCACGCCCTTCTTGTCCAGCAGCACCTCGAGGGTATCCACGCCCCAGGCACGCATCTCGCCACCCATGGCGGCAATGGCCTCCTGCTGGCCATAGTCGGTCTTCTTCACATTGGGCCACTGCGGCCAGGGGTTGCTCGCCGCGCGCTTATCGGGCGCCGCCGGCAAGAACTCAAACTGGCGCACGCTGCGCGCACCCTGGCGCACCGCAGTACCCACGCAGTCGTTGCCCGTATCGCCACCGCCAATGACCACGACGTCCAGGCCGCGCGCGTTCACCGCGGGCTCGCCGCCGTCGAGCACCGAGACGGTCGAAGCCGTCAGGTAGTCCACGGCATACACCACGCCGGGCGCATCGATGTTCGCAGCCGAAAGCCCGCGCGGGGCACGGGCACCAGCAGCCACCACGACAGCGTCAAAGCCATCGAGCTTGGCTGCCACCGCAGGGTCCGTCACGTCGGCACTCAGCTCGAACACAATACCCAGCTCGCGCATAAGTGCCACGCGACGCTCGACAACGGACTTCTCGAGCTTCATGTTAGGAATGCCATACATGAGCAGGCCGCCCGGGCGGTCGTCACGCTCAAACACCGTCACGCGGGCACCGCGGCGCGCAAGCTCCCATGCTGCCACCAGACCAGCAGGACCGGAGCCCACCACGGCAACCGTGGGTGCACCCTCCCCTGCCGGCTCAAAGCGGTGCGGACCGCCGTTGGCCCACTCATGGTCGCTAATCGCGCGCTCGTTGTCATGGATCGTCGTGGGCTGGCCATCGACCGAGCCCAGGTTGCATGCGGCCTCGCACAGCGCCGGGCACACGCGACTCGTGAACTCGGGCATGGGCGAGGTGAGCGACAGACGCTCGGCAGCCTCGTCCCAGCGGCCGCGGTACACCAGCTCATTCCACTCGGGAATCAGGTTGTGCAGCGGGCAGCCACTCGGGCGCGCCTTGCCAAAGCTCGCGCCCATCTGGCAAAACGCCACGCCGCACATCATGCAGCGGCTCGCCTGGGCGCGACGTGCATCGTCATCGAGCTCCACGTACAGCGGATCAAAATCATGGCTGCGCTCCTCCACGGGGCGAAGCTCGTGAGTCACGCGATCGATATCAAGAAAAGCACCGGGCTTACCCATGGCACTTACGCCTCCTTCTTGGTCGAAGCAGCAGAGCTGGCAGCCACGGACGCAGCGCCCGCAGCACCGCCCGCAGCATCAAAGCGAGCGACATCCGCGGCACTCGCGCGACCGGTCACAATGTCAAACGCCAGCTCCTCGGCCTGCGCATGCGTCTTGCCGGCAGCCTCGCCCGCGGCGACAATCGCCAGCACGCGCTCGTACTCGGTCGGAATGACCTTCACAAAGCGCTTGCTCATCGAGTCGAAGCTGTAGAGCAACTTAATGCCGCGCGGGCTCTGCGTCGCGTCCACGTGCTCCTGGATGAGCTCGCGAATCTGCGCCAGCTCGCCGGCCGTCGGGGCCTTGAGCTCAACGCTCTCGTGGTTCACACGGGCATCGAGCGTGCCGTACTGGTCAAAGACATAGGCCACGCCACCTGTCATGCCGGCGGCGAAGTTCTGCCCGACCTCGCCCAGGATGAGCGCCAGACCGCCCGTCATGTACTCGCAGCCATGGTTGCCGCAGCCCTCGACCACCACGGTGGCACCGGAGTTGCGCACGGCAAAACGCTGGCCGGCAAGACCGTTAATGAAGCCGCGACCGCTCGTGGCACCAAAGAACGCAACGTTGCCCACGATGATGTTCTCGTCGAACTTGTAGGTCGCATGCGGGTTGGGGCGCACCGACACCTCGCCGCCCGAAAGGCCCTTGCCAAAGTAGTCGTTGGCGTCGCCGCACACGTTGAGCGTAATGCCGCGCGGCAGGAAGGCGCCAAAGCTCTGACCGGCCGAACCATCGCAATCGATGGTGATGGAGCCGGCGGGCAGGCCCTCGGGATGCGCCTTGGTCACCGCGTTGCCCAAGATGGTGCCCACGCAGCGGTTGACGTTGGCGATATCGGCGCGGAAGCGAATCGGGCGCAGGTGCGCGCGAGCGTCGGCCGTGTAAGGCACAAACAACGTGGAGTCGAGCGTCTTGTCGAGCTCACTGTCCGCGGCCATCTGCGGCAGGAAGTGGCGACCGTCGGCGCCCGGAATATGGGCACCGAACTCGCAGGTCGCGCTCGCCAGCACGGGTGACAGATCGAGCAGGTTGGCCTTGCGGTTGCCCGGGACCTCGATCTGGCGTAAACACTCGGGATGGCCGACCATCTCGTCGATGGTGCGGAAGCCCAGGCTCGCCATGACCTCGCGCAGCTGCTCGGCTACAAAGAGCATAAAGTGCTCAACGTGCTCGGGCTTGCCGCGGAAGCCGCGACGCAGGCGGCAGTTTTGCGTCGCGATGCCGGCCGGGCAGGTGTCCTGCTGGCAGTCACGCTGCATGAGGCAGCCCATGGAGATGAGCGGCATGGTCGCAAAGCCAAACTCCTCGGCGCCCAGCAGGCAGGCGACGGCAACATCGGTGCCGTCCATGAGCTTGCCGTCGGCCTCGAGCACCACGCGTGAGCGCAGGCCGTTTTGCAGCAGCGTCTGCTGGGCCTCGGCAAGGCCGAGCTCCAGCGGCAGGCCGGCATGCCAAATGGAATCGCGCGCCGCGGCACCCGAGCCGCCATTGTGGCCGCTGATCAAGATCTTGTCGGCAGCGCCCTTGGCCACACCGGTTGCGATGGTGCCGACGCCGGCCTCGCTGACCAGCTTGACCGACACGCGCGCGCCGGGGTTGGCATTCTTAAGGTCAAAGATCAGCTCTGCCAGGTCCTCGATGGAGTAGATGTCGTGGTGCGGCGGAGGCGAGATCAGGCCGATGCCGGGCGTGGACTGACGGACCTCGGCAATCCAGGGGTAGACCTTCTTGCCGGGCAGGTGGCCACCCTCGCCGGGCTTGGCGCCCTGGGCCATCTTGATCTGAATCTCGAAGGCGCTGCACAGGTAGCGGCTCGTCACGCCAAAGCGCGCACTTGCCACCTGCTTGATCGCGGAGTTCTTGGAATCACCGTTAGCCAGCGGGGTCTCGCGACGCGGATCCTCACCGCCCTCGCCGGAGTTGGAACGGCCGTGCAGGCGGTTCATGGCGATGGCCATGCACTCGTGTGCTTCCTTGCTGATGGAGCCGTACGACATGGCGCCGGTGTTAAAGCGGCGGACGATGTTGAGCGCGGGCTCGACCTCGTCGAGCGAAACCGGCGTGCGGCCGCTGGCATCAAAGTCGAGCAAGTCGCGCAGACGCACGGCACGGCCGGTGCGGTGCAGGCGGGCGCTGTACTCCTTAAAGGTGTCGTAGCTGTCCTCACGGCAGGCGGTCTGCAGCAAGTAGACAGTCTGCGGATCGATGAGGTGATCCTCGCCGCCGAGCGGGCGCCACTTGGTCAGACCCAGTGTGGGCAGCTGATCGGGAGCCGGGCTCTTAAGGATAGCGAGCGCGGCGTCGTAGCGCTCGTTTTGCTCGCACTCAACGTCCTCGACACCCATACCGCCCACACGGCTCACCGTGCCGGCGAAGTACGCGTTGACGAACTCCGGCGTAAAGCCCACGGCCTCGAAGATCTGCGCCGAATGGTAGCTCTGCACCGTGGAGATGCCCATCTTAGACATGATGGAAACGATGCCGGCGGTCGCAGCCTTGTTGTAGTTGGCGATGCCCTGCTCGACCGTCACGTCCAGGTCGCCGCGTGCCGCCAGATCGCGGATGCACGCATGTGCGTTGTACGGATAGATGCCGCTCGCGGAGTAGCCCACCAGTGCCGCAAAGTCGTGCGGGGACACGGCGTCGCCGCACTCCACCACGATGTCGGCAAAGGTACGCACGCCAGCGCGAATCAGGTGGTTGTGCACACAGCCCACGGCGAGCAGCGACGGCACGGGCACCTCGCCCGCAGCGGCACGATCGCTCAACACCACAATGTTCACGCCGTCGCGGACCGCAGCCTCAACGTCCTCGGCAAGCTGTTTGAGCGCAGCCTGCAGCGCGCCCTCGCCGGCATCGCGGCGGTAGACGGCACGGAAACGACGGGTCTTAAAGCCAACACGGTCGATGGCACAGATATGCTCGAGCTCTTCCTCGTTGAGCAATGGGCGCTCCAAGCGCACCAGCTGACAGGCCGTGCGGGAATCCTCGAGCAGGTTGCCGTGGTTGCCCAGGTAGAGCGTGGTCGAAGTCACCATGTGCTCGCGCAGGGCATCGATCGGAGGATTCGTGACCTGAGCGAACAGCTGATAGAAGTAGTCAAAGAACGAACGCGTCTTCTTGGACAGGCAGGCCAACGGCGCATCGATACCCATCGAGGCGAGCGGGGCCTTGCCCTGCTGGGCCATGGGGCGCACGACCTCGTCAACATCATCCCAGTGATAGCCGAGCTTGGCCATGCGCACGGCGGCGGGCACCTCGGCATCCTCGGCGGGCGCGGGCGCGGCGGGCTCATCGAGCGCGTCGACGGTCAGTGTCTCCTCGGCAATCCAGTCGCGGTAGGGCTTCTCCTTGGCATAGCGGGCGCGCAGCTCGTCGTTGTAGATCACGCGGCCGCGGGCAAAGTCGACCTCGAGCATCTGACCCGGTCCCAGGCAGCCGCTCGTCAGGATGTTCTCGGGGCGCACCTCGATGGTACCCACCTCGCTCGCCAGCATAAAGCGGCCGTCGCGCGTCACGTAGTAGCGAGCCGGGCGCAGGCCGTTACGGTCGAGGGCGGCACCCAGGGTACGGCCGTCGGTAAAGGCGATAGCGGCAGGACCGTCCCACGGCTCCATGAGCATGGACTGGTAGGCGTCGTAGGCGCGGCGCTCCTCACTCAGGCTATCGTTGTGGTCCCACGGCTCGGGCAGCAACATGGACGCGGCACGCGTGAGCGGGCGACCGTTCATGACCAAGAACTCGAGCACGTTGTCCAGAATCGCGGAGTCGGAACCCTCGCGGTTGATGATGGGCATCACGCGCTCAAGATCGTGCTGCAGCACGGGGCTGTACAGGTTGGGCTCGCGGGCACGAATCCAGTTGACGTTGCCCTTGAGGGTGTTGATCTCGCCGTTGTGGATGATAAAGCGGTTGGGGTGCGCGCGCTCCCAACTGGGCGTGGTGTTGGTGGAGTAGCGCGAGTGGACGAGCGCTACGGCCGTCTTGACGGCGGCGTCGTTGAGGTCGATGAAGAAGCGGCGCATCTGCGTGGCCACAAGCATGCCCTTGTACACGATAGTGCGCGAGCTCATGGAGCACACATAGAAGATCTTGTCGCGCAGGGCGAACTCAGCGTCGGCCTTCTTTTCGATGGTGCGGCGGCACACGTACAGGCGACGCTCAAAGGCATCGCCGGCGGGCGTGTCATCCGGACGGCCCAGGAAGGCCTGCAGGATAGTAGGCATGCAGGCGCGGGCCGTCTCACCCAGGTCGTGCGGGTCGACGGGCACCTCGCGCCAAAAGAGCAGCGGCACGCCGGCCTCAGCGCAGCCCTCCTCAAACACGCGACGGGCATCCTCTACGCCCTTGTCGTCCTGCGGGAAGAACAGCATGGCCACGCCATAGTCGCCCTCTGCCGGCAGAATCTGGCCGCACTTTTGAGCCTCTTTACGGAAAAAGTGATGCGGAACCTGGAACAGGATGCCAGCGCCATCGCCGGTATTCTTCTCGAGTCCCGTGCCGCCGCGGTGCTCCAAGTTGACCAGAATGGACAGTGCGTCGTCCAGAATCTGGTGATGGCGCTCACCGTTGATATCGGCAAGCGCGCCGATGCCACATGCATCGTGGTCGAATTCGGGGCGATAAAGGCCCTGCTGCCGAGCGGAATCTGCCTGCATCGCGATCCTCCCCTAGATATTTAGACAGTCAGTTGAATAGGCATAGTAGGAGCATCGTCGGCCCGTTGTGTTTCCCACCCGTTTCGAAACAATCGCGTAACGCACACCGACCATCAACGTCTTGCTATCAAACATGTACGTCAGCCCCCAAACATGTCGAAATTTGACATCTTTGGAGGCTGACGTACACGTTTTAGTGCAGGGACAGCCGGCACATATGCATCTGGCCCCTTTGAATCATTCTGGAAACAAGGGCCATGCGGACTTTTGCATGATGGGGCTCGACACAGCAGGCCTCAAGGGCGGCAACAAGACGCCCAAGTTCGGCCTGTAAGCTCACCGCTTCAAACATCTCAATCTGTAACAGGAAGACCCAATTTTGGCGCCTAGATGTTACAGATTGAGATTTTCTGCGGAGCGGTTTTGGTTTGTCTCGATCTGTAACACGAAGGGCCGGTTTTGGCGGCCAGCTGTTACAAATCGAGATTTTCCATAGGACCATTTCTTCCTGTCTCGATCTGTAACACCTAGGCCCAATTTCCATCCCTAGTTGTTACAGATCGAGACATTTCGGCAGCCCCCTTCACCATCCCATTCAAATAGAACAATTTTGTTAGTCTTGGTTAACTTTTAAGCTTAAACGGGTATCCTTTGCGGCGTCAAGCAAACGGCACGCACACCGTGCCAGATCAAGGAGGCCCCTATGGCGCACCAAGCAGACCAGCAGACGATGCAACTCGTCCTTATCCGTCACGGAGAGTCCGAGTGGAACAAGCTCAACCTGTTCACCGGCTGGACCGATGTCGAGCTCACCGACACGGGCCGCGAAGAGGCGGCAGCAGGCGGCCGCGCCCTCAAAGAAGCCGGTTTCGACTTTGACGTCTGCTACACTTCGCGTCTCAAGCGCGCGATCCACACCCTCAACATCGTGCTCGGCCAAATGGATCGCGAGTGGCTGCCCGTCATCAAATCCTGGAAGCTCAACGAGCGCCACTACGGTGCGTTGCAGGGTCTCAACAAGGCCGATGCCGCCGCGGAGCACGGCGACGAACAGGTGCTCATCTGGCGCCGCTCCTTCGATATCTGCCCGCCGGCACTCGAGCCGAACGACGCGCGCGATCCCCACACCCAGGAGCAATACCGTGATGTCGCGCCTGATCAGCTGCCCTATACCGAATGCCTCAAGGACACGATCGCCCGCGCCTGGCCCTATTTCGAAGACGAGATTCGCCCCCAGATGCTCGCCGGCAAGCGCGTACTCATCGCCGCACACGGCAACTCCCTGCGCTCACTCGTCATGAAGCTCGAACACCTCACGCCCGAGGAGATCCTCAAGGTCAACATCCCCACCGGCGTGCCGCTCGTCTACACCTTCGATACCGATTTCAATGTCCTCGACAAGCGCTACATCGGCGACCCGGCGACCATCGCCGCCAAGATCGACGCCGTGGCCAATCAGGGCAAAGCACACAAGTAGCCCCAACCCAAAACCGACGCGTGGCGCCGCACGGCCCAGATGTGACGTCACGCCGCCCATACACAGGAGCGCACCATGCTCAGCCATCTCAAACAACACTTTGGCTCCCGACGCACCGGTGGTCACGGAGGCCTAGACATTGCGCGGCATATCGGCCCCGGGCTGCTCGTGACCGTCGGCTTTATCGACCCGGGCAACTGGGCCTCCAATATGGCCGCGGGCTCGCAGTTTGGCTACGCGCTGCTGTGGATCGTCACGCTGTCCACGATTATGCTCATCGTGCTGCAGCACAACGCGGCGCACCTGGGTATCGCCACGGGCGCCTGCCTTGCCGAGGCCACGACACGTTACCTCCCCCGCTTCGTCGGGCGTACGGTGCTCGCCAGCGCCTATCTCGCGACCATCGCCACCGCCATGGCCGAAGTCCTGGGCGGCGCGATTGCCCTTCAAATGCTCTTTGGGCTGCCCGTGCGCGCGGGCTGCGTCATCGTGGCGGCAGTATCGATGGCGATGCTCATGACGAACTCCTACAAGCATGCCGAACGCTGGATCATCGCCTTCGTAGGCGTGGTAGGACTCTCGTTTTTGGCCGAGCTTGCACTAGTCAAGGTCGACTGGCCGCAAGCCGCCGCAAGCTGGATCACGCCCAGTATGCCCACTGGCTCTGCCGCGATTATCGTGAGTGTCCTGGGTGCGGTCGTTATGCCCCACAACCTTTTTCTGCACTCCGAGGTCATCCAATCCATGCACTTCGAAGGCCAAGGCGAGCAGGTTATCGAGGAACGTCTGCGCTATGAGCTCTTCGACACGCTCTTTTCGATGGGCGTGGGCTGGGCAATCAACTCGGCCATGGTCATCCTGGCCGCAACGACCTTCTTTGCGCACGGCATTGTCGTAGACGACCTCGCCGTCGCAGCGGACACACTCTCCCCCATTCTGGGCCCGGCGAGCTCGACCATCTTTGCGGTAGCACTGCTGTTTGCGGGCATATCGAGTAGTGTGACGGCGGGCATGGCGGCGGGCACCATCACCGCGGGCATGTTCGACGAGGAATACGACATCCACGACCGACATTCCTCGATCGGGGTGGCGGCCAGTTTCGTCGGCGCAGTGGCGGCGTGCCTGGTCGTCCCAAATCCTTTTGAAGGTCTCATCTGGAGTCAGGCGCTGCTGTCGCTTCAGCTGCCGATTACGGTCTTTGTGCTCATACGGCTCACCAGCTCACGCCGCGTCATGGACAAATACGCCAACTCGCGCCCGCTCAACGCGCTGCTCATAGGGATCGGCGCCATCGTGACGATTCTCGATGTCGTGTTATTGACGGGGATGTAATGGGGCGGGGCACCTACCCAGGCAAACGTCTCAATCTGTAACATCTAGACACGCTTTTAATATCTAGATGTTACAGATCGAGATTATTCCGAGGGACAGCTCCGTTTGTCTCAATCTGTAACAAGTGGACCCAATTTTCACCGTTAGATGTTACAGGTTGAGACCTTCTGCCGGACGGTTTTGGTTTGTCTCGATCTGTAACAGGAAGACCCGTTTTGAGCCGTTAGACGTTACAGATTAAGACAAAAGGTCGGCCGGACTCACAACAGACAGGATCGGCCAACAGCAACCGTGATCCCTTGGGGGCGGAGAAAAAGGGTCCCGGCCGGGATATCCGACCGGGACCCTTGGACAGAGCTATATGTTGCCGTGAGCCGCGTGCCGACGAGCTACTCCTCGACGAGCTCAAACTGATCGGGACCGACGCCGCAGACCGGGCACACGTAGTCCTCGGGCAGCTCGGGCGTGTCGACCTCAACCTCGTAGCCACAAACGATGCACACGAACTTATACGTCTTCTTCTCCTCAGCCATGATGTTCTCCTCTCGAACGCGACTGGTGATGTACTTCATTTATCAGTATAGATTCTCAATAATATAATGCAAGTATTTTTAAAACATTTCTAGCCTTGATACGAGGACGCCTTCGGAGGCGTCTTGCCCTTCAGGACCTTATGGTAGTAATCGTAGGTGAGCGGCGTCTCGTCACTCAAGCGCTCGGCATCCTCGACCTCGCCGATAAACAGTAGATGCGTGCCAACATCCACAGTGTCGATCAAATGGCAGCTAAACAGGGCCGCCGCGTGCTCGGGCACATAGGGCATGCCCAGAGCCGTCTCGCGGGTCTCGTATTTGGCAAACTTGTCATAATCGCTGCTGGTGCGGAACCCAAAGTTACCGATGTAGAGCATATCGGCGGTCTGATCGATCACGGTCAGCGCGAACGCTTTGGCCGAAGCGATGACGCCCGAGGTGACGTTGTCCTTGTTCACGGCAACCGAAATGCGCGGCGGCATGGACGTCACCTGCACCGCAGTGTTGATGACGCAGCCGGCGCGCAGCCCGTCTGCCGCGGCGCTCACCACGTACAGGCCGCTCGGCATGGTAAAGAACGCAGTTTTGTCCATAACGATCACTCCCCTAGCTCGGGTTGGAACCTCATGGATGTATGTACCCACAAAAAAGGCAGCGCCCATAACGGACGCCGCCTTTGAAACATATGTGTCAGAACAGTAAGAAAGATGAGACACCCGCAGCTGCGGTGAAATAGGGACTGAATAGCCCCTCAAACAGGCAAAACAGTCCGTATTCCACCGCAACTTATGAAGGACGGTCAGCGGTTGCGTTCCTTGAGGGCGCGGTCAATCTCGCGTTGAACATCGCGTTTGGCCATGTCCTCGCGCTTGTCGTAGAGCTTTTTGCCTCGGCCCAGGCCCAGCAGCAGCTTTACGCGGCCGTCGGTATTAAAGTAGAGCTCCAACGGAACCAGCGCATAACCACGGTTGCGAAGTTTGCCGTCAAGAAAGTCGATCTCCTTGCGGTGCAGCAGCAGACGGCGCCGACGGTCGGGATCGCGATTCCACACGCCACCATGGCTATAAGGGTGGATATGTAGGCCGACGAGCCAGCACTCCCCGCCACGAATCAGTGCAAAGGTATCGGTAATCTGGCACGCGCGCTCGCGAATCGACTTGACTTCGGTACCGCTCAGCTCAATACCGCACTCAAACGTCTCATCGATAAAGTACTCGTGATGTGCCGAGCGATTCTTGGAAATGAGCTTGCGCTCGCGCTTACTGGGCATCGCCGGCCTCCTTGGCGCCATCGGCGTTTGAGCCCGCAGCCTCGCGCTTTGCCTTGCGCTCGGCGTTAAGCTCGGCATCACTCTCGCGCACCAGCTTGATAATCGCCGCGCACGCCTCTTCGCCCACCAGGTCGCGGGCACGGACCGTCAGGCGCGTAGCCTCCTGCTTGTCGCCGTCGCTTGCAGCATCGGTCGCGCACATGATCAGGCAGATGGCGATCTCGGCCGAAGGCGAGGTCGGCACGCCCTGCAGGGCGAGCTCACCCATCACATGGTCGTCACTCTCGTCCGCGGCATCCGGATAGGTGGTATGGATCTTGTTGAGCAGGCGCGTCGTATGCGCATCGTTGGGCGCCAGGCGCAGCGCCAGACGCGCGCAGCCCACGGCAGCCGAAATGTTCTCGGTCTCGGGCTCCAAGAAGTACTGACCCAAATTGGTGTAGGCGCGTGCGGCGCACTTACCGTCGCTCGCGCGCTCCAGCACCGAGAACGAGAGCGATGCCCACTCCTGCTTGTCCTCGAGCGCGCGGAACAGCTCGGCCAAGTCCAAGCGATAGTTGCAGTTCATGGGATCCCAACGCACGGCCTGCATCAGGGCATTCCGAGCACTCACATAATCCTGCTGGCGAATGTAGGCAAACGCCATGTCGGAGTACAGGCGGTCAAAGGGAACCTCGACCTGCACCAGCTCGCGCGGATCCTTCTCCACGCGGCGATAGGCCAGGCGCTCAAACTTGCTGTCGAAGCTAAAGTACTGGCGCTTCTCCTCCGTCTTGCACTCGGCGTCGATATACTCCTCGGCGAGCTCCACCAGACGCTCCAACAGCGGCGTCGCCGTAGCCAGGTCGCCCTGCGCCAGATAGTTCTCGGCATACGTGATGTCTTCCAAGCTGATAGGCAGGTCCATGACAACTCCTCGGTCCGGGCGGCAGACTCAACGCGCGCCTTAAATATCGGTCAATACACAAAACCCGGGTCTCTTACGAGGCCCGGGCGTTCAATTTTGGTAGCCCGTACCAGATTCGAACTGGTGATCTCCGCCTTGAGAGGGCGGCGTCCTAAACCGCTAGACGAACGGGCCATATGTAGCAAATGCAATGGCTGGGATGGAGGGAGTCGAACCCCCATTGACGGAACCAGAATCCGCTGTCCTGCCATTAGACGACATCCCAATGACTGCATCGCTGCGCTCGGCTGTGCCTTTGCGCAAGAAAGAAATATACGGGAAGTACCGCCGTGACGCAAGCCCCAATTTTGACTTTTTTAAAATTCAGCCAAATTGGCCTAATTTAGTCCAACCCGTGAAGGACCTGTGAAGCCGACCGCTGCACACGAAGGGCAAAACGCCGCGAGCGGTAGCCGTCAACCGTTGGCAGATTCTACCGTGAAAACGATAGCACCAGGCAACACAATCGGAGTATCAATGATCGCGTAGATATCGAGGCGCCATGGACGAAGAGCTTGATTACCTATGGGAGACCCTGGGCCTCGAGATCACTGCTGACCTTTGGCCCGAACGGGACAAAATCCATCCCACACTGCGCCCCGCCATCACGGTGATGCAGGCAAACTACCGCCGTGCATCCTTTTTGATCATGCGGATGTCATGGCACGCGGGACTCCCCGACCTTAAGCGAATCCAGGCAAGCCTCGTCGAGCTGTCCGGCATGCCGACCGTCATATCCGAGGCGCGCCTGGAGCAGCGCCAGCGCGAGCGACTGCAACAGCAGCGGATTCCCTTTATCTGCCCCGGCATTCAGGCATACCTGCCCTTTATGGACGAGGAGTACTGGAGCGGCAAGCCCAACAAGCACGTAAAGGTCTACGATCCGCACGAATGGGCACAGCTGAAGGACTGACTGGGGCAGGCCCGCACTCGAAATGGGACGTACTTTCCGCAGCCGCTACAGCAACGCCTCGGCCCAAGCCGATTCCCTAAAGCCGGGAATCACAAAGTCGTCGCCCACCAGCAGCGGACGCTTGACCAGCATGCCGTCGGTCGCCAGCAGCTCGTAGCACTCCCGATCCGTCATGCCCGCATCCAGGCGCGCCTTCAGGCCCAGCTCTCGATATTTCATGCCCGACGAATTAAAGAAGCGCCGCACCGGCAGCCCCAAACGAGCAATCCAGGTCGCTAGCTCATCAGCCGTGGGATTGTCCAAAACGATATCGCGGTCGATATACTCTACCCCGTGTTCGTCCAGCCACGCCTTGGCCTTTTTGCAGGTCGAGCACTTGGGATATTCAACAAACAGTACGGTCATGGGATTTCCTTTCTTAGAGAAAACAGGTGTCTGGAAAACTGCACATCGACGGCCACTCGCGATTGCAGCCGTTATTGTAGTCAATGTCGAAGCGCAGGCAGTCGCGATGTCTCGTCTTAAGGCTAGCGCCTCGCATGGGCGCCGATCGGCCGATTCGCATGGCGCACCAACGCCGCCGCCAGCAATACCAACAGCATGGCGGTGACATAGCCCGCAGCATCGAATCCTAGATCGATAACGTCGAAATGCCTGCCGGGAACAAAGATCTTATGTACCTGATCGCCAACGGAGCAGGCGGCGCAAAAGAGCAATACGGGCACGCAACGGGAGCATACGCTCCACGGACGCCTGGAAAAGCAAACCACGACCACCGAGGCGAACAATCCGACGAAGAAAAACTCTACGGTATGGGCAACGCGACGGACGTTCGTGCCCACCCACATGCGAATGGAAGCAAGTCGGCCAGACCGGACATTCGAGGCAGCCGAATCGGCGCCCCCGGTCATTCCGTTCTCCGTCTGGGCTTCACCCGTGGCATCGACAGCCTGAACGCCCGTAGCCTGACCCTCTACCACACGCGCGGTGGACTCGCTCAGCAACGACGTCTCCACCGCATTTTGCTCCGTCAGCACCCAGATGCCCGCCAGCGTTACAACGAACAGAACGATCGCGGTCCATCCGATTATTTGTTTTACGCGCGACAAGGGCCAACCTCCTTTTTTTGAATATCAGCGAGTGTAGCCCCAAATGACATCGTCACCGTATCAAAATTTGAATCGCAACAGGAAGCGACAAAGCGACGCAAACCTCTACCCCGCCTCGCGCATCCAGCGATCGAACGTCCCCACGCACACGCCCAGGCACTTTGCTGCCTGGCTGCGGGTTATATCGCCTGCCTCATAGCTATCGCGCACCAGCTCAAACTGAGGAGGGCACGGCTTGCGAGGTCGACCGAAACGGACCCCTCGCGCCCGCGCCGCTGCAATTCCCTCCGCCTGGCGCCGATGGATATTCTCGCGCTCCACCTGCGCCACGTAGCTCAGCAGTTGCAGCACAATATCGGCAATCAGGGTGTTGGTCACATCCGGCGCGCCGCTGGCCCTGACGCGCGTGTCAAGCAATGGCATGTCCAACACCACAATGGCAACCCCGAGCTCCTTGGTAATGCGTCGCCATTCCTCAAGAATCTCGGAGTAATTACGACCAAGTCGGTCGATAGAAAGCACCACCAGCACGTCCCCGTCTCCCAGAACGTGCAGCAGCTCGCGATAACGCGGTCGATCGAAGTCCTTGCCGCTCGCATGGTCGGCATAAATATTCGCCAAGCCCACGCCATAGGCGCCCAGCGCATCCAGCTGCCGATTAAGGTTCTGATCGCGCGAACTCACCCGCGCATAACCGTACACCGTCGCCATCTCATCCCCGCTTTCTTGTAAACCTGCCAAAAAGGGACAGGTTTATTTTGGTAGGTTTTATCTCTCAAATAGCAGGTAAGCGGGCGGCCGAGCAGACGGCAAGGTAGCCACGATTCAAATGCGGAGGGCGGCCCCGAAAGACCGCCCTCCGCTCTCCCGCCGCGAGTCGGGATTTGGCTAATGGATAAGCTTAAAGTCCAAGTGCCCGCGCGTGGTATTGACGCGCGAGACCTCGATGATCACGCGCTGCCCCAGCTCGTAACGAGTGCCCGTGTCGGCACCTGTGAGCGTGAGCGCGTCCTCGTCGAACTCGAACCACTCGTTGCCCAGGCTCTTGATCGAAACCAAGCCTTCGACCTGCGTCAGGTCCAAGCGCACGAAGAGGCCCATGCTGCTAACCCACGAGACGGTTCCGGCATAGCGCTCGCCCAGACGGTCCTCATAGTACTGGGCAATCTTGATCTTTTGCGTCGCATGGCTGGCGGCATCGGCCGCACGCTCCGCATCGCTGCATGCGCGGCAGATCTGCGGCAGAATGCGCGGCAGCGACTCGCGCCCCTTGCCGATCAGCCGCGGCGTACGGACCAGGGCGTCCTTGCCGCCGAGCTGCTCATAGGCCAACTGCAGCTTGAGCACGCGGTGCACCACCAGATCGGGGTAGCGACGGATGGGACTCGTAAAGTGACAGTAGCACGGCGCGGCGAGCGCAAAGTGGCCCTCGTTGCGCGGCTTGTACAGCGCACGCTGCATGCTGCGCAGAAGCAGCGTGTTGACGAGCGGTGCGTTGGCCGTACCGGCGGCAGCATCAACTGCAGCCTGTAGCTCATCGGGACTCCCCAGGGCGATACCGGCAGCACGGCGATCGTCGATGATGCCTAGCTGCGCCAGCGCAACGGCGGCACCGTGCAGGCTATCGGGGCTCGGATCCTCATGCACGCGATAGCAGGCCTCGATATCACGGTCTGCCAGCCACTCTGCAACGCACTCGTTGGCGAGTAGCATGGCTTCCTCGATAAGCGACGTGGCACACGAACGCTCGCGCGCCACAATCTGCACGGGTACTCCGTCCTCATCCAATAGAGCGCGAATCTCGGCCGTGTCAAAATCGACTGAGCCGCGGGCACGACGAATACGACGGCGAAGTTCGGCGAGTTCGTTGGCGGCGACAAGGAAATCGCCGAGGTCGACGTTATAGCCGCGAGCAGTTTCCTCGCACGCAAGACCGTGCTCAAGCGCCTCCTCGCGCGAGGCCTCAGCAGCCGCAACATCCTCAGCGGCGCCTTCCAGCACCGAATACTCAACCGCGCCGGCACGCACCAGCAGCGCCTCGGCGCCGTCATAGTCCATACGCACACGCGAGCGAATCACGCTGGGGTAAGGATCGTAATGCCGCACGCGACCCTGCGCATCGAGCTCAATGTCAACGGTAAACGCAAGACGGTCCTCGTCAGGGCGAAGCGAGCATAGGTCACAGGACAGGCGTTCGGGCAGCATGGGAAGCACGCGATCGGCCAGATACACCGATGTCGTACGATGGCGAGCCTCAAGATCGATATGCCCGTCCCAAGCCACATAGTGAGAAACGTCAGCGATATGCACACCCAGCTTGTAGCCACCCTCGGGCGTGCGCTCAAGCGAAATGGCATCGTCAAAGTCGCGCGCGTCGACCGGGTCGATCGTGATGACAAAGCGGTCGCGCAGATCGCGGCGGAGCGGGTCCTTAAGCGCCGCGGACACATCGAGCGAAAGCCCCTCGGCCTCGTCCAGCGCGGCCTCGGGATAGCTATCGGTATAGCCGTAACGCGCCATCACGTATTGAACGCCCAAATCGGGCGCGTCATCTCCGCCAATGCGGCGTTCGATCGTCACGGTGCCCGATTCCGGGCGCGTCGGGTAGGTCAAAATGCGCGCGACAACGGCATCACCCGGGTGGACGCCCAGACGATCCGCCGAGGTATCCTCGGGCAGAATGAAGAAGTCGGCCTTCAGGCGCGAATCGAGCGGCTCGATCACACCGAGCGGACCAGCGGTCTGGTACGTACCCACCACGCTTATGGCTGCGCGCTCAACCACGCCTTCGATCACGGCGCGCCGCTCACCGTGCGGGCTGTTCTTAATGCTCACGGCAACGGTATCGCCATCCATGATCTCGCGCTTACCGCGGCCCATAACCTTGTAGTCGCCGCTCTCGGTTATGACATAGGCGCCATGCTCATGGAGCTGCACGCGCCCGGTCAGGCTCGGACGGCGTTCGCTGCGCACCGGCCCACGCATATTGCGGGCACCGCGCTTATGCTTGTTATTGCGCCCCATGGCGCCTCCTTGCTATCGATGACGAACTCCAAAGAGTCTACCCAAATGATTCGCTTTCCTGCCGTTCCCTTGGGATCAAAAAACGGGCCGCCCCATAAGAGACGACCCGTTGGAAGGGATGAATTCCAGGCATGCCTACACGCGCAGGTAGCGGCGCATGGCTATGGCAGAACCAAAGAGACCGATAATCACACCGACCAGAATCAGCGCAGCATAGGTCACCAGGTAGTACTGCATCGGCAGGGCAAACGACATCCAGCCGATGCTCTCCTGCAAACGCGGAATCATCAGATTGCGCAGCAGCTCCAGAACGCCGATGGAAAGCAGCGAGCCCAAAATGGCCTGCAGTACGCCCTCGGTGATAAACGGGCCGCGAATGAAGCCGTTGCTGGCGCCGACCAGACGCATAATCGCAATCTCACGACGACGCGCCGTGATGGACAGGCGAATCGTGTTGTTGATGAAGATGAATGCGATAAAGGTCAGAAGGCCAACGAGCACCACGGCGGCGATGCGGATGTAGTTGGTCACCTGGAACAGGCGGCTCACTTCCTCCTGGCCGTACAGCACGCTCGCGTTGACGTCGCCGTCATCCGCGATCTTCTGGAAGTCGGCGTTCTTCTTGAGCTTCTCTGCCGTGCTCTCGACCTTGGACGGATCGTCCATCTCAATTGCAAACGAAGCCGGCAGCGGGTTCTGGCCATCGAGCGCGCTCATGGTGGCGTCGGCGTTGCCCGACATCTTGCTCGTATACTCGGCCAGCGCGTCGTCCTTGTCCTTATAGGTCACGGACTTGACGTTATTCCACGTCTTAAGCTCGGCCTCAAAAGCCTGAACATCGGCCTGATCGGCGTCATCGCTAATGAACGCGTTGATGACAACCTGATCCTCGACGGTGCCGATCACGGAGTTCAGCATCGCGGAGCCCATGATGAACAGGCCGATGATAAACAGCGAAAGGAAGATCGTGATGACGGCGCCGAGCGAGGTAGTCCAGTTACGGAAGAAGTGACTGATTGCCTCTTTGAAGGAGTAGCCCACGTTAGTTGGTGCCATAGTTGCCGTAACCTCCCCTCTCCTGGTCGCGGATAACGTGGCCGCCCTCGAGGGCGATCACGCGACGGTGCATGCTATCGACCATCTCGCGGTCGTGCGTGGCGACGATCACGGTGGTGCCGGTGCGGTTAATACGCTCGAGCAGCTTCATGATGCCCAGCGAGATCGCCGGGTCGAGGTTACCCGTGGGCTCGTCGCAGATCAGCAGCGGCGGACGGTTGACCATAGCGCGGGCGACGGCGACGCGCTGCTGCTCGCCACCGGAAAGCTGGTCGGGCAGCGAGTCCATCTGATCGGCCAGACCGACCAGACGCAGCACCTCCGGCACCTGGCTGCGAATGACGCCCTTAGGCTTGCCGATGCACTGCAGGGCAAACGCCACGTTTTCGTAGGCGGTCTTTTGCGGCAGAAGCTTAAAGTCCTGGAACACGGCGCCAATCTGGCGGCGCAGGAACGGAACCTTGCGGTTCTTGATCTTCATGAGGTCCTGACCGGCAACCAAGATGCGGCCGCTCGTCGGCTTGACGTCGCGGTTGAGCGTCGACAGCAGCGTGGTCTTACCCGAGCCGGAATGACCGACCAGGAAGACGAACTCGCCCGGATAGATCTCGATGTTGATGTCGTCGAGTGCAGGCTTGTTGGGCTGTGCCGGATAGATCTTGGTGACATGCTCCATAAGGATGACGGGCTCGACACCGGCCTGCTTGGCCATCTTCTTGCGGCTGGCTTGCGGATCGATGGGCGCAAACACCGACGTAAAATCGGGGTTGTTGAGCGCGTTATCGAGGCTTGCGACCTCGGCGGCCTGATCGTTCTCGACCACCGGGGCAGCAGGCTGCGTGGGATCGGGAATAGCGGCAAAGAGACCGGACTGCGCAGGCTGAGGAGCCGGTGTCGCAGGGGCCATGGGGTCGGGAATGCCGGCCATGGTAGGCTGCGGCGTGGCGGCGCCAGCCTGAGGCTGCTCCACGCGAGCGGTCACGGCCTGAACGGGCTCAAAACCCGCCGTGCCGGAAAGCGCGACATCGCTGGTGGGATTGTAGGCAAAGGGATCGGATACCGGCTGTGCCTGATCTGCCGGCTGAGCGGGGGCCTGAGCAACAGGCTGGCCCTCTGAATCCGGAGTGGCGAAACGACTGCCCTGGACGCCTGTCTGCGTCTTGGGGGCATCATCGCCCGCACCGGAGGTACGGAAGTGGTTACCCACTGGTGCTCCTTATCGTCGTGCGTTTAAACTACATGAGCGCTTTGTATTTTAGCAGCATTAGCTTTACTGCACATAAGAAGCATGGCGGGGTTTGGTCCCACCGGCTGCGCACAGGGTTACCTCCCAAATCGTCCTCGGACATGTCGGCGCCCCCGCTGCGCGCTTCGCGCTGCGGGGGCGCCTCCGTCCTGCGGAAAGATTTGGGAGGTAATCCTGTGCGCGGCCTGCGGCTACTATGGGGTCGCCGCGTGATCTTGGGGTGCTGCACATACAAAGTTGGGAGGGCTGAATTGCACGTTGCCGTACTGGGCCCTTTTCCCGAAGAAGGCCTTGCTTGATGCGGCACTGATTTTGCTGAAATATAAAAACAGGGGCGTCCTCTTTTTGAGGGCGTCCCTGTCTACGTCTATTTGCTATTGGCTTGTGGCCGATTTGAGCGGTGGTTGCTCTATGCCAAGAACTCCTTGGTGGTCGCCACGATGTTGGCGGCGTCCAGGCCATACTTGTGCAAGAGCTCGGCACCCGGGCCGGACTCGCCGAAGGTGTCGTTGACACCGATCTTCTTGAGCGGTGTCGGGCACTGCTCGCACAGGACGTCGGCAACGGCACTGCCCAGACCACCGATCACGGAGTGCTCCTCGACGGTCACGACGTGGCCGGTCTTGGTAGCGCTCTTGACGACCAGGTCGGCGTCGATGGGCTTGATGGTGTGCATGTTGATGACCTCGGCGTCGATGCCCTCGGCAGCGAGCTGCTCGGCGGCCTCGAGGGCCTCGCCGACCATCAGACCGCAAGCGATGATGGTCACATCGGCGCCCTCGCGCATGACAATGCCCTTACCCAACTCGAACTTGTAGGTCTCGGGGTCGTTGATAACCGGCGAGGCCAAACGGGCGAAGCGCATGTACACCGGGCCGTCGCACTCGTAGGCGGCGCGCGTCACGGCGCGGGCCTCGACGTCGTCGGCGGGAACGATCACGGTCATGCCGGGGATGACGCGCATGAGGGCGATATCCTCGCAGCACTGATGCGTGGCGCCGTCCTCGCCGACCGAAATACCGGCGTGCGTGGCGCCGATCTTGACGTTGAGGTGCGGGTAGCCGATGGAGTTGCGGACCTGCTCAAAGGCGCGACCGGCAGCGAACATGGCAAAGGTACTCGCGAAGGCAACACGACCAGTGGTCGCGATACCGGCGGCGACGCCCATCAGGTTGCTCTCGGCAATGCCCACATCGAAGAAGCGGTCGGGGCAAGCGGCCTTAAACTTACCGGTCTGCGTGGCGGCGGCCAGGTCGGCGTCGAGGACCACAAAGTCATCGTGCTCGTTGGCAAGCTCGACGAGGGCCTCGCCGTAGCTTACACGCGTGGCGATTTTCTTGACGTCTGCCATCCTAGAGCTCCTCTCCGGCGGCCGTGAGCTCTGCCATGGCCTGCTCAAACTGTTCATCGTTGGGGGCCTTGCCGTGCCAGCCAACCTGGTTCTCCATAAAGGACACGCCCTTGCCCTTTGTGGTCTCGGCGATAATGGCGGTCGGCTGCCCCTTGGTGGCGCGAGCCTCGGCAAAGGCGGCGCGGATCTGGTCGAAGTCGTTGCCGTCGGCGAGCTCAACCACGTGGAACTTGAACGCGCGGAACTTGTCGGCGAGCGGCATGGGGTCGTTGACCTCCTCGACGGGACCGTCAATCTGAAGGCCGTTGTGGTCGACGATCACGCAGAGGTTATCGAGCTGCTGGTTGCCGGCAAACATGGCGGCCTCCCAGACCTGGCCCTCCTCGCTCTCGCCATCACCCAGCAGGGCGTACGTGCGATAAGTATCGCCCCAGTGCTTGGCGGCAACGGCCATGCCCACGGCGGCGGAAATGCCCTGGCCGAGCGAGCCGGTGGACATGTCGACGCCCGGGGTGTCGTTCATGTTGGGGTGACCCTGCAGGTGGCTGCCGATGTGGCGCAGCGTCTCAAGATCCTCCTTGGGGAAGAACCCGCGCTCGGCGAGCACGGCGTACAGGCCCGGAGCGCAATGGCCCTTGGAGAGCACAAAACGGTCGCGATCGGCCTTGCGGGGATCGGACGGGTCGACGTTCATTTCCTCAAAGTACAGATAGGTCATGATGTCGGCAGCGCCGAGCGAACCGCCCGGATGGCCGGACTTGGCAGCGTGCACGCCGGTGACGATGCCCTTCCTTACCTCGTTGGCAACCTTTTTGAGCTCTTCGTCGCTCATTGTGCCTTCCTTTCATCCTCATTAGACAAAATGCGCACGGCACCGAAGGTAATCCCAACACAGCCGCAATGCACGTACGTCATTCATTATGCTGGAAACTGATGGCTTTACCAGAGTTTTTATCATTATTTGAACAATTGAGCAGGCAGAACCGCTGATGAAACGGTTTATCAATGTGAACGTCTTTTGGATGGGACGCGGTCGGCCCTACGCGCTAATGTCCTTGAATCCCTCGCCGAAGGCTTCCGTAACGTCGGCGACCGTCACAATGGCGTGAGGATCGCGCTCGCGCACGATCGTCTTGAGGGTATTGAGCTCCCGACGGCTCACGATGACCATGATCACCGGCTTCTCGGCACCCGAATACATGCCAGTCGCCTTAAACTTGGTACAACCACGACCCAGGCCATACATGATATCGGCAGCGATATCGGGGAACTTGTCCGAGATGATGAGTACCATACGGCGTTTGTTGCCACCATCGACCACGGCATCGATCACGTAGCCGCTAATGACCATCGAAAGGCCTGCATATAGTGCATTTTCGATTGAAAAGACCGGAGCCGACAGCGCACATACGGCAACATCGATCGCCATGACGGTCGAGCCCACGGGCAGCGAGGTATTACGCGAGATGATTTGGCCAATCGTGTCCGAGCCGCCGGTGTTGGCGCCGGCGCGCAGCACCATGCCATAACCGATGCCCGTGATGATGCCGCCCCACATAGCGGGCAGCATCAGATCGGCATGTGCCAGCGGCGCCACAAACGGAGCGAACAGGTCGGTGAAAAAGCCCAGCAGCACAAAGCCCGTCGCCGTCTGCACCACGTAGAACATGCCACCCTCGCGCATAACGACCAGCAGCAGCAAGGCGTTCATCACGATCGTCTGAATACCAACGGGAAGCGATAGACCGCGCGATGCGCCGACCGCCTGGATAATGGTGGCAAGGCCCGTAACGCCACCGGCAGCAAGGCCGTTGGGAATCAAAAACAGGTCGGTCGCAATAGCGGCCAGAGCGCACCCCAACATAATCTGGGGCAGGTCGTGAAAGAAGTTCATCGAAAGAATACGCTTAATGTCCAGACGATATGCCATGCTGCCTCCCTCAAAAAAGCGCACCCAAACGGATGCGCTTCGAACTTCTTGCTGTATTCGATTCTACCGATTCGCCGGACAAAAACCACCCCTGCGCAGGGTTTATTCCGGATACAAACCCGTCCAACCGTTGGGCTTAGCATCGGCTTGAAGCCGCCCGATGTTTTAGATCTCCGAGCCTTCTGCATCGGCGTTGCCGGTGGCCCAGCGATGATAGCCAATAACAAACGGGTCCAGGTCGCCATCGTCAAGAACTGCCTCGACGTTGCTGGTCTCAACGCCCGTGCGTAGGTCCTTAACCATCTGATACGGGTAGAGCACGTAGCTGCGGATCTGGTTGCCAAAACCAATCGTGGTTTTGGGTCCGCGAATCTCATCCAGGGCCTCGGCGCGCTTCTCGAGCTCAATCTCGTACAGGCGAGCCTTGAGGATCTGCATGCACGCGGCCTTGTTCTGGATCTGGCTGCGCTCGTTTTGGCAGGTGACCACAATGCCGCTGGGGAAATGCGTCACGCGCACGGCGGAGTCGGTGGTGTTAACGCCCTGACCGCCCGGGCCGCTCGCGTGGTACACGTCCACGCGGATGTCATCGGGACTGATTTCGATGTCGATATCATCGGGTAGCACGGGGATGACCTCGACGCCGGCAAACGTGGTCTGGCGGCGCTTCTTGTCGTCGGTGGGGCTAATGCGAACCAAGCGGTGGACGCCGGCCTCGGCGCGCAGCATGCCAAATGCGTCCTTGCCCTCGACGGTAAAGGTCGCGCGGTCGATGCCGATGACCTCAGCAGCGGGGCAGTCGTTAATCGTGACCTTCCAGCCGCGACGCTGGCAGTACTTCATGTACATCTTAAAGAGCATGAAGGTCCAGTCCTGGGCCTCCAGACCACCCTGTCCGGGCTTGATGGTCACAATGGCATCGCCGTGATCGAACTCACCGGTAAACCAGCTCGAAAGCTCAAGCTCATCGATGGCACGGGCCAGGCGCTCAGCCGTGGCTGTAGCCTCCTCGCGAAGAGCGGCGGCATCGGGGTCATCCCCCATCTCCTCGGCAAGCTCCAGCGCGGCGCGGGCATCGGAAAGCTCGCCGCGCGCGTTGTCCACGGCGGCGATATCTTCCTTGGTGCGCGCGATTTCCTCCATGGTGGCACGGGCGGCGTCGGCGTCATCCCAAAAGCCGGGGGCCACGCTTTTGGCCTCGAGCTCGGTCACGCGCGTGCGCTTTTCGTCCAAGTGGAGATACGACTCGACCTCGCCGAGCCGGTCCGCAAACGCGTCCAGCTCGGCGAGCGTTACCTCTAAAGCCTCAGCCATTAACGATTCCTGCCGTGGCAGTACTTAAACTTCTTGCCGCTACCGCAGGGGCACGGGTCGTTGCGGCCCACGTTGACGTACGGATCGTCGCTCTCGGACTTGCGATAGGTGGTCACCTTGCCACCGTTGTTGACGGCAGCCGGACCACCCTGGACAGCCGTGCGGGCCTGCACCTGCGCCTGCTTGCGCAGCACCGAGTTGCCGTTGTCGCCATCGACCTCGGCAGGACCGGAGAAGCGCGCACCCTCGAGCGCGGGCTCTTCCTTGTGCTCCACGGCACGCGGGGCAGCCTTGATCTCGATGCGCAGAACCGTGCGCAGGTAATCCTCGTACATGGTGTCGACGAGGATCTGGAACGCGCCGTAGGCCTCGGTCTTGTACTCGACCAGCGGGTCGCGCTGGCCAAAGCCGCGCAGGCCGATGCCGGTCTTGAGATAGTCCATCTCCTGCAGGTAGTTCATCCAGCGGGTATCAATGACGCGCAGCATGACCTGGGTGTTGAGCTCGCGCATCAGGTCCTCGCCCAAGCGCTCGGCCTTCATGTTGTAGCACTTCTCTACGTAAGCCAGGACATCGGCAGCCAGAGCCTCATAATCCTCGTCGGGGAACTTCGGCGTATCGATGTGGCCGGTGAGCTCCACAACCCACTTGCGCAGGCCCTCCAGGTCGCGCTCGCCATCGTGACTGTCCTTGGTGCAGAACTCCTGAACGCAGCGGTACACGGTGTCGTGCATGACCTCGGTGATGTGGTCGGTCAGGTCCTTGCCGTCCAGAATCTTATTGCGCTCAGCGTAGATGACCTGGCGCTGCTTGTTCATGACGTCGTCGTACTCAAGGACGCTCTTGCGCATGGAGAAGTTGATGCTCTCGACCTTGTGCTGGGCGCTCTCGACGGCCTTGGAGATGATCTTGTGCTGGATGGGCATGTCGTCGCCCATGTCGGCCGTGACCATCATCTTGGAGACGCGGTCCATCTTGTCGCCGCCGAACAGGCGCATGAGGTCGTCCTCGAGCGACAGGTAGAACTGGGTCTCGCCCGGATCGCCCTGACGGCCGGAGCGGCCGCGCAGCTGGTTGTCGATACGACGGGACTCGTGGCGCTCGGTGCCGATAACGGTCAGGCCGCCGGCGGCAAGCACGCGCTCGCGCTCGGCCTTGCAGGTCTCCTTGGCCTCGGCGTTAAACTGCTCAAGCTGCTCGGGCGTCACGTCCTCCATGGTCAGGCCCTCGTACTCAAGGCGCTCGCGCACCAGCTCGTCGGGGTTGCCGCCCAACAGGATGTCGGTACCACGACCGGCCATGTTGGTAGCGATGGTCACGGCGCCGTAGCGTCCGGCCTGGGCAACGATGTGGGCCTCGCGTTCATGGTGCTTGGCGTTGAGGACCTCGTGTGCGATGCCGCGCTTGGTAAGGGCGGCGGACAGCTTCTCGGAGCTCTCGATGGAGACGGTGCCCACCAGGACCGGCTGGCCCTTGGCGTGACGCTGCTCGACATCGTCGGCGACGGCGTTGTACTTGGCCTGAATGGTGCGGTACACCAGGTCCTCGTGGTCCACGCGCTGCACGGGCTTGTTGGAGGGGATGACCTCGACGGGCAGCTTGTAGATCTCGCGGAACTCGGCATCCTCGGTAAGTGCCGTGCCGGTCATGCCGGAGAGCTTGTCATACAGACGGAAGTAGTTCTGCAGGGTGATGGTGGCCAGGGTCTGGTTCTCCTCGCGTACGAGCACGCCCTCTTTGGCCTCGATGGCCTGGTGCAGGCCCTCGGAGTAACGGCGACCTTCCATAATGCGGCCGGTGAACTCGTCGACGATCTTAACCTCGCCGTTGGTGACCACGTACTGCTTGTCGCGGTGGAACATGTACTGGGCCTTCAGCGCCTGTTGCAGGTGGTTGACCAGCTGACCCGAAAGGTCGGCGTAGATGTCATCGATACCCAGGCGGCGCTCGATTTTCTTAAGGCCGCGCTCGGTGGCGGCGATGGTGTGCTTGGCCTCGTCCATGACGTAGTCGCCCGTGGGTTCAACGTCCTCGGTGGCGGTAAGCATGTCGTGCGACACGTCCTCGCCGCGCTCAAGGCCACGCACGGCACGCGCGAAGTCCTTGTAGGTACTGGCGGACTTGGTGCCAGCGCCCGAGATAATGAGCGGCGTCCTGGCCTCATCGATCAGGATGGAGTCGACCTCGTCGACGATGGCGTAGTTGTGACCGCGCTGCACGCGCTGCTCGGGACGGGTGACCATGTTGTCGCGCAGGTAATCAAAGCCGAACTCGGAGTTGGTGCCGTAGGTGACGTCGGCCTGGTAGGCCGGGCGCTTGAGCTCGAGCGGCATGTTGTTCTGGAGCAGACCGACGGTCATGCCCAAGTACTTATAGATGCGGCCCATCCACTCGGAGTCGCGCTTGGCAAGGTAATCATTGACGGTAACGACATGCACGCCCTTGCCGGCGATAGCGTTGAGGTAGCCGGCCAAGGTGGAGACGAGCGTCTTGCCCTCGCCGGTCTTCATCTCGGCGATGTGGCCCTCGTGCAGTGCCATGGCGCCAATGAGCTGCACGTCAAAGTGGCGCATACCCATGGTGCGCTTGGAAGCCTCGCGCACGGTGGCAAAAGCCTCGGGGAGCATGTCGTCGAGCGACTCGCCGTTGGCGTAACGCTCGCGGAACTTATCGGTCTGGCCGCGGAGTTCCTCCTCGGTCATCTTCTCAAACTGGGGCTCAAGACCGTTGATCTGGTCGACGATCTTGTAGTAGCGCTTAAGGTCCTTATCGGATCCAAAGGACAGCAGCTTTGACATGAATCCCATGTGGTTTTCCTTTTTGGCCATCGCCCACGCCGTGCAGCTGCGGGCGAGTTAAACACAGATGATTGTACTTTAGCCAAACAAGGCGCGGCCTATACGGTCGACCTCGACCGCCACGTAATAACTATGACCAACCTGCCACAATGGGACAGGTTTATTTTGGCAAGTTTTATCTGAGCAAACGCCGTCTCTCTGCCATTTGGTGCCACGGGGACAGGTTAGCTTGCACCAATAAAAAGAAAAGGGCCGCGCACCCAAATGGATGCACGGCCCTTGTGCCATGAATGCGAGCGATTCCGCGGCGAGCTATTTACTCAGCAGCCTCGGTGGTCTCGGCCTCGGCAGCGGCCTCCTCGACGGGAGCCTCTGCGGGAGCCTCGGCGGCCTGCTTGGCAGCCTCCTCGGCGAACTTAGCAGCACGCTTAGCCTTCTCGGCAGCCTTAGCCTCAGCGGCGGCCTTGCGAGCGGCCTCGGCCTCAGCAGCCTTGGCGGCCTTGGCAGCCTTGGCCTCCTCAGCCTTCTTGAGCTGGGCGGCAGCGGCGCCACCGAACTTGTCGGCGAAGCGCTGGACGCGTCCACCGGTGTCGACGAACTTCTGCTGGCCGGTGTAGAACGGGTGGCACTCGTTGCAAAGCTCGACCTTCATCTCGGACACGGTAGCGTGCGTCTTGAAGGTGTTGCCGCAGGAGCACGTCACCGTGCACTCGACATACTGGGGATGGATACCCTGCTTCATGGTAGGACTCCTTATTGGTCAGGCGCTGGTTACCGATCAGCGCATAAGGCGTCTTGGTTTCCGACCAAGACAACAAACTCGGCTATGGTACCACGGCGCCGCGCGTCCCACAAAAGGTTCACGGTCTTTTCGGAACGACACGAATCTGACCCATCGAAACACATCTCCACCGTTCCTTCAACTGGGAAAATGCCGTCCCCGGGGCCTGAGAAGGGCCCCGGGGACGTTCGACTGACTGCGGGAACGGCCTTTCCGCTCAATGTGTTCGGCTGAGATCGGAAATCAACCAAACTGAACTAGGTTCAGTTGACATGGTTAAAAACGAGGGGCGACGCTTTTGCGTCACCCCTCGTCCCGGCCGGTTGCTTTAGTTGTACACACGGTAGTTACACTTGAACTGGGTTATGTGTCCATAGTTTGAGCCGTACCAACCCGATGTATAGCTGATTGCCTCTGCGCCTAGATAGTCGTAGCCCTTGTTGTAGCGAAGCTGACGGTAGGTCGTGTCGTACTCTGCTACGTAAAACGTGTCTCCAGAGAAGGCTTTGTACCGGTCCTTAACCGTCGAAGCCATGTACGCGGGTTCGACATCGCCTTTCTCCCCGTTGAGCGCATAGACGGGTGCCGCGATTCCGCATAAAGCCGTTGCCACGAGGATGGCGTAGACAGCCATGCGCGACGCATTGGACTTCAGCTGTTCAAATAGTTTCATGTCATTCACCTCCCTCGTATGTATCGAGGTATTCCTGCTTGAGCGTCTGCG
>ERZ838483.538-NODE-538-length-46824-cov-8.551647_pt1 | contig 46824 bp, 39 predicted proteins | sample MGYA00519939_ERZ838483 | MGnify/ENA primary metagenome ERZ838483 (study PRJEB31850, sample SAMEA3708836) | human gut metagenome | biome: human gut; feature: human-associated habitat; material: faeces | place: China | collected 2014 ... | reverse complement strand
TTTCCTGGGCAAGGCTAATCCTCCCAGGGTCAGTCGGGGGCTAAGGCGAGGCCGGGAGGCGTAGCCGACGCGCAGCAGGCAGACATTCCTGCACCGCGCACGCGGCGCTACGACCGACGGGGCGACGGATGGGGGTGGCTCGGCGGGGTTCTGGACGTCCCCGTGATGGAGCGCGGCCCGCGGACCAGGGAAATCCGGTCCGCACGAGGGCGAGGCTCCGGACGAAGCGACTGAGCGAAGCGAGTGAGCCCGAGGTCCCTAGAAAAACCCCTAGGCAGGCGCGTGCGCGCCCGTACCGCAAACCGACACAGGTGGGTGGGTAGAACATACCGAGGCGATCGGGTCAACCATGGTCAAGGAACTCGGCACAATGGCCCCGTAACTTCGGGAGAAGGGGTGCCCGCGCGTACGTGAACCGGCTTGCCCGGGGAGCGGAGGCGGGCCGCAGTGGAGAGGCCCAAGCGACTGTTTACCAAAAACACAGGACTCTGCAGAAGCCGCAAGGCGACGTATAGGGTCTGACGCCTGCCCGGTGCCGGAAGGTCACGCGGAGGAGTTAGCCGCAAGGCGAAGCCCCGAAGCCAAGCCCCGGTAAACGGCGGCCGTAACTATAACGGTCCTAAGGTAGCGAAATTCCTTGTCGGGTAAGTTCCGACCTGCACGAAAGGCGCAACGACTTGGGCGCTGTCTCGACCATGGACCCGGTGAAATTGCACTGGTCGTGAAGATGCGACTTACCCGCGGAAGGACGGAAAGACCCCGTGAACCTTCACTGCAGCTTGGCATTGGCCGCTGGTCCCGCGTGTAGAGGATAGGCAGGAGGCATCGATCCGGAGGCGCCAGCCCCCGGGGAGCCGCCCTTGGAATACTGCCCTCGCGCGACCGGCGTCCTAACCCGAGGCCGTCGACCGGCTCGGGGACCGTGCCAGGCGGGCAGTTTGACTGGGGCGGTCGCCTCCTAAAGGGTAACGGAGGCGCGCGAAGGTCCGCTCGGGACGGTCGGCAACCGTCCTTTTGAATGCAAGAGTACAAGCGGGCTTGACTGCGAGGCCCACAAGCCGAGCAGGTGCGAAAGCAGGCTCTAGTGATCCGGCGGCCCCGAGTGGGTGGGCCGTCGCTCAACGGATAAAAGGTACTCCGGGGATAACAGGCTGATCTTGCCCAAGAGTCCACATCGACGGCAAGGTTTGGCACCTCGATGTCGGCTCATCGCATCCTGGGGCTGGAGCAGGTCCCAAGGGTACGGCTGTTCGCCGTTTAAAGCGGTACGCGAGCTGGGTTCAGAACGTCGTGAGACAGTTCGGTCCCTATCCTCCGCAGGCGCAAGTGGATTGAGGAGGTCTGCCCCTAGTACGAGAGGACCGGGGTGGACGGACCTCTGGTGCAGCGGTTGTCGACCAACGGCACGGCCGCCTAGCTACGTCCGGCACGGATAACCGCTGAAGGCATCTAAGCGGGAAGCCGTCTCCGAGATGAGTCCACTTTTCGGTAAGGGCCCAGGTAGACCACCTGGTCGATAGGCCGCAGGTGCAAGCGCGGCGACGCGCTCAGCCGAGCGGCACTAATAGCCCGAGCTCTTCGCATCCTCGATGGAAAGCACCGAGCGCGATGCGCGATCTTCGATCCGTGCCCGCCATGCGGCCGCCAGGGTCGCCCCGGATGCGGGGACCTGGCAGGCTCCATATCATGAGCCGCGGGGGAGCGCCCCCCGCGAGCGCGACCACAGAGGCGGGGATCACCCGGTCCCATCCCGAACCCGGCAGTTAAGCCCGCCTTCGCCGAGAGTACTGCAGCGCGAGGCTGCGGGAGGGCAGGGCGTCGCGCTCGCGGAGGGCGCTTTTCTATCAGCGCCGTGCGTGCCCCGGGCGCCGCGTGCGCCGCATGCGCCGGGAGGGGCCCGCGGGGGAGGTCCCCCCTGCGGGCCCCTCCGCGTCTTGCAGGGGTCGTGGCTTCGCGTCCGGGCCGATCGGCGTTGCGGCGCATACGGCCCCCGCCCGGCATCGTGGGGCGGGCAGGTACCGCAGGGGGATCGTCCCTTGCGGGCCTCTCCGCGTCTTGGGGCATTGTCCGGCGGGGCGGTTTGATCGGCGTCGCGCGCTGGGCCGGCGCTTTTTTATCTTTATGAGGCCCCGGCGCGGTTCGCGGGCCCGGGCCGAGTGCCCGCAGGGGGATCGCCCCCTGCGGGTCTTTCTGTATTCCGAGGCCGTTCGCTGCCGGAGGGTCTGCGCGAGGGCTTCTTGCTGGACCGGTCCTGTGCACGGCATGTGCCGGAGGAATTGCGTGGGCTCCCTGCGGGCCTTCTAGCATTAACTTGGACTAGCAATTTGACGGCGGTGGATCGGTTCGCGCTTTCTCGGCACTCTGCGGTATCGAAAAGATTTTGTCCTGGGCGTCCACCGTTATGGTGCCGGCGTTATGTGCCGCGTGTTTCTGAGGTGCGTGGGGGTATATGCTCCTTTGATCTTATTATGTCTATGCTGCTATTGGCTTGTGTGGTCGGTTCTGCGATTGTCGCTTTCGGTGCTACACTTTTTGGCGAACATTTTCGATAGATGATTTTGGGCGATGTTCTTTGATCGGGGGTTTGCATGACTGTGGTGCCGGACACCTTGGAGGATGCTGCTGTGGCCTTGGGAGACGGTCGACCTTGCATATTCCCGACCGATACAGTTTATGGTGTGGGTGTTGCTGTTCACGCAGCTTCTGGGCCGGATGTTCTCTTTGCTATTAAGCAAAGAGACGCTGGAAAGCCTATCGCTTGGCTTGTTGGGTCGATTGACGATCTGCAGCGGTATGGTAAGAATCTTCCCTCTGCTGTTTGTCAGCTTGTTCAGCGGTTTTGGCCGGGTGCCCTTACCGTTATCGTTGAAGCCTCGGATTCAGTGCCGGTATCTTATCGATCGGAGTCGGGCACCATTGGGCTGCGTATGCCTGCCAACGAAACAACGCTTGCTCTGATTCGCCGTGTTGGAAGCCCGCTTGCCACGACGTCTGCTAACATCAGCGGTAGAGCCGCGGTGTCTCGATTTGAGTCGCTTGATGCGGAATTGCTCGCAAGGGTGGGGTGCGCTTTGCGAGATCCAATTGAATCGTTGCACAGCGGCGTGGCGTCTACGGTTGTCGACTGCACTGGCGGAGGCTTGAGGGTCGTTCGCGAAGGCGGAATCTCCTTTGACGACATCGCGGTTCAATCATAAGGATTGCGTGGGTAATGTATTTGAGCAGGTGCGACAACATATGCGGGTGTACCATCAGCTATGCAGGCATCTATCAGTGGAAGGCGTAGATACATGAATATCAGCATTGCAAGCGACCATGCAGGTTTTGATCAGAAGCAGTTGCTGGCTGCGTACTTGAAGGAACTTGGTCATAACGTTATCGATCGCGGGCCGGATTGCGATGATCGTGTCGACTACCCGGATTTCGCCAAGGTCGTTGCCAATGATGTTGTCAACGGTGACGCTGAACGCGGGGTGTTGGTGTGCGGCACTGGCATCGGCATGGCTATCGCCGCAAATAAGGTTGATGGGATTCGTGCTGCAAATATCGTGTCTCCCGCTTTCGCTGCGCTGTGCCGTGAGCATAACGATGCAAACGTCATCACGCTTTCCGGTCGCTTCGTCGATCTGTCGGCCAACAAGGAGATCTTGAAGGCGTTCCTTTCCACCGAGTTCGGCGGAGGACGTCATGCAGGTCGTGTTGAGAAGATCATGGCGCTCGAGGGAAAATAGCGGCAATCAATGACTTCACTCACTGAAAACGGTCGACGTTTCGTCGGCCGTTTTTCCGTTTAGGGTCGTATCGTTACCGGATGATTGCGAGGATGTGCATACCCTGTGGGGCTGCGCGGTATGTGCTAGAGTACAGTTTGCAACGATTAATCAATTGGAAGGGTGTCCTCATGGCTATCGATCATGTGAAGCAAACCGATCCGGAAGTGGCAAGCGCGCTTGGGCAAGAGCTGTCTCGTCAGCGTTCGTCCGTCGAGTTGATCGCATCCGAGAACTTCACGTCTCAAGCCGTGATGGAGGCCATGGGCAGCGTTCTTACGAACAAGTACGCCGAAGGCTTGCCGGGAAAGCGTTATTACGGCGGTTGCGAGAAGGTCGATATCGTCGAGAACCTTGCACGCGAGCGCGCTTGCAAGCTGTACGGTGCAAAGTTTGCGAACGTCCAGCCGCACTCCGGTGCAAATGCCAACCTCGCCGCATATTTCGCCACGGTGAAGCCGGGTGATACGGTTATGGGCATGAGCCTGGATAACGGCGGCCACCTGACCCATGGCAGCCCGGCGAACTTCTCCGGCAAGCTGTACAACGTCGTTTCTTATGGCGTTGATCCCGAAACCGAGACCATCGATTACGACGAGATGGAGAAGCTGGCGAAAGAGCATCAGCCTAAGCTTATCGTCGGCGGCGCCTCTGCCTATCCGCGCATCATCGACTTCGAGCGTATGGCGCAGATCGCGCATGAAGTCGGCGCATACCTTATGATCGACATGGCCCATATCGCCGGCCTGGTTGCCACGGGCGCGCATCCTTCCCCGGTTCCTTATGCGGACATCGTCACGTCCACCAGCCATAAGACTCTTCGTGGTCCGCGCGGCGGCTTCATACTCACGAACGATGAGGACCTGTTCAAGAAGATCAATTCTGCCGTGTTCCCGGGTAGCCAGGGCGGCCCGCTCATGCATGTTATCGCTGGCAAGGCCGTTGCCTTCGGCGAGGCCCTGCAGCCGGCTTTCAAGGAATATATCAACCATGTGGTGGAGAACGCCGCTGCAATGGGTCAGGGCATGACCGATGGCGGCCTGCGTTTGGTGTCGGGCGGAACGGACAACCATCTGTGTCTGGTCGACTTGACTCCCGCCGATGTCACCGGCAAGGATGCCGAGAAGCTCTTGGAAAGCGTCGGCCTGACGGTGAACAAGAACACCATCCCCAACGAGCAGCGCAGCCCGTTCGTTGCCAGCGGTATCCGTGTGGGCAGCGCCGCCGCCACCAGCCGTGGGTTTACCAAAGAGGATTTCTACGAGGTGGGCCAGTGCATCGCTGCAACCGTGTTCAACGCCGCAGATGAGGCGAAGCTGGCAGACGTCAAGGCGAAGATCGATGCCATGCTGGAGAAGCATCCGCTGTATCCTGGCTTGGAGTATTAACAGTAAACAAAAGGTATAAGCCAACGGCCGGGCAAGGAGTCCTTGCTCGGCCGTTGGTGCATGGAAGGGGAGGGGCCGATGCCCGGGAGCACTGATCGCCGTCCAAGCTGGGACGAGTATTTCATGACGCTTGCCAACGAGGTCGCTACGCGCACCACGTGCCTTCGCCGCGCCGTGGGCGCGATCATCGTCAAAGATCGCAGGATCCTTGCCACAGGTTACAACGGCGTTCCCACGGGGCTGGCTCACTGTGCGGAAACGGGCTGCTTGCGTCAGCAGCTGGGGGTGCCAAGCGGCCAGCGTCACGAGATTTGCCGGGGATTGCATGCGGAGCAGAATGCGATCATCCAGGCTGCACGTTATGGTATCAATATCACGGGCGCCTCGATTTACATTACCACCCAGCCATGCGTGGTGTGCGCGAAGATGCTCATCAACGCCGATATCGAGGAAATCATCTATTCGAACCCCTATCCAGATGAATTGGCGATGTCCATGCTTCGCGAAGCGGGCATCAAGCTGCGTGTATACGATGACTCTATGCAAAATAATGCAAATGCATAAAAACTGAACACTATCGCGGTTTTGTTAATAAGAGAAAAAGTAGAACTGGGTAAATAGCCTGCAAAATCGAATAAAATCACGCCGTTTGCCAACGTTTTGTGGCGATTGCGGAGTTTAGAGGGGGCCTGAGTGGTTCTACGTTATCATTAGCTCTGGTTTTTTATGCGGGAATCTTGATTAACGAAAGGTTTGGGTGAAACGCAGGTAATGGTTGCTGCCATCCTTATCGGTGCCATAACCGGTTTTATCGGCTTTCTGCCGTTGTTCGCGGCTCTGCGTTTGGCTCGGAAGCATCCTTCGGTATCGGTCGCCAATGCGGCGCTTTACGGCCTGGGGGGCACGTTCGTGTCTCTTGTGGTCGTTGCGGTCGCGTTGATCGTATGTGCGCTCGTCGCGCATCCGTCGGTGTTTCCCTTCGGCATGGCCGAAATCGTTTCGCTTATCGTTTGTACCGCAGTGTACGTGTGGCGTAAAAACGTGGCACGGTAATTGTCGGATTCGTTTATTGGAAAGGCTGGGATGATCTGAGATGGGCGAGGCGCTCAACAAGTTCGTCGAAGAGGCACGGCACCTCTCCGAAACTTTCGATTCCCACACCGTATTCTCTATCGGCGGTTGGGACATCAGCCAGTACACGCTGTACATGTTCTTCATTTTGGCGTTGGTGCTGATGGTTGTTCTGGTCGGAGGCCGCAAGCTTCAGCTGGTCCCGAAGAACAAGTTCCTGAACACCGTCGAGTATGGCTACGACTTCGTGAACACGAGCATCGGCCAGGACGTTATCGGTGAGGGTTTCAAGAAGCACATCCCGTTTTTGTGCACGCTGTTCTTCTTCATCCTCATCGCTAACGTCGTGGGTCTGATCCCGGGTGCGAAGGCCACCACGGGCACCATCTCCATCACGTGGGCGCTCGCTGCCATCTCGTTCGTGTACTTCAACTTCTACGGCCTGAAGACGCTGGGCGTGTTCGGCTACATCAAGAGCCTCGTGCCCTCCGGTGTTCCCGGCCCCATGGTCCCGATCATCTGGTTCCTGGAGTTCTTCTCCATGGTCATCCGCGTGTTGACGCTGGCCGTTCGTCTTTACGGCAACATGCTGGCAGGCCATATGGTCCTGGCCGTGTTCTCTTTGGCAACCACCGTGTTCCTGCAGCAGGCTGTTTTCAGCATGGACTTCGTTACCGCGCTGCCTGCTGTCGCATGGTTCGTTTTGCTGGTCCTCATGTATGCCATGGAGTGCCTGGTGGCGTTCCTTCAGGCATACGTATTCACCATCCTGTCCGCTTCCTACATCGGCATGGCGGTTCATCCCCACTGATGCGCGGACCGGCGGCGCAAGCCGCCATCTGTTCTGTTTGGCACCACAGCTGACATAAATAGATCAGCTTGGGCATATTGGCATGAGCGCGGAGAAGGCTCCGGGTTCAACGAAGGAGGTAATTATGGAAATCACGCTCGCTGCGCTGAAGGTCGTCGGCTATGGCCTCGCCGCCATCGGCCCCGGCATCGGCATCGGCGTTGCAACGTACGGCCTGTGCGTGTCCGCTGCACGCCAGCCTGAGATGAAGGGCACCCTGATGGGCTACTTCTTCATCGGCGCTGCTATGTCCGAGGCTCTGGCACTGCTGGGCCTGGTCCTCTTCTTCATTGGCTAACAGGTTTTCGACTCAAGCAAGACCTATAAGCTAAGGAAAGGAGGCAAGCGAGTTGAACGTTAAGAACAAAGTGCTCCGTGGTTGCGGCAGCGCAGCCGTCGCATTCGGCGCGGCAAGCGCTATGCTTCCTGCTCAGGCATTTGCCGATGAAGGCAGCGGCGTTGCGGCTATCCTGCCGCAGATGGATGAGTTCATCCCCATGCTCGTTGCGTTCATCATCTTGTGGATCATCCTGGCGAAATTCGGTTGGCCGCTGTTCGAGGGCATGCTTGTCAAGCGCGAGACCACCATCAAGGACGCTCTCGAGCAGTCCGAGAACGCTCGCGTTGAAAGCGAGCGCGTGCTCGCCGAGTACAAGCGCCAGCTGGAGGAAACCAAGGCGCAGTCCGCGCAGATCATCGCCGACGCCAAGAAGACGGGCGAGGCTGTCAAGGCCGATATCACCGCCAAGGCCCAGGCTGAGGCTGCCGGTATGATCGAGAAGGCCCATGCTGCCATCGAGGCTGACAAGAAGGCCGCTATCGCCGAGCTCCAGGGTTCGGTGGCCGACCTGTCCGTCGCCGTGGCTTCCCGCCTGATCGGCGAGGATCTCAACGATGACGAGCACCGCAAGATCATCGAGCGCTACGTGAACGAGGCGGGCAGTTTCAATGCCAACTAACCGCCATGTTCAAAAGGAAAAGGTTGCAACCTATGCATCCGTTCTGCTAGATGCCGCTTTAGCGGCTGGCGGCCAGGATGCGGTGCTGGAGGTTCGCGACCAAGCCGAGCGCATTATCCGCATTATGCGTTCGAACATGGATCTCTCTAGCTCTTTGCAAGACAGCTCTTATACGCCCGAGCAGAGGAACAGCCTTGCGCGCAACGTGTTCGCGCAGGCACATCCGGTCCTTATCGATGTCTTGGCCGTCATGGCCGAGCGCGGGGACTTCGCGTTGCTCTCGCGCGTATGGGAGAGCTACGGAGAGCAGGTCGAACGCAAGCTGAACGTCACCGTGGTCGACGTAACCACCGTCGTGCCGCTCGACGATCACCTGCGCGAGGTTATTACGAAGAAAGCCGAAGCCGACTTGGGCACCAAAGTCGTATTGCGTGAAAGCATCGACAAGTCCCTGATCGGCGGCATTTTGATGAGCGCCAACGGCAAGCGAATCGACGCCAGCATGACGTCGCAGCTTGAGGCAGCTCGCAACGTGCTGAAACATTCCACAGATGGAGGTGAATGCTAGTGACTGAAATCACCGCACAGTCTATTGACGCGGCGCTGCGTAAGCAGCTCGATGCGCTGAACACCAGTGTGGAATCCCGCGAGACGGGTTCTGTTATCCAGGTGGGCGACGGTATCGCTCGCGTTGATGGCCTGAAAAATGCGATGGCAGGCGAACTTTTGGAGTTCACCAGCTCTACCGGCCAGGTTGTCTACGGTATGGCACAGAACCTCGAAGAGGATGAAGTGGGCGCCGTTTTGCTGGGCGATGTCGCAGCAATCAAGGAAAACGACGCGGTCAAGACCACCGGTCGTCTGGTTGAGGTTCCGTCCGGCAAGGCCCTGCTCGGCCGTGTCGTGAACCCGCTGGGCATGCCGCTTGACGGCAAGGGCGAGATCAAGGCCGAGGGCACCCGCCCGGTCGAGTTCAAGGCTCCGGGCGTTATCCACCGTAAGCCCGTTCACGAGCCGATGCAGACCGGTATCCTGGCCGTCGACTCCATGATCCCGATCGGCCGTGGTCAGCGCGAGCTGATCATCGGCGACCGTCAGACCGGCAAGACCGCCATCGCCGTCGATGCCATTCTGAACCAGAAGGGCAAGGACATGGTCTGCATCTACGTCGCCGTGGGCCAGAAGGCCTCCACGGTGGCCAACGTGCAGGAGACCCTGGAGAAGCATGGCGCGATGGACTACACCATCATCGTCAACGCTTCCGCTTCCGATTCCGCTCCGCTGCAGTACATCGCCCCGATGGCCGGTGCTGCAATGGGCGAGTACTTCGTCTACAATGGCGAGGACGGCAAGCCCGCCGGTCCGGAGAACCCGGGTCGTCACGTGCTCATCGTCTACGATGACCTGACCAAACAGGCCGTGGCATATCGTCAGATGTCTCTGACCCTGCGTCGCCCGCCGGGACGCGAGGCTTACCCGGGCGACATCTTCTACCTGCATTCGCGCCTGCTGGAGCGTGCTGTGAAGATGAACGAGCAGAACGGTCTCGGCTCCATGACGGCACTGCCGATCATCGAGACCCAGGCCGGCGACGTCTCCGCCTACATCCCGACGAACGTCATTTCCATTACCGACGGTCAGATCTACCTGCAGACCGACCTGTTCTTCCAGGGTCAGCGCCCGGCAGTCGACGTGGGCATCTCCGTGTCCCGAGTCGGCGGCTCCGCGCAGATCAAGCAGATGAAGCAGGTTGCCGGTACGCTGAAGCTCGACCTAGCCGCGTTCCGCGAGCTGAAGGCCTTCACCCAGTTCGGTTCCGACCTGGACAAGGCCACGCAAGATCAGCTGACCCGCGGCGCTGCCATGACCGAGCTGCTGAAGCAGAACCGCTTCTGCATGATGGACGTCTACGACCAGGCCGTTGCCATCTACGCTGGCGGCAAGGGCTACCTGGACGACGTTCCGACCGAGGACATCGTGCGCTTCCGCACCGAGCTGCTGGAGTTCCTGCATGCTTCCAAGCCGGAGGTGTTCGACGAGCTGGCCAAGGCCGGTAAGTGGACTGGTGACGTCGAGAACCTGACCAACGCTGCGATCGAGGCTTTCAAGCTTCAGTTCGCTCCCACGGCGTAAGGTAGGTAGAGATGCCCAACCTTCACGACATTGAAAGGCGTATCGGCTCCGTCTCTTCGACGAAGCAGATCACGCGTACCATGGAAATGGTTGCTGCTGCGAAGATCCGCCTTGCCGGTGAACGCGTGGCGGCGGCTACGCCGTACGCCGAGTCCATGGTCGAAATGTTGGCCAACGTTGCCAAGCGTGTGGGTGGCTCCGAGAATGCGCTGTTGCGCAAGCATGACGAGGTCAAGAACGTGCTGATCGTCGTCGTCGTGTCGGACCGCGGTCTGGCCGGCGGCTTCAACAGCAACGTGCTGCGCCAAGTCGATCATTTGATGAAGAGCAAGCAGGCGGCCGGCGCTGAGGTCAGCGTCGTTGCCTGCGGCAAGAAGGCCATCGGCTATTACACGTATCGCCGTGTCGAGCCGGTCCTTGCCTTCGCTGGCCAGTCCGCCGACCCTACGGTCGAGGAAGCGGACGAAATCGCCGCGTATGCGGTGGATGCTTACGCCAACGGATCGATCGACGAGGTTATCGTGGTGTACAACCACGCTAAGAATTCGGCAGAGCAGCAGCTTCGCGAGGAGTTGCTGCTCCCCGTCGACACGTCGGCCTTCGAAGCCGCTAAGGCTGAGACCGCTGACGAGTCCGCGGGCGAGAAGCTTGAGGGCGATGTGATCTTCGAGCCGAGCCCTGAAGCTGTTCTTGACCAGCTGCTGCCGGCGTATGTTCGCACTACGCTGTATCATGCGCTGATCGACTCGGCAGCTGCTGAGCAGGGCGCACGCCGCAACGCCATGATGTCGGCAACGGACAATGCCACCGAGATGGTTAACACGTTGACCAGATTGTATAACCGCGTACGCCAGGGCGCTATCACGACCGAGATTTCGGAAATCGTCGGTGGCGCTGCTGCTTTGGAGGATTAAATGGCTGAACATTTGTTTACTAAGGAGGAGGTCGAGGCCAGCAAAGGAGCCACGGGTCGCATCGTGCGTATCGTCGGTCCTGTTGTTGACGTTGAGTTCCCCCCTGATCAGCTGCCGGCGATTTACAACGCGCTGACGGTTGACGCTAAGACCGAGGCGGGCGACCTGCACGTCGTCCTCGAGGTCGAAACCCACCTGCCGGGCAACATCGTCCGCTCCGTCGCCATGAGCTCGACCGACGGTCTGATCCGTGGCCTGGACGTCCTGGACACGGGCCATCCCATCATGATGCCCGTCGGTCAGGAGACCCTGGGCCGCATTTGGAACGTCATGGGCGAGCCCGTTGACGAGAAGCCCATGCCCGAAGTCACCGGTTACATGCCCATCCATCGTCCTGCTCCCGAGTATGACGAGCTGGTCACGAAGACCGAGATCTTCGAGACGGGCATCAAGGCCATCGACCTGATCGAGCCGTTCGTCAAGGGCGGTAAGACCGGTCTGTTCGGCGGCGCCGGCGTTGGCAAGACCGTTATCATCCAGGAGCTCATCAACAACCTGGCTCAGGAGCACGGCGGCACTTCCGTGTTCACTGGCGTTGGTGAGCGTACCCGTGAGGGTACCGACCTGTACCTGGAGATGAGCGACTCTGGCGTTATCAACAAGACCTGCTTGGTCTACGGCCAGATGAACGAGCCTCCGGGAGCCCGTCTGCGCGTCGGCCTGGCTGGTCTGACCGAGGCCGAGTACTTCCGTGATCAGGGCCAGGACGTTCTGCTGTTCGTGGACAACATCTTCCGCTTCACGCAGGCCGGTTCCGAGGTGTCCGCACTGCTCGGCCGTATGCCGTCCGCCGTTGGTTACCAGCCCACGCTGGCAACCGAGATGGGCGACCTGCAGGAGCGCATCACGTCCACGTCCACGGGTTCCATCACGTCCGTGCAGGCAGTTTACGTGCCCGCCGACGACTTGACCGACCCCGCTCCGGCCACGACGTTCACGCACCTGGATGCGAAGACGGTTCTGTCTCGTTCCATCGCCGAGCTGGGCATCTACCCGGCCGTCGACCCGCTGGAGTCCACCTCCCGCGCTCTGGATCCCGCAATCGTGGGCGAGGAGCACTACCGTGTGGCCACCGGCATCCAGGAGCTGCTGCAGAACTACAAGGACCTGCAGGACATCATCGCCATCCTTGGTATGGACGAGCTGTCCGAGGAGCAGAAGCTCACGGTTTCCCGTGCGCGTAAGGCTCAGCAGTTCTTCGGCCAGTGCTTCCACGTGGCAACGCAGTTCACCGGTTTGCCCGGCAAGTACGTCAAGATGGAGGACACCGTCCGTTCCTTCGCCGCCATCCTCGACGGCGAGTGCGACGAGATCCCCGAGCAGTGCTTCCGCCTGAAGGGCGGCATCGACGACGTCTACGCTGCTTACGAGGAAATGAAGAAGGAAGAAGCGTAGTATGGCTAGCTTCAAGTGCGACATCGTCACGCCTGCCGAGAAGCTTGCAGCTTGCGAGGTTGAAATGGTCGTCGTCCCGGGCGTCGAGGGCGAGATGGGCTTTCTGGCCGGTCACGCTCCGTTGGTGTCCGTGCTGGCTGATGGCGAGATCCGCCTGACGCCTGCAGAGGGCGGCCCCGTGCAGCGCTACGAAGTCAAGGGCGGCTACGTGCAGGTTACCGACGACAAGGTGATCATCCTTGCCGATAGCGCAACGCCTGTTGCTGCATAGCCTGGGTGTTGGCTTGAACATCTGAATCCGCGGCCGCTGGTGCGACTGCTGGCAACGCGACGGTCGTATCCATCGGCTGTTCACCTGAAACGGCTCCCGCCGAAAGGCGGGGGCCGTTTTGCATATGGCCGTATGAAACCCCGCGCGAAATCCATCGTTTGTTCGAACACACGTGCGCTAAAGGCTGCTATCATGAGGAACCGGAAAACCCTGCTTCTGTCAATCGGCGCCCAGCCTGACCGAAGCGCAGCACATCACTTGCGAGAAGATTCGAGGCGCATCCATGGCGTTCGTTCATTTGCACAACCATACCGAATACTCGTTGCTTGACGGCCTCACCCATATCAAGGATATGGTACGCCGCGCGGCCGAGCTCGACATGCCTGCTGTCGCCATTAGCGATCATGGCGTTATGTCGGGCGTCCCCGAGCTGTGCGATGCTTGTGCCGCCGTTGAGAAGGAAACCGGCAAGAAGGTCAAGCCGATTTACGGCTGCGAAGTGTATTTCACCACCGACGAGGAGCTTCGCAAGGATGTGAAGCCCAAGCTTTACCACTTGCTGCTGCTCGCCAAAACCAACGAAGGCTATCACAACCTGTTGAACCTGGTCAGCGAATCTCATGTTGACAACTTCTACTACAAGCCGCGTACCACATTCAGCATGTTGCAGAAGTATGGCAAGGGCATTATCGGATCGTCTGCGTGTATCGCGGGCATCATTCCGAAACTGCTGGATAACCGTCAGTTCGATGAGGCGGTGAAGTGGGCAAACAAGTTCGCGAGCTGCTTCGAGCCGGGCGATTTCTATATCGAGCTGCAAAACCAGGGCATCCGCACCGACGGTGGGCTTACGCAAACCGAGCTGAATCACCAGCTTACCGAGGTTGCTCACCGTGCGGGCCTGAAGACCATCGCAACGAACGACTTCCACTACCTGCTGCAGGAAGACGCGAAGGCGCAGGATATCATGCTGTGCATCGGCACGGGCTCCGCCGTTAACGATACGAATCGCATGAAGTTCGAGAACGACCAGTTCTATATGAAAACCGAAGAGGAGATGCGCGAGGCGCTTCGCGATTTCCCCGAGGCATGCGATACCACGGTGGAGGTTGCCGAGAAGTGCAACGTCATCCTTGAGCGCGATTCCATTCTGCCGAAGTTCCCGCTTCCCGAGGGCGAGACGGACGAGAGCTGGTTCCGCCATCAGGTGCTCGAAGGCATGAAGAAGCGCTACGGCGATCCCATTCCCAAAGAGCCGCTCGATCGTGCCGAATATGAGATGAGCGTCATCATCCAGCAGGGCTTCCCTGCGTACTTCCTGATTGTGCAGGAATACTTGGACTGGGCGCGAAGCCAGGGCATCGGTGTTGGACCAGGCCGTGGTTCTGCTGCCGGTTCGATCGTTGCATATGCCATGGGTATCACCGACTTGGAGCCGCTTTCCAACGGCTTGCTATTCGAGCGATTCCTTTCCCCGGAACGCGTTGAGATGCCCGATATCGACTGCGACTTCGAGGATGAACGTCGCCAGGAGGTCATCGACCATGTGCGCGATTTCTACGGAGCCGACCACATCGCCGGCGTGATCACGTTCGGCAAGCTGCAGGCGAAAAACGCCGTGCGCGACGCGGCGCGCGTGCTCGACTATCCCTACAGCGTAGGCGACAAGATCTGCAAGATGATCGGCGACGAGCTGGGTATCACTATCCAGAAGGCGCTGGACACCAACCCCGATCTGAAGAAGGCCTACGACACCGAAGAGGATGTCAAGGCGGTCGTAGACGCGGCGCAGTCCATCGAGGGCCACGTGCGCGGCGAGGGCGTGCATGCGTGCGCAACCATCATCTGCCGAGACCCTATGGCCGATCACGTGCCGGTCAAGCGTGATACCAAGGGTGGCGGCATCATCACGCAATATGACGGCCATTACACGCCGGACCTGGGCCTGCTGAAGATGGACTTCCTTGGTTTGCGCACGTTGGGCGTGCTTTCGCGCGCGTGTCGCAACGTGGAGATGACCACGGGTCGCAAGATTATCCCCGAGGAGATTCCCACTGACGATGAGGCGGCGTTCGCCCTCATGCGTTCGGGCAATATGGACGGCTTGTTCCAGGTTGAGGGCGGCTTGTACGTCAGCCTGTTCGCACGTCTGCCACCGAAGAGGTTCAGCGACATCGTCGCTTCTATCGCTTTGAATCGTCCGGGCCCGTTGGAGTCCGGCATGGTCGACGATTATGTCAAGGTTGCAAGCGGCAAGACTCCTGTGCATTACTATGATGAACGCCTGCGCCCGGTGCTTGAGGAAACCTACGGCACCATGGTGTACCAAGAGCAGATCATGCAAGTGTCCATGGTCATGAGCGGCTTTTCCGCCGGCAAGGCAGACAAGCTGCGCAAGGCAATGGGCAAGAAGAAGCTCGACATCATGCGCATGCTGCAGGAGGACTGGAACAACGGCGCGGTCGAGAACGGGTACTCGCTTGAGATCGCAAAGAAGATCTGGGACGACGCGGAGAAGTTCGCAAAGTACGCGTTCAATAAGTCGCATTCGGCTGCGTACTCGATTCTGGTTATGCGCACTGCTTACCTGAAGGCGCATTACCCGAACGAGTATATGGCTGCAGTGCTGTCCAGTTACATGGGCAACACCGACCGCTTGATCCGCTATATCTCTAGCTGCAATCATAACGGCACGCCCGTGCTGCCGCCGGATATCAATTCGTCGAACGCCGAGTTCACGCCGGTTGAGAACGGTATCCGCTTCGGCCTGGTCGGCGTGCGCGGCGTTGGTCGCAACGTAGCGGACGAGATCATCGAGGAGCGCGAGAAGAACGGCCCGTTCACCAGCTTGCACGACTTCGTGAACCGCGTCGATGCAAAGTGCTACAACCGAAAGACGCTCGAAGCGCTCATCAAGGGCGGTGCGTTCGATTCGACGGGGTACACGCGCAAGCAGCTCATGTATTTCATCGAGGAGACGCCGCTTCTGGAAGGCGCTGCGAAGCGCCAGAAGGACCGCGATCGTGGTCAGGTGAGCATGTTCGACCTGTTCGCAGACGATGCAGATTCGGGTTTCCAGGAAGATGTGCCCGCTCCTGACGGAGTGGAGTGGCCAAAGCGCCAGCTGCTGACGTACGAGAAGGAGATCATGAAGATCTACGTCTCGGACCATCCGCTCACGCCGTACGAGAACTACATCTCGCGCATTACGAAGTGGCAGTTGGGTGATTTAGCCGAGCGCACGAAGGAGATCAAGTCCGCGGTGTTCGTGGGAATGGTATCCAATGTTGTGACGAAGCTGACGAAGCGCGGCACGAAGATGGCCACGTTCGACCTGGAAGACACTACGGGCCATGTGGAGTGCATCTGCTTCAAGTACGAGGAGAACGCCGAGGCCATCCAAGAGGATGCTATCGTCAAGATCAAGGGCAAGTTCGAGCATTCCGATCGCGGCAACCAGATCATGGTGTTCGAGGCGGAAACGCTTGAGCTGAGCGAAGAGGACGCGAAGCCTCGTCAGCTGCGCCTGAGCGTGCCGATGTCGGACTTCGACCAATCGAAGTCCATGCGCTTGAGCCGTATCTTGAAATCGTATCCGGGACGCGATGGCGTGGTGCTGTTCGTGAGGCAAAACGATGGGCATAAGTTCCGGGCGGAGCTTCCGGTCACGGTGGATGCAGAAAGCCCCATCATGCGCAGCGAGTTGACGGATCTGTTCGGCTATAACGTGCTGACTGCGTAGCGGGCATGCCGCTTGGTATTGGATATCCCATGGGACCCGGATGTGAATCCGGGTCCCGTTTCTTTTGGCGGGCGTTGTCGCGTATCATGGACCGCATGGATAAAACGATTGAGCATATCGAGAAAACGTTGCAAGCGGAAGCTGCGCCGACGCAAACCGAGGGCGCAACGGCGTATGCCGATGCCGCACGGGCGAGCGACGCTGTGGGCTTCGAACGTGAGGATGCTGAGCGCACCTTGTCGCTGACGGTGTCCTACAATGGCGGCCCGTTTTGCGGCTTTGCCCGTCAACCTGGCAAGCTTACCGTTCAGGGAGAGCTTGAGCAGGTGCTGTCCCTGGTGATGCGCAGGCCGGTGGAGGTGGTGTGCTCTGGTCGCACGGATGCGGGAGTACATGCGCTTGGCCAGGTGATCAGCTTCAACGCTTCCGCCAAGGAGCTTGAAAGCCGTAGCCTGTACAGCCTACGTCGAAGTCTGAACGCGTTGACGCATGAGGATATCACGGTGCGCAAGGTCGAGGAGCGTGAGCCGGGCTTCAGCGCGCGGTTCGACGCGCAATGGCGCGAATACCACTACCATATCTGCCTGGATGACACGCCGCCGCTGTTCATGCGCGATTTCAGCTGGTTCGTGCATGCCGACCTGGATATAACGGCGATGCAGCAGGCTGCGCGCTACCTGGAAGGCGAACACGACTTCAAAAGCTTCTGCATGGCGGCCAGCGCCGTGGGCAAGCCCACGTGTCGCAACGTGCATGAGATCTCGCTTTCGCGCGAGACCATCATGGGCGAGGAGGTGCTGACCATCAAGGTGGTGGGTAATGCGTTCCTGCATTCCATGGTGCGCACCATCGTGGGCACGCTGGTCATGGTGGGCCGCGGCCTGCGCAAGCCCGAATGGGTACGCGAGGTGCTTGAAGCTCGCGACCGAACCGCGGCGGGGGAGAATGCTCCAGCCGCCGGCCTGGTGTTTTGGAAGGTGCAGTACTGATGGCGGGCAAGCAGGAAGCCAAGCGCTCCGGGAGCAAGGCGGAAAGAAAACGCCATCTTGCGAAGTTCACCCATCTATACGAAAGCCGGGATAAGCGCTTGTGCGTGTTCGAGGATGAGCACGGTCATCTGACGAGCGTTCGTGCTTCGCGCTTGGCGTGACGGACGGCTCTTCGAGTGTCGGCCGTCGTTCGCATAGCAATCCGAAGGCCTTGCCTATCAACTAAGAAGCCCCTTGCAACCTGGTTGCAAGGGGCTTCGGCGTTACTGTGATGCGTCGACTAGCGGGCCTTCGGCTTTTCCGGCACCGTTTTGTCCACGAAGTAGATCTTGTACCACATAAGGAACATGTAGACGATCCAGATCTTTCGGCTGCGGTCGGCGCCGGCCTTGTGCTCGTCAAGCAGCCGCACTAGCTCATCGGTGTTGAAGAACTCGCGCGCGATATCGCCGGTGAACCATTCCTTCACCTGGTTGTAGTAGCGGTCCTGGCGCAGCCAGTTCACCACGGGGACGGGGAAGCCGAGCTTCTCCTTCTGCGCCCAGTCCTTCGGGATGGCGCGCTCGGACGCCTCGCGCAGCGTGAGCTTGGTTTGCGTTTCGTTGGCCTTGAGCGGGGTGGGGATGGTTGCCGACACATCGAAGACGCGGCGGTCCAAGAACGGCACGCGGGACTCCAGCGAATGGGCCATGGACATCTTGTCCGTTTTCAACAGGATGTCGCCGACCAGCCAGAAGTACAGGTCGACATACTGCATGCGCGTGGTCTCGTCCAGGTCCTTGACCTCGGCGTATACCGGCGCGGTGAGCTGCTGGGGGGTGGGGGCGTCGCAGCCGCCGCGCAGCAGCTGGGCGCGCTCTTCCACGGTGAAGGCAACGCCATTGGCGTTGGTGTAGTACCAATCTTCGGGCGTTTCGCTGGCGCGTTCAAGGTAGTTCGCGCCGCGGATGCCCAGCTTGCGCATGACGCTGGATGCGCCGCGCAGCAGGCCCTTCGGGGCCCAGGACAGCTTAGCGTTGGAGAACGGCGTTTGGTAGATGCGGTAGCCGCCGAAGAACTCGTCGGCGCCTTCGCCGGAAAGCACCGCCTTGACCTGCGTTGCGGCGATCTGGTCCACGAAGTACAGCGCCACAGCCGAAGGGTCAGCCGAAGGCTCGTCCATGTGCCATTGCACGCGGGGCAGGCTTTCCCAGTACTCGTCCTCGCCGATGTACTTGTTGGTGTTGGCGATGTGCAGCTCGTCGGCAAGCTCGTGGGCCCACGAGATTTCGTCGCGCATCATGCCGCCGGCGCCTTCGGCGTTGTTGGCGGCGGCGTTCTTATAGCAATCAAAGCCCACGGTGAACGTTTTGATGTCGGGGTTTTCCTTGGCCAGGCACGCGGCCATGTAGCTGGAGTCGATGCCCGAGGACAGGAAGCTGCCGACCTCGACATCGGCCACGTTGTGGTAGCGGACGCTGTCGCGCACGGCTTCGTCGATGGCCTCGACGGTATCTTGACGGCTGCGCTGCGCATCGAAGTTGTACTCGGGACGCCAGTAGCGGCGCTCGGTGATGGACCCGTCGGCATGCACGGTCATGCAGTGCGCGGGAGCCAGCTTGAAGATGCCCTTGAAGAACGTCTCGGGAAGGGCGCTGAACTGGAAGCACAGGTACTGCTCGAGTGCCTCATGGTTGAGCTCGCGCGTGTAGTCCGGATGCTCGAGGATGCACTTGATCTCGGAAGCGAAGATGAAGCGGCCGTTTTGCTGCGTGTAGTAGAACGGCTTGATGCCGAAGAAATCGCGGGCGCAGAACAGCTCGCGCGAATCGCGGTCCCAGATGGCGAACGCGAACATGCCGCGCAGGCGATCGAGCACGCCTTCGCCCCATGCCAGATAGCCCGTGAGCAGGACTTCGGTGTCGGAGTTGGTTTGGAACTGCCAGCCCTGCGTCTCGAGCTCGGCGCGCAGATCGCGGTAGTTGTAGATCTCGCCGTTGAACACGATGGCGAAGCGCCCCTTGGCGGCAGCCTGCTCGGGCGTGCCGCAGGGGGTGCCATCAAGGCGCAGCGCCGGCGAGGTGATGACGGCGGCGTGGTCGCCCGTGGAGCGCACCATGGGCTGGTTGCCGTTGGCAAGGTCGATGAGCGAAAGGCGGCGATGGCCCAAGGCGATGCCGCTTTCGGCGTCGATATACTGGCCTTCGCCGTCGGGCCCGCGATGGGCCATGACGTCGCACATGGCTTTCAGTGTGGGCAGGCTTGCATCATCAGCCTGCGTAAATCCGCAGATACCGCACATGGTGAGGCATCCCTCCAATCGTATATAAAGGTAAGGTTCATCATAACGAATGGAGCGGACGGTGGCACGCCTCCCGCGAAAAGCGCAGATTTTCCGACGAGCCCGCGGCATGCGCGGCGGCGGTTGCGCGGCGCATGCTACACTGCGGGGAAAGGATCGCTTGCGCGAAAAGAGCGCCTGCGCTGGTCGGCTGAAAGGGATTGCGGGAAAAGGCTCGCCTGAACCGGTGGGCCGGTGACGCTTGCGGGGAAAGCGCGCTTGGAACGAAAGGGCCCGCGGGCGGGAAGGGCTTTCAGCGCCCGCTCGCCCGCGTCGTGTCTTGTTCGGTCTGCTGGGATGACGGCGGATCGCTCGCAAAGGCGTTCGCGACGTTGAAAACGTTGATGGGGAAGGAGCGTGTCATGAAGGTGCATGTGGAGGTGGATGGCGGCCTGTTGGCGGATAGGTTCGGAAAGTATGCGCCCGAGCCGGATCGGCTGGAGGGTTTTCCCGTGCGTTCGTTTCCCATCGAGATAAACGATGTGCCGCAGGAGGCACGGACGCTTGCTCTGGCGTTCATCGATTACGACGCGATCCCCGTGGGCGGCTTCTGCTGGATCCACTGGACCGCGTGCAATCTGCCGGCGACCACCACGCTTATCCCCGAGGACGCCAGCCGCACGGGGGCGGTTGATATGGTGCAGGGCCGCAACAGCAATTGGTCGCCCATGGCGCACGGTAGCGACAACCCGCAAGTGCACTCCCGTTACTGCGGTCCGCAGCCGCCTGATGCCACACATAGCTACACGTTGAACGTGTACGCCCTCGATTGCGAGCTGGGGCTGCCGGAAGGCTTTTATCTCAATGAGCTGCGTCGCGCGATGAACGGCCATGTGCTGGATCAGGCGTCCGTGGAGCTGCCGAGCCGCGCGTAGGGTCGATGCGGTGCGCAGCGCCTTTTGATTCGCCCGATAAAGGGGATTCTTACAGTAATGAAACGGATTCTGTGGTTTGACGTTGTACGGAGTAGCGCCGCAGGTGGGGTATTTTACAATGACGGGTACGCAATAGGGCGCCTGTCGTCTTGACGCTTGGGCGTGGGCGGTCTGCCGTGGGGCTGGCCGCCCGCGCTTGTTTTCGCGATGGCGCCGCAAGGTTATGGAACCGCGCTCGATAGCGCCGGCTATGGAAGAGGTACCGCCTGCTATGAAAAACGTTTTGCACGTGCTCGGCCGCGACCTGCTGCGCCTTTTGAAGGCGCCGGCCGCCCTGGTGGTGGTCGTGGTGCTGGTCGTGCTGCCGTCAACGTACACGTGGTTCAACGTCATCGGCTTTTGGAACCCCTATGACAATACGGGAAACATGCGCGTATGCGTGGTGAATCAGGACGCCGGATCCGAGAACGACTTGATGGGCCAGATGAACCTGGGCAACCAGATTGTGGACACGCTGCATGAGAACAACCAGTTGAAATGGGAGTTCACCGATTACGACGACGCGATGCGCAAGGTGGAATCGGGCGAGGTGTATGCGGCGTTCGTCATCCCCGAGGACTTCACCGCCAACTTGTTCACCATTGTGACGGGCGATTTCCAGCAGCCTAACCTGCAGTATTACGTTAACGAGAAGATGAACCCCGTGTCGCCGAAGGTGACCGATGCGGGCTCCTCCACCCTTGATGAGACCATCAACAGCCAGTTCGTTTCCACGGTCAGCTCGGTGGTGGCGGACACGCTCAACGATAAGGTCGCCGAGGCCGAACAGAATCTGAGTACCGCGCAGAACAGCTCTGCCGCGCAGCTTTCGCGCGCCGTCGATTCGGTTTCCGATGCGCGTGCGACCGTGAGCGGGTTGGCGGCGTCTACCGAGGAGGCCCGCCAGAAGGCGCAGTCGGCGAAGGGCCAGCTTGAGCAGGCTCGTGCCGACGCGCAAACCGTGCAGGACCAGCTGCAGCAGGTGAGCGACCTTTCCTTGACGCTGCAAAACAGCCTGGGCACGTTCACGTCGGTGGCCATGCCCGGCATGTCGAACACGAACCTGATGCTGTCCCAGGTCGCCTCGCAGGCGGCTGGCTCGATCACCGATGCCTCCAACGCCATATCGGGTGCGCAAGGCACCGTGGACGCCGCGGCAGATCGAGCCCAGGGCGTGCTGGACATGAACACCGCCGTCATCGAGCAGCTGCAGATCGTGCATGATCAGATGCCCGACTCCGATCCGAACAAGGAGCAGCTGCGATTCGCCATCGATTCCCTGGCCGCCCGCAACGCCGAGCTGCAGCGTGACCTGAACGATCTGAAGACGCTTAGCGGCGACGTAGATGCTACGGCCGCCAGCGTCGCGGCCGCCGCCAACACCGTCAACGTCGCCGCGCAAAACGCCATCACGGCTTCGGGGGCTTATCAGCAGCAGCTGTTCGGCAGCGCCCTGCCGCAGGTGAGCAACGGCATCTCCCAGGTCGGCATCGCCGCCGCCGGCCTTAAGGGGGCCATCTCGAACCAAGGCTACCTGATCGACGAGACCTCGGGTGTGATCGACCAGCTGTCCGGGACGCTGCACGTGGCAAGCGACGCCATGGCGCAGACCGACGTGCTGCTGTCCGGCCTTGAGGGGACCATGCGCCAGGCGTGCAACGACGTGGGCCTGCTGGGAACGTCCTCCGCGGTGTCCGAGCTGATGGACAACGGGCGCATCGACCCCGAGAAGATCGCCGAGTTCATGCAGGCGCCCACGCAGGTGACCACCGAGAAGCTGTACCCGCTCAACGCCTACGGCTCCGCCATGGCCCCGCTGTTCATCAGCTTGAGCCTGTGGATCGGCACGTTGATGTTGTGCGTCATCTTGAAGCTGGAGGTCGACAAGGAAGGCGTGCCGGGCCTGACGGTGATGCAGGGCTATATCGGCCGCTGGCTGTTCTTCGCTTTGCTGGTGACCCTGCAGGCCGTGGTGTGCGTGACGGGCTGCCTGCTCATCGGCGTGCAGGCGGCATCGGTGCCGGCGTTTTTCGCGACGGCGGTTTTGCTGTCTCTTTCCTACCTGTGCATCACGTACACGCTGTCATCGTCGTTCCAGCATATCGGCATCGGCCTATGCATCATCATGGTGTTCGTCCAGATCCCGGGCGGCACGGGTTTGTACCCGGTCGAGATGACCGACGCCTTCTTCCGCACGGTATACCCCATGTTCCCGTTCACCTACGGCATCAACGCCTTGCGCGAGACCATCGGCGGCTTCTACGGCACGCAGTGGCTGGGTTATTGCGGGGTGCTGCTGCTCATTGCGCTGTCCATGGCGCTGGTAGGCCTGTTCGTGCGACCGCATCTGACCAACCTCAACCGCCTGGTGGCGAAGGAGATCAAGCAGAGCGACCTGCTCAACGTCGAGGAGGCATTGGTTCCCGAGCGACGTTATCGTATCGGGCAGCTTATCCGGGCATTGTCCGACCATGACGAGTTCCATAATACGGTGCGCCAGCAGGCCGATACGTTCCTGAGGCATTATCCTCGCTTGAAGCGCGGCGCGCTCATCTTAGGCATCGCCGTGCCGGTGGCGGTCTCGGTGGTGTTCGCCGTGACCACTACCGAGAAGGTGGTCATTCTGACGGCATGGCTGACCTGGTTGGTCATCCTTATCGGCTTCTTGCTGGGATTGGAGATGGTGCGCGACAACATTCAGCGCCAGGCGTCCATCGATAGCATGAGCGATGACGAGCTGCGCGGGCATCTGGCTGATCGGGGCAAGAAGGTGGTCAAGGAATTGGTGCCTGCTGCTATGTCGACGGCCCGCGTTTCGGTGCCTGTCGATCGCTCCGCCCGTGCGGCGGGCGTGTCCGTGCCGCTGCCGCCTGTGGGCGTGGCTGCCGACGACCTGACGGACCAGTCTGCCTCTGCGTGCAGCGCCGAGGATGCCGGACAGGGCGCTGCCCGCAAGCCGAAGGATGCTCCGGGTAAAGGCGCATCGCTGATGGACTTGGCGGCAAAGGGCAGACCGGCGTACTTCGACGGCCCGTTTTTGACCGACGAGGAGGCTCATGGTGAAAAGGGCGGAAACGGCAAGGGCGATGTGGAGCTGCTCGAGGCGGAGATGCCCGCTCTTGAGCTGAGCGCCGAGGACCTTGAGGCGCTTGCGCAGCGCAAGGCTGAGCGCGGCAAGCACGGGAAGAAGCATAAGAAGAAGGGCGATTCGAAGAAGGGGGGCGGCCATGCGTAACGTGTTCAAGCTGTTCTCCTACGATATCAAGCACCTGTTCGGCAACGTGATAACCGTGGTCATCGTCTTGGGCCTGGTGTTCTTGCCGTCCATTTTCACGTGGTACAACGTCATCGCGTGCTGGAACGTGTTCGACAACACGGGCAACCTGAAGGTGGCCGTCGCCAATTCCGACGAGGGATACCAAAGCGACCTGCTGCCCACGAAGATCAACGTTGGCGACAGCGTGGAGTCGGCGTTGCGCGCCAACGACCAGCTTGACTGGGTGTTCACCGACGAGGAGGACGCCATCGACGGCGCGCGATCGGGCAAGTACTATGCGGCGGTGGTCATCCCGCAAAGCTTCAGCTCCGACATGATGAGCTTCTACTCCGACAACGCCGAGCATGCCGAGCTCATCTACTACGAGAACGAGAAGAAGAACGCCGTGGCACCGCGCGTGACCGATCAGGCGTCCAGCAAGGTTGCCGCCCAGGTGAACACCACGTTTGCCGAGACCATCTCCGATGTGGCCCTGGGGCTGATCGATTCGCTGGGGACGGTGGCAGATGATGCCGATGCGGCGGGGCAGGTGGCCAAGCTCTCGGGCACCATATCCTCGTCCGCCGATCAGATGCGCACCGCCGCCGACGTGCTCGAGTCGTACGCGAATCTGGCGGGGACGGCGCAGGCGCTCGTAGGAAGTTCCACCCAGCTTCTGGGCAATGCGCAAAATGCGGTGAAGGATGCGCAGCAGCAGGCCTCGGGGGCGAAAAGCGGCGCCGAGACCATCGGCGATGCGCTGACGACGTCGGTCTCGTCCTTGTCCGATGCCCTGGCCCAAAGCTCCGACGGCTTCAACCAGGTGCCCGCGGCCATCGATAAGGTATATGCGCAGGTGGATACCGATAAGGCCAACGCCGCGCAAAGCCTTCGCGGCCAGGCGGCCGACGTGGATTCCCAGATAGAGCGCTATCAGCAGCTCATCGAGGTGCTTGAATCCATAAAGCCGCAGCTTGACGAGCAGTACCGCCCCGCGGTGGATGCCGTGGTGTCGCAGCTGAACACGTCCATATCCTCGCTTGGGAAGCTGCGCGACAGCTTGACCTCGGCGGCGGACAAGATGGCTACCGGCAACGACCCGGAATCCTCGTCCCGCGCCGATATCCAGGCGAAGCTCGACGAGGCGAAGGCGAACGCCGACAAGCTGAAGAACGATTACGAGAATAACCTGAAGCCGGGCCTTGAGAGCTTGGCGAGTTCGGTGGCGCAGGCGGCCCAGTCGCTTTCGGCGCGCGCTTCGCAGCTTTCCGGCGTGGGCGACGGCTTGAACGGCGCCGCGTCCTCGGTGGCGTCCGACCTTGCGGGCGCGCAGAGCGCCATCCGCTCCATGTCAGATGAGCTGCATGGGTCGGCCGACAAGATGTCGGCGTTGTCTCAGCGCGTCAACGAGGCATTGGCCAGCGGAAACGTGGAGCAGCTGAAGCAGATCATCGGCTCGGACCCCGAGGCCCTCGCCAAGGCGGTGTCCGCACCTGTGGGGGTGGAGCGCATCGCCGTGTTCCCGGTGGAGGACTTCGGGTCTGCCATGGCGCCGCTGTATACCACGCTGGCCCTGTGGGTGGGGTCGTTGCTGATCATGGTGCTGCTGAACCCGGTTCCCTCCGAGCGCGCCAAGCGCGAGGCGGGGCTGGTCGACCCCAAGTCCTGGCAGCTGTTCTTCGGGCGCTATGGCGCGCCGTTCGTATTGGCCTTCATGCAATCGACGGTGGTGTGCCTGGGCAACATGCTGTTCGTGGGGGTCCAGGTTGCCAACCCGCTGCTGTACCTTGTGTGCTTCTGGACGGCGGGCTTCGTGTTCAGTTTCATCGTCTACACGCTGGTGTCGCTGTTCGCCAACCTTGGCAAGGCGCTTGCCGTGCTGCTGCTCATCATCTATGTGACCGGCGGCGGTGGCAGCTTCCCCTTGCAGCTGCTGCCCAGCTTCTTCCAGGCCGTCAGCCCGTTTTTGCCGGCGACGCACGTCATCAACGCCATGCGCGCGGCGAGCATGGGCGTGTACCAGAACGATTTCTGGGTGCAGATCGGCACAGCGCTCGCCTTCGTCGTGCCGTTCGTGATCATGGGCATCCTGCGGCCGGTGCTCTCGCGCTTCACGTATTGGTTCGTGGAACAGGTGGAGAAATCGAAGGTGGTTGCCTAGCCGGCGGCAGTTGGGAAGGCTGGTTTCTCGGGGCGCGGTCCGGTTTCGGGCCGCGCCCTTTTTCGCGTATGTGCGCGTTCGGCCCCGTTCGACGGTTCGTCTTGCCTTGCGGCAGGGTTCCGATCGCGGGTCAGCGACCCGTCGCGCGCTGCATGGAGTATAATCATGAGCAGGTTCAACACGGTGCGTTACCTGCTTGGACGACGGCAACGTAACGGTTGGGTCCGAAAGCAAGGCGCCAAGGGGCAAGCCTTGCGTATCCGGCGATCGTCCGCCGGTTTCAAGCCTGCGCGGCGGGGTGCCGCTGGGCGCTTTTGAGGGAAGGAGCCCGTTATGATGTTCCGTCATGTCATGGTCCCCTATGATGGGTCCGATCACGCGAAGAATGCTCTGAACTACGCCAAGGACCTGGTTGCCGGCGATGCCGACGCCAAGCTGTCCGTGGTGCATGCCGTGCCGTCCAGCTACATGGGCGTGGACCGCATGGGAACCGATGGCGCGCTTGACGGCGTGCCCTACGGCATGCTGGATTACGAGGAGTATCAGGGCGTGGTCAAGCGCGTGCTCGACGAGGCGCAGAAGCGCGTTGCCGAGGATTTGGGCGATGCTCTGGCCGATCTGGGCGATCGTGCCCAGGTGGAGGCCGTCGCCGGCGCTTCCCCTGCCGATGCGCTGTCGCGCTACGCTGAGGAGCATGATTGCGATCTCATCGTCATGGGCCGTCGCGGCCTGGGCGCCATCCGCGGCATGCTGGGCAGCGTCAGCTTCGGCGTGCTGCGCGCCACCGATGTGCCGGTGCTTACGGTGAAGTAGCCTTCGCCTGTTGTTTTGGCCGATAAGCCGTCTGCAACGCTTGCCGTTGCGGGCGGCTTTTTCGCGTTTCGGGGCGTATGACAGGACTCGAAACGCCTGCCTTCGAATCGGGCGCGTCCGACATTATGGCGATAAAGCATTGCTGAACCGCGTCGGGCGCCGGGGCGTTGCGGAGACAGGGCGTCGCGTTTCGGGGCGTTGCGGAGATGGGGCGTCGCGCGGCAGCGCGCCTGCCTTGCCCCAAGCGGGCGCTGCCGTTGCGTTAAGCCGCTTGCGCCCCCAGCGCCCAGCGCACCAGCATCTTGCCTGCGACGACGCCCAGCACGCATGCGGTCAAGCTGCCGAGCGCGTAGGCGCCGCCAATGGCGTATTCGCCGCGTTCGAGCAGGCAGAGCGTTTCAAGCGAGAAGGTGCTGAACGTGGTGAATCCGCCGCACAGGCCGGTTTTCAGGAACAGCACGGCGTTTGAGGGCAGCATGCCGGGGCGGACGTTGGCCGCTTCCACCACGGCGCCGATGACCACGGCTCCCGTGAAGTTGATGACGAAGGTGATGAGCGGGAATTGCCCCTGATAGGGGAGCAGTCCAAGCAGATAGCGTGCGATGGCTCCGCAAAAACCGCCTGCCCCGACGCATAATGCCGCGATCATGGCACATCCTTTCCAATGCGTGTTCTTCAGGTTCGTATTGTAGTGCAACCCGTTGCCGTATGCGTTGGTTGCTAGACTGGATGGGAACGAAAGGAGCTGACCATGGCGGATGAGATGATGGATAAGGACCCGGCTTCGACGCAGATGGTATCGGCGGAGGCGGGCGTCGCCCCGGCCGATGTGCGTGCGGCGCATGATATGGCGGCGTTCGTGCAGGAGTGCCCGAGCATGTTCCATACGGTGGCGGCCATGCGGCGGCGTTTGGATGAGGCCGGTTTCGCCTATCTGCCCGAAAGCAAGCCGTGGGAGGTTCGGCGCGGCGGGCGCTACTACACCGTGCGCAACAACTCGAGCATCATCGCGTTCAAGGTCGGCGCGAAGCTTGACGCGTATCGCTTCCAACTTACGGCATCGCATTCCGATTCCCCGACGTACAAGGTAAAGGCGGCTCCCGAGCTTTCCGGTTCGGCGGGCTATTTGCGTCTGAACGTGGAAGCATACGGCGGCGTGATGGATCACACCTGGTTCGACAGGCCTTTGTCCGTTGCCGGCCGCGTGTTGGTGCGTTCGGGTAACCGCGTGGAAAGCCGCCTGATCGCGCCAGATGCCGATCTGCTTATCATTCCTCGCGTGCCCATCCACCTTGATCGCGAGGCGAATTCCCGTTTTTCCCCGAATCGTGCCGTCGATCTGTGCCCGGTCATGTCGGCAGGGGCGCTTCAGCCCGGGTCCTTCGATCGGCTGGTTGCCCAGGAGGCGGGCGTCGCGCCCGAGCAGGTGCTTGCGCGCGACCTGTTCCTGGTGAACCGTCAGCAGCCTTCCGTGTGGGGCTGGCGCAACGAGTTCATAAGCGCTCCGCGTTTGGATGACCTGGGGTGTGCCTACATCTCCCTTGCCGCGTTCCTGACCGCGGGCAACGACGATGCCGTCTCGGTGTTCTGCTGCTTCGATAACGAGGAAGTGGGCTCGAATACCAAGCAAGGCGCCATGTCGACGTTTTTGCGCGACTGCCTCGAGCGCGTGAACGCGGGACTTGGGTTCACGCTTGGGCAGCTGCGGTGCGCGCTGGCGAAGAGCATGCTGGTCAGCTGCGACAACGCCCACGCCGTGCATCCAAACCATCCCGAGCTCTACGACCAGGGCAACCGCGTCATGCTCAACCGCGGTCTTGCAGTGAAGGAGGCGGCGAACCAGAAGTACTGCACCGATGCCTTTAGCCGTGCGGTGTTCTGCGCGATATGCCAGAATGCGGGCGTGCCCTTGCAGCGCTTTGCGAACAGAAGCGACATGCCGGGCGGGTCGACGCTGGGGAACCTGTCGAATATGCAGGTGAGCATGCACGCCGTCGACGTGGGCCTGCCTCAGCTGGCCATGCATTCCAGCTATGAGACGGCCGGCGTCGCCGATATCGCCTTGGGAACCGCCGCGTTGGAGGCGTTCTATAACGCCGACGTGTGCATCGAAGACGCCGATTTCGCGGAGCTGCGACCATAGGGGTGTTGGATACGCGGCCGGATCGGCGGGTTGCAAGAATGCCGATTGTAAGGTGACGATTGCGTTAATGGACATAATGCTGCAATATGGGGTGTTGCACGCAGGCAAGACGAGCTCACGTGCAATGATGCGATTCGCAAAACGATAGGAGTATTTTGCAGCAGCAACCTGTCGGCGCCGATGCGCCTTGTGTTCATATCATCACCGATTCAGCCTCTGACCTGGTACAAGGCGAACTCGATGGCGTAAGCGCCGTCGTGCCGCTTTCCATCGCGTTCGGCGATAAGGAGTATTTGGATGGCGTGGACCTGTCGCATGACCGGTTTTACGAGAAGCTGGTGGAGTCCGATGAGCTTCCGCGCACCAGCCAGGTGTCGCCGTTCGCGTTCTCGCAGACGATTGAGGGCGTGCTCGGCGCGCCCGACGCCGGCGGCTCGGACGAGGCGGTGGTCATCACGCTGTCTGCGAAGCTATCGGGCACGCACGAGAGCGCGCTTGCCGCGGCGCAGGCGTGGGGAGGTCGCGTGCGCGTGGTGGACTCCACGAATGTGACCATCGGGCAGAAGGCGCTCGTGGCGTTTGCGGTGCGCTTGGCGAAGCAGGGCATGCCGGCGGCTCAGATCGTCTCCGAGCTCGACGATGCGAAGGGCCGCATCCGCTTGGTCGCGCTGCTTGATACGTTGGAGTATCTGCAAAAGGGTGGACGCATCTCCAAAACGGCGGCATTCGCCGGCGGCGTGCTGTCCATCAAGCCCGTGGTCGCCATCCAAGACGGCGTCGTCGCGGTGCTTGGCAAGGCGCGCGGCTCGAAGAAGGGCAACAACCTGCTCATCCAGCAGGTGAAGGAGGCCGGCGGCATCGACTTCGACATGCCGTTCTTCCTGGGCTATACCGGCTTGGGCGATGATCTGGTGCGCAAGTATATCGAGGATAGCCGCGAGTTGTGGGAAGGCCACGTGGAAAGCGTCGGCTATTCCACCGTGGGCGGCACCATCGGCACGCATGTGGGGCCGGGCGCCGTGGCGTTGGCGTTTTTCGCCAAGCAGTAGCGCACCGCCGTCAGGCATTTTGCCCCGGCATCGTAACCGCTCGGTTACGATGCCGGGGCTTTTTTATCCGCGGCAGGGTGCGGAATGCGATCGGCGATAGCCGGAACCTTTTTGCGGCCGTTTTGGTAGCATATACCTCCATACGCGTATGACCTGCAGTTTTAGTGGTATTACCCGCGATATTCCGTATGTTATGCGAGGGGGTTGCAATGAGTCCGAGCATCGAGCAGCTTGATCGTTTCGTAAGATCGGCGCGTGCGGGTTCCTACAGCGCCGCTGCGCAGGAGCTGTACGTTTCCCCGCAAACCGTTTCGAAATCCGTCCATGACATGGAGCACAAGCTCAACATCGTGCTGTTCGAGCCGACAGGGCGCCGTCTGCGCCCCACCGCCCGCGGCGCGCAGGTGCTCCATCGCGCCTCCGAGGTCCTCGAGGGAGTAGACGATATCCGGCGCATCTGCGGCGACGACGGCCTGTCGGGCGCGGCGGGGACTTCCCGGTTGCGTGTTGCGGTGGCCAGCTCCCCTTTGCGTGGCAGTGTGATGGCCGAGCGCGATTTCCGCGGTTTCCGGCGCCGCTGCCCGCATATCGCGCTCGACGTGTCCTTCCTTTCCAGCGGTTCGTGCTTGTCGGAGCTGGAATCCGGTGCGGTGGACGCGGCGGTGGTGGCGGGACGCCCGGGGGCCGAGGGGCTTGTGTCGGAGCGCGTGGGTGCGGTCGAGCTGCGCCTGTTGGTGTCGCGCGGGCATGCGCTTGCCTCACGCAAGTCACTTGCCCTTGCCGACCTGGAAGGCGCCCTGCTTGCCGAGCCGTATGATTCCCGCTGGCTTAAGGCGACGGTGCTTGAGCTCCTTTCCCGGCACGGCGTGCGTCCGCGCATGGCGTCGCTGGAGATGTCGGCGGCGCGGCATCATGGCTTTCTCCATGAAGACGGAGGGGCGGTGCTTGTGATATGCGATGGCCGCTATCCCGAGCAGTTCCCGGATGTGGAGGCGGTGCCGTTCGCGGAAGGGGAGGGCATGGAGCTGCCCACGTACCTTGCGTGGCGACGGGAAGCGCCCGCTGCTCGGATGGCCGCTTTGGCGGAATGCTTGCGCGATTCGAGGTAACGGCCCGGGGCGGGTGCGCCGATCAGGTGCGCCTGCCCCGGGCTTTTCGCGTCCTGGAGGCATGCGGCCGCGGTGCGAACCGGCGCTGGCAAGGCGGTTGCCTTGATCGCGGCGTTCCCCCCTCCTTGTCGGCCATCGTGTCGGTAAACGGCCGAAACGGTCTCTTTTCCGGGTAAACAAAGCGATTTAACGAGCAAATTACACTATCTGGGTGATGGAATACCCCCGTTGTTTTCGATATGGTTACCGTTAGAAAGCAAGAGAGGAACGCTTAGGAAAAGGGAGGGCCTGTGAATACGAGGACGAAGCGTCGCATGATGGCGGTCACCGGCATCATCGTCATCGTGCTGGTCGTGATCTTGGCCGTCGTCGGCGGCTCCGGCGCCGCGAAGTCGGCCACGGTCGCCGACGCCGTTGCGGGGAAGTACGCGGACCAGAAAATCCAAGTGACGGGCAACGTGGTGGAGAATTCCTTCGCCACGAACGACAACGTGCTGACGTTCGCGATCTACGACAAGGACGGCAACCCCGCAGAGCAGCTGAACGTGCGCTATGAAGGCGGCGTGTCGGCAACGTTCGGCAACGACGTGACCGCCATCTGCACGGGTAAGATCGCCGGCGATGGCGTGCTGCACGCCACCGAGCTGGTGACGAAGTGCCCCTCGAAGTACGAGAACGCTTCGAGCGCATTGAGCGTCTCCCGTCTGCTCGAGTACGGCGACCAGGTCGTCGACAAGCCGGTGAAGGTTTCCGGCACCGTGCAAGCGGGCTCCCTCAAGGCTGCCGGTGCGGGCGACCGCTTCGTATTGGCAGACCCCGACTCCGGCAAGACGCTCCCCGTCGCGTTCGACGGCGCGCTGTCCGACGAGATCGCGGAAGGTAGCTCGCTCGTGGTCACCGGCAGCTTGTCGGCCGATGGCAGGTTCACGGCCACCGATGTGGCGCTTGAGGGTTAGGAAGAGGTTTCTCGCATGTCGACTATCGGTCTTATGGGCCTGCTGGTGGCGTTCGCCGGCGTGGCCGTATCGGTGCTGTGCTTGCTTGCGGGCGCGATCTTGGGGCGTAAGGGGGAAAACTCGCTTGGCGAGACCCTGACATGGGGCGGGCATATCGCCTCCATCCTGACCACGGTGGCGCTCACCATATGTTGCGGCATCCTGGTGTACTGCTTCTTCGCGGGCGACTATTCCATCGAGTACGTGCTCAAGCAGCATAGCAACGCCGAGGGCACGCTCGGCTGGCTGTTCAAGCTGTCCGGCCTGTGGGCCGGCCGCGAGGGCTCGCTGCTGTTCTGGGCGTGGCTTATCAGCGTGTTCAACTCCGTGGTGGCAATCCGCGACCTGAAAAGCCCGCGCAAGCTGGATTCCATGGCCCTTATGGTGTCGCAGCTGGTGCTGGCGGCGTTCGTGGGCGTGCTGCTGTTCAGCGAGAGCAACATGCCGTTCACGGTCACGCCGCAGAAGTACTACAACGCCGACGGCTCGCTGACCAATGCTGCCAGCATGCTGGGCATGAACTCTCTGTTGGAGCATTGGGCCATGGCCATCCATCCGCCCACCTTGTTCGTGGGCTATGCGGGCCTGACCATCCCGTTCGCCTATGCCATCGCCGCGCTCATCGTGAACGACCCGTCCAGGGAATGGGTGGTGCGCGGCCAGCGCTACGCCCTGTTCTCGTGGCTGTTCCTGGGCATCGGCATCGGCCTTGGGGCTGTGTGGGCCTACGTGGTGCTCGGCTGGGGCGGCTATTGGGGCTGGGACGCCGTGGAAAACGCCAGCTTGCTGTCGTGGCTGGTGGGCGTGGCGCTCATCCACAGCTTCACCGTGTACCGCCAGCGCGGAGCGTTCAAGCGCTGGGGCGTCATGTGCGCCTGCATCACGTTCGCGTTCGTCATCGTGGGCACGTTCATCTCCCGTTCCGGCCTGGTACAGTCCGTGCACGCCTTCGAGGGCGACCCGGTGTCGCTCGTGCTGTTCGGCGCGCTCATCGTCGTGGCGCTGCTGGCCGGCGTCGTGGGCCTGGTCGTTCGCTGGAAGAGCTTCGGCCCGGCAGCCGACGGCTCCGACGAGGTGGAGAACCTGCTGTCCAAGGAAGGCGCCTACTACTTCAACAACGTCATCATGGTGGTGTTCGCCACGCTGCTGGCGTACCTGACCGTGTCCTCGGCGCTGCCTGAGTTCCTGCCGTTCGGCGGTCAGACCGTGTCCTCGGGCACGTTCAACGCCATCGCCCGCCCGCTGGGCGTGGTGTACCTGGCCATCCTTGCGGTGTGCCCGCTGTTGGCCTGGGGCAAGACGCTGCGCTCGAAGTTCCTGAAGCAGGCGCGCATCCCCGCCATCTGCGCGCTGGTCCTGTTCGCGGTGCTGGCGGTGTACTGGGCCACGTACCTGGTGCCCAGCTATAACGCCATCCTCGCCGCAGGCGGCACCGCCGCCGAGGAGCTGGCAAGCGATGGCCCCGCCTGGTACTACAACGGCCTTGCGCTCGTGGGCTTCCTCGTGGCAAGCGTGCTGCTGTTCAACTCGTTGTTTATGTTGGGCCGCATCGTGCGCTCGTACAAGGAGTCGCATAGCTGCGGCGCCGTGGCGGCCTTCGGCGGGTGCCTGCGTAACCGCCCCGCAAGCTTCGGCGGCTTCCTGTCGCATGCGGCCATGGCCGTCATCCTGGTCGGCCTGATCGGCTCGTCGATGTACGTGACGGAGAAGGTCGCCTACATCGGCTACGATGAGGCAACCGACACCGCGTCCGAGACCTTCCAAATCAAGGACTACACGCTTGAGTACGTGTCCAATTCCGTGACCGAGGTGAACAACGGCGACGCCATCATGTACACCGTGAACTACGATGCCTACAAGGATGGCGCCTTCATCGGCCGGGTCAGCCCGAGCGTGCAGCTGGCGCAGAAGACCCAGCAGCAGAAGCTGGTCGCGAGCGTCATCTCGCTGCCCACCGAGGACCTGTTCGTGGTGTACCGCGGCGTGAACAACGATGGCGCGTTCTCCATGGATGTGCGGGTCAACCCGCTCATCTCGCTGGTGTGGGCGGGCTTCGGGCTGCTCATGATCGGCGTGTGCGTGGCCACGGCGGGCCGCAGGCGCGCCAGCCGCAAGCTCACCGACGAGCAGCGTGCAGCCGCCGATGAAGCATCGAGCGAATCGGCGGCGGGCGCGGCATAGGCGCCCGAAACCGACGCGTTCTCTCGCGCGGCGATCTCGTTTTACGTTAGACTGGCGTGAGAATGCTCGTACGCACCCAAGATGCAGGGGAAGGGGGGCCGATGGAGGAAACGGCTGCCATCAGGATAAGGAAGCTGTCGAAGGTGTTCGGCACGCGCAAGGCGGTGGACAAGGTGTCCATCGAGGTTCCGCGGGGGGCGTTCCTTTCCATATTCGGCCCCAACGGCGCCGGCAAGACCACGCTGCTGCGCATGCTGTCCACGCTCACGCGCCCGACCGACGGCTCGGCAAGCCTTATGGGTATCGACCTGCGGGAAGACCCCGAAGCGGCCCGCGGGCGCATCGGCCTTATCTCGCATAACGCCATGCTCTATCCCGACCTTACCGCTGAGCAGAACCTGCTTTTGTATGCGAAGCTTTATGGGCTGGCAGATCCGCAGGCGCGCGTCATGGAGCTGCTCGAGGCCGTCGAGCTGAAGCACCGTCGCCTTGACGTGGTGCGCACGTTCTCGCGCGGCATGACGCAGCGCCTGTCCATCGCCCGTGCCCTGATCCACGACCCCGACGTGGTGTTTTTGGACGAGCCGTATTCCGGCCTTGATCCGCACGCCGTGGACATCTTCGATCAGCTGATCGAGAAGCAGCGCGAGGGCCGCACGTTCGTCATGGTGAGCCACGACCTGCGCAAGGGCTTCGACATGTGCACGCATGCGTTGGTGCTGGCGCGCGGGCGCGTGGTGACGTTCGGGGCGAAAGATCAGCTTGATTTCGAAGGGTTCTCCGAGCTGTACCGCTCCACGGTGGGAATGGGGGTGTCGTAGATGGCGCGCAAGCCAAGCACGGGCGCCGATCGGGTGCGCGCCGGCCAGGTGGCCCTGAGCGTGCCCAGCACGTTCGCCCAGTATAAAACCCTGCTTGCCAAGGACCTGCAGCAGGAGTTCCGCACCAAGGAGATGCTCATGTCCATGGGCATCTACGCGTTGCTCGTGCTCATTGTCTACGGCGCGGCGCTCGGGCAGACGGCGCAGGCGACCGATGTGCTGCAGCTGTCCGGCGGCCTTCTGTGGGCGCTTATCGTGTTCACGTCGCTGTTGGGCCTGAACCGCTCGTTCAACCATGAGAAGGAGCAGGGCTGCATGGAGGGCATCCTGCTCGTGCCCATGGACCGCAGCGTGATCTTTCTGGCGAAGGCCACCTCGAACCTGTTGTTCCTGCTGGTGGTCGAGGTGATCGCCGTGCCGCTGTTCTGGTTCTTCTTCCTGACCACCGCCCAGCCCGGCCCCGATTTCATGCTCATGGCGGTGCCGCTTGCGGTGGGCACCATAGGCGTGGCGGGCATCGGCACGCTGCTGTCCACCATCACCGTGAACACGCGCGGCAAGGACGTCATGCTCGCCGTGCTGTTCGTGCCGTTGATCTTCCCGCTACTCTACGCATGCTCGGCGGCCACCACCGCCGTGGGGGTGGCCGCCGAGGGGGATCTCGACGTGTTCACGCAGTCGATGGCGCTTGCCGGCGGCTACGACGTCATCATGCTGCTGGTCAGCTGGGTTCTGTATGATTTCGTTATCTCTGCATAGCTTTTGACCTGCGATCTTCATAAGGAAAGGAAACCAATGACGAACAAACCGGTGAAGCTGCCCGAGGCGGGGCAGTGGCCCGACAAGGTGGCGCCGTGGGCGCTGCTGGCGGGCATCGTGCTCTCCACGCTGGGCTTTCTCATGGCGTTTCTGTACGCCGGGCCCGTCAACGGAGCCGCCGTCGACGGCGTGGAGCTGATCGGTGGGCAGATGGTGGCCAACAAGCTGCTGCTGTCCCAGAAGATCTTCTACTTCCATATGCCGGTGGCCCTAGTGTCGTTCTGCTCGCTGGCGTTCGCGTGCTATTACTCCGTGCGCTTTCTGGCTACCAAAAACCAGCGCTTCGACACGTGCGCGAAGGTGTGCATGGAGATCTCGCTCGTGTTCGTCGTCTGCACCATGATCACGGGCGATCTGTGGGAGCGCTTCGAGTGGGGCGTGTGGTGGACGTGGGAGCCGCGCCTGACCACCTACCTCATCCTCATGCTCATCGTCATCGCGTACTTCGTGCTGCGCAACGCCATCGACGAGCCTGAACGCCGCGGCGTGTACGCCGCCGTCATCGCCATCATCGCCATGGTCGACGTGCCCATCTGCTTCATGATCACGCGCCTCATCCCCTCGAGCGTGCATCCCGTGGTGCTGCGCGAGGGCGGCATGTCCGGCGATATGGGCATGACCGTGGCCGTGTGCTTGGCGGGCCTTCTGCTCGTCGGGTTCGCGCTGTACCGTTTCCGCTTCCGCCAGGTTCGCCTGCAACAGCGTCTGCAGGCCCTCAAAGATGAGGTGGAGGTTTTGGAGGAGCAGCGCTAGGCGAAAGCCGACCGAGCCCCGTTACCCGTTAGCAAACGTTCGCGCCCCAGGGGCGCTTGATCGAAGGAGCATCCCATGAATCCCGTACTTGCCGACATCTACAGCACCGTCATCCCGTCCATGCCGTTCATCATCGCAGCCTATGCGCTTATGTGGGCCGTGCTGCTCATCTACGTGTTCGTTTCTGTCAGCGGTTTGAAGAAGACCGAGAAGCAGATCGCCGTGCTTGAAGAGGCTGTGGCGGAACTGAAGGCCGAATAGCCTGCGTGCTACAATTGCCGAAGCGAATCGACGAAGCGCCGCGTCTCGCGGCGCTTCGCGTCTATTCCCCCGAAGAAAGGTAAACCTTATATGAAGGCTATCATCCCCGCCGCCGGCCTCGGCTCGCGCTTCCTGCCGGCCACGAAGGCCCAGCCCAAGGAAATGCTTCTCGTCGTGGACCGTCCCGTCATCCAGTATATCGTGGAAGAGGGCCTGGCGTCGGCCGCCGACGAGGTGGTCATCGTGAACAGCCGCGAGAAGAAGTCCATCGAGGAGCACTTCTCGCCGAATCCCGAGCTGGTGTCCATGCTGCGCGAGCGCGGCAAGGACAAGTACGCCGACGCCGTGGAGCATGCCGGCAACCTTAACGTCAGCTACGTGTATCAGGACGAGCCGCTGGGCCTGGGCCATGCCGTGCACTGCGCTGCCGAGAAGACGGGCGACGAGCCGTTCTACGTGCTGCTCGGCGACGTCCTGGTCCCCGACAACAACATGCTGCCCGCTATGCAGAAGGTCTCCGACGAGCACAACGGCGCCTCGGTCATCGCCGTCATGCCCGTGCCCGATGACCAGGTGAACCGCTTCGGCGTCATCGCCGGCTCCGCCATCTCCGACAATGTGTGGAAGATCGACGGCCTGGTGGAGAAGCCCGCGCTCGAGGATGCACCCTCCAACCTGGCGGTGTTCGGCCGCTACCTGCTGTCCGCGCGCGTGATGGAGCTTCTGGCCGAGGCCAAGCCCACCGTCGGCGGCGAGATCCAGCTGACCGACGCGCTGGACGCGGTGCTCAAGGAGGAGGAGATGTACGCGCTCGTCATCGATCCGCAGGACGGTTTCGACACCGGCACCGTGGAAAGCTGGCTGGAGACGAACAACATCCTGTTCGAGCGCAAATACGGCAAGAAGGCCTAAGGCCTTCGGCGAAAACCTGAAACGGCTGGGCCGCCTGGTGATGCACTGGGCGGCTTTTTCGTTGTCAGGGGAGGAGCGCTTTGGGTCGTGAGCGCAGCGGGTGCAGAGGACAAAAAACGAGCGCGTGTAGACGGATGGCGCGGCTATGGAACGTGGCAGCTGTCTTGGGCCTGGAGGCGAAGGGCATGGATGGAATTCGGGACGATTGTCCGGAAAAGGAGCGGCCCCGGCAGGAAGGGGAACCTGCCGGGGCCATTAAGGAGGGGATATACGGTGCCGGTTCGTTGGCACCGATCAACTGCTTTTAAGGAGAAAGCAGAGCGACGGAGGAAGGAGGGGAACCTTTCCGTTCGCTGTTATGCAGTATAACCATCGGCGTTGAAGGCGTTATGGCAGCGGCTTGCGCATTTTGTGAAGCGACCGGCGTTCTCGTTACGAGTTGATGAACAACGGGGTGCGACAGGCTTATCCGATGGTAAAAGGCGGGGCTCGTCAGGGTGGGATGTCGGCGCCCTGGCAGGTAAGGCGGCTTGCACGGATGCGGTCCGATATGCTCTTCCGCTTGCGACGTTGCACGAAGACCGGCTTCTCGGCGGCGCGGTTTCATGCGTTGGCGGTTTTTGCCCAAGAAAAGGGATGGGCCGCAAGTGAAAAGGGGGAAACTTGCGGCCCGAAAGGAGGGGAGGAACGATGCTTTAGCATCGCGATCTGCTATGGGGAGCAGACAAGCGGTGGAAAGGGGATGTCCCGCTTGCAAGGCTTACTATACCGGCCGATGTTGAAGCGGGCGTGTCCGGGGAGTGGCTTTGGGGTGATGCGCTCGTGAACGGAATGTGAATGCCCAGGAGACGCCGTTACCGTTCCGTTGCCAAGCGGACGGGAACAGGGTGGCATAATAGCCGTTTCCCCTGATAAAAGCCAATGTTCTCTTTTCGTAACCTTATGGAGCGCGGGTGTGGGTAGCGCTTGTGTGCCTGCGATGCCCCTTTGCCGGGCTCCTTTGGCCCTTTGGTATCATGTTCAGGTCGAAAGGAAACATCCATGCCTGATATCCAGCTGCGGTTCCACCGCGATATGCTCGTGCTGTCCAGCCCCATCGCTCCTGTGCTCGCGCGCCAAGGGTTCGAGCTCGACGGCGATGTGGAATATGCCACGCTTATGGAGCCGGAGGCCGTTGAGGACGCCCTTCGCCTGAACCTTATGGCGGGCGTGCAGTGCCTTGTCACCGAAACGGCCGGCATGACCCCGGCGCGCCTGGCGCATCGGGGCATGGCCGAGCGCCTGCCCGAGCTTGCCCGCGCCGCCGTCTCATGCGCCGCGAAGCTGCGCCCCCAGCATGTGCTGGTCGAGCTTGGGCCGTGCGGTCTGCCGCTCGATGCGTCCAGCAAAGCGTCGCTCAACGAGAACCGCGACCAGTACACTCGTGCGGCGCGCGCCTTCGAGGGGCTTTCCCTTGACGGCTTTTTCTTGAACGGGTTCTCCAGCCCAAGCGACCTGAAGTGCGCGCTTATGGGTTTGCGCCAGGTCAGCGGCCTGCCCGTGTTCGCTTCCGTGAACGTGGGCGTCGACGGCATGCTGGCAGACGGCCGCCACGGCTTCGATGAGGCGCTCGATGTGATGGCCGAGTTCGAGGCGAGTGTGGCAGGCTTTTGCACGCAGGCCCCCGTCGAGCGAGTCTGCGAGCTTGCGCGGCAGGCGGCGAAGCTGCCCTTGCCCGTGCTCGCGCAGCTCGACGTCGTGGAGCACAACCCCCGTCAGCGTCAGGCAACGCCGGAAAACCCGTATCATCGCCCTGACGTCATGATGGAGGCTGCCCAGCACCTTCGGGCGGCCGGCGCGCAGTTCCTGCGCGCAACCGGCCAGGCCACGCCCGCTTATGCCGGCGCCCTGGTCGCGGCGACCGAAGGCCTCGATGCGCATCGACCCGACGTGGAGGCATAGCCGCTATGGCGAAGCTTGCGACGAACACGCGCCGCAGCGAGCATTACGGTCAGCTGCAGCGCGTCGTTGATTCGGTGTTCGCCGACGGCGGGAAGTTCGTGCGGCGGCTTGACGTGGTCGTCACGGCCGAGTCGTTCGACCTGCCCGACGACCTCGACGAGATCATCGCCTTGTTGCCGCCGGGCACCTATACGCGCCAACGTCTGTGCGATCAGCTGAACTCGGCTATCGGCGGACATGCCTGGGGTCAGGTGTACGGTACCGTGGAATAACGGTTCTTGCGGGGTCGCGTCCCGGTTCGGGTACGGCCCTGCGGTTTGAAGCGGGTCATCCCGCGGAAGGGGCTTTCCTTATATGGAGGATTTCGAGCACGGCATCATATCGGCGGTGGGCAGCGCATGGCTGGGCATGCTCATAACCGCCGGAGTCATCATCGTGATCACGGCGGTGGTCGGGCATCTGCTCACGAAGTTCCTGCGCCGTGTGCTCAACTATTCCGACGAGCTGCCCTCGTCGTCGATCTTCATCAACATCGGCCGCGCCATCGTGTGGGTGGTGGGCGGATCGGTGGTGCTGTCCACGTGCTTCGGCGTGGACGTGTCGGCGGCCATCACGGCGCTGGGCATCGGCGGTATCGCCATCTCGCTGGGCTTCCAGGACACCATCTCCAACCTCATCGGCGGCGTGCAGGTCAGCTTGCTGCGCATCGTATCGCCGGGCGACAACATCTCGGTCGGCGGCGCTGCGGGCGTTGTGAAGGACGTGAACTGGCGCCATACCACCATCACCAACTCCAAGGGCGAGATGGTGGTCATCCCCAACTCCATCATCAACAAGACGTCGCTCGTGCACCTGCCTCCTACGGGCAAGGTGACGCTGTCCCTGGTGGTGGAAGGCGGCGGCGAGGATCTTGACGAGCGGGCCGGGCACATCGAGCAGGCGGCGCTCGCCGCGGCGCGCCGGGTGGGCGCGGTGGAAGCGGCCCCGCGTCTGTGGTTCACCGAGGTGGTCGACGTCGGTTTCGCCGGGTCGCTCATCTTCACCATGGCAAGCGGCGATGACGCCACGCCGGCGAAGGACGCCGTGCTGCGCGCCATTGCGCCGCTGACCAGGCAATAATCGGATATCGCATACGAATGGGCCGAGGGTTTCGGAGGCGGTTGCTTCCGAGATCCTCGGCTTTTTGCGCGTTTTAGCGGGCTGCGCCCGCTTGTTTCGGCGTGGTTCGGCGGCCTTGGCGGCATGCAGCTTCTCCTCCTGTCTACGCACAAGGCCTCCAAGCGCCTCGTTCCCATCGCCATAGCTGCCGACAGGCTCGGGTAAAGCGTTCGCCGCGAAACAAGCGCTTTGTAAAGCGCCCCGGCTCGGCTTGTAAGCTGCGCGTAAAACCCTGTCACGCTTCGGTCATGGACCGCGCTTGCGGCCGTGCTCTGGCCGATGGTGCGCGTACCATCCTCACCTGCAAGCTCGTTTTGCATGAGAAGACATCCGAAGGGAGTACACGTACTATGCAGGGTTCTTACATCAGCCGCCGCAGCTTCATCGGCATCGCCGGCATGTCCGCGCTGGCCGTCGCTGGTTTCGGTCTGGCAGGTTGCTCGGGTTCCAACGGCGGCTCCGCCGAGTCCGGCAACGCCGCCTCTGGTAAGAAGGCGCTTTCCGGCACCATCACGGCGGTGGGCTCCACCGCGCTGCAGCCGCTGTGCGAGGCGGCCGCGGAGCAGTTCATGCAGGAGAACCCCGGCGTCCAGATCACCGTTCAGGGCGGCGGTTCCGGTCAGGGCGTCACGCAGATCGCGCAGGGCGCCGTGCAAATCGGCAACTCCGACGTGTTCGCCGAGTCCAAGCTGAAGGATTCCTCCGACATCTCCAAGATCGCCGATAACAAGGTGTGCATCGTCGGCATGGCCCCGATCGTCAACGCTGACGTGACCATCGACGACATCAAGCTCGAGGACCTGAAGAAGATCTTCACGGGCGAGATCGCCAACTGGAGCGAGGTCGGTGGCGCCAACGCTCCGATCACGGTCATCAACCGCGCTTCCGGTTCCGGCACGCGCGCCACGTTCGAGGACGTCGTCCTGGCCGGCGCGAAGGTGCCTGATTCCTTCAAGCCGCAGGAGCAGGATTCCTCGGGCACTGCCGCCAAGATGGTCGCCAGCACCCCCGGCGCCATCTCCTACGTGGCCTTCTCCTACTTCGACAGCAGCTTCAAGGCCCTCAAGGTCGACGGCGTGGAACCGGACGCGCAAAACGTCGAGGACAACTCCTGGAAGATCTGGTCCTACGAGCACATGTACACCGCTGCCAGCCCCGATGAGGCCACGAAGGCGTTCCTTGAGTACATGATGGGCGAAGAGGTGCAGGGCGGCCTGGTGGAGCAGCAGGGCTATATCCCCATGTCCGGCATGAAGGTGGAGAAGGACGCTTCCGGCAAGGTGTCCAACAAGTAGGTTCGCCGTACCCGCATCGAGTCAACGAGTTTCGAAAGGAGACGTGCGCATATGGCCTTGATGGCGAAAGCACGCGTCGAGCGGGTCGGTCAGGGCGCCACGGGCGCGTGCATCGCGCTCGTGGCGCTTCTTGTCGTCACGCTTGTCGCCATGGTCGCCGGACGCGGTATCGCAACGTTTACCGCCGACGGCATCGACCTCGGTTCGTTTTTGACGGGAACCACGTGGAACCCGCATCAGGAGGACGTGAGCGGCATGCCCACGGTGGGCGCGCTTCCCATGATCGCGGGCTCGTTCTCCGTCACGTTGCTGTCGACGTTGTTCGCGCTGCCCATCGCGTTCGGCAGCGCCATCTTCGTGGTGGAGGTGGCCCCGCGTTTCGGCCGTCGCGTGTTCCAGCCGCTTTTGGAGCTTTTGGTGGGCATCCCGTCGGTGGTTTACGGCCTTATCGGCTTGACGGTCATCGTGGCCTGGGTGCGCGATGCGGCTGCCGCCATGGGCCAGACCATCACCGGTTTCGGCATCTTCTCGAGCGCCGTGGTGCTTGCCATCATGATCTTGCCGACCATCACCAGCCTGTCCATCGACGCGTTGGCCGCCGTGCCGCACGAGTATCGCGAGGGCAGCTATGCGCTGGGATGCACGCGTTGGCAGACCATTTGGAACGTGGTGCTCAAAAGCGCTGCGCCGTCGCTGATGACGGCGGTCATCCTGGGCATGACGCGCGCCTTCGGCGAGGCATTGGCGGTGCAGATGGTCGTCGGCAACGCCATCCAGATGCCTTCCGGCCTGTTCACGCCCGCTTCCACGCTGACCAGCGTGCTGACCATGGGCATGGGCAACGAGGCCATGGGCACAGTGTACAACGACGTGCTGTGGTCGCTGGCCCTGCTGCTGTTGGCCATGTCGCTCGTGTTCATCATGATCATCCACCTCATCGGGCACAAGGGGGCGGCGAAACGTGACTAACTTCGATATGTCGGCGCACGTGCGCCGCATCAACCGGCAGGACCGCATCGCCACCGGCGTGCTCGTGGGCATCGTCGCCTTCGTCATGCTCATGCTCGCAGCCATCGTGATCTACATCCTGGTGGCGGGCGCGCCGAAGCTGTTCGATCTGAACTTCCTCACCGGTAAGCCCCAGCAGTTCAAGGAAGGCGGCGGCATCGGCCCCGAGCTGTTCAACAGCTTCTACCTTCTGGTCCTCACGCTGCTCATCAGCGTGCCGCTTTCCCTGGGCGCGGCCATCTTCCTGTCGCAGTATGCGCCCGACAACGCGGCCACGGCGGTTGCCAAGACCGCCATCGAGACGCTGTCCAGTTTGCCGTCGGTGGTCGTGGGCCTGTTCGGCTTCTTGTTCTTCGTGCTGTACATGGGCTGGGGCTTCTCCATCATCGCCGGTGCGGTGGCGCTGACCATGTTCAACATCCCCATCCTGGTGCGCGTCATCCAGCAGGCGCTCGAGGACGTGCCGCGCAGCCAGCGCGATGCGGGCCTTGCGATGGGTCTGACGCGTTGGGAAACCACCATCCACGTGCTGCTTCCCGCCGCCATGCCCGCCATCGTCACCGGCGTGGTGCTCTCCGCGGGCCGCGTGTTCGGCGAGGCCGCGGCGCTGATCTTCACGGCGGGCCAGTCCGCCCCGGTGCTCGACTTCACGTGCCTGGACTTCTCCAGCCCGTCGTGCCCGTGGAACGTGTTCCGCCCGGCCGAGACCTTGGCGGTGCATATCTGGAAGATCAACAGCGAGGGCGTCGTGCCCGACCTGGCGGCCATCTCCAACGGCACCGCGGCGGTGCTCATGGTGTGCATCCTGGCGTTCAACATCCTGGCACGCGTGATCGGCAAGTATCTGGAAAGGAGGCTGACCAGCGAATGAGCAGGGAAAACGAAATGATAGGCGCTGAGGTGCCCCAGGTGGGGAGCGGTCGGCCTGCCGGCGGCGAGCTTCTGAGCACGCGCGATCTGACCGTATGCTACGGGAGCAACGAGGCCCTGCATCCCACGTCGCTCGACTTCGCAGCGGGGCAGGTGACGGCGCTGATCGGCCCGTCCGGTTGCGGCAAGTCCACGTTTCTGCGCTGCCTCAACCTTATGAATCGCGAGATCCCCAAGTGCAAGATCGGCGGCGAGGTGCTCTACCACGGCCGCAACATCAACACGCGCAAGGAGAATCTGTTCGAGCTGCGCAAATCAATCGGCATGGTGTTCCAGCAGCCTACGCCGTTCCGCAAGTCCATCCGCGACAACATCCTGTTCGCCCCCAAGCGTCACGGTTTGGTGAACGGCAAGGAGGATTGCGATGCGCTGGTGGAGCAGAGCCTGCGCGCCGGCGCGCTATGGGACGAGGTGCGCGACAAGCTCGACGAAAGCGCCTATGCCCTTTCCGGCGGCCAGCAGCAGCGCCTGTGCATCGCCCGCACGCTTGCCATGCATCCCGACGTGGTGCTGTTCGACGAGCCATGCAGCGCGCTTGACCCCATCTCCACCTTCACGGTGGAGGAGACCATCCGCTCCATCGCCGAGTCGGGCATCTGCGCCATCATCGTGACGCACAACATGGAGCAGGCGACGCGCGTTTCCGACAACACGGCGTTTTTCTACGTGGGCGATATGGTGGAGACCGGCCCCACCAAGCGCCTGTTCAGCCAGCCGGAGGATAAGCGTTTGCAAGACTATCTGACGGGAAGGTTCGGCTGATCATATGACCGATTTCAAAAACGAGCAGGGCGCGGCGGTGCGCGATGCGGGTGCCCAGGTCGACGAGCCCATGATCTCCATCCGCGATTTCAACCTGTGGTACGGCGATTTCCAGGCGCTTAAGGGGGTTACGCTCGACATCCCGAAGAACCGCGCCACCGCGTTCATCGGGCCTTCCGGCTGCGGTAAGTCAACGCTGCTGCGTACCTTCAACCGCATGTGCGACTTCGTTCCTACCGTGCGCACCGAAGGCGTCATCGAGGTGGCAGGGCGCGACATCTTCAGCGGCGATGCCAACGAGCTGCGCGTGAGGGTGGGCATGGTGTTCCAGCACCCCAACCCGTTTCCCATGTCCATCCGCGACAACATCCTGTACGGACCGCGCCGCATGCGCAGGCTCGGGCGCGCCGAGGCCGACGAGCTGGTGGAGAGGTGCCTGCGCGATGCCGGCCTGTGGGACGAGGTGCGCGATAAGCTGGGCCAATCGGGCCTGGGGCTTTCCGGTGGCCAGCAGCAGCGCCTGTGCATCGCGCGCGCTTTGGCCACGCAGCCCGAGGTATTGCTCATGGATGAGCCCACGAGCGCCCTTGACCCCATCTCCACGGCGCTCGTCGAGGAGCTGATGGTGCAGCTTGCCCGCGAGCGAACCGTGGTGGTGGTCACGCATAACATGCAGCAGGCCACGCGCGTGGCCGACAAGACGGCCTTCTTCTACCTGGGAGAGCTGGTGGAATCCGGGCCGACCAAGCAGCTGTTCGGCAGCCCCGTGCAGCAGAAGACGAAAGACTACCTGACAGGAAGGTTCAGCTGATGAAGACCCGTACCCGTTATATCAACAAGCTGGAGGAGCTGGGGGCGCTGGTTAATCAGCTGTCCGAGAAGACGGTGCTCGATGTTCGGGCCTTGGGCCGGGCGCTTGCCGGCGACGCCGATGCCGCCGAAAGCGTGCTTTCCGGTAGCAAGGCGGCGCGCAGGCTGCGCGAGGCCATCGAGGACGGCTGCCTTGACATCATGCTCATGCAGCAACCGCTGGTGGCCGATGATCTGCGGGAAGTGACCGGCGCGTTTCGCCTGGTCAGCGACTTGGCGCATATCGACGAGATGACGCGCGACGCTGCGTACCTCTCCCAGCAGCTTACGCCGAAGGCCATCTCTCGCCTGCAGAGCGAGTTCGCCGAGGCCACCGACAAGGTGTCGAACATGGTCTCGCTTGCCACGAAGGCGTTCTCCCAGGCAGATGCCGCGCTTGCCCAGCGCGTGTTCGCCATGGACGACGAGGTGGACGAGCTGTACGACCGCTGCGAGCAGGTGGTGGTCGATCTGATTCGCAGCGAGACGCAGGGCGCCAGCCATCTGCCGGAGCTGCTCATGGTGGCGAAGTACTTCGAGCGCATGGGCGACGATGCCGAGCGCATCGCAAGCTGGGCCATTTTCCGCGCAACGGGCGAGCATACGCTAAACTCTGCGGGTAAGGAAAACGCCGAAGGGTAGCGCACCGCGGCAGCGGGGCGCAGGGTTCGCGTCGCGCCCGGCGCTTCGGCTGTGGAAGGGGTGCTTGAGGGTTGGCTGTCTACTATGTCGGACAGCCCGGTGGGCTGTCCGATCCCCGAGCACCGCGGTGGCGGAGCGCAGGGTTCGCGTCGCGCCCGGCGCTTCGGCTGTGGAAGGGGTGCTTGAGGGT
>ERZ838483.532-NODE-532-length-47121-cov-17.171249_pt1 | contig 47121 bp, 59 predicted proteins | sample MGYA00519939_ERZ838483 | MGnify/ENA primary metagenome ERZ838483 (study PRJEB31850, sample SAMEA3708836) | human gut metagenome | biome: human gut; feature: human-associated habitat; material: faeces | place: China | collected 2014 ... | reverse complement strand
GAGTACGCGTCTGGGGGGCGTGTGGTCGCTGGTTCGAATCCAGTCACCCCGACTGGGGATAAGGTAACTGTTTGATAATTAAACAGTTACCTTATTTAGTTTTAAAACACCGGGACAATACCGGGACAACACAACAGTGTTGTTTAAGCTATTATTAACCGTTTAGCGAGGATTATCTTCTTAATTCTCGTTAAAAAAAATGTCTACACTCGAAAAAATCAAGAGTTATACACCACCAACACTCCATTGTGGCCGTGAAACCTATATAAGTTTCAACGCTTACGATCCGGCAGAAGGAAGAATGAAGCGTAAGAGAATCAAGTTAAATGCCATTGATCCAAAACAGCGAAAGAAATATGCCAATGACCTTATTAAGAGATTAACTGAAAAATTAATCTTAGGGTGGAATCCATGGATTGAGAAGGAAAACGGCACAGCATACATGTTATTTAAAGATTGCTGTGAAAAGTACAGGCAATACATCGATAAGCTATTGAAAGATGGTACTTACCGGTATGAAACACACAAGTCGCTTGCATCTTATCTGAAGAACATGTTAGACTGGAACGATAGAAGGCTAATACCTATTACCTACATCTATCAATTCGATAAGGATTTTTGCGTTCAGTTCCTGGATGAGATTTATATTAATCGAGATAACACAGCCTTCACTCATGATAATTATCTAGGATTTTTGCGTCAGTTCGGGCACTGGTGCTGTCAAAAGAATTACTTAAAATCAATACCAACAGAAGGGCTATCGGTGCTTGGCCGAGGTGCTAAGAAAAAAAAGAGAAAAACGATAGAACCACACCATCTCAACATGGTACATGATTATCTCGAGCAAAAAAAACAAGCACTTTTTATTGGCAAGCTATATACTTTATTACTGTTTTATCAGACCGGCTGAAATGGCACGCTTGAAAATAGGAAATATTAATCTGGCAAAACAAACAATATATATAGAGGACACAATCTCGAAAAATAAGAAAGACGGTACAATAACACTACCAGTCAAGGTTATACATCTAATGCTAGATCTTGACATATTTTCATCTCCTTCTAGTTATTATCTATTTTCCGAGGGATTCATGCCAGGAAAGAATAAGGTTTCGGAAAAGATTTTCCGCGACTATTGGGTCCGCTATGTCCGGAAGGATCTGAAGCTCCCAGATTGTTACAAATTTTACAGCCTGAAAGATACAGGTATTACGGACATGCTAAGACATCAGGATGTACTGAGTGTGCGTGATCAGGCTCGACATAGCAGCATCCTCATGACTGATACCTATACGCCACATGACATCCAGAAGGCTAATGAAATCATAAAAAGTTACGAGGGAGAATTTTAATATAATTTAGATAATGTTACGCACTCGAACATTATCTAAATAAAAATCAAATGGAAAAGACAATTAATATCGATAGCATACACATCTTAGATGTCATACGCAGAATACACTACAACGAAGAACAGATTCTTGATATAATTGAAGGTCTATCCGAAGCAGCCAGTTCATTGTGTTATTATGATGAGAATATGCAATCCGTCAAGGCTGTTGTGGACGCGCAAAAGATATTGTGTGAATTATTACGAATTGAATTGTAGTAGATTGAATTAGGACATTATGGGTATATTTCTTAGAATATACCCATAAAATACCTAAGAATTTTATAACATCAAAAAAATTAAACTTTTAATTTCCTGTTAACGCTCTTCAGATCCTTAATGATAGTATCACTCATAACCTCCGAGTAGATCTGAGTCGTCTTAACGGATGTATGCCCTAAGATCTTCTGCACAGTCGTTATAGCAACCCCCTGATGGACGAGTAATGTAGCACAGGTATGACGGGTCGTATGAAAAGTGAAATGCTTCCGGATCTTTGCATGCTGTGCGATATAAGAAAGAATCTTATTAGTATCAGAATTAACTGGTATACTCGAGAAAATATCCATGTTGGGATAACTATTTAAAATCTGCATAGCTTTCCCGTTAAATAAAAATGCCAGTGGGAGTCTGACTGTAATATTTGTCTTCAACATATCAACACACAACCAAGGTGCACGGTTAATTTGAACCAAATTAGTATTATTCAAGGAACGGAAATCTGAATATCTAAGACCTGTATAGCAACAGAACAAGAAGGCATCGAGTACGTGACGTATCTTTTGGTCATGCACTACCAGGTTCTCCAGCTTTCTCAGTTCGTCCGGCGTTAAAAATGGCTTCTGAGGTTTTTCCTGTTTAATCTTATACTTCCGGAAAGGGTAAGAATCAGCAGGCATATAACCGTCATTAATAGCTTCATTGATTAGAGTTCTGAGCTGCCTCATGTGTTTGGCAACAGTATTAACACCTTTGCCCTGCTCACGTAACCAACATTCGAAGTCTTTAAGGAAAGTATAAGTAAGGTCGGCAAAATCCAATCCAGGACGGAATTGCTCTAGCCGTGAAACCGTAGACATGAGATTTTCCTTAGTCGAATCCCTCTTGTCACTATGAGAAATAGCGGATCTGGCGAAAGTAGGAAAGGAAATAGAAACAGGAACTTTCTTGTGCACAGCATCACGCAAGAGGGCAAGAGTAGGTTGAATACCACGTTTCCACAAAGCCAGTTCAATCCCCTGCAGGTGGAGAAGATATTCGAAGAGCATTGCATTAAGATCTACAGATTGCGGATGGTTTACGACTTGGGACGTGTCTTTATCCCAGAATTCCGGGCGAAGATACAGATTAGTTGACAGGTATATATTGCGCTGATTAAGTTTAGCTTCTACTTGAACCAATGCACACCCTTGTTTGTTTAAACGATTTTTTCTGTTAAAAACTAACCGATAACGAATTTTTTGCATTTTTTCGCCCGAAGGTACTATGAAAAATGGAATAAAAACGAAGCCCCTTCCAGATATAACTTTGGTCGGGGCTACGGTTTGCTTCAATAAAGTTTATTCTACACTGCAAAGGTAATATTTTTTTTAAGTATCGCTATTCTTAATAAGGTTACATATCCATTCAGATAGGTATCTATGATTTGTTTATGTTATTATCTTTGCTCCACCAATCAGAGCCCTCACGGTTGATTATCATTACAAAAAAGTAAAGGATTTAACCCGTGGGAGGACTACTGGGAGAAAAGGTTCCTATGATTTTCCCCCGAATGAGCGAAAATAACGTCAAAGGAGGATGGCTCAGATTAGCAACAATAATCAACAGAGATGCCTTCTCTCGTGATTGTAGTATGATGGAAGTACATTTCGCGAATTACAACTGTAGTAACCATGCTATTATATTAATTGGGATTCGTCATGGGTCGTATCCTGCTCCATTTCTTGTTTGTAAAGGTGGTAATACTTCTTTCAAGCTTGCTTATAAATCATCAGATCGCAATACAGATATATATATTTATTTCGCACAAGTAAACTCGTGTATTGAAAAGAAATGGGTGACAAAATCTTCAATTCTTACTATCCAAAATGACAATATTGAGTATATAGGTAATTTGCCAGATGGTGCAACAGAAATCCAATTATCTTAATTACACTTATGGTCCGAAGTTTATTTAGAGCCATAAGTTGTCATGACATTGGGATTTCAATTAATGATTCAGGAGATTCATCAGATGATTCTACAACACTCATGCTAAAGTTTGCAGTTATGTCTCTGGCAAACAAAGACGTAACATTAGAACCTGTAAATAGTTGAATGTAGATAGATCTCACTTCACCTTCTTTTCTGAAGAACTTAATGTACCCAGAAAAATTCTTATTTTTAATCAGGGCTGGTTTTATTGGGCTACCTGTATATCCTGAATATGTAACAGTACACCATAACATTCTACCATCATCAGTATTAGCTATTAATTCTATTGTTGAGTAAATGAGATGTCCTGTTATTTTAAACATGTGATAATTATTAAGATTGGAAGCATTCACAAGTTTCCTTACCACATAATTGCGTTTCATTAAACCGTCTTTATCAGTTGTTGCATTTCCTAAAAGTCCTCCCACAACTGATATTATCTCAGGATTTTGTATCGCGTCTTTTAAAGATTTTTTCTGTATCATAATAGTAAATTTTAAATTCAAATTAATAAACTCTTATCTCTCTTGTGCTAGCAATATACCATAATCCATCATCCCCTTTCGATACGATATATTCCTCCACATATCCAAGTCCAACTCCCCATTCATTAAAATTTTTATAGCTCCCGTCAATCTTAGCACAAAATGAAGAAGACGATTTTATTAAAGATGGAGAATCATTTCTCGAAATAACCCTACCACGAATCCGGAATTGGAATCCATCGGGAACTGAAGATGTAGGTGGTATAACAATCGTATCAATCTTTTTATAATAAACATCGGTAGATACGTCCAACAATGATCCCTTGCTGAAATCAATATTATATTCTGATACATGCGATGTGAGCTCTTCATTTACGATCCTCCACTCATATACCATATCTGATTTCATTATAATTCTACCCAATTCGTCAAAACGAATACTCTTTCCACCAAGATGTCCGGTGCCTTTTAAAAAGTCTAATAGAATCATCGGAGTGAACTTATCCATTTCAGGCGAAAAATCTTTGTAATCGGACGTAATATTCCCGTTAGCATCAAAACCATTCTGGCTAAACATATATTGGTCATAGAATATGGCTTGCCCGATTTTAGCGAATTGTATCAAGGCAAGTTCAATCTCAATCGCATTGAAGTGTTCAAACGGGAGCCACGTAGCATTTTCCCCGTTCTTGGCATAATCTTCTGCCGGTGTCATGCCCTGCTCAGTCCCCAGCCATGTTCCGACCTTGTTCATCACATAACGAACTGCATCCTGCGCCGTGTTCGGCTGGAATACGACATAAGGAGCCACATTAGCCGAACACGTATATCTCATGGTAGAAGAATATATACCAGCCGGATAAGGAAGCCTGGTCACTGGCTTAACACGATAATTAACCTCTGTTCTTTTTTCTGCAATCATAGTTATTCCTCCGTTGTTATTATTACAGAAACATTACCTGAAGCCTGCTCGCACATAGCCTCTGTCACGGTTCCGCTGTATGATGCAACCTTAGCCGTGTCCGGATTAAGGATATTGCCTGCTGAATCCGTGAATACGAAAAAGAACTTCATGTCCTTGAATTTTGTTATGCTGCCACGCTTCACCAAAATAGGAGTATAAGTAACACTTCCACCGGAACCCTGCTCGATAGTTTCATTCTCCGGATTAGGATTTGGTAGGATATCGAACGGATCACTGGCGTCTATTACCGTCTGTACGTCCATACCGATAAGGTTTCCATCCTGATAGACTTCTACCTTAAACTGTCCGGTAGTATCGACCATATCATTATTAACTGATAATGTCTGCCCTGTCTGTCCGCCTATTACAGACCACGTTCCAGACTGCAGGGAATACCATTTATATGTCAGATTAGCCGTCAACTGGTCGCTACCTATCCACGCTACAGCCTTCAGTATACAGGAATCTCCCTTATCGGTTAGTGTAAAGAATTTATTGTCACCGGCCATGATGGTCACACGTTTGCTGTTTCCAACACCCACCGTTATCGGTATATTATACACAGCCTGAACCTTGTCGGAGGTATTACCTACCGCAATCGTAGCTTCTGCCTTGATGTTACATGCCGCACCTCCGGATGCTTTTACAAGGTTTTTCATGATTTTCAGGGCAAAGTAATTCTGTACTCCAGCTTGATAAGGAATACTCTGGAAGTGACTTGTTTCGCCGTTAAAACTATTCGTTGAAACCTTGTCGCTACCGAATGTCAATTCAGTGTCATTAAAGTACCATTTCACCGAGCTGGGAACAACCAGTCCGGCCGCGACCAATGAAGATGTAATAATGTAACTTAACATAGGCGTTAATGTAGAAAAATCCGGAGATATATTAGTCGGGCTACCTGCTGTACCCTGATATTCCTGATACAAGTCACCCATATTGGATTGCAGGAAAGGCATGTATACACTACCCTTGCGCAGGAACACGACCTGCCGTACTGAACTAGCCTCACTCATTGCTGCCTCCTTCCTTGTTAAGAGTTGTAGGTGTATCTGGGAACTCAGGTAAAATTGTCGGTTTGTCATCCCGATATTCATCCGGAGTAGTTACTTCTGCCGGGTTCTCAATACCGTCCGTTTCCAGACGAGCCGCCTGTGGAGTCAATGCAACGCCACCCACGCGAGTTGCTCTGTCAAATATTGTATCACCTTCAATCCGGTTCAAGTCAGCCTGCCACAACAGCACATTACCGTCTGCCGTCTTATTGCGTATTGCAGTAAGACTCATCTTATCTGCAACCTGTTTTGTCACTTTCACATAAAAAGCCATAGTCGTATAATTTTTTAATTGTTAATTCTGTCAAAAAGTACATTCCCGTCAGCGTCCTGCAATACAGAACCGTCCGTGTCATCAATAAGTATAGCTTGCGGGCCCCTATCCTGCACTTCTAATTCAAGCATCATTCCTGGAATGAACGTAATCGTAGGTTTGATTCCTTCAGCCTGCTTGGAATAACTCTGAGAATACGGAGATTTTACTTTCCATACAAACCGGAACCATTCTTCCGGATCAGGAACAACACCCATTCCGTCCATCACAAACGCTTCCAATTTCAATTTCTCCGTTCCTCCGGCAACCTGCGTGGGTGCTCCTTTCCAGTCGACTTCCACTTCCGGTATGCGGCGCCGGATGGTGGTTGTTGCCGTGGGGGCACCATCAGGGGGAGCAGAAGGTAAGCTGCCATCTGCAGAATATCCCAGCTTACAGACATAAGTCTGATCTTCCCCAATATTATCCTGATTAATCGTTAAAGTATTATGGTCTATTGCTTCAACTTCCCAGTCATTGTCACCGTTGCCATCCGTAATAGGTTCCAGACTTCCATCGGTCATACGGAACCAGAAGAACTGACACTTCTGCTTGTCGGAGGCTATGTCAGATTCACCGGCAAACACGGATGCGGTTATCTTACGTGTCAACGGATTGCGTAACGGATTCCATGCCACAGTTGCAGGACTGTCGAGTTTCAAAATCGGTGCCGGGAGTGTTGCGTCCGATACGGCTATGACCGTACTCATTCGGAACATATATACCTGACTGGTACGGGTATCGACATACTCAGCGTAAAATTCAAAGGCAAGAGGTGAAGAAACAGAGGAATTTCTTTTTACCTTAATCTGTCCTTTATTATCTCCTTCTGTCGTTATCTCGTAATCAGTATTATCCGAATTTATCAATGTTCTCTGGGTACCGATAATCTGATACCACTTCATGTTAGTAAGAGATGCGTTCACCGAACCACTCTTCAGATAAGAATCCGGATCCGTAGCATTGCATCGCGGAAACAGTACAAGAGGCGTCAGTGTATAGTCAGGAGTATATTCTTTTACATCGCTGCTGTATATCTGCCGGTCTGGAACACTACCAACAACCTCTATACTTCCGCTAATCTGGAGAGGTGTGTAGTTGACATCCAATCTCTTTGTTTTACTTTTTATTCCCATATTAGAATGTTATTGTTTGTTCTGCTAATTCTGTCTGCTGACCATCACGAAGTAGAGCAGTCGCCTTAAAAGAGCACACTCCCTTACGAGTAAAATCAATGCCCAAATCATCGGATGTCAGTGTAAGAGTCTTGCCGGCATCAGCTCTCTTGATTGCCCACGCATTATCTTCACTCACGTTGCCCGTATCTCGTGTCCAGCTTACATCCGTATCAAGGATACTGTCTGTCACATCACGGTTGTATAATTCTCCGGTTACAGTTAAAGTCGTAAATACAACTCCTTCCTGAAGCTGAGTTGCATCGAAAGCCCAACCGTTTTCGCTTTCTATGTCTATTGTGAAATTCGGATTTCCTTCAATCATCGCCCAGCCCGTGCTAGCATAGCGAGGTTCGTCAGTCGTGCCGGTGACAAGGCATTTCCAGCGACAGCCGTAATGCCAGACAGTATCTACCGTATCTTTACCAGCCGTATAAGGATTATCACTCTGAGCTACTTCCAATGACCAGAAACCACGGTCGTTAAGCTGCACGACAACCACACCCTGATAGTTAATGCGCATGAGGTCCTGTATGGCAATACCACGACAGTATACATAACTCTGTCGATAATTGATAGGGAGGTTATCGAACAGTTCCAGCCTCTTCAGTTTCCCGATAATGATGCTGTAGTTAGATTCCTCGAGTATAGGTTTCGTGACACCGTCAAGCATGCAGATACATCCCTCGTAAGATGACAGATACCAGAATCCCTGCCGTTCTTCATCCACTGCATTGCCACGACGTGTAATCACCATACCGACAGCTGGAGGATAGTTCTTACCCCCAGGCACCTCTTCATCTGGATAGAGCACGACATTCAGTTTGTTCTCTGCCTGCATGACACTAAGGACACGGAACCAGCTATCATAATATTCTCCTGCTGTGTTCAGGTTATTCACTGAGCCATAACTTACGTCCTGCTCTTTGAATGCTGTGATATCATTGTCCCAGCGGCGACGAAGATACAGATCATACGTGCCGTCTTCGAGAAGTTCAATCCGTTCGATAGTACCAGCCTCAGAATAAGTAACGTTTCCTTCTTGAGCAAACCAACGATTGTAGATAAGTTCCTTCACAACCATAGAGCTGCGCACTTCAAGTCTTTCGAACTGTCCACGCCCATCAGGATATATGCCCGCGCCTTTGCCTGTAATAAGGGAATCAATAAATTCACCAAAAGACAGTAAGAAACTTGTCCCATCAGGTCTATCTTTCCTGATAAAGTTATCCAGATCAAATCCAATTTCAGTTAAAGCTGTAATAAGCTCAAGAAAGTTAATTTTAATCTTCTCAAAATTACGCTCCCATTTCAATCGGACATCACGGCCAAAATCATTAGCACCGTTCCAGGGCACTATATTTTCAAAATCCGTATTTAACTCCGGTGTTTTATTTTGTGTCGGTGTATTATCTGTCATGTCAATTCTAATTGTTGTCCGTTAAATTCCAGCAACAATGGTTGCCAGCACATTTTTTCCTCATAGGTATCCATATCTCTGAACCGAAGCATATAATCAGAGAATCTGTTACGTTCCTTCCGATTAGAAGGGAGCAGCTGTGCATGCAGTACCGTTACCGGACCATGCGATTTATCCTTATCATAGGAATACGACATAAAGCTGAAGGAGAAAGTCTTGCCAGCCCTGGTCAGCTCATGCATCTCTTTAATTGCCTCATATATTTTCATAACGCAAAAATAGTTTCATCAGAAAGCTGAAAAAAGGACAAAAAACTGCCTACCTTCACAGGCAAGAAGTGTATGAAGAAAAAAGAAAAACTAACTAGAAAACCTTCTGTAAGAATAATATATCAAGAACACCAGTAAAGCAAACGATATTATAAGTGAATAATTAGAGAAACTGAATAGCGGTTCCTTATCAACCGATTTCATCTCATTCTCTTCGGTTATATTACTACTAGAATGATCATCAATCGTCGTCTTGTTATTAAAATTAACCGAGGAACTGTCACGCTGATAAGTCTTATTGTGCGAGATTTCGGTTTCTTTTTCAATTACCGGGATTGTATTACCTGAAGAATCAATCACAACTGTATAGTCGCGTATAATGATACGTTTATCGTCTATCCAAGATTGAGCCAATTCAGATAACGACACATGATCGTCAATTTGCATATTTTTATGGCTTTCATCAGTTCGAGATGTAGTCTGATTTGACTTATCCAGTCGTACCGACCGGCACGACTGGAGTGTCAAACCTAACAGAACAACCAATAAAAACCCAATACACAACAAAAGAAGAACATCACTTGAATCTAATTTTTTCATTTTCCCCTTAATAAGACAGATTTAGCTCTTTCCAAATGCTCAGTACGATCTTCGAGTCCATTGAATCCGCCGTTAATTTTTTTGGTAATTTTCAGCAGCTGATCCTGATCGGCCAGTTCATTCAACTTATTACGGTTCCAGAACCATCCGGCTACAAGTGCCGCTAAGTCTGGTTGCTCGACTCGTTCCGGATGCTCCAGCAAATTATATTCCTTTTTTGTAAAATCATTAAATGCTGAATAATTAATCCTACCAGTCAGCTGTATAAGTCCACGCCCTTTAAATTTAGGTCCGTCACCAGGCATAAGGTTACCCAGATCCTTACGTCCTTCATAGGCTTTTCCGGAAGCGATTTCGCGGACATAGCGAAGAGATCCACTTTCATGTGCGATTTGTGCCAGAAAATGAGCCTGACGCATTGGCGTATCAATTTCAAAGGTCGCCATCGTATCGTTCAAGTGCGGTAAGAACTTGTCTATGTTCTCATCCGTAGCGAACGGCATAATTTTTTTAAGCGTTGTTTTGTCCATTATTAAATGTTTTTTTCAGTTTGTACCGATATGTATAATCAATGCCGAACAGGCTTCCGGCAAAAGTGCTTACCTCGCCATAAGCAATCAGCACCGAGCTGTGTATCTCGCCTACTGGAGGTGTCCATAATCCCATTATCAGCATTGCCATGCCACTAACAGTAAGGAAAGCAGCCATGGCAAGCTGTATTGTTAACTTTTTGTTTTGCATATATTATTTTGTGTTTGTGTGACAAAAGTACCCGTAATACGCTATAAAAAAAAGGACATTACCGGCTAGCGTTTTTCTCGAGCATTTCCAGCCTCTTAATACCATCACGTATTGTCCGGACACTCACTATCAATTCCTTCGTAGCAATATTACTAAGATGCTTATTCGAGATACGCAATTCAGAAAGTATCAGCTGTATGAGTACCTTAATGTCATAAGAGGATGCTCCGGAGATACTTTCAACCTGGGTAGCGCTGTCAGTGGTATATCCACCATTGTACTTACCATTTCTCATACGCACCTGTTGTAAGATCTGAGTAGTATTAATCATACCGATAGTACCATTTTTCTGAGCGATATCAAAGACATCAAGGAACTGCTTAACATGAGGATTGGCCACACCTTCATGATTTGTAACAAATTCATTCTTATGTACCGGGATAACACCGGCTACATCTCGAGAATCTCCTTTAGCCGTGTACCCCTGAACGTAATCATCAGAATATCCGCCGGAATATAATCCCTTAGCTTCATCAGCCTGTTGTTTAGCAACAGCTATCTGGGCCGCACCTGCTATTACAGCGGCAGCTGCCGCTGCTGCACCCAAAGCAGGGCCAATAACTGGTATTCCCGCCATTGCTTTATATGCTTCCATCGCGGCAACAGCGGTACTAGATGTAACCTGCAAAACCTGTAATGCGAATTGCTTATCAGCATATTTACGCTTAACGGCTAAAACTGCTTCTTCCTTTTGCTCTTCCAGTTCAGTAGTATCTTTACCAGCTTTCTGAGCAGCTTTGATCTGAGCATCATACCGACTTTCAACCTTGGATATCTCACTATCTTGCATGGCAGACATCAGCTGTGATACTGAGCCAGCCAACTGATTAAATGTATCTAATGCAGCTTTCCTGATCTGAGCACGTTCTTCTTCCTTTTGTTTCGTGATTTCAGTCAGGCGGTCCTGATACTCCATTTCAGAGATAATACCAGCATCGTGAAATGCTTCCAGCAAAGCCAGTTGCCCATCCAGACTCTGTTTGTACTTGTCGATAAAATAATTATCTTCTTCCGGAGCTTCTTCTTCAATAATATTTAAAGAAGCATCTTCCTGTTTGGTCGGAGTCTGATTTGCCAGTTTATTAGCATATTGACGATTAGCTTCCACTGTCATTGCAGATAAAAGCTGCTGGTCAACCAGTGCTAAATCATTTTTTCTATTAGCTTCTGCATACAATTCCCTTTTTTTAGCCAGGAACTTAACTTCTAAAGCATACAGTTGTTCCTGGTACTTCTCTTCTTCAATCAGTCCCAGAGCATGCTGTGTGCGCAAGTCCTTTAATTGCGTTTCATATTCCTTTTTAGCCTTATCAACTTTATCGTCAGTATCACCAAGAGTCGGAGTTGTAAAAATATTTTCTTTCTCAGGTATCTTATTGATAATTTCTATCAACTGATTTTTCTGCTTCAGCAAATTATCTAATTCAGCTGCTTTTTCGGCTGTATTATTGTCTAGGACTCGCAATAAAGCTAATTTTTGTGCCTGATCAATATCTGTTCTATCTTCAATGATTTTTTTCTGTTCAGCATAATACTTGCGATAAGCAATCGTTTCAGCAGTAAGTTTGTCTTCAATAGCCTGGACTTCAGCCTGTGCATCAGCTTTCAGCAGGGTAAGCTGCCTTTGATTCAGCGAATCTAAATTTTTAGCTCTATCTTGTACAGACTGTAAGGCAGCCATATCTTCAGCATTTTTGTTCAGAGCCTCATTGAGATTTTTCTGTGACTCCGTAGCCTTATCAGTTTCATCACGGAAAAAGGCAAAGTAAGTAGCAGCTGCTGTTGCTCCAGAAATAACCAGTCCCCATGGGCTGGCTTTAGTCGCCTTGCTAAACAAGTTGGTTGCCCATGCAGCAGCCTTGGTTGCAACTTCATACGCTTTCGTTGCCAATGTAGCTGATTTAACGACAATAATGTAGGCACTAACAGCTGCTGTAGCAGTAACAATAACTCTCTTGTTTTCAATCAAAATAGAAACGACAGCACTCAATCCTTTAACAGTGAGTGATCCTGTTGTTACCATGTACTTCATGACTGGGAGCAACTGTTCTCCAAGTTCTACACGGATATCAGAAAAACTCTTTTTTGCCTTATCAAGTTCGGCCTGCACTGTAGAGTTCTGGACGGAAAATTCGTTATAAATAGAAGTACCTTCTACGAAAGCCTGGTTAGCTCCCTGCTGTTCCTTACGAACTTTGTCGACATTACCGGCTAATGCAGAGATAACACTTGCAGCTTCAGCTCCGGAAAGACTCATCTGGTCGAGTACAGGAGCCAATTTATCCATACCGCCCAAACGGTTCAGCGCCTCGAGGAAGGTAAGTACAGCCTCATTAGCATCCTTACTCATCAGCTGTGTAAATTCTTCGACTTGCAAACCAGCCAATTTCGCATATTTAGCCGGCTCCTGATAAAGTTTTAGGATCAAACCGGAAAGGGCTGTAGAAGCCATTTCTGAGCGCAACATATTCTGATCGAGTGCTGATGCGAATCCCATGATATCCGTAATCGCCAAGTTAGCCTGTTTGCCGACACCACCCATACGTGCAGTGAATTCAACCAGATAAGGTTCAGCAGCTGATGAATTTTGAGCAACTGAGTTAACAGCCGAGCCTACAGCCAACATGTTTTCTTTCAGCGACCGGTCGCCGTCGCCAAACATATCAGCTAACTTGCCGATCTGAGTGATAGCGTCCTTGCCTAAATCCTCACCCAACGCGACATTGATCATATCGGCTGCTTCGACGAACTCCAGCACACTATCCTTGGTAGTAATGCCCAATTTTCCGGCATCACCAGCCAATTCATTCAGGCGTGTACGTGCCGTACGGGTATCCATCCGTTTGAATTCCTCGTTAAGCTCTTCTACTTCCTGCTTAGCCAATCCTGTGTACTTGACGACTTGCGACTGAGCTTCTTCCATTTCAGCGTATTCATTCACACAGCTACGCATGGTGAGTGTAACGCCAGTCAGACCTGCAATGATACTGGCAGCAATCGTTCCATATCGATTAAAACCATCAGCCAGTTTAGCCAAGCTGAAGCGCGTTTCGTTAGCCGTTCCTCTCAGTTCCTTGATCCGGTTATTAACTTCCTTCAGCTGCTCGGAATATTGTTTGTAAAGATCCGTGTTCGGATTCAACTGCCTAAGTATTGCGTTCAGATCCTTCTGGCGTTTACCCAGGTCGCGCAAAGAGAGATTGGTAAGTCCAATCTCATCATAAAGATTATCATACTCCTGCTGCAATTTCTTCAGGACTTCAACCTGTTTCGCATACTCAGCCGAATTTTCTCCAAATTGCTTCTTCACATTCTTCAGCTCGCGGTTAGCCGAACGCATCTTATCCTCGAGCTCAATCATCTTCTGCCGTGCCTGATCCTGCTGGATAACAATTTCCAGCTGCACCCTATCAATTTTCAGACTCATATTTGTGTTTGTGTGTGTTAATGATTAATTATCCAGCCATCTCCCATCATCCAGCCATACACCGCCATCCCTCCACCTTCCATCGGCAAGAATCCATCTCTGTTCGACTTCGGTATCAGGTATCACGGCTGGATAGAAGATACCAGTCCATGGACCTGAACGTCCGTTCGGGCCTATCGTATATTCAATTTCCTTTGCCAGAAAACGGCGGTTAAAAAATTCAAAGACTGAACTTGCCGGATATACATTTTCATCATAGCAGGTAATTTTAACCGGATTTTCCCGGTCTATCTTGTAGGAGTTGCTATAGAAATAGCTTTCCATATCAGCCAGATTAAATGTAGGTCCTCCAGCGGGCAAGTCAATCGGCCAACTCTTTGAAGGTAAGAACTTGTCTGTAAATGCTAAAGGATAAGAATTCGGCTCGAGATAACCAATCTGCACAGGATTCAATCCGGTATAAAAAGCCAGGTATATATTAGACTTACTTTCGTCATTGTCCTGAAGATTAGCTACCATATCATGAATGGAACCTAATTCAACTTCTTCACTGGGATTATCAGATGCAGAAGCTGTAGGGATATAATAATCGGAAAAATAAGATTCTTCCGGATCAACATTCTTCAGGTAAAATTGCCTCTGAACAAGTTCTGCCGGAATAAGCTCAATCTCAAATTCCGACTTAGACTCCTCACGCACCAATGCAGCAAATTCATCAACCATTTCAATAACCGTCCAAATTCCAGATCCAGAGAGATAGATAACCTTCCGGTTTACTTCCTGATAATTAAAGATAGTATCTGTAACATAATTCTCTTCGTGCAAGAAAAACTCAGAAAGATTCCCTTCAACAACTTTGCTTTTAGCCTTTTCCTTAACAATGTCCGGCAAGCAACGTAACTTATAATAATCAGTTTCCGGCAACTTGTATCGAACAGTAGAGTTAATGGCATCACCTTCTTCTTCATCCTCACTCTCTACTGTGTAACTGTCTACGACATTCTGCAAGTGTACATGATGCACCTTTGCCAAATAAGATACATTGAGTAAAAATGATACTTTCCTGGTTTTAAAGTCGATCAGGAATGTACCATTAAATAATTTCTCTACATTTTCGAGAAACTCCTTAGCCGTCCATCCTGGCAACATCTCGTTCCATTTATAAGTATTAATAACATGTACCAGGTACATGGATTTCCACGGTGTATCTTCTATCGCATTATACTCGAGCTCATAACCTAATGCCTTCAGCAGTTCACGCATATACGCACACAGATAAGGTTGCGGGATATAATCATAAGGCTGTATATCATCTTTGGAAGTTATATGTCCGGCAAATGGACGTCCTTCCTGAGGTTCTATGTTAAAAATCCAGATATTTTTATCCGTCTGATTAAAGCTATCATAAGTCATCATCAGATTATAGTCAACTTCCGGATAAGATTTACTCACATAATCCGTCGAAACCGAACCATTAACAACAGGATCAGTCACGGGCATATCCAATGTCGATATCAGCTCATCGGACCCGACAAAGTAATTCAATTCGGAGTTTCCGGAAACCAACTGGATGTTGACAGTTGTATCTGTCCAGCCAGTAATGATTTCCGTCCCGTTAAGATATACGCGATTATCAGCTACCAGAACAGCTTTCCGTTTCGTTTCGGGGCGTTCGGTTGTATTCAGACGGTTAAGGAATCCATATAATCTGGCATTAACAGGATCTTGAAGAGATAACTCAATGTCATAAGTATATTCACCGTTTTTAGTGAAAAAAGCGTTTTCCTGCTTTACGGATATAGAGAATCCGGAAGGCAGGACAACAGCAACACCATTAATGTACAGATTAGTCATAATTCTTAAATTTAAGTCCCATTGAAAGTCCGTTTACCCCACCGAATATCTGATATTCCCATTCAATCTTATAAGACTCTTCAGGTATTATATCAACACATTCGTCATGAGATTGCCGGATAGCATCACGCAATGTCAGCATAATATTCTGTAGGTTGCTATACAGTAATATCTCTTCGTTATCGTTGAGTTGACCAGGAGCGACTCGCTGACAAACGAAGAGGAAAACCTGCTGTGAATCACTGGCATTGTCGTACTCACCTACTGCCTGAGCATCAGGATAGCTCACACATAATGATATACCCGATTTGCTCTGAATTTTTTTCACCATATGCGATTCATTCACAGCGAGTATTATATTGTCAATCTTGTGTTCCAATTCTTGATTAGTAGTGTACACCAGTTCACTGATATACTCACGGAAGCTCTTAATATCTATCATAGTATTCTATTATTATCAGGATCGGCGAAACAGAAAGAGAATTCAACGGCCTTGAGAATATTCTTCCGGAAATCACGTTCATAGCTCTGGTTGGTTATGATAATATCATACCAGGAGCCATCTATTAAAATCTGTGCCTGCTGCGCACCCAAGAAGTCACGCCACAACCTGTAATCAGACTGTCGGAATATCACTCCGGAATTGACTGTGAACTCATCAGAAGGATTCACGACAAATTTACGTTCTACTCCCCACATGAATCCAGTTTCGCTTTCATCAGCCCCCTTCAGAACCATCGAACCGACAGCACACACAGTTTCCGGAACATCGAACATGTTCAGGAAACGGAAGATGAAACGTTCAGCATAGGCTGTACGGTCTACATGAAACATCAAGTCTTCTACCGTATAATGATTAAAATCTTTATCAGGAAAAGCTTTTTTGATCCGGTCGTAAGAAACATCAAGAGAGCATACCATATTTTCTCCGACATGCGTGTACAAGGTTTCAGCAGTAACCAAACCAGACATATCAGTAACCGTTACATTAACTGCTTGTCCGGAAGAGAGGAAGAAACTGGCATATTCAGGCACGCCCGGGCGAGTAACCTTCTCGCTGATGACAGATAATACTCCCGGAGATTCAGCCTTTTTTTTCGTTGTAAACCGAGAAAACAGCACATAGGTGTCCGCATCCTTCTCTCCGTTAATCAAAAAACTAAATGTACCTGACAGGTGTTGCTGATAGGTGGTATTACCTTCAGGCCATATACCCCACAAGGCTTTTGCACAGAAACGCCCTAATTTACGTATGCGTACCTGATAGGCAGCGTCCGGAACATATTCTTCAGACAAGATTTTACTTCCGGAAAACTGTACTTCAAAAGTAATGGTAGAGTCTGTATCAATGATGTATTCGGGCATATCGGCAGCCAGCTCGACAGTGCCCGGTCTTTGCATAACATTCATGTGCGAAAGAATTTATTTGTTTTTGAATTGTTCGGCAACAATTGAACTTCATCCTCTGAGGAACCGTCACGTAACTGTTTCATCCGTTCCAGCCAATCAGCAGCATCAGCCTCGAGAATAGCAGACATTCGTTGTGCATCCTCTAATGATGCCGGTTGAGAGTCTGCCATACCATTTGCCGAATTAAATCCCCTGATAACTGCATAAGGTATAAGCTGGAGGGGCAACCTGCGAAGAGCAACCGACATGGTATACAAGGCCAAAGCTTTAGAAGCTGCATACCGAACATCAGATGTTGCGGACTGAAGCAATTCCGGAAAACTGTTACCGTATGCAGGAGCTACTGTAGCAATCTGAATTTCTCTTAAAAACGGGAGTAACAGAATATACATTCGCTCTGACTGGGCAATCGGGAAGTATGAATCGAATTCACGTCCTGACCGGATCAAAAGGCTTGCTGCACTCCGACAAGCATCCGTATTCAGCCAGTCCTTATCCGCTGACTCGTTAAGCCAGCGTATTAATCTCTCAACAGCGCTGTAATACGCCTGTAAGTGCACAGCATCATCACGATCAAGCTGCCATTCCCAAGGTATTTTGTCGGTTCCGTCTGAAGCTACCTTAATCTTTCGGCCGCTATCTTCGTGGCTGACATCGCTACGTTGAAAAAAATGAAGTGTAGCCAACAGCGCAATAGGGCGCTGTACCAACTGTACAAGACGGTCATCATTTTTCCCCTCCTTATAACTTATTTCAGCCTTGTCGTAAACGGCACGACCAATCACCTGAATCAGTTCATCGGTAGCATCGATAATATCCATTTCGACTACCGAAAAATCATTTCCGACATAATAGTTACCGGTCATGTGGCGCAATTCAGCTGCGCCCTGGTTGTTAAGATTGAATATCATGTTTCTTTGTTGCTTGAATAAGGCTATCAGCCTTCTGTTTATCATCCAATAATTTTAATAAAACTCGTAGGAGCTGGGTATTATCCACTTCTTCAATGCTACCAAAGACTCCTGATTCGGCCATAGAGAATAGTATCGAGTTCATACCAAGTGACTGTTCAGGCGTGTTCCCGTTATTGGTAGCGGAAAAAACAGGCTCAAAACAGACTTCGCAACCATCAAGAATGAATGTACCATGGAATAAAAATGAACAGAACGAAGCGAACCAACAATATACCCCCCACTTCAGGTAATCCGGCATACCCGCAATATCTTTCGTCATTTTTGCTAAATCAGACGAAACAAAAGGAACACGTTTTCCTCCTTTTTTTCGTCTGTACAAAATAGCACATAGTGAATACAAGTAGGCTACGTCTTGTGTCCGAGTATATTCGTTCATCATAATTACGGCATAGCGGAATTCGCCAAAAGTCAGATCCGCGCCGTGTGAAGCCGGGCCCCAAAAATCAGACCATGAAGGAATCAGGTTCACCGTTGAGTCAAAGGTCAGGGCAATAGACTTATTCTCATCGTCAACCTTCCATTGCCAATCCAAGGTTTCAGACAGATTATTAACCAACAGGTAATAATCTTTTTTCTTTGACTTTAAACCACGATGTCTTAGCACATATCTACACCATAACCTCTTGACATCTGTCAGAGATATAGCTTTTGGTGAAAGGATCAGCAGCATACGCAATTTTAGCAGGTAGGCAAATTCGGCAGGCTGAACCTCTTCCCAACAATCCGGAAATTCTAAGTTTTTCTTCATATTATACCTGATTTGTGGCTCTATCAGAAGCCGTTACATTATCTTCCTTATTAATCACTTTTCGATAGATTCCCAGAAATAAGTCCTGCTTGTCCGGGAAGTTGATATGAATCGCATCGTTAATGGCTTCCAGACAAACATCTTCAGGAATCTGTGTATCGGCTCCGTAAAAGAGTTTCAGCGCATACAGCATCTGAGATCCTGAATCACCCTTTCCGTCGATTATGATGTTAGCCAGTGAAGGGTTAAGACCTAATCCACTGGTTGTACTCGAGTCGGCAATACGTGAAATTTTGGTAAGCGCATCGATGTACTTATCAATATTCATCTCAATAGGCTCAATCGTGAACTGGTGTGTCTTGCCATCGACAGGATCAACATAGTCTGTAGTCATAAAAAATTTGCCGACATTGTTCTTACCTGCCATGACATCAGCCAGCTCACGTGCCAACTGATCCTTTACCAATTCCATGTGCTGATATATCTGTTCATCTGTAGCATCGAGATGCTTAGCCTTGTACCGCTCTGACTTCTTCGTCCAATACTCATCGGGTACATGTACGACATAAGCAGCCGCAATCATATTCCTATTCAGATATTCGATAATCTCCGGTAAAGAGTTAGCATCCTGCATCCAGGGCATAGAGCCAAAAAAAGAGGATATCGCGTACATGTTTCGTCCGAACGAGCGTAAACAGTGATACTTCACTGCAATCTCCTGTTTTGTCGGCCGATGTCTATCAAAAACCGGATATCGTATATACTTCTGGCTACCATAGAAATCAAAATCACCATTCAGGATATGTGTAACAGCATTGAGATAACGTTCATCGTTATCTGGCCAGCACAAGCGACAATCTTTTGAAGGCAAACATTCAAGGCTGTGAATCCACGGTCGTCCCACCCTGACGGATCTTGCGGAAACATACTTGACAAAAACTCCGTTCAGGTGGTTATATTCGGTAAATGATTCACGGATAAACCGGCGATAGTCCCAGCTATCCAGCCACGCCTGTACTTCCGGATCTGTAGTCCATTCCTGTACACGTTCGTTGTTCTCGATACCTATACGGTACAACATAGGTCCCTGACCGTATAACAATCCGGTTTTACGGGCAAGAATACCCGGTGCAAGATTGTTTTTCTCGAGCAGGTTACGAATAGAAGAAGGAAGATTGTTATCTGCCCCCCAAGGCACTATGCGAACTCCAGCAACAGTTGTCGGGCTGCAATCCCAGTCAGCTACTGCTGATCCAAACAGGTGTGTCAGAGAGTCACGGAAAGAGTCCATACGGATAGCATAAGTGCCAACCGCTGTTTCAACGAAATTGATATTACCAATTTTCTTATTCATTTTTTATTCGATTTTCTAAAATTCCCTTTAAACGTTCAATCTCATAGTCAGACAATCCATACATGACGCGGCTTATCAGTCTGTTCAGCCCACCATACATATTGCGAGCATACCATCGATTCTTTTTATTGGTGTTCGAGCGAATACCCCAAACCTCACGATTAGTGTCAACCTGTATCTTATTCCTCTTGTAGCCGGCCATATCAACACAACGGCCATACGAATAAAAAGACATACGTTGCCCCGGATTCTTCCCTTCCTTAAATGACGAATAATTCAATGAATCAAGAAGAGAACCGGACTCAATCAGTTTCTGTTTGGTAAGGGCATCGGACAACGCATCACATAATTCTTCACCGAATTGTGACAATTCTTCTTCAATAAAGAGAAGCTTAATATCATCTGAAGCCTGACTGTTCATAGTTATAATTTGTTTTGTGCAAAAATAGCTTCAGAAAACACCTGAGAAAAGGACATAAAAAAAGCCCCGCCGAAGCGAGGCAAAAAAAAATTTTGCAAAAAAAAATCGAATTCTAAGCCTGAACAAAGATACAACAATTTATTGAGATACAAGGTGTCTTGTTATGTATTCCTCTTCAGAGATATCACCATTATTAAGCCTTTTCCAATCAGACAGATCAAAGGTTATCGATCTACCGTCAGTAACAGTAATTGATTCAGGTGAGATACCCATCTCAGCGCGGATCTCATAAATCAAAGCGAGTACATAGTTAAGGCTTCCCTCCGTGTCAATCTGATATACAAGTTTCATTGTTCGCCTCCTTTCTCAGGAATAAATTTGGTAAGCTCACCTTTAAGGAAATAAATTGCACGTAAGTGTGCCAGCACTTCGTCTGCATCTTCATTATGCAGTTTCATCAGGAAAGCAATCACTTTATCAAGTTCTCTTACGGCACAAGCTGCTGCATCCTGTTCTATCCAGTTCTGCAACACATCGACAGCCTGATCCGGGACGATATAAGGTTTCATCGCAAACCTCCTTTCTTTCCTGGTAATACATTTGTTTTCTCACTAAAGCGGAATTCTTTCTGAACCTTCACCAAGTCAATATAGGAAACAGTCTTCACATCATCTTTTACAGAAAAAGATAAGCGAATCGGACCTTTTACAATAGAATCATCATAATCAAAAACAAACGGTTTGGTCTTAGGATATTTATCATTCAGTGTGTCCAGAATCAATCGTGCTTCTTCGATAAAAGCATCCTTTGACAGGTCATCAGGGAACAATGTATAATTAAAAGACTCTACCCATTGACCTAACTCTTTAGCCTTCGCATTAATCGGAGCATAAGAAAATGCACAATTTACGAACCATTTCATTTCAAACCTCCTTCCTTGCAAAGACGTAAAGAATGAATGAACCATACCAGGCAGACTAGTGCGGCCAACGGAGTAAGGAAAACAGAACAAGCAAGAACTGAAAATGACAAAAGCGCCTGGATGATCATCAGCATTTGCGCATTTGTGATGGACTCTTCCATCAGGGAAGACATAAAATGGTTTTCACGTTCTAACCATGTAGAACCAGATTCCGCCTGTGATACAGGGCGGGCAAATTGATTTTTCATACTGTAAGTGTTTGGCATTATAGACAGAAAAACGGCTGTCATTTCCCGTGTCGCCAAACACCTACAGATTTCGCTCACAGAGCAAAAAAGAGTTGGGAAAGACAGCCGTATATCCGTTAGTCAATAAAAAACGACTCTACACATATCTTAATATATCTTATGGGCATAAAAAAAGCCCATTAATATCATGAGCATTAACCGCGCTCTGCGATACGAAATAATCGTAAGTATTTGGCACTACAAATATAGGTAAAAATTTGAAGTGCACAAAAAGAAACAGAAAAAACGCACTGGATTTTTCATTATCCAATGCGTTTTCATAATTACCAATCGTCTTCTGAATCAATGATAGCATTATTTTCAGAAGTAGCCATTGACAAAGAACTTACAATCTCATTAAAGTAAGCGACACACTTCTGCTGTAAATCCGGCCAGGTTTTCAGCCATCTTTTATCCTGCATGCCGGATGGCTTGAATTTTTCCCGGTCAGTAATCAGGCCAAAACTCCAAGTCGACTTCCATGAAGGGTCAAACGATTCATGCGTGAATCCGGACATGGTTACTTTATACCGTCCGTCTCTGATTTGAATCTTCAAAGAATAATTGACCGCACCGTCTATGCAACGGTAAGTCATTCCACCTGGTGCCCGATAACTGAAAGCTCCCTTGCAAATCAGGATACCGTTATTAGCATCCTCCATTTGAATCACATCCTGAGCTGAGTTGAATGTCATCGCCGCCCATGCTCTAATTTGCGGATACAAGACTGATACATTTTTCCCTTCAACCTGAATCACACTGTCGCATTGAATCGGCTTATCCTGCGCCATCGCGTTCAGGCCAACCAATGCCAGAAGTAAAAATAAAACTCTTTTCATAGAAATAAATACTTTGTTTTCCTTGGCAAAGGTAAAAAACTTTCGTGACGAAAATATTTATTTGTGAATAAACCTTTAGCGTATCCTGTTTTGTGATTGATAAAGAAAATCCTATCTTTGTAGAAAAGCAGGTAAAATGAAGAAAATAATAGACTTTATAAAGTATTATAGAGAACAGCGTCTTAGAGAACGCTGCGTAAAATATGCATTAAAATCCTGTAAAGGAACAGAAAAAAGTATCGGAACTGAAGCAACCTTACTTTATAATTTTTTCAAAGCAGAAAGTAAAAATCTTACTGCTTTGATGTAATCCTTCTCGCAGGAAGAACAACCGGAACGTTAAATCGAACCCTACTTATAGAACTGTTTCCTTCTGTATGCGATTTAGAAGCACCACCCCCAATAACACAACTCATTACATTAACTTTACCGTCAGTATTCTTACTTTCATCAATAGAAACAGTAAGGTCAAATTCGACATTAGTCAATAATCTTTCACCAGAAGCAGTCTGAATACTCTGCATATCTTTTATCCGGACATAACTCAAAGGGTTAATTGTAGCATCTTTGTCTTTATATTCCTCATTCAAATCAGATACAGAATCTATAATTTGGGAAATAGTACTTTTAATAAATTCTTTAAGTTCCATAACGAAAAAATCACCCCCTCATACCGTGCGCCGACCGGAACCACCCGGAACCCGATTGAATACGGATTACACGATATGAGGGGATGAAATAAAAAGGTTTATATTCGGCTACTCAAGAGTATGAAATTGTTTTTGGATGGCAAAATTATAGTAAGAAAAAACTCCTTGTCATTCGATTTTAAATAACAGGGAGTTTTATAAAAGAAATCATAATTCAGTTTACTTATTTACCGGTATAACCAAATAAATCTTGAATGATATTCTTTTTAAAATCTTTATAAGGCTTATCTATAAGTTCATTATATTGTCTCTCAACATGTATATTTATGCCATCATCAAAAATATTAGCCACAAGTTTATCCCTAAAATTATCACTCTTACCTAAAATCTTATCATAAAGATTATTATCTACAGCGGAAAGAAAATAAATAAACTTTTCATTTAACCCCTTGAATAATACTTGGATGTTTTGTTCAACAGCTACTTTATTAGCACCAGGGTCTCTTAAGACAGACAAATGGGTTTCCAAATCATCAAAAAATGAATAGACATGCTTGAGATTATAATCCAGAATCAATGTCTTTAGCAAACCTATTCTTCTATCAGCTTCCTTATTATCATCTTCTTTTTTATCTTTAGTCCTATATATATAAACCGCAAATCCAACATTGAAAAGAGCAATTAAAACTGTAGCGAGTTTATAAAATAAATCAACAAGGTTCCTTAAAGAAAACCAATCACCAGTGTTGTCCGAAACCAAATTTTTCACAGGAGCATTAACCAATGTGTCAACGACCTGTTCTATAATCAAATTATCTCCTAGCATAAGTTATATCAATCAAGACCTGTTTTATCATTAATTATTCTATCAATAGCTTCATCCAAAGGCCCCTCAATATTATAACCGTTTGTTTCCCACTGAATCATTTGTAAAAACCTATCTTTACCATATTTCTTTACTACATCATAAAAGAATTGTTCCAAGAATGAAGGAGTAATAGAATACACATCGCTGGGGATTTTTACAACAACAATATCGTTATCATCAAAAATCTTATTGACATTACTTCTTTTCCGAACATCTTCACCTCTGTCTCTACCTGTAAAGACTCTAGATTTTACTGAACCTAATTGTGTTCTATAGTTCTCCAAATCAATAATATTGTTAGTTTTCATTGTTTAAATCGTCATCATTAATTAATAACTTAGCAAATATAATAGTACCTGGGAAATATTCAGGTACATTTCTCACATATTTTTCATCAGGAGCATCTGTAAGCTTACCAGATTCATTAAACGAGATAACACCACCAGGATATCCACCATCATGGTCAACCAGTTTATATGTACCATCAAAATCTATACGTGTATTACCTGAAAGAAGATACATACGTGAAATATCATCAACTTCCTCATCACCTTTAAGTTTAAAGAAACTATTTATAAACTGTATTGTACCATTACCTCGATGGCAAACATCACGAGGAATACAACTCACACCACCCTGTAATGAATAAAGTGTCCATAAACTCTCTTCTGTAAACTTGTCTTTCTTAAAGAAGCTATGTGACTTGAATTTTTCTGACAATTTTATCATTTTATCCAAACATTCTAAATTGATTGCAGTACCATCAATAGGATTCTTAAACTTTTCATATATAGTTTGTCCAAAATTCATTATCACCAGATTCAAAAGTCCAAAATGCTTACCATTTTGCAAACATTCTTCAAAATACCCAATAAGATAACGATATTTTAAGGAGGAATGTTCTTCTGCATTTATCAATGTTTCTCCAATAACATATCCTAATTCTTGCGCAGCTTCTTTTTTGAGTGACTTACCTACTCTTGATAAACAAGAATTGACATAATTCAACAATGTTGTTGTGTCTATCTCTTTTTGGATTAAAGCACTGTTTGTACTAAGTTTCTTCTTGTCAAACCTCCTCAGTTTATATGGGATTATAGAGTTAAAATTGTATCGTCTATTTGTTAACTCTGCAGGTGAACCTATAGAGTATAACATGCGAATAACATCTTTATTTTCAATATTACAACCACCAATTGAACTTAATCTAATATATTTATCATAAACTCTTGCTTTCTTGCACAAGTTGATAAATTTATTAACATCCAACAAAATAGCATCTAAAAAGACTTGTGACGCCAAATCTACTTTTTTGCAATTTCTATAATCAAGTTCTAAGTGAGCACAAGTCTGAAATAAAAAAGCCGCTATAATTGAAGATAAGAAATCATAACTCTGTTTGGCATTATCAATTATAGAAAAATATTCTGGAACCAAGTAAGTACCTTTAATTTTATATTTTTCTTTTTTTAGTTTCTTAATATAAAACATGCTATTCTCACAACCAGTTAAATAAGCAAGATTTTTAGGCAAAAAATACTTTATTGCATCATCATAAGAATGAATGTTTTTACCAATATCTAAAAACGTTTTATCTTCACTCATAATTTGAATATTTCTTCTGTTGCGTTGATGTTTTTTATATATGCTTTTTAGCCTTCGTCTAAATCGTCTATGTGATAAATATTGACTAATCATAGTAGTTAAACCGAAATGGCGAACTCCTCACCAAGATAGCCCAAAGGTGTAACCTGCACCTTAATCCGGTTGACTACGGATTTATCTTGATAAGGAGTTCATATTTTATGGTTATAACAACCATATATGGTTAAATGTTCGGGCATTACAAAGATAATAACTTTCGAATAAAAAAAGCGGAACTTGTTGAAAAGTTCCGCCCATTAGTCAAGATATTTCGGTAAGTGTTAATCAAGCGAAATGTACTTGACTTAATTCATTCGCAAACTCATGTACAGATTTTTGTATTTTATCAATAGTAGTACGCGATGGCTTGCGATGTCCTGTCGCATAATGGCTTAACTGACTCTTGTTGATTCCTGTAATCCGAGATAATCCAGCAAGAGAAAAAGCCTGTGTGTAATAAGAGAGGAAAGAAGCCATGTCATACTTAAATTCAAACTCAACTTCTTCAAAAGGCTTTCCATCACGTTCGTATGATGATTTAATATCCTCATACCCTTTTTTGAAATCCTCAATAGCTTCTTTAGACGTTGCGCCTGTAGCAGTAACCAAATAGTCCATATCATCCGCATCCATATAGATGCTGTAGTTACCGTCAGAAGCCATTTCAATAATAGCAGATACCTTTTTCATAATCGTGTATTTTTTAATGGCAGGACTTATTTCAGTCCTGCCGCTTTCATAATTGCTTTTAATGTTCCGGTTGCGACTTCCTGTTTTCCATGGTTACTCATTCGGAATCGCTTCCCCGTTTTCGGACTTTCCCAGACTGGGTGTCCGTTCTGTTGTTCTCCAGTGTCAAAGCACCCGGCTTTTTTAATCAGCCGTTCCAATTCGTTGTACTTCATTTCAATGTTCGCTTGATTAACACTACAAAGATACTCATTTGAATATCATCAGCAAAGAAAACAGTCATAAATGATACTCAAATTAATATCATTTAACAAGAAAAGTAAAGACCAGAGCTTCGCATATTGCGTATAACAATCGCCGATTCAGGCGTAAACAAACAAAACCTTATTCCCCGCCGCCCGATTTGCCGACAAACATAGTGCGAAGGCAAATCGGGCGGCGGGCGGCTGCTACGCTACCCACCTCCCAAACGCTGTCACAGCCATTTACAGCCCTTACAAGCGTCCCTCGTCCCCGTAGCTGTAATAACTTCCATCCGTTACTATCACGTGGTCAAGAAGCCTGATATTTATAATTCGTCCCGCTTCCAGTAAGGCATGTGTCAGGCGGTCGTCGTCCTGACTGGGGCGGGAATTACCTGACGGGTGATTGTGGCAGAGTATCATGGTGGTGGCATTACAAGAAAGTGCCTCATGTAGAATCACTCTTACATCTACCTGAGTAGACGCCAGTCCTCCGACTGAGATACGCTGTTTGCGGATGATTCGGGATGCCTGATTCAGGAAGATAACCCAACATTCCTCTACTTTCAGGTCTGCCATGTAGGGAAGCATCACTTCGTAAACGTCGGCGCTGGAAGTGATACGCCTGTAGTTGTTCTTCCGTTCCTTGATTCTCTTGTATAGTTCAATGACTGCCAGTGCCATCTCTCTGCGTGCCGGTGTCAGCAAGTTGCAAATGTCTTCTATCGACACATTGCTGCCGTTCGCTAACATGGCGTTCACCTGATTGCTTGTTTCCTTGTTGTTGGTGAGCTGATAAACTACTTCTGCGTCGCTCAAGTGGCGGCATTCTCCGCAAATTTCGAATAAATCTTTCATGATGTTGTTTATTAAATTGTTAGACAAATAAGGTTTTCGCTAAAAACATACCTCCCAAAACTGAAGCACCCAGCATTTCCAAATGGCAGGCAAAACGAGCGTAGGAGTACCCACGGGTTATCACGTCATCGAAGACAAGCACTTTTTTACCTTTGAAAAACTCCTTGTCGAAGTTGATTACCTGCACGTCATTTACGTGCTTCCCTGATTTGCTCTCGTGGATTGCCAGCCGTTCACCCTCTACCGTGATATGGCTGTATCCGTTTACCACTCCCGATAGTCTGGCCACTTCTTCCGAAAACTCTCTGTATCGGATTTCATTTTTCCGCTGGCTGCTGGCTGGGATACAGACAAACACCATGTCACTCGCTGACGTGCCAAACTGCTCACGGATTTTCTTTGCGACAAGCCGAGCAGCTGAAACGGCACATTTACCGTCTTTGAATGCCCACACAAACTTTCTCACCTGCCAATCTCTTGCGCTGGCCTGATACTTTGTGGGCAGGTAGTCAAAAAAGTTGAACATGTACTTTCTGCACTGGTTTAGCATGGATTCGGTAAAGGGTTTCATATCGATAGGTTTTAAATTTATTCTGGTGCCGAGCTCGGGTGTTGAGCCTTTTCTTTCTGCTCTTCCTGCTCTGAGCTTTTTTTTATTCCGTTCGCTTTCGCTGCGGTTTGTTTTCGCCTTTTACACCTGCTCAAAAGGTGTTCTGAAGCGTATAAAGACAAGTTTTCCGGAAAAGCACAGCCTTGAATACTACCCTGAAAGGGTGGAGATTTTTTCAGGAACAGAGCTTGAACTTGGCATACGAAGCAGAACATTTACCTTTGCAGGTACAAAAGGCATAAACCGTAGCGGAAGTGATACCGAATTATTGGCGAAGAGCAGACAAAGAAGAGCAGTCAAGCAATACATAGCTTTAGCTATACCGCCAGTAGGGAGAGCAACGGGGCGGGTGGGCCGCTGCGTGAACGTCTTCGCAACCTCAGAAAGACTACCGAGTGTCTTTCTACCTCTTAACCCGAAAAATCCCCATTCCATCATCAAATAGCCTGCGGTTGCCGATGGAATGGGGATTTTTCGGGCAAGAGCCGATGTAAATGGGGTGATTTATCAGAAATTCGGGGCGAGTTTTTGCGTGAAAACTTGTCCCAGCAAATCTAACGGACTGAAACAGAGGTTTCAATCCGTGGCAGGAATCAAAAACCCTTGGTTTTTGTCGTATTTATGCCCGACGCGCGCCTCCTAGCGGTTGCGATTGCAACTAATTTTCGGCTCGGGAAATGTGACGCAAGCGGAATCCCACCTCCCCAGCAACACGGCACAAAAAAAATGCACCACCGTAGTACGGCAGTGCATCCAACCATTCCTTAACGAACGGTCAATATATATTAAGGGGCATAAGATGTCACCTTAGATTGCCAGATCCGTAAGAACTCCTTACGCATTAACAGATACTTGAGCGCATCTGTCAGGTTGGTAGATTCTTTAGGCAAACGCTCACGAGGCAACTTATCACCAGTCTTTAACTTAACCACTATCTGGCTACCACCATCATCTACCAGCTTGGTCTTGCAGACTTCCATCTCAGCCTTCAGGTTAGGACAATTATACTGGTCTATTAATAGCGTGAACAGTTTACCAGCCAGATTACCACTCAACAGGCCGGACATAAAGCGATACTCCAGATTAGAACCGATATTACCTTGTCCTACAGACATTAACTGTACCCTCCAACCTGTACTTTTCCCTTCAGCATCATACTCAATAGCATTTTTGATCTGTGTCGCCATATCCGCTTTCACGCCCTTGTAATTATTCATAGCGCGGTCATAATACAGCTTCAGGACCTTAGTACGTCTGGGCGCAAAGTACCGGACAAACTGTACCCCCAACTCACGTACAGTATCAGGAGGCAACGTATAGAATTCCTTCAGTACGCGGTACTCACGCCCATGCTGTTGTCCTATCACAAGGGAAAGCATATTACCGGCATCCATACCCGCCTCGAGTGGCAGATTATGGTTGTGGTAGCGAAGTGCAGAACAGTCTTCCATCCAGCCCAACGGCTTAACTTCAATTATCTTATTCAAGTAACCGTCGGCGTAAAAGTGTCGGATAGACAGATTAGGATAAAACAGTAAGTTAGCTTCTATCTTAGGAATGATTGAAAGGATATTGCAGGTTAAACCTTCTAGCCCTTCAGCCAGTTCATCAGAGAACCAGTCTAGCCCGAGGATATCGGCATTAACATAGCTGGATGAAATAAAGAAGAACGACACACGGCGGCGAGTCTTGATCCATCTTTCCTCCCACCTCTTCATATTCCTCTTAGCCAGTTCAACAGCTTTGGCTGCCTTATCTACCTTTTCCTGAAGATTGCGGTCTGTTCTTTGTTGTTCTACCAGTTCGCGGTACTCCTGCAAGTGGGCAACATAAGTCTTCTTACAGTCGTTATATACAAGTCCGGTCCGAAGCATCAGCATAATCTGTTCCTTGTTGTTCTGAGCCGACAGTTTCAGAATCCAGTCGTATTCGCCCAGATGGTTCGGATTCGGCATATCGGTTGTCAGTGTTCTGGACCGATACCATACCGACTGTCCGTACTTGACATAGAACCCACGTACTGCCTTCAGCAAGTTGGTGAACTTCTCTTCGGGAAAGTACTTAACCTCGTCACCGAATACCCCCACGTAAGAACGTCCAGCACCAATAGCCAGACGATCCAGAGAGATAAACGTAAAGTTAAATCCCGTGAAGAAAACCATGGTATTACGCCAATCAGTGCATACATTATACATGCGCAATCTCCATTCTTCAGGAGGTGCTTCATTGATCACGTAATGCGTACCCAGTTCCCACCCCAGCAACTGCAATCCGTCAATTAACGATGGAATCACATTCTTGTGCAGATCGGAGTAGGTATCAGCCACCCACGCAAAGGGAGCGCCCGGACAATCCTGTGCTGCTTCCTGTACTCTTTCCGCCAATACCTGAACAGTTTTGGCAGAAGCACGACCGGCTACCCAGTACAGTGACCAGGGCATCATGATAGCCAGCATCTGGGCCGTCCAGTTTGCATAGCGTGTTTCCACGCTATCCTCGGTAATTTTCAGTTTTTTCCTGCGTGTCATCGATAATCTCTTCAAAATTAATATCTACGGCCATAGCATCCCTCTTCAGGCGAGTACGTTCTTTCTCTGGCAAATCAGGTATCTTATCAATTTGATTTGCCAGATCCTTACGGTCAATGGAAGGAACGCCAATCAAGTTTGAATCAAGTGTATAAACCTTGATATCTTTTTCCTTGATTTCCTGACGTTTCACCTTATCGGGTTTATCCAATTGTTTAACTTTCCAAGCCTGGGTAAGCAAGTTACCGTATATCTCCATATCCTTAGCACCTGAAGATGATAAGAGCACGGTCTGTGCAGCTTTCATCAGGTTGTCAAATATCATATTGCGGTGTGCAGCCGGCTCAATCGTATCATCGAGATAAAACAGATTCACAGCTTCGTAGTACATTTCCCTGGCACGAGGGCGTGAACAATTAAATGGCTCGTGCATAAGCATAGAGATAGCACGGTCCTTCCCATACTTTCGAGTTATTCCAACTACAGCGAAGAGAGCATTGTAATAATCCTGTTCTTCTTCGGATAACTGATATTTGCAACCGGATTCTATGTAGTCCTGGAGCTGCTCGTAATAAGATTTTTCAAACATCTAAATCATCAAAAAAAACCTTGGAAACATTATTCTTAAACTCGATGGAACGGCGCATTTTGTCCAACCTCTGAGCCTGTGTCACATTCTCACCAGTAGCTGCTGCATCTGCCATGGAAATACCTTCCTTAGCTGTTTGAAGAAGCTGGCCCCGATCATAATGATACTTCAGAGGAGATTTCAGCAGGCTGAAGTAAAACATAAATTCGTTAACTTCTATGTTATAATACATAGCTATCTGTTGGGGTGTGTAACCTATACCAGCTAACTTCTCATATTCATCAATAGGTATTCGGGCAAACCATTCCGGACGATTGCTATCTGTCCATTTTATTACCGATTCTGAATTCATATACTTTTTTGGATTTTAAAAAAACATACTGTTCCTCGAGGGCATTTTCGCCGTAGTTTCCGGAACCTTCCACCACATAGCATCCAGAATCCGTGTCCAGGCATGTAACCTTCTTGTGTGTCCAGCCATAGGTTAACGTAATGATACCCTCATTATGCAGCTGCTTTAGTCTTGCAAAGATCAGCGGCATACGGAACTTGAGTGTTTCGGACACATGAAGATGTACGGAGCCAATCAAGCCTTTATCCTTATATCTTAACAAGGCATTGATTATACGTTCATTGGTGGAATAAGTGGCTACATAGATGTGTCGAACATATCCTGCATGGCGAATCAGGTAAACGATAAAAGTGAAGGCGGTAAAACTTTTCCGGGTTTCAATGAAAAAGGCTTCATTATTATCCGGAAGGCGGCCGCACAATTCCCGAAGGTTATTGAGTTTGAAGCAAAGAATGTTTTCAAACCTCTGAGAGTACAGTCGTGACTGCCTGACCTCTGCAAACAATTCGTCCAAATTGAAATACTTATTCATCACCTAGTAACCGATTTATTTCAGCCAGTTCTGACTGGTAGGCTTGTAATCTTGCTAACCGTTCCAGCTCGAGGTGTGGTTTATCACGTTTAGCAAGCTCATCCTGTACGCGCCATATATTGTTTTTCAACCTCTTCTGGCGGATCATCAGCTGCTTGACATTCAAGGTCAACAGTTCCTTACGACGGTGGAATGCTGCGAAAATCGGATGCTTCCCAAGGATAGAACCATGCTGCTGGTAGTAATTCAGTTCCTCCCATATCATCCGGTTCTCGAGATATGAGTTAATCAGTTCACGAGATACTTTAGCACACTGTTCGGTAGAGGTACAATCACGTAATTTTTTATGCAAGTTTACATAATTGTGATATCTGGCAAATTTACGTGACGCCAGTGCCTCGAGTTCAGGCGGGCATTTCGGATCATTCAGGAAGGGAAATTCATCACGGAATGAAAGAGGTTTCCGCTCAGAAAACAGCACAACCTGTGCCGTAGCAACATAGGTATAGTCTTCATCAATGCCATACTTCTTACACAACCAGTCAATCATCAGACGGCGATTTGCCACCGGATTTGTCTTGACCAGTCGTAAAGTTAAAGAGGGTGCGCCCGCCTCAGTCAGAAGCTGCACACCCTCTTCGGCGTTCGCACCTGCACGTAACCAGGTGAGAATTGTTTGTTTCATGTTACTCAATATCCAGGAACGGAGTCAAAATATTTACATTTTCCTGAAAATGTTTCAGGTAGAGAAAACATTTATCTGAGATAAAGCGCTTAACCGTTTTGGGATCAGGCTTCTGTGAAACAACCGGAAGGATCCAGCCGTCCGTATGGTAGTCCAAGCGAATTGGATGTACTGCATACGCACACCCATAAACGGTGAGAAAGTGATACTTACCAGAAAGGATATCCGGACAATTTTCAAGAATGTCTGTCAGCTTTTCTTTCTCCAATAAAACCGGGCAATGCGTATTGTAATCATACGCTGCAAGCTGTAGTTTATCACGTAGCAAAGCAGCAGTATTTTTCATCATAACCGCTTCATCACCGGTGTAACGATTGGGATTGAGAATACCAAAATGTTTAAACAACCCGATATGACACAAGTTAACATAATCTATCAGGTATGAACCAGGTTCAATCAGGATGAATTTATCTGTAACAGACTCAGATATTACGGCCAGCTTCAATACTTCAAGAATATCCAACTGGCTACCTTCAGCATCTTTGTATTCAATATGCTCTATAGGCATATCCTTTGTATAATCTATCTGGTCACCAATTGTCACAAAGCGAATATCTTCATGCAGGTATTTAGTACAAGAATCAATAACCTTCAATACCTCTTCTTCCCGGTGTTTCGCTTTAAAAAAGGGAATCACGACGGAATAATAAGGATTTGCATCCTCAGTAATCACATTCTCGGCATCACCTTTAGTTGATATTTCAACTGAAGGTGATGGAACTTGTGATGTGGTATCTGTACTATCAGAGCTATTTTCGGATGCAATATCCAAAGCACCCATATTTTCATTTTCAGGCTGCTCAACTAGAGCAGCCTGTTCTTGTTTATCAGTTTTTTTTGTCATACACCTTCTTCTAATGAGGCGGCAGCTGCCGCTGTTAAACCTAAGTAGCCGTCAATGTCCGGATCACCTGTCTGAGGGATTAAGTTCAGCGGAATACGTCCTAATGGGGTTGTCGGGATTTCAGAAGCAAGTTCAATAACATTCTTGCAAGCTTCCTTATCGTCCTGACCTTCGTCTGAACTAAATACAAGCGGGGTACAAGGTGTACCAGCGATTTTAGCGTCTTCATTACCGCAATTAATAACGATAGAGCCTAGATCTTCATTCACAATAGTATTTCGGCAAGCTGCCATTTCCTTAGTATCACCTGGAGATTCCCATGCTGTATGATGCAAATACCCCTTAGCATCAGCAGATCCGGTCAAAATATCCCAAGATTTAATGGTACTGGATGTACCATATACTGCAATAGGCTTTTTCCCTTCCGCGAATTTAAAAGCAGTCACAGTAATACCATCAGTATCTTTCTCAAAGGTTTTTACATCTTCCCATCGAAAAAGAATCACATAATGTTTTTTGCCCTTCGGACGACCAGCCGAAGAGCTACTTCTTTTTACAGAAACTAAAGTATCAGGCATAATATAACCTCCTATAATTAAACGCCCAGATCAGCTGGAGCAAGTTCTTCAACCAAATCAGTCGGAAGGTATGCGAATATAGCCTCCTTGATCCAGAATCCTGTACCTTCTCTCCATTCACCCAACACCTTAGCAACATAATCATCAGATGTCATACGCAGATTAACATTCTGAGGGTTACGCGACATAACGTGTCTAAAATTCTCTTTCGGTGTAATAAAGAACGCCCCGGTACCACGCATACCTTCTATCGGTGCGAAAGTAAAGCGAGAAAAATCAACTTTAACCTTTTCACCATCTTCGTTCTTAGTAGTCGGGTACTTATCACGATACGCACGACCATATTTTGTGATAAGATCCGGATCTGCATGGATGAACATGGTCTTATTTTTATACAGCGGGCTTACCGCGTCAACTGCCTGATCAATCTGCTTCAGCAGTTGTTCACCTTCACCCAGTGCAGCTGTTCCGTCAAGCAACCATGTAACGTCAGTATCTGAATTTTTCTTCAAATCACACAACTGAGTAAGGAATCCGTCACAGGTTTCTTCAGCTTTATTCGGAGTAAAAGTACTGTCAGATGAAGTTGGTTCCTTGTAACGTCCCTTACAAAGTGCCAGCTCACGGTCTTCATCCAATTTAGGTTTGATAAGCTGCTCAACGATATAACGAACAATCGGCATATCCTTTGGTTCCAATGATTCATCGTAGAGATAACCCAATACATCGTTAATGATGTCTGAAGGATAAATTTCTACGTTAATCTTCATCGGGAATTGCTTGATTGTCATAGGAGTAAACTTAGATTTACCCTTGGGTGTGAATCGTGGAGTGAATGTCTGCAATACAGAATCGATAGCAGCCTGAGAAGCACGAACTTCGAACTTATCCGTGATGATAGTAGACATGTAAGCAGTACAAGAGATTTGTCCGACAAGTTTCTGGAAGATAGATAATTTGTCAGAAGATACGTACTTACCGAATTCCTGTTTCAATTCTGTCGTATCGACTGTTGTGTCACCAGTCCACGCATCACCAGTAGCTGCTGCTATATACGCCTTGTTATGAATCAGACTCATATCAGGCTTAAACTCTTTTTTCATTTTACCACCTGCTTGATCGATAACAGCTTCCCCTCCTTCACCAGGAAGTTTAGCCAACTTGTCATTTTCAGCCTTCAATTGTTTAATCTCCTCACGTAACTGGGTGATTGTATCGGCATCCTTCTCCGCCTGAGCCTCGAATTCCGAAGCTACACCCTTAACTGATTCCTCGGCCGATACCCCTTCTTTTTCCAATTCCGCCAGATCTTTAACGAAGGCTTCTGTAAACTTCTCTCCCCATTTTTCGGTAAGCTTCTGCTGATCACCTGAAGAAAGGACGGAACGCCCGTCAGCATCCTTGGCAAAGGCTGATATGCCAAGAAATGACATGACAGCGGTTACTGTTAGTAATAGATTTCTGTTTCGCATTTTATTTTATGTTTTTTGTTTGTAAATAGGCCGAAACCGCATGCTCCCTGCTAAGTTCACGGGCCCTGTTAATTGCATACTGTTTATCACCAATAGAATCAATAAGTCCGTATTTTAACGCATCTTCAGCGTAGAACATACGTCCAGAGAGAATACCTTCTACAGACTTATCCAACTTTTCACCTCTCTTAGAAGCCACTTCATCCTGGAACCGTTGTGCCAACGGGTTCAGTTCCTCGCGCTTAATCAAGTCATATTTACCTTGTTTAGCTGCTTCCAAAGGTGCATTTTTGTAGTTCGACAAATCAGAATAGATGGTATGAACTTTAATGCCTTCCATCTCATAGTACTTAGCATAATCTGGAAATGACATCATAACACCAATAGAACCGAATTCTGAAGATATTCTGTTCGAAGCGATTATTTCGTCACAATATATAGCGACATAATAATTGGCAGATGCACATAAGTCACAATGAGCTATTACGGACTTATCATACTTACGCGCATAATCAATAGCTGACGTTAAAGGTGCTATAGCATCAACGCAACCACCTCCTGAATCCATGTCAAGAACAATACCGGCTATATTAGGATTGGCAGCAGCCTCGTAGATCAAGTTAGCTATCTCGGTTGTCCCATACGCACAATAAGTACCGTACTTCATCATTGTACCATGAACGGGAACAATCGCAATGGTATCAGCTGGAAGATCACCGGAAAATGAAGATGTCTTCTTCATATTTTTATTGACGAGTTCCCCTTCGATTGGTTTACGGTCTGCCAACGTGCCTTCAGAGGACTTATCGAAGGAACCGGATATGATTTGCTCCAATATCTGGTGCGATGACTCCACATCACGCAAGTCAATCGCCCATTGGGCACGCATAATTGCTGAATATAGATGTGATAAGTGCATATTACTATTATAATTAACGTTACAAAATTATAGTAGCAATGATGCGCATAAAAGGACTACAATATTTTACTTAATTCAGGCTGCTGGTTCTTATATGAGAAAATCAAAGAACGTGGAGAACCTTGTCCGGACAAGGATAATACAACCGGGAACTGATCCGTACCGACTACTCTGGATGTACCATCGGTATAATCTAATCGCACAAGAATGTATATCCCAAGCCAGGCGATCAACTCCCGCATTTTCTCCAGTGAAGAGTCAGAAAAGGTAATAGAAAGATTAACCTCATAAGAATTGCCATCTGAAGATTTATCTTCGGCAAATTCTACCGTTGAATAGTCTATTTTCGCCCAATCACCTATAACCTTAATCTGAGGCAGACCAGGTATATTAGTAACAGTAGATTCTGCGATTTCCATAAAATAGACTTGGCAGATAGACGCGCGTTTACTTTCTTTGTTTTGCATAATTGCTTATAATTTTAAGGTGTTTTGCAGGATTCGCTACAAAATCAATTAAGAATTAATTCGTGAAATAAAGTTAAGGGAAAAGGCTTAACTGAAGTTCCTTAGCTATTTCAGCAGTAATTCGACGGCGATTTCGGTAATCATACTTTTTCACGGTTTCATAATTTATGGCATTTCTCTTGATATTGTAACTATGAAGGAAAGCCTGTATAATCTTATCCTGGCGAAAACCTTTAGCATATCCCACGAAAAAGTATTCCTTAATGCGAAGCCGGAACTCAGCTTCTATGAATAATCGTAACTGTTTCTGTTTCCATTCTGGAATATAAACGAAATTTTCGCTGAATATAGCATGATTCCACTCTTGTACCGGTAGGGTAATACGTAGCGGATTTTCACCTATCTCCTGCTTTCTCGGCCGATCTGTTACAGTAACCATAGACTGTATCATACGACCGATATCGTGTGTGCCATCAGCCATAAGTTCCCCTGATTTGCGATTCTGCCGTAGTTCGTGAAACAAAAAGTCCTGTAAGTGTGGAGCTAAATCTATTGTAACAAATGGTCTTTCCATATATAAAGATGCTTTTTGCAAAGATAAAGAATAATGCGTTAATTATCTCGCATAACAATAAAGTAATAACACCCCCCTTTCATAAGAATAGGTATAAAAATCGTGCTTGAGTACTTTTCTTAGGAGTAATTTATCTATATAATTAATTATCAACACATTATAAGCGTACTATTTTCGTACAAAATACGTACAAAATTGAGTGCGCTGGTACTTTTGTGCGTTTTTCCGCAAAAAGTACAAAAAGTGCAGAATCGTGCAAAAACAGTGCGGATAGAACATTCTGAATTTCAATAAATTAAATGTATAAAAATTCATTTCGCACGATTGTACTATTATTTTTCTAAATATTTAAAGGGTAGTTTTACACTCTTAAAAAAAATAAAAAAAAGAATATTATTATATAGCCGGAATCGCTTTTCTCGCACAGTTGCACACCAATTCTTAATATCTCTAAAAAAGGGGTGAGAGGGGAAAAGCCTGGATGAATAACAGAACAGGCGTACAGTGCACATTAAGTGCGTACTGTACGCCTGAAAAAATGCTTCGACTATGGTTTTCGACAAATGCTTCGACTGGTGTTTACAAAAGGCTCTCAGGGTAATAGATATCGCATAAGAACTCAAAATCACGTGGGATCTTACGAACGCCCACAATAACAGCAATACCTCGAGCAGCCATTTCATATAGCCGTTGTGTTGTCGATAGACTATCACGGAAATTGAAGTCGTCTACCAGCACATAATATGCTTCTGAAAGGTTGACATCGTATATAGAATGTTGCATTATTTTCTTAGCATCACTTCGAATAACCGCAAGTCTGCACCTAACGGCCAACTCACAGACCATATTCAACCGGATAGCATTATCCAAGCTGACACAGGCCATAATTTTATTGTTTTTCTTACTCATATAAATAGCTAATTATTTGCATATTAACTAAAAAAACCGTATCTTTACAATGTATTAAAATGGGGGCGTGTTACCTTCTTGAATAGAAGTGTCTATCAAGGTGATTAGGCTTAACAAACCCTGGTCTACGGTATATCTTACGATAATCATCAGAAAATTCAATCCTAGACTTCGATTCATCATCCTGTTGATGCAATAGTATATACTTGCATACTACCTTGATAAAGACATCCAGACTGTCTGGAACAACAACATCACATACATTAATAGTATCGCCTATGGCTAAACCATCCAATAAGTTGTACACTTCGCCCTGGAAGTGTACAAACTTATGCAGATCCTTACGATACTCGTCTAAATCAGAATCGGCATTAAGCCTATATCGAGATAAATCATTCAGCATACGTATTCAATTAAAATGATAATCTGCTATCACTATTGTTAGCCGCCTTTTGCTGCGCATATTCCGGAGATGAATAATAATCAGGTGTCCCAATGGTGAAGTATTCTACACCACCAGCCTTATCATCCAGGATAGGATTACCGTTACGAGGATCAAACTTACACGGTTTACCAGTCACCGGATCTAATTTCTGAGGATTGAATATATAACCACGGAACTGGCAATATTTAAGCAATCTTTTTTTAAACTCAGTCGGAGAATTGGTATACTTACGCATATTCGGATCGTAGTTGCAGTATTCATCATATAGTGACCTACGAACCAGTCGGGCGTTTATATGAGATTCGTCACTAAAGTATTCATCTGCCCAGGAAATGAATACTTCAGTGATCTCCTGACGAAGCCTGCGCTCAATCAAACGCTCTTGAGGTGCTTGTACGACTCCGTATTGAAGGTATAATTGCACACAATTCGCCACGAGGTTCCAACATAAGTTCCATTGTTCGAAGTCCCATTCAGTAAAGAAGTTACATCCAAAGTCATCTATCGGCTTATGCGCGTCGTTGTAAAAATCACTAAAGCCCAACAACCATTGACGGTCGGTAAATGAAGCTCCTTCACCGCGAATAGCATGGTTTGTCGCAATATATATCTTTGGAGAAGTTTCATAAGGGAAGGTTATACGACGGCCACCCTTATAGTTCACCGTCCAGTCACCGGTAAGATTCGGGAATAAGCGTTCAAAATTGAAATTCATCAATACATCATCAATGAATACTAACTTCGTATTCTCCACAACATCATTCCATACGAACTGATCCTCCAGCAAATCTTTTCGTTTCCCGTTAACGTAAGCTGAAGGAAGTATATGTTTCATCAGGACTCCAATAAGTGACTTACCAGATCGTCCATTTGATTCGCCTACTTCAGACTGCTTTCCGTCCATGCCGATAACAGCTCTATTCACCGAAACATCCTTATACTCCATAGCCATATATCCTATTGCGCATAATTTAGACAGCAAATGCTTACGATTTTCGAGAAACTCCTCCGGTTCTATTTCCACTTCTCTCTTACGCCATGTGAAGTTACTGGTATTGATCAGAAATTGAAGAAAATGGCAGTTCTTGCCATCTTGAGATATGGAATAGTCCAGCGTATCACCGTTCCCAGAAAAAGTAATTAACGGTCTGCCAAGATATTTCGCCGGGAAATCTCGCCGCTGTTCTGCCCAGACATGATGACTTATCGATTCATATCCCAATTCTTTAACTTCATGCTCAGTAACTCGCCAGCAGTTCTTTTGAAAATAGAAAAACTGTTCAGTACCAACCGGATGAAGGAAATCCGGATAAATAAAGTGCAGCAGGGATAATTTATCTGGACCGACATACTGTGTAACACCCTTTGACAGCATTTCATTCACCGCTTCATTACAATTATTTTCTGCAAATTCGAAAAGGAAATCTCGAGCTTCAGAAGCTTCAATTACCCGGACAAACGGCTGCTCCAGCCGGATGAACTGAAAAGAGCCATCCAGCCTCCGGAACCTGCCAAAGCCACGGTTCTGAAGAAACCTACGACTGGGTACATAACGAAATTCATACTCTGTGTAAGTATCTCCGCTCCGGCGTGATTTTTCAACAGCCTCCCAAAACATTTCGTCAGATTCAATCGCCTGAGCAGACTCAAGCTGACCGGACTCGTTAATACGCCACCGGTGTGAACCATACCGGAACTCCGGAAGGCGTGAAAGCACATCCTTGTGCATTTCGGCAAAATGCTTAACTGAATCCAGTCCCCAGAGGGTAGACAGCTTATGATCTGTATAAGCAGATATGCGAAACAACTGAAGATATTTACCCGTCAGGTTCTTTTCATTGATCAGTTTGTCAAAGTCGGTCATCAGTTCCTGTTCCTTACCCTGAAGGGAACCAGCCAGCAGATCATCAATTCCCTTTTCATTCTGCTCGTTTTTCTGAACATGGCCTACATAAATCTCCACATACAGTTCCCTGTTCCGGAGCGAACCCATATAGTCCCGAAAGTTACGAGCTGCATAATAGAAGTTACGTGGACGCTTTTCGACCTGGTCGTTGATACGTATATTTGTTGAGAGGTCGTTCCAATCCGAATCCATTATGAAAATGACCTCCTCGACATGACATTTCTCGATGATCCGAATCAGGTCTTCAGGAAGTCTTCCGCCACAAGCAATATTCTGGATTCCGGAAATAGCCAAGGAATACATACCGTGCTTGCATGCTTTTTCGGCCTTCTTTTCTCCTTCCTGGATGAAGAGCCGTTTCAAATGTTCCCCTTTTTTATAAAGTTGACGGATTTTGTCCGGAATGTATATCGGAGTACCACCACCATAGGGTGAACGGTACTTGAAAGGTTTGCCTTCTTTATCCAAATGCTCTTCCGGATATTGCCAACGGACGCGGAAATATTCACGCATTTTACCGGTAGGTTTGCCCTTGGCATCTTTCTGTTCATATTTCACTGGCAGTCCTTCCAGATCATAATACTTGATAATGACATCATCACCATTTGTGTCGATATCACCTTTGGAATTGACTGTACCCTTGCTGAAGGTGTGAGTCAAAGTAACAGTATGGTTAGTGGAAGAATCATAGATATGTGCAGCAACATCCTCAAATGTCAGGCCTGATCCTTGAAGCATTGCAACACAATAAGAAGAAGAATCAACTCCTTTTAATGCTTTCGAGTTCTTTTTTAAAGCCTGAGCCTTTTTTTTCTCCGGAACTGGATTATCCAGAAGCGTAACGTGAAAACGGTCAGCCAAATAAGAAAGAGCCTCATTAAATGCCATATTCTGTACCCTCATTAGGTAAGTGATGGCATCATGACCGCCCACGTTGCATTTGTTGAAGCAACCGTACAGCTCTTTCTTTGAATTATAATTAAAAGTTTGTTTACCGCAAAGAGGACATTTACCGCGATAGTCATATCCTTTTTGTTCTTCCATATCCTGGAAGTCCCTTATGACCTCCAGGACATGTCCCTCAGCAGCTTTTTTTATTCTGTCTGTATTGTCTTTTGTGAAAAATTGGCTCATATCCTGTTTGTTTTTTTGCAAAGAAAAAAATTAGAAATCACCTGCAAAAGGACTATTTCTTTGAATAGAACTCCAGTCTGACACGACCATGCAAGCCATTGTATAGAAATAAGCGGGTAATTTTTAGCCATAAACCAGCTTCAGCTGCATATGGAGCAAATGCCCGAATTATTTTTCAAGCATGATACTTCTGCATCCGTCTGCGTTTAATCAGGTGTAATTGATCAAGTTTTATATTATCTCTTTTTTTTGTCATATCTTTTCTTTTTTATGAAGAATCTGCGTTTAGCACGCAATATTCGGTTTAATTCTGAAATACGGTCGTATTCAGTAGGTATTTCTTTAGATATCATTGTCCAATAAAAGTCCTAATATGTCCCTAGATAGCACATCAAGAATAAAGATTCGTTCATTCTCTGTGTAGCCTTGAATATGTTCCCGGACAAAATCTAGTTCCATCCGCGCCACTTTCTTCAATTCCTCTCCTCTTGGAGAGAGATAACCGATACCGGCTATTTCGGCCGATATTTCCGGATTTGTATTTTTAGTAGGATCTGTCATGGTTATCATTCTTTAGATGGCAAGTCGTCTTCTATAATTTTTTTCCCGCAAAAAGGGCAATATTGGTATGTCAAGTCTATTTCGCTTTGATTTCTATAAAAAGAACCATCCTTTTTTTTCTTATGATATAAAACCTCTATTGAGGGAAGTCGATATAACTTACCATTAATATCAGTAAACACACTGCGAATTATTGCATGTGGATCACCAGTGATTTCTCTTACTTTTTTCTGAGCGTTTTCAAAACAGTTACATGGCATAGATTAATCCTCCATTTTTCTAATTATTATCAAGGTCTATCAGTCTTCTCGCAGCATCACTTGATGACGCATATCGGCAAACTTTACGAATAGCAGCATGCCTCTGGTTTTTAGAATAACATTTACAATCTTTTTTTTGATAATTAACTTTGAACCAATTAGGAGAGAATGGTGAAACTGGGCCTAATACAGTTACCTTAAAAATTCTCTTGACTATTTTATTTGCTTGTCTTATTTTCATATGGATTCACATTCTTAGAGTTCCAGCAGGATATACATCACCACCAGGAACAGGTAATAAAGTTTTGTTTTGCTCATTCAAAGTAGTCTTTATTCTGTTAGATCAATAAACATTTTTTCTTCTCCTAGCCAAATAAGAGCTTCAGGGAGTGCATATTCTACAGTAAACTTTACCATACCATCATACTTTGGTACATCTTCAATGCTTACAAATCGTAATATCTCTTCAGAAAATTTCGTTTCGATTTTTTTCTTTAACGGATTAGCAATTCTTCCCAAACAAAAAAAAGATACTTTTTCCATAACGTTAACTGATAAAATATTCGCAGCTATAAGCTCCTGAACTACTTGGGAAATTAACATCTACACAAAACTCACCACACATCAGGAATGGTTTATCTGAGGTTATTATACCCTCTTCATGAGTGTTTGGATCTATAACCTTTGCCCCTTTTACCAGTTTATCCAATGCAGCTTTCATCTTGTCGCTAGTATAGCATTTGATTTTCTTACCAGAAGATTCATAGGCAATCAATCCCATGTTCAAGGATGACATCGCTTCTTCTACAGTTTTCATTATATCTCTTTTACTCAGAATTTTATATGTTTCAAATTGCTGAACTTTAACATCCGGGAATTTTTTTATAAAATCTTGTTTTTTCATATGCTTTACTTTTTCTTTATGTTCGTTTTTAATTCCACATCTTTGTTCTGTTATTTATTTTTTCGAGATATGCAGAAATCCTTTTTTCAGGATTTTCACCGTCCCGTACAAATATTCGAGTATGGCTTTTATCGCCAGGAATAGCAACATATCGGCCATGCCGTTCAATGTGTCGGTGGTGAGCAATTTTAGCTTCCGTACCAGCAGGATTTTTATCTAAATCAGCTTTTATTTTTAAGGAGTCATTATCATTAGTCATTGTAGGATCTTTAAATAGATTTAATTGAATTATAATATGCAACTAATGCAGCCGTATTATTCAGACCTAATCGTGCTCTCATATTGTTTCGATGGCGAATAACCGTAAAAATAGAGATATGAAACAGGTCAGCAATTTGTTGATTTGTATAGCCTGAAGCTATGAGTTCAAGTATATTAAGTTCTTGTCGACGTAATCGTGTATCAAGTTCCGGCGAACAAACAACACCACATAATTTACAATCAGCGGTATTCCGTAGAGGACAAGCAACTTGCTCAAGATGAAAATTCCCCTTCTGATCAATGTCTAATTGAAGTGTATCTAATGATCCGAAATTACACCTGCAAAATCGATGTACAATCATATAAGTGTAATATGAATTATTCATTGAAGATCGAGAGTAGAATTTACATAAGGCTGAATAAGCCTTTGGATATCTGTCATTAATTAGCTGAAGTATAGCAGCAATCAGCTCACTGTCGTTTTGCTTCAGCACCTTGACAGAACCATCCAGTGGCTTCACCATAACATCACCATCTGGAGTGCTATAGAATTCGATATTTGCAAGATCAATCATGGCTTAGGAAATAATTCTTCAATGGGTCGGTTTAATACTTCTGCAATAATTTTTTGCTTTATCGGTGGCGGTGTAATCTGTCCAGACAGCCACCTATACACCACAGATTCAGAAGTCTGTGTTTTTTCCATGAGCAGCTTCACCAGACGAGCTCTCTCATTCGGTTGGGATTTGATGTCAGTAAATACCATTTTTTTAAGATTTTAGTTAATAATAGACGCAACTGAATCTTTTTTTGTTATTTTCGTCACGTCAGAAAACTTTCGTAACGCAAATATGCGTGATATTTATCGCATTTCAAAGCTTTATTGCGGTAAATATATCGCATTAACATATTATAACGTAATGAGAACAAAAAAAGTAAATACCGAATTAAAGGAAAGAATGCTCAAAATATGCTCAGAATTAGGCATTTCCCCTAACAAATTATCAGAAGAGAGCGGAATGAGTCGCGAATATATACGACAGATGAAAGAATACATAGCCGCGGACTTGTTGCGTTACATATCTCGCAATTATCCTTCTATTAATCTTGTATGGCTAATAACAGGAGATGGTGAAATGAAAAATGAATCTTCAACTCAAGATGTGTCTTTGCTTATAAAGATGTTGAATGAAGAGAGAGAGAAAAACCAAGCTCTACAGAATCAAATCAATGAGCTTGAAGCCAAATTAAAAGAAATTAAAGCCTGATAGCAACTATTAATCAGTTATTATCAGGTTTTTAAATCACCAGAAACGGGACAAATACGGGACAAAATGCCCTTAAATATACAATATATAAAGCAAAATAGTAATTGATAATCAAATAGATACATCGCTGAACCTATAATAATAGAATCCAGTCACCCCGACTGGTAGAAAGCATTGATAATCTGATGATTATCGATGCTTTTTTGTTTTTATATAGTTTACGCTTATATGTCCTAAAGCATAACATATAGTAATTGTTGTGTAAACCGCTGTGTAAACCGTAAAATTATGAGCGTAACAATTTCAGTGATTTGCTTCAAAAGCAAAACACTCGCTAATGGCGAACACCCATTAATGTTAAGAATTACACAGGACAGAAAAAGAGTAATGAAAAGTTTAGGAATATCTGTTAATCCTAAACATTGGGATTTTATAAAAGGAGAGCCAAAACCCAAATGTCCCAATAGAGAATTAATACAAAGCATTATTCTAAAAGTAAAATCAGAATATCAAACTAAAATCATAGAGAAAATTTCAAAAGAAGAAGAATTTACAGCTACTTCATTACTTTCTGAGAATAAATCAAATATAAAAGCTCAAACAGTGGAAGAGTTCTACCTATCTCTAATCGAAGATTTAAAGCAGAAAAGTAGAATTGGTAATAGCTATGCTTACCTAAACTCATATAACACCCTGCGTAATTTCAATAAAGGCGAAAAGTTGAATTATACTTTCAGCCACATAGATGTTCCTTTCTGTAAGAAATTTGAAGACTGGATGCGAAGTAAGGGGAATAAAGATACAACTCTTAGTTATCAGTTCCGAACTTTACGAGCTACCTATAATAAAGCAATAGAAGCAAAGATAGTGGCACGTGAAAAGAACCCGTTCATTGAATACAAACTAAGCCACTTCAACACCAAAACTATTAAAAGAGCCTTATCCAAAAATGATATTCTGAAAATTATAAATGCAGATTGTACAAATCAAGGTAAACTTAGACAACTTACTCACGATTTGTTTTCTTTCTCCTATTTATGTGGAGGAATCTCGTTTGTGGATATTGCTAACTTAACGCGTCAAAACATTGTTGAGGACAGATTGATTTACCAGCGACAAAAAACACATGGCAATATCAATCTCCTATTATCAAAAGAAGCCTCAACAATAATCGCAAAATATTCCACTTATCAACAGGAAGCAGAATATCTGTTTCCCATTCTACATTGCAAACGACACATAACACCTATGCAAAAAAGTAACAGAGTACATAAAATCTGCCATCAAGTAAATACTGAATTGAGAGCCTTTGCTAAAGAACTAGGGATAACGGCAGAAGTAACCACATACACCGCGAAACATCATACAATCTCTATCTAATTGAAAATTAAACAGTTATTTCTGTTTAAT